>WLWD01002880.1_pt1 | contig 85181 bp, 69 predicted proteins | sample 6712731 | NCBI WGS metagenome assembly WLWD01 (sample SAMN12718690, study PRJNA576275) | sponge metagenome | isolation source: marine sponge | host: Mycale hentscheli | place: New Zealand: South Island, Marlborough, Capsize Point | collected 2014-11-01
TCTCAGCACCAGTACCACCGGCCTCTCAGCACCAGTACCACTGGCCTCTCAGCACCAGTACCACCGGCCTCTCAGCACCAGTACCACCGGCCTCTCAGCACCAGTACCACTGGCCTCTCAGCACCAGTACCACCGGCCTCTCAGTACTAGTACCACTGGCCTCTCAGCACCAGTACCACCGGCCTCTCAGCACCAGTACCACCGGCCTCTCAGCACCAGTACCACCGGCCTCTCAGCACCAGTACCACCGGCCTCTCAGCACCAGTATCACCGGCCTCTCAGCACCAGTACCACCGGCCTCTCAACGCTAGCACTCCATCTTGGCGTCTATGAGCGAATTTTTCAAAAATTACAATAAACAATCTCACTCTTTTTTTTTTCTTTTTTTTTTTTGTTGTTGTTGTTGTTGTTGATATTTTTTCAATTTTTTTTTATTGTGCTTAGTACAAAGAACACCTGTGAGAAATAAAAGCTTCTTTTTTGTTTTGTTAGTTTTTTAGTTGTTGTTTTTTTTAACAGATTAGTTTCTACTTGCACCTCTCTTACTCATGTTGTTTTTCAAATGTTATTTGAATGCTTTAGTTACTTCTGGTATATGTTGTATATGTCTACAGGAAGGGTTGCTAGGTCGTATCCAAGATTCCTTCACATGTATAGTATGTCAGGAACTAGTCTACCAACCTGTCACTACATCATGTCAGCACAACATGTGCAAGGTGAGACATGAGAGATGGTGTAGGCAAAGGCTACCTTCCCTTCACTTCCATATGTGTGTGCTGAGTTCTAGGATAGACTCAGTTATATGAACACTCCAGTATAGATGACCCCAACTTTAATACAAGACATCCTTTTGTTTGTTTGTTTGTTTATTTACAATGTGTATACATGTATGTGTGTGTGTGTGTGTGTGTAGACCTGTCTGTCTCGGTCCTTCAAGGCTGAGGTGTATTCGTGTCCTAGTTGTCGTCATCAGTTGGGGAAGGACTATGTTATCTCAGTGAACAAGAAGCTGCAGGATGTTCTGCTAGACCTCTTCCCTGGCTACACCGGAGGCAGATAGGTGACAGGCCTAAAAACTGTTGTTTCCATGTAGACTGCACCTTCAGCAGTTTTTTGTTCGTTTATTTTCTTTTGGTTTTGTTTTTTTGTTTTTGTTTTTTTTTTGATTTTTTCATTTCCTGCTGACTTAAAATGCCAATGTTTCTGCTGCATCACAATAATTCATGTACCTACATCTTTTAATTTTCTACTAAATATGAAAATAAAATATATTATATGGCGTGGGTTGGGTAGCTAAGATCAGAAATTATTATATGAATTTAGGTGACATATTTTACTAGTGTGTTAGCTACTGTATCAAATTGTCATGAAAATGCATGGTTGTGCAGGACCGTCTAGAAGTTCTAGAATGTGTCCCGTTGTTACGTAAATGTAGGCCCCCTCCTGGGCCCATTTTACCGATAGAATGGGGCTCCCAGGACCTATTCTACTGGTAATTTGGGCCTCCCAGCATTAATTTGGGTCTCCCCTTCGAGGTTGTACATACTTAAAAATTCCATTTACACAGCAAGAACTTTTGTGGAGACACCTCGAGTATCATTCTAGCACAGAAAAGGATGTAGCTAAAGAAGTTTTTATAAACTACAATAAATTAATTTGTCTAATAAAGTAATGTTTAGCAGTTATTAAGATGAACTTTTGTGCTACTATTTGAACCAAGTGTAGCAAATAGCTAGCAGCTAATACCACAGATAGGGATCATAATAATTGTTTGCAAGCTTTTAAAGATTGAAATAAAATTGTTAGCTTATTTTGTTGTTGTTGTTGTTTTTGAAATTGCAATATATTATTGGGACGATAAAAGTTAATTTGCTCTACATGACTTGCATAGCTACTTGTCCATTAACTCGGGTTCTCCACACCCACACAGGTCAGGTGGTACCAAAAGTCACAATAATCACACATTGTATCATGTCATATTCTTCCGGTAACTCGCAATCACAAAATGATAAATTGATTGACTGCTGTTGAGTAAAAGGAGTTTGGTGTGACATGGTGTGGGAGAGAACTCATACAATTACTCTTGAAACATTCAGCAAGGTGACACCTCATTTCACACTGCTGGAATTGTACTCTTGACAAGTCATCTCCATTTGCTGTATCAAATGCAATCAATAAATGAAACATCATATCATTAATTAATACAAAGTATTTATCTCATGAAAAGCTAACACAATTGGAAAAAACACCACAATCTTTCATGCCAATCTGCTGACACACATGAGGATATTCAACTTCAAGAGTCTTTTTACCTCGTGATCCTGGCTGAAGAACACTTTTGTAAACGAGGGAAAGATGTCCTTTCATACTTGATGAAATTTCCTTGAAAGAAGAATCAAATACAACTTTTCCTTTCAATAGAGCTGATGTCACCTAATGGAATAGTCCATATTATGATGTAGCTGTACAGATTATTCATAACTGCAGACGGAGGAGAAACCATTAGTTTGTGCTAGTAAAGGAGATTGCATGCCACCAAAAGAGAGGGAAACATTTTTTTTTCAAAAGTTCACAAGCAGCTGCCATTATGTTCATCTGTACTGCCACACAGAATTTTTTTGCACAAGTTGATCTAATCTTGTAACTCTATTGTAGTGCTTCTTGGGTGGAGGCTGGTCATACTTATAAGCTTTTCTTTTCCTTCGTTTATCAGTCACTACCATCGTACTTTTCTTGTTCACTGTTAGTAGCACTCTCCCTTTCTATATTTACCTCATCATCCTCAACACAATTAGAAGTCACTTCATAATTTATTGTTGTTGTTTTTTTATGCAACGCGGAACTTCATCTGATGTACAGTTTTAAACGGTTCACATTCACTTTATTCCTAATAACTTTTCCTTTTTTATTGCATAGCTCATACACACCCTGTATGATCCCTGATAGGGCAGGGAGGAACTGCTGACAGAGGCGGACTAGCGACGAGACTCGGCTAGAGGTATCTAGCTAGCATACAACGAACCACCCTATTCGGATTTATCCAGTAACAATAGATAGATATCAAGAACAATCACATTACTACACACAACAATGAATAATACATGACTGTGTCCAAAGTTCAGAGTTCAAATTATCAGTCACTTTCTAACACACCCTTCCCAATAAAACAGCTGATAATGTATGGTCTGTATTTAGCTTGCCACCTTTCCCTCTGTTTGTCTGCACTACATTTTGGAAATACTTTCACTATTCCCCCAAAAGAACAGAATCATTGAAAGATATCCAACGAGCTTTGGATTTTCCCGAAATGAAAGTCCTTAAGCCATCTGACACTCGTTGGCTTGCACATGAGCGGTGTGTGAAGGCAGTCAAGGAAAGCTATATTTCATTGGTTACCACTCTAGAACACAATTACGAAACTTTTCATGAACCTGAAGCTTTAGTGTTCTCTACAAAGACATCTGTCCCAATAGGAAACAATTCACTAGAATGCTTGCTGTCATACTGTTGTTTTTGCTTTCTCTGGGCTTCATCAATATTTTGTTTAGCTCTACAAAAAGCTTTCTTCCTTCTTTCCAGGAGGCTATCAATAACTTCATCAACATTAACACTGTCATTCTCTGACTCCTTTTCTATCTCAAGAGCTCAGCATCTATAGGCAGCTGCATTGACTTTTGATAGAGCATGTAATATGGAGAATGTTCAATGGATGCCTGCTTAGAAGCTATATAACCCATTACTACAGTATCTATCTTTTCATCTCAATTCGTTTGGTCATCATTAACTAACTCTGCAAGACATCGAGAGAGTGTCTGGTTCAATCTCTCTGTGAGTCCATTTTCGTCTAAAATGAAACATTCAAAACTAAATATAACACAGCATGATAATGATGGTGTTATACCTGAGGATGATATGCACTAGAAATCCTGTGATCAGTGTTTGTAATAGAATACAGTTCACCAGCTACTCATTCACAAAATCACGCCCTTGGTCAGTTATTAAAATGGATGGACATCCATACCTACAAATAACCCATTTAAATTTTTTAATATAATTATGTATAACTAAAAGTGAAACATGAAACTTTAACATTTTAGCAATATTACCAAAACTAAATTCATATAGCTACTATGAATAACAAAAAAAAAAGCCATTCTATTGATAATTAACAAAAATGAAGAAAATGAGGGCAGAAACCTCAAAACTTTTTTAAGTTATTGAACAACATGAATGAAAATATTCACAGACCAGCAAATAGAACCTTCCTACAAGTTTTCAAAATTAAAAAAACACTAAAATCTGCACATTTGATAAACTAAAAGAAAACCAAAAAATTATTGTCAGAATAATAACTAAAGATTTAAAATTAACCAAACAACACTAGTTAAAAGTACATTTCTCATAACTTTGTTTTTAGATGTATTCTCTCTTTCAGTTTTTTTAAACAATACATAATTGGTCATCACTGGTAATCGAACCCGGACCATTTGCTTAATACAGGATGTGTATAAATAATTCTAAACGTGGAACTTTAGCACATTATGTGTGTATTTTAACACCGAAGATTAACACACAAGTGCTTTTTCAAAAAAAAATGTATCCGTTGAATTTTTTTACTCCGCTAATTTATCACTTCACAATTCCTTTTTCTTTCCGACATAATATATTTCATAACTTACAGAGATACAGTGATATGAAAGTTTAACCATCATTCATACTAATCTATATTTTTTGCGCTAATAACTCATGTATTTGTTATAAAAGACTTACAATAGAAAGGAGAATAATATATTTACATATTAAATGCATGTAACTGTGAAATATATACTAAGCTTACAACCTTACCGTTGAATACAAATCCTTGCTATTCCGTATGCATTTTTACTTGGAAGAGGACCAGCTTCTGCCCACTTTGAAAAATAGTCCGTCACAGTTAATGACATGTTACTTCTAGATGTCTCTCAGTAAGATGACCAGTCAGATCCATACCAATTTGATGCCACAATCTTGACTCAACAGGAATAGGATGCAATGACCCAGAGGATTTCTTCAATTTCTTGTTAAACTTTTGACATTCATCACAAGAGGTAACATATATTTGGGCAAAGGTAAACCTCGTTTAGAAGCCTACCTCACGCAAACACGCGCTCAGCATACAGTCGGCGACCTTTACCTTCAAGTTAAAACACTTACATGTAGTTTAAGGTAGTTAAACGTAGTTAACGGAGGGGAGCGTACACGCAGCAATAGGGAGGGTGGGGCTGGGATAGGGTGATAGGGATTGTCACAGGAAGTGAGGAAGATAGGTCACCGTGTAGGTAGCGTGGGTTGCCATGGGTAGTGGTAGGGCACGTGTCAGTAAACCGCAGGCAGCTACACAGAGCTGTTATCTCGAGCAGTGGGTGCATTAAGCTAGTTTTTTGTTATGGCTTCATCTCCCCCTCCACCTCCGTTTACCCCAGAGCAGCTGCTATGGCTGTCTGACCATGGGGGAGACCTCCTTAGCTCTGGCTCCAGCAGAGTGGAGCCACCCACTGACTCCGTGTCTGGGGAGAGGCCCCTGGCGCTTCCAGGGAATATCTAGAGGAGTCTACAACTCCCGTGGGCACCGGTGAGTCAGGGGGGCACCACAATATGGGGGGCATGATAAGGTTAGGTGCTAATGGGGATATAGGTATTACAATAAGCATGGCCCCCTACTCTCTCTTATTACCCCTTAGGTAACCCGTGTGGACACAGAGTTTTTCTCTTTTAAACTTTGTTGGCCTGTGGGCTAAGATGACCTGATAATTTCTCCCAACAGAGTTGTTTAATGAGCTCTAGGCCTTCCCCATATATATCTTTATCATAACTAACTGGCACGCTTGCCCCAAATACATCATATCTTACTGGCATGTTTGCCCCTAATACATTTTATCTGAACTGACTGGCACGCTTGCCCCAAATACACTTTATCTCAACTTACTGGCACGCTTGCCCCAAATACATTTTATCTGAACTGACTGGCACGCTTGCCCCAAATACACTTTATCTCAACTTACTGGCACATTTGCCCCCAATACATTTGATCCGAACTTACTGGCACGCTTGCCCCAAATACACTTTATCTGAACTTATTGGCACGCTTGCCTCGAATACATTTTATCTTAACTAACTGGCACGCTTGCCCCAAATCTAAGCGAACTGGCACGCTTGCCCCAAATCTTAGCGAACTGGCACGCTTGCCCCGAATACATGTTGTCATAACTAGCTGGCACATCTCGGCCAAAAACTCGTTAGTCAGAACTGCCTGGCATGCTGGCCCCCAGTCTGATATATCTGGCGCACCGGCTTCAGATATTCTCGGGTTCGACTTGCTGGGCATGCCTGTCCCAAAGACCTATTAGTCACACTATCTGGTACACTTGCCCTATATACATCCTCTGGCACGCTGGCACCGACGGCATGTTAGCCCAGCTGTGTGGTAATCATGCCCAGGTCCGCATTGCATGACCACCCCCATCCCCCCTCCACCTGGAGTGGCATGGTCACTTCAATTTCTGTCCACACGGGTAGCCCACCACATTGTGACCCGGGCTAGTCCCATTTTAGTGGGTTATGACTGTCATTACAGGTTTTACCATACCTAGTGCACATTCCGTACTGGCAGACCTGCCAACCTTCACCCCAACAGCTGGGGTAGGGTCTCCAGGGCTAGATCTGCTGGCATCAGCGGCTCTGGTGCCCACCAGTGTTGGGGACACCGGATCCCTCCTGAAACCCGGCCCATTCAACCCGGCCGCCTCACTCTCAAAGAAGGTCACCAAGAGAATCCTGGAGCTCGAATATGTAGAGATGGCCGAGGTGACCGCGGACACCATACCAGAGACGGTTCCAGGACGTCCCCAGCCTCCAAGCCGGCCACCAATCACTGATATCTCCCAGTGGATCGAGAGATACTCACTGATGGTGGAATTGGTGGCGGTTCCCTCACAAGGCCCCAGAATTCTTTGCTTACCAGGCCATGATTGTGAGGGCAGAAAGGAACTATGAGGCGGGCCGGTGGGTCACCTATGATCGCCAGTTCAGGTGGGAAGCACTCGCCAGGAAGGACCTGAACTGGTCCATCCCAGACCCACGCCTGTATAGCGTGGCTTTCACGGGCAGGGCGAGATCCATTCCCCGGTGTTCATTCTGCCTCCAGGATGACCACCTGACTCAACAGTGCCCACAGAATCCTGACCAATTCTGGATGTCCTGGCCTATGGGGGCGATGCCATGGCGGAAACCGTTTGGTGGGCAAGGCCCATCAACTGCCTCATCTGCTCGTCCGGCCAATCGCTCCGGCGAGCTCTGCCGGAGGTTCAATGGCGGCCGCTGCCGATTTGCGTCCTGCCGGTTTGCGCACAGTTGCAGACTCTGTGGGGGGTCACACCCAGCGGTTGCCTGCCCCCAGGGGAACCTGCGCCCACGATCCCCACTCCATCCAACGGCTCCAGCCAGGGGTACATGGCCCATGACCAGACGCCAATAGGTCCCGGGGTGAACTGAAAACAATTTAGGAAACCGTGTCGAACATCACATTATTGTTGTATTGGAGCATAAATGATTCTATTAAATTGATTGTGTCACGTACAAGGGGCTTAGGGTAGTTAGGAGGTGCGGTACAGTGAGGGATGGCAGAGGTAGTTGGGGTGGTGTGGAAGGGGGGAGGGGGGGGGCAGGGGGATAGTGATTGTTTGTAGTTTCCACCCAATAGGGTGTGACGGCCTACCGTGGCCCCCTTAAAATCGATTCATGTGCTATTAATTTCTACCAGGGTGGGCTGGTTTTGTTTTGTTTTTGTTTTTACTCCGATTGCATGTGTCACCATGGTTGGTTGTTGCCTTCATCTGTAGGCTGGGATGATCTTTACATTTACACTGCCGATCTCCTGACGCTGGACTTTTGCCGTCCCTCCACCGAGCACATATACGATGAGCTGGCCGTTGTGAGTACCCTCCTGAAGGTAGATGCGTGGGAGGCAGCCCTGGTGCACCACCCTGACAGGGCGTTTGTGAGCTACATCATTCGTGGTCTCGGTGAAGGCTTCAGGACAGGTTTCCAGTGGGGGGCCCCGCTGGAGTCAGCCACATCGAACATGCTGTCCACGAGGCTCCGGCCAGGTTTGATTGAGGAGTATATCTCCAAGGAGTTGGGCAAGGGTCGAATGATTGGTCCACTCCCTATGTCATGGAGACCCATCATCCACTTGAATCGAGTCGGATTGGTACCCAAGGGCCACAATTCAGGGAAGTTCAGGCTCATTACGGACCTGTCGTTTCCACATGGAGCCAGCGTGAACGACGGTATCAGCCCGGATCTGGTGTCACTGTCATACATTGCGGTGGATGATGTCGCGGCAATCGTGCAGGAACTGGGCAAAGGGTCCTTGCTAGCGAAGATGGATATAGAAGCAGCATATCGGCTCATTCCAGTCCACCCCCATGACAGGGTGCTGCAGGGCATGGAGTGGGATGGTAGGATCTATGTTGACCCCTGCCTACCTTTTGGGTTGCGGTCGGCTCCGAAGATTTTTAATGCAGTGGCAGATGGCTTGTGTTGGTGCCTTCATCAGGCTGGTATCCAGTTCGTACTGCATTACTTAGATGATTTCATCATAGTAGCCCCACCAGACTCGGATGAATGTGCGAGGTCTGTAAGGATCCTCGAGGAGACCTGTGCCAAACTCGGAGTGCCGATGGCTCCTGGGAAGAGTGAAGGGCCGTTGACTTCACTGGTATTCCTTGGTATTCTGGTGGACACAGTGGCAGGCGAACTGCGCCTCCCAGAGGGGAAGTTACAGAGGTTGAAGTCCCTTCTCCGGCATTGGGGTGCAAGGCGAGCATGTCGCGCAGGGAACTGGAGTCGTTGGTCGGACTCCTCAACCATGCCTGCAAGGTTGTCCGATCTGGGCGATCATTTTTAAGGAGACTCCTCGATCTACTCCACCAGACTGGCAACCGGCCAGAGGGTCACAGTATGATCCGTCTCAGCAATGCGTGCCGTGGGGACATCGCATGGTGGGAGGAGTTCGTGCAGAGCTGGAACAGAGTGTCATACTTGCAATCGCCCCTCTCGCTGCCCACAGTGGAGTGCACAACTGATGCCTCTGGTTCATGGAGTTGTGGGGCCTGGCACAATGCCAGCTGGTTTCAGGTGGCCTGGGACAATCGGGCACATGCCTTCTCAATTGCAGCGAAGGAGTTGGTGCCAATCATTTTAGCATGTGCAAGCATGGGGGAAGGCATGGTACGCCCGCCAGGTCCGATGCTGGTGTGACAATCAGGTGGTGGTGTCAGCCCTTCGCTCACGGTCGAGCAAGGACCAGGGAGTCATGCACCTCATCAGGTGCCTTGTGTTTGTGGAGGCACGGGTGGGTTGTCACCTAGTTGGGGAATATATAGAAACATTCAATAATGACTTGGCAGATGACCTCTCTCGCAATAACCTTGTGTCTTTTCTGTCAAAGGTCCCATCAGCAGACAACCACCCAACGCCCGTTTCACCCCAGCTGCTCGATCTCCTACTGAACCCTCAGGCAGACTGGGTGTCCGAGCAATGGCGCAGTCGGTTCAGCGCTATTTTCAGCAGGGACTGGCTCCATCCACCCGCAAGACCTATGAAGCTGCAATGAAGCTCTTCCATGGGTTTTGTGAGCAATTCAACGTCGTCAACCCCTTCCCAGTGTCTGAGATGCTATTGTGTAGTTTTGCGGCATTTCTCGCGGATCAGGGCCTGGCGCCACAGACAGGGAAGAGTTACCTAGCTGCCATGAGAAATATGCAAATTTTCGCTGGGACTACCTGACCCCCGTGACCAATCCTCCATGCCGATGCTGAAGAGGGTGCAAGCCGGCATTAAGCGGGTGAGGGCGGTGTCAGGAGCGCCCTCACGCAATCGCCTACCCATCACAGCTACAGTGCTGGAGCAGATTGGGGCGCACTTGGCAGCTACAAGCCACCCTCACAAGGAGCTGCTGTGGGCAATATCATGCACTGCGTTCTTCGGGTTTTTCAGATTGGGAGAGCTACTACCAGCATCGAATAGGGTGGAACAGGACACAGCGGTGATCAAATGGGGTGATGTGGCGGTTGACAGTCGTGAGAACCCGAGGATGGTCCGAGTGCACCTTCGACAGTCGAAGTGTGACCAGTTTGGTGTGGGGGCAGACATCATTGTGGGGCGGACGGGTCGATCCCTTTGCCCGGTAACAGCGGCGCTGCAATATTTGGCCATCCGTGGTTCGAGGCCTGGCATCTTTTTCTGTCAACCAGATGCCAAGGTGGTGACGAAGGCCTGGTTCACAGAGCAGCTGCGCTCTGTTCTCTCTGCAATGGGTCTGCCTCGGCAGCTGTATGCTGGTCATAGCTTCAGAATTGGTGCGGCGACCACAGCGGCAATGGCAGGGGTGGAGGACGCTACGATACAGACCTTGGGCCGATGGCAAAGTGCAGCATACCTGCAGTATGTGAGGATGCCAAGTGACCAACTGGCCAGGCTATCTTTAGTTCTGGCGCAGAGCACTTAACCAGTTAGCTGTGTATTTTATTGTGTATTTTTCGGATGTCATAATGGTTTACATGTTATAATATTCTTAGTCCTTTACCTAACAACTATTGCCTTGGGGGGATAGGGCCGTAAACGGCCTTCTTGGGGGGATGTAAGCGACCCCTGATCAGCACCAAATGGGGCGGGGTTACCCAAGAATTACGTCATCAGGGATCGCCACACCTCTCTCCCCCTCAAGGCTGTTGGGGGGCACCAGCTGACGTTATGCCACAGCAAGGGCACCACCACTAGCCTTGTGTAAGCCCGGTCTGCCAAACCCTAGGTAAGATTACGTGAGGTAAGTATGGGGTATTCAGGTGATTAGACCAAGCGCAACGGAGTTAAATGTAGTTTAAGGTAGTTAAACGTAGTTAACGGAGGGGAGCGTACACGCAGCAATAGGGAGGGTGGGGCTGGGATAGGGTGATAGGGATTGTCACAGGAAGTGAGGAAGATAGGTCACGTGTAGGTAGCGTGGGTTGCCACGGGTAGTGGTAGGGCACGTGTCAGTAAACCGCAGGCAGCTACACAGAGCTGTTATCTCGAGCAGTGGGTGCATTAAGCTTGTCCCACCTCCAACCCCTGCATTCCACCAGTAGGTAGCTTCTTAAAATAGTGTTCTCCATCCCTTACGGATGTGATACCGGGTATGGGGTGGGGGATGTAAGCAACCCCTGATCAGCACCAAATGGGGCGGGGTTACCCAAGAATTACGTCATCAGGGCTCGCCACACCTCTCTCCCCCTCAAGGCTGTTGGGGGGCACCAGCTGACGTTATGCCACAGCAAGGGCGCCACCACTAGCCTTGTGTAAGCCCGGTCTGCCAAACCCTAGGTAAGATTACGTGAGGTAAGTATGGGGTATTCAGGTGATTAGACCAAGCGCAATGGAGTTAACATACATTCGTGTACGTAGATTCGTGGTTGATACGTTGACTTTTCGAGCAAAAATTAGGAGTCCCTAAGAATAAATGAGAGGAACTATCTGAACTGATTTCTTTAGACGTAAGTGAATTTTCAGTGTCTTCTTCAAGCAAAATTACTTCATCACCTCTAAGCTAATTTTCAATTATTCTCTAGCTAAATTTTAAAGGGTAACTGCCACCATTTTTTTATTTTTATTTTTTTGAGTCGTTCAGTAGATAATAACACAGTATCACTCCAAAAAAAATTTGACAGTGTTTGGTCAAGTAGTTCCTGAGTTATGGGCCTTTGAAAATGCACCCTACTCCCACGCTAATTAAGTAGGCCAATTGGTTGATTACGTCACAAGTTGAGTACCATGCGGATCAGCGTGCTTGTGTAAACTTCGAGGTTTAGTGCTCAGTCTGCTAATCTTATCTGATTGCCACTACTGCTACTTGTGGAAATATGGTCAAGACTTGTGTTGCTGCAGGCTGCAATAACAGTAACCAGTGGAGTAAGTCTGCACAAGTTTCCCAGCAACAGTGCTCTGAGGAAAAAATGGGTAGATCAGGTGAAAAGGCATAGAGACAAATGGGAACCCACTGCATACTCTGTGCTGTGTAGTCAGCTTTTCGAGCCATCATGTTTTATAGCTGATTATCCTTTCCCAATCACTGGGGTTGGGCAAGAAGAGAGCTAGTCTTAAGCCTGATGCAGTACCCACACTGTTCTGCAAGCCTGTGTGTGGAAAAAGGAAAGCAGAAGGGGAATGTCTGCCACCAAAGAAGCGGTCTGCTTTTGAAAAACGTGAACGATGTAGAGTGAGTTTAAGGAATCCGAGCCTAATGATGCTGCAATTCAATGAAGATATGCAATCCTGAATTATGACATTACCAGGCTAAAGTTGGCAGTCCTACATTACAACGAAAACAGCCGCAGAGGACAGGCAAAAACTAAGCAAGGGGAGAAAATATATTGTTTTGTATCCCAAGTACAAATCTGGTGGACACATTGTCAGAAAAATCGTGGAAAAATCTACTTACGGTAAATAAACTATATATCACTAATTTCTGCTCTTATATACCCAATGGCTTAAATATTTATAGGGTATGTGCAAGACCTCTTTTGTGCACTATGGGATGTTATGCTGAAAGAATGTGAAGTATCAGTTATGATGTTACCACCACCTGCACTCTGTGATAGTTTGGAAAAACCTGAAAAACAGAAGGCAATTGCTGAACATCAGACCAGATTCAAAATAATTGTGTGTGTGTGTAATTGGTTATAATATTGTTGGATGAAATCCTGTGTAATTATCAGATGGAAATGTCTCTCTTATTTTCTAGACAGCACAAGCAGGTAATACAACCCTGACATTACGGCCAAGCCATCCCCAGCACCATCGAGTCAGTTGCCTGTATGCAATATATCTGTATTTCCTTAAAAAATAATAAAACAGAGTAGTGAAAAAATGTTATTATTATTTTTTTTTTATTATTATTATCATTTTCATTATTATTATTACTATTATTATTACATATTATATGCATACTCGTGCATTGATGCTGGGAGAGAGTCCATTCCATGTTCCTGTCGATATTGATAGTATGCTGCTTGCAGTACCCATACGTTCAGACACACGCACTCAAATCCTGGATGTCTGGTTATGCAACTTGCAGGTTCATCCTCAGTCTCTCCCATTTTTGCTACCACTTTGTTGATTTCTTTGCAGCAAACACACTCTAAGCTGGTTGGCATTATCTGGCAGCATTCACAATCACACCTATAATTATATTGACGAATACACACGATTTTACACACACACTGAACTTGGTAGCTATCACTCTCTTACCAAGACAAGTCTAAAAGCCTGTCTGGATCATCCTCTTCAGCAGAACTGCTGCTGTCTGAAGAATTTGAAGCACTTGGTTCAAATCTATAAGGTTCAATGGAAGATCCAGAAGAGCTATCACTAGTGTGTTCTTCAGAATCAGTAGTTGAAATGCTACCATCACTCCCACTGTATGAGGAAGCATCACTTCTGCTGTTATCACTGCCTGAGGTATAGGTTGCCATCCTATCTGGCTCAAAACCTCGAAGTTTACATAAGCACGCTGAAGTTTACACAAGCACGCTGATCCGCGCGGTACTCAACTTGTGACGTAATCAACCAATTGGCCTACTTAATTAGCGTGGGAGTAGGGTGCATTTTCAAAGGCCCATAACTCAGGAACTACTTGACCAAACACTGTCAAATTTTTTTTGGAGTGATACTGTGTTATTATCTACTGAATGACTCAAAAAAATAAAAATAAAAAAACCGGTGGCAGTTACCCTTTAAGAAAAAAATTTATTTCAAAATGTTGGCTTTGATTCATTTAAACAAATATGGTATTAATAAACATTATTTTGAAAATATTAACCAAGTAAGGAAATCATTGATACTGTCATATATGAAATTAGGATTTGCAAGCCTTCGCCTCCTTTTTTTCCCTGCTCTCCACCAGAAAGATCATATCCACAGCAAAAGCAACAGCAGCTTTCTACCTCCATACAAAAAAAAATCCAACATCGAAAGAACAAACGCAAAACTGCAATAAACTCTGCCACAAAATCTAAACGTCCCTCTGCCAACGCTAAAACCTCGCGATGATTTTATTGCTGACTCGAGTTAAGTCATAAGCAATACACAAATTTATATGTTTCCCCTGAAATACTGGGGAAAGTCGCCAAACGCACACGTTAGAGGCAGACCCTACCGAGCGGAGAGGTTGGGTAAAGGGTTTCGCGCGCGAGACTAACAAGAGGAAACAATAAATTTTGGAAAGATTATTTCTTAGTCAACACTGTCATGGGGTTGAAGGTGGCTTCATTGAGAACAAGAGTCTTGAGGAGCTGGAGAGTGAGATCACATGTGGTATCTGCCAGGAACACTACACTGAGCCTAGGATACTCCCTTGCCTCCACTACTACTGCAAGCAATGCATCCTCACACTAGCCCAAAGGTCAGCTACTGGTAAGCCATTCCATTGTCCTGAATGTCGCTGTGCAGCCACTCTCCCTGACGGATGTGTGGACCAACTCAGAACTGCCTTCTTTATCAATCGTCTCAAGTCTAAAGTCACTTCTATATAGAGTCCACAGTAAAATGGAGGTGAAGTGTGAATTATGCATGGATGCCTCGGATGATGCTGAAGCATTTTGTCGACACTGCGCTATGTTCATCTGCACGCACTGTGTTCTTATTCACACTAAGGTAAAAACATACACTACACATAAAGTAATCGCTCTATGTGACCTTGTGGACAATGCAACAAAATCCATTCCAGAAAAACAGCCTACAACTGAGAAATGTGATATTCACGACGAGTCTTTAACAATCTTCTGCTATAACTGTAATTGTTTTGTCTGTAATCTCTGTACGGCGAATGATCATAAAGAGCATCATTTAGAGTTAACAGAAAAGGCAACTGCAAATACTAAATCTGAGATACTCACAAATTTAGGGACATTAAAAGAGTCGTATGTGGATTTGACACGAAGCATAACAAAGATCAGGGTTACTGAACAGGAAGTAGAGACTCAAAAACTAACCATCATCAACAACATTTACACATCGTTCAAGGAGCTACGCGACATTTTAAATGAACGCGAGAAAAATGTAGTTGAAGAAGCTGTCTTGCTCAAAAAAGTTGGATAAACTTTTAGAACAAGAAAAGAACTTGTCTCTAGCTAGTGCAGAGGTCCAAGATGCTGTATAGAGCACACTGTGAGGTTTGTGGGTCTTTCTACTGACAACGAGGTCTTGAGCATGCACACAGAGATAGGAAAAAGGATAGAACAGACGGTGCAAGAATACAGCGAGGCGATTTTAGCCGTTTTAGGGAAGAACAAAGTATAAGGACAGATAGTTAGCTACCCATTCAGCTGTTTTCCTTAGGGTTAGTTGTAGAAAGTCATGATGAAGACTCAGGGAAGCTTACATAATGAAGCAGTACTAAGTCCAGTAGGAATGGAAGTCTACCTCCTACAGGTATTAGTAGGAAGGGGTGATAAATCTGTAGTAGTAGAAAACATGTTAGAGTATGAGAGCAGCAAAGCAAGAGAATGTTCCAGTTTATTGGAATATTAGAAGTGACTGTTATACTGTTCTTTGTTGAAACCACTTATTTACCAGTATAAAGTTGGATTTTATCATTCTATAACCTTATTGTATACATTAAAATACTTTATTCACATATAAATTATATATATGATTGGAAAAGAAAAGAGAATAATTGTTTTTCATGATAATTGGTTTAAAATTCAAACAGCAAAGGAATAACCACACATGTAATTTTTCTTATCAGTTCAATACAGTCTATTTTGGATTATCATAATCAACTAATTTTCTGATCAGTTCAATACAGTCTATTTTGGCTGAATGCCATCTGTATGGGTGCCTGGAGTCCTTCATAATGATGTTCTCTCCACAACACAGAGGAATGTGTTACTAAAAAGCAAATTTAAGCTGTTCAAATCATTTGTACTTTTAGGCTAACTGATGTAACTTCATTAGTTTCACTTTGTGTTTCTTTTAGTGCTAAGCTTTCTGCACTGTTCTCCTGTGACAATACTGGCTGATACACTACTTTCTAGGCTAATTGCTCCAGCTCCATGAAGACCATCTTCGTACTGATTACTTGCCCTCACAATTCTCTCTGCTGAAATTTGAGATTTCGTCGAACAAAAATAATGTCTTACATAATGTATGTTCAGACTTATTTAGTGAATTTGCAGACTTCTGGGCAAACCAAGGTGTCGCAAAGGTAACTCATACACTAACAGTAATATCTTAGCATTGTGTTCTCTTCTAACAGTATAGTATAGTACTAGTTGGTAAGCTTAAACTTCGATATCTTGACATGAAATTCTGTATTACCATAAGATACTGTTGATTAAATCTTAGTCTACCATGAAATCTTTTTTTTTTTCAAAGCAATGCTACTGCATAAAATTATAGCAAATAAGTCCAAAATATGATCTTGTCTTCATAAATTCCTGGAAAAATTAATTATGCAAAAATACTTATAATAATTGAATTAATCTTCAGTTGATGAAGATAGGCAGCAGATTAGACTCTTCAGAGCTGACAGCCTTTGCTTAGCTCTTTGTAGTCTTGTTCTCCATTTTTTGGTTGTATGTTTCTAAAAAATGCCAAAATAAAATAAATAACTTAATTGAACATATTATTGTAATAAACTCTCACTTACCTTGTAAGGTTTATCCTTGTGTGACACACTAAGATTGGTATCTCCAATTATTCTATCAGACTGCCTGGTGTGACACTCTGATTGATTGTCCACAGAAGTTACAACATCTGTTGCTTCGTCCAAGTGGCACTCCTGCTGGTTGTCCACAACAACAGCTGGTTCATCAATGTGACACTTCTGCTGGTTGTCTTCAGAGGTCACAACAGTCCTTGCAACAGCAGCTTCACTTAGGCTGATTCCTGAGTGGTCCAGAATAAGCTCATCATCATGGTCATTCATTCTGCAGCACATTTGATGAGCACTACCTACTGAGGTGCCAGTAGCTTTGTTGCTGGCCGTTGTTGAACACGTGTTGTCCTTGTCCACTTCCCATTCTAGACGTTCCTGGGTGTTGCTACTTGGAAGTGGTCTCTCATCGTGTCTTTCTGTCATACCAGACACAGAGTTTGTCGTACTCATCAAGACTCTAACATCAGAGCATCCATATGAACGATGAACTGATGAAACCAGGATATGGTAGTTACTCAGAGATGAGCTCGTATCACTTTCAGTGTCAGTATCTTCAGTCATTAACTCATCATTGCTGTTGCTGCACCAGTCAAACGCATCATCCTCACCAAACTGTTGGTCCCCATAAGATAGTACATCTTCGTCGAATTGCTCGTCCTCATCATATTGGTCGTCCTCATCATATTGGCCGTCCTCGTCATATTGGCCGTCCTCGTCATATTGGTTGTCCTCGTCATATTGGCCGTCCTCATCATATTGGTCGTCCTCGTCATATTGGCCGTCCTCGTCATATTGGTCGTCCTCGTCATATTGGCCGTCCTCATCATATTGGTCGTCCTCATCATATTGGTCGTCCTCGTCATATTGGTCATCCTCGTCATATTGGTTGTCCTCTACAAATTCCCCGTCCACGTCAAATTGCTCATCCCCATAAAATTGCTCGTCCTCGTCAAATTGGTCATCCTTGTCAAATTGTTCATCCTCGTTGAATTGTTCATCCTTGCTGAATTGCTCGTCTTCTTCAAAATCTTTGTTCTCGTCAAATTGATAATCCTCAAATTCTTCATCTCCCTCACATAGTTGTTCCTCATGAAATTGTTGATCCTCCTCAAATTGTTCATTTGCGCCAAATTGATTGGCCTCGTCAATTTGGTTGTCCTCGTCAGGTTGCTTGTCCTCATCATATTGCCTGTCCTCATCAAATCGTTGCTTGTCTTCACCCGGTTTGCCATCTTCCTCAACTATTTCATCATCCCACATAGCTTCCAGTGATGACCTGTTCATTTCATTTTCGGTCTTGCCCACACTGTTGTTGAACTCTTTTCTACTATACTTCAAGTGAGGAGGAGATCTGGGAGGTGTAGTTGCACATGGCATTTTGAAATTGTTGCCAAGTTTGTCCCCATTCACGTCTTTGTTAGACCCTATCCTCGGAAAACTTGTCAATATTTGCTGGTTGTACAACATGTCCTTGCCATTGGGTTCTTTTATAAACTCATTGATCACCTCGGTGACATTCAAGTCTTGATGCTGCACTTCCTTGATACACTTCATTAACTGCGAGGCAGAAGAAGTCTCAGGAGCTCTAGGGGCAGAATGAGGCTTAGAACGCTTCACCAGATATGGAATAGGATCGGGAAAGGTAGGCACAGTTTCTCCATGAGGCTTTTGGCATGATGAAGTTCTCCACGGCTGGTCACTGTGCAGCAAACCGTTGCGATACTCTTCCTTTATCACTTCGTCATATTCCCAATCACCTTCATTGTTGTCTTTTTCCACATACCTCATCCCATAGGAGTGGTCAGGATGTGTGGAAGGCATATCGTGATAAACTGACAATGGATGCGCCCAGGCAGTCTCCAGGATTCCTTGATTGTTTCTACCAGAAGAATTTCTCAGTAACTTATCACTAGCCATAGTACCAGACTTCACCTCCTTGGTAGGGTCAGCCAACTCCAAACAGCTCAAAAACGGAGCTGAAGGATTCCTGAGCTGGACGGGATCCCAACTTGCTGTAGCCCAAGTATTCGGCCCGTAGGAATCGTTCACACCGTCCTTGAATGTCGTGGGTCCTGAGAGCTGGCTGTCAAACACTTCAGCATTTTCCACACCCACGAGCAACTTCATCGGCTCCCGCTCACCCACTCTGTCCGTACACTCCCGTAAATAAGAGGCAGGTGGTGGAGTTGAGGGTCTGATAGGAGGATAGGAATTGCTAAGAAGCCCAGGAGTTCTACAGAGAGCAGGAGAGAGATTTTGGCTCGTACAATCGGGAAAGGCATTCTCCATCCGCGATTTTGCGCCAGTTGAAAACTGTTCACCAAACAACCAGGCATTCCAATTGTCTTTTTCGTTCCCCGCGTTGGCACATTTCCTTTCGTCACGGATGTCTGAGTAATTCGTGCGATGTTGAGGTGAAGAATGACATTCACCTAAAGGAGAGGCAATGTATAAGGCCTGTGGTGTTGCCCAATTAGCGTGTGAGGTACTGTCCTTCTCCACTCTCCCGCTCCCTGTTTCAGCGCTATTCAATCCATGCCTCAACTCGGGAGTAGGGGTACTCGTCCTCCATCCAGTGGCACCCATTTGGGTCTGAGTATTCATTTTTCACAATCCAAAAAGATAAGCTGATACAGAAGCAAAATTTCACAAATTTCAGTAAGTCCAGTGGCGTCGCACCACCCTCAAAAGAACGCTGTATCCAGGTCATTACCTGGTAGTGCAATTTCTGTTTTACAAAAACGCTTTGTGTAAGCCCCGGGTAGAAAATCGACCGCTGAGCACACCGTGAGAAAGAGGAGAGGACTCAGAACTGGTTAGTGTAGACTAAAATTATGAAAGCGTACTGGTCAGTTTTGTTTTAACTTGCGCACCCATTACGTAAAGGGTCTAGCTTGCGAGACTGCAATCGATTTATTTTGTTGTCTTTAATGGTTGTTGTTTTTGTTTGTTTTTTGCTTTTTTGTTCACCCAGCCAAGTCTACCGTTCGTAACTATAGAAAACCATTTCTTACACCCTTAGAGCTCACACACAGCTCAAACTCCAAACAAAATTCAAGCAAGCTTTCATAAAAAAAATTCAACTTCCTAACTTCCTACAGATAAAGCTGAAAGTCACTCAGGCATCTTACAGGGTTCTATCCAGTGGAGGTGGGGGAAGGGGGGGGGGGGGGTCTTTTCCCAAACTTCCCAGTTTCCCCCCTAATATTTGCATAATATGTGCAGTATACGACGCTAGGCTGTATGCAAGTTAGAAAAAGAAGGAGGGACGAAAATGGAAATAATCAAAGTGGAGGTGGACAACAATACGAGGGGGCGAGCAGCGATATGTATTATCAACAATAAAGTTAACATTAGTGAAAGAAAGTTAGGAACAATCAAAGTATATGACAGAGATATGAAGTATTTGCATTCTATTACCCATAAAAGTTTTGGTGGAATCCTTGATCTAGCTTCTGATTCCCAAGGAAGTATTTATGCAGTGACCATTCCTGTGTTTAATTGGTGTAGATATGGAAACATTGCTAGTTTCCATAGAAATGTGGGATATTATTATGATGATATTAACGTAATTTCACTCCTAACTATCATAATTATACAATCTACATGTAATTATAGAATTCTGAACATAAATTCATTTTAAAAAGGAATTCAGTGTTCAAGCTTTAGGAGCCATTTCCTGAGTGAATTTTAAAAATGAGTTAATTTAATGTTTGTGTAGCCATACCCCAATTCTATGACATTAGAATTCTTAGCAAATTCATTTTAAAAAGTAAGCACACATATTCTTCACAGCTTTCAGGATAGAGGCCATTCAAAGAGTCATTAACAAGAACCCAAGCTATGAAACAACCAGTGGTCCAGAGAAAGTGGCCAATTGATGAGAGCCCAATGCTGAGCATAATAAGAAGTTTTAAGTAGCATAATTGCTAAAATGATGTTATTATGCTAGCATAGCATAATAACAACAAAATAAAATGAGCATAATTTAGTTGGTGGTGGTGGTGGTGGGGGGATAAATTTGGGGCAACACGTGAGAAAAAAGAAAAAATACAAAAAGGAAAGCAGTCTATAGTGGTTGAGTGGGAATGTTTTGGAGGCAGCAAGGAGAGCAAATGATTAAAAAATAAAAGGCAGGGGGATGACGTAATGAACATGCTTTTGTAAACGACGCGGCAAAAGGACACCGAGAGGTGGGTAAATGAAGACACCTTACCAAATGATTTTAGGTGACGACCTTTATCCAACTCCATGTTTGGCGGGATTATCCCGGGTGTATGAACATTTGTAAAGTTGTATATTTGGAGTCTGCTACTCTTCGTGTAAAGGAGGGAGGCGGAGCACGTCAAGCTGGCGGCTAGCGAATTGACTAAAGAAACAAATGGCGAAAGTTCAGGTAACAAACGTCACCGTCTTGGACAACCCCTCAGCCTTCGTAAACCCTTTCCAGTTCGACATAACTTTCCAATGTGCGGAGGACCTTTGTGACGGTAGGCAGAACACAATTCAGTCACTGAGAGTGAAGCTATTAGTTTTCTAGGAAATAACGTTAGGAATACGAGTAGTTAGGGTGGAGTTGTACGCTGACGGTGGCTTTTTGTTAGTGACTTGACTATTTCATTACTTCCAACATAATTCTACCACATTCATCAAAAATGTGTTGAGGTGTGACTTTATCTTAGGCCTACAGCTATGGCAAGGTCACACTTTTCATGCAACTAGCATCCTTTCCCTCTCCTAGCTCTTGGCACCCTTTTCATCAATAACACATCATCTAATAATAAGTTACAATGTTAAACTCTTTACTAAACCTTTACCTCCCTCCCTCTTTGTCATGGAGTAATGTTGTTCTCTAAGTGTGCGTAGGTTTAGCTAAACCTTCCCCCTCTCTCTGCATAGCTGTTAGGTAAAGGGTGTCACTGTGTGAAATATACATACATATACTCAGAGTGGATTGCAACAATTAGTTTCATAATCGTGGCAACAGATTCTTTTTACAAAGCTCCTGCGCCTGAAGGTAGCAGTCAAAATGGCCGACCTAGCCCCGTCCGTAGCTACCCAGTTGATATACGACACACACATTTATCTCAGCAGAACTCGTCTAAGCTCAGCTTCACTTGCTCACTGAAACCATTTTTAGCGTAGTTATTGGTGGGTGGGTTTTGTGCATTTTGTTGTATTATTGTTATTAAATGGTCAGGCATTACTTAATGGCCATCAATCAAAGCAAATAAAATGTGATTGCATTTTATTTTTTATGTAGATGTTCCTCATTTGGTGCTCATTTGTTTTTTATGTCCAAAATAGTTTTGTATTCAACTGCTATTCCATGTAGCATGATAATCGTTTGGTTGTTGTTGTTGTTTGTGTGTAATTTTTTTAATAATTATATATATTTTTTTAAACCTATAATTGTTGGCCAATAATGGCAAACTTATTTGGCGCTAACTATCAACCACTTCAGGGTTTCAAGAGGGGAGGGGAGGGGGGACCTGAGATTTTTCACCCTAAGCAAAAATTCTTTCTCCACCCAAAGAATTGCCAATTTAATTGCTTAAATCAACTACAGTAAAGTGACCATTGCAGTAATATAAGACATGATCCAGTGATTTTTTTTCTCTCTCTCTTTGAATTTGTCTTATATTGTAGTAAAATTATTTCTTATATGTTTTTAACTTTAAATGTCAATTCTTTAGTCGCGACAAGTTCTATTCTGTTAGAAGATTTCGTTATCTAAGAAGACAGCAGAACTTTTCAGTTCTTCTAAGACCTCTTGAAGCCTTGGTACTTCCTCCAGTGACTTTGACTCCATATCCTTTTCCATTTCTTGAAGAAATCCCTTTTGAAATAGCCCACTTGGCAATACCTACTCTTATGAAATAGCCCACTTGGCAATACCTACTCTTATGAAATAGCCCACTTGGCAATACCTGCTCTTATGAAATAGCCCACTTGGCAATACCTGCTCTTATGAAATAGCCCACTTGGCAATACCTGCTCTTATGAAATAGCCCACTTGGCAATACCTGCTCTTTTGAAATAGCCCACTTGGCAATACTTACTCTTATGAAATAGCCCACTTGGCAATACCTGCTCTTTTGAAATAGCCCACTTGGCAATACCTACTCTTATGAAATAGCCCACTTGCAATACCTACTCTTATGAAATAGCCCACTTGGCAATACCACTTGGCAATACCTACTCTTATGAAATAGCCCACTTGGCAATACCTGCTCTTATGAAATAGCCCACTTGGCAATACCTGCTCTTATGAAATAGCCCACTTGGCAATACCTACTCTTATGAAATAGCCCACTTGGCAATACCTGCTCTTATGAAATAGCCCACTTGGCAATACCTAGTCTTATGAAATAGCCCACTTGGCAATACCTACTCTTATGAAATAGCCCACTTGGCAATACCTAGTCTTATGAAATAGCCCACTTGGCAATACCTAGTCTTATGAAATAGCCCACTTGGCAATACCTACTCTTATGAAATAGCCCACTTGGCAATACCTAGTCTTATGAAATAGCCCACTTGGCAATACCTAGTCTTATGAGCCCACTTGGCACTTAATCATTTTGCCAATGCCTAACTGTGGAAATCTACAAGTTGTGTGTGTGTGTGTGTGCATGTTCTATGACTACCACATTTATTGTGTCTGTCGTTTAGATCTGGAATGGAAGATAATTTATGTTGGTTCCGCTTCCAGTGAGTCACATGACCAGACTCTGGACTCTGTTCTGGTTGGGCCAATACCTGCTGGACTACATAAGTTTGTGTTCCAGGCCGATGCGCCCAACTGTGACAAGATACCCCCTGAGGACGTGGTGGGCGTGACCGTGGTGTTGTTGACGTGCTCTTATAAAGGATGTGAATTTGTGCGAGTCGGTTTCTATGTCAACAACGAGTACGCTGACCCTGAGCTGGCAGAACAACCGCCTCTAAAACCTCAGTTTGACAAAGTAAGTTCTTCAACTGCCTTGCAAGTTTGCTCTCTTTTTACATGCAGTTTCGCCATGCATACCGTCTAGTAAGATTGACTCACAGTAGGTATAAGGTTATTATAATTTTGGACAAGTATTGGCTTCATGTTTGGATGAGTTACAAAGCTTATACAATGTGACCTCTCCTAAAAACCATGTTTTGAGGCGAGTAGTTTGACCCTTTCCACCAGCTACTTTATAGGCTAGTGAATTACACAGAGTGGGCAGGTACAGTGGAGGTGTGGCTTGGGCCCTCTACTCAAAATGTCCCAATCTATAGCCCACTTGGCAATACCTACTCTTATGAAATAGCCCACTTGGCAATACCTAGTCTTATGAAATAGCCCACTTGGCAATACCTAGTCTTATGCCAATCCCTCATTCTTGGCAATCTTGACCACACCTTACCTTTTTGTAGTTGCAAAGAAACATCCTGGCAAGCACTCCCTCCTAAAAATATCCTGTATGAAACCCTGCACTTAATCATTTTGCCAATGCCTAACTGTGGAAATCTACAAGTTGTGTGTGTGTGTGTGTGCATGTTCTATGACTACCACATTTATTGTGTCTGTCGTTTAGATCTGGAATGGAAGATAATTTATGTTGGTTCCGCTTCCAGTGAGTCACATGACCAGACTCTGGACTCTGTTCTGGTTGGGCCAATACCTGCTGGACTACATAAGTTTGTGTTCCAGGCCGATGCGCCCAACTGTGACAAGATACCCCCTGAGGACGTGGTGGGCGTGACCGTGGTGTTGTTGACGTGCTCTTATAAAGGATGTGAATTTGTGCGAGTCGGTTTCTATGTCAACAACGAGTACGCTGACCCTGAGCTGGCAGAACAACCGCCTCTAAAACCTCAGTTTGACAAAGTAAGTTCTTCAACTGCCTTGCAAGTTTGCTCTCTTTTTACATGCAGTTTCGCCATGCATACCGTCTAGTAAGATTGACTCACAGTAGGTATAAGGTTATTATAATTTTGGACAAGTATTGGCTTCATGTTTGGATGAGTTACAAAGCTTATACAATGTGACCTCTCCTAAAAACCATGTTTTGAGGCGAGTAGTTTGACCCTTTCCACCAGCTACTTTATAGGCTAGTGAATTACACAGAGTGGGCAGGTACAGTGGAGGTGTGGCTTGGGCCCTCTACTCAAAATGTCCCAATCTATAAACAGAGCAAGCTTATTAAGTATGTTGTCATGTGTGACTTTGCCAATCCCTCATTCTAATCTTGACCACACCTTACCTTTTTGTAGTTGCAAAGAAACATCCTGGCAAGCAGTCCTCGCATCACAAAATTCAAAATCAACTGGGACTGACCTTTGAATTCTCATCCATACACCGCCCACTTGACTCCACCCACCTCTTCTATCTTTCAACTCTTTGTATCTCGCATTCCTAATCTCATCGTGTCTGTCTCTCTTGGTCTGTCGGATATGGTAAAGTGCTGTGCACTCACATTGCATCTGTCATGATGAATTTGATAATTATTTTTATTTGATACTATATTTCAGGGAAGCTGTATAGTGTGTGTGTGTGTGTGTGTGTGTGCTGCAAGTAGTCAGCAACCAACTTCATTGTTTTTGTGTGGAAGACAGTTCAGAAGGCAGGGGATCTTACGAGACATAGATGTTCTGTGAGAGCTAGACGTTACCAGCCTAGGATACACTTGGCCCGCTATCACGATTCATTTTCTGTGGGCGGTTTCAAGGTTCAAGGTGTATGTGTGTGGTTGTGTCTGTGGCTCAGAGCCTGTAGGTCCAGTGTTTGAGCCTCACTCTAGCAATTGGCAATTTTCTAGTTTTCTTCCTCTGCCTCCCACCCACCAGTCCACCCAGCTGTGATTGGGTACCTGGCATTTGCTGGGGTGCAAATTCAAGGCCTTTTTCTCTTGAAATGGCAATGGTCCAGGTGAGACTTCGGGTGCCCACACCACTTGCTGTGAGGAAAGGCCTGTTCTCCTGCGAGTTCCTAGCCCGGCTCCATGAGCTTTGCTTGCACAGCTCACAGTGCCTGCTTAATGCACAGGCATCCTGGCTCTGCCAGGTGCGCATGGCCCACTAGCAGTAGCAAGAAGTTGCAAAATAATTTTGTGTATGTATGCATTCCACTGAACACGTTTTAGTTAATAGGCCAAACAAACCACACCCCAAACCACATTACAGTACACAGAATTGATGAAATGATGTAAACAAAAATATGATACCAGTACCGTCGATCCAAACACAATCTAGTGGGCTCTATTTGAAGTTCACAGCAAGTCACTGTACCTGTCCTGCGTGAACTCCTCACCTTCATCGTCAAAGCCTTCTTCCTCCACATAAACTCTAGACTGGGACAACACTTTCATCTTCTCCCGGAGAGCTCTCTCTTCATCAGTGAGTGTGCTCAGGTCCAGCGGCATGGTAACCATTTTGTAAGGATGCCTAACAAACAATAGAAGTTAAAGGTCAAGAAGGTTGAAATCTCGCGTTACCCTAATAATTACATAATCTAAGCTGCCAATATACTGGTAGAACCAGGATCAGGTGAGGTCACATGATTCTAGAGCATACAATAGATAACTGGTGTAGTAAGGCATGCATCAATGCATTTTAATTATTGAATTCAAGTTACCAACCATTACACTAAATGAGATTTTTCTAAGAATAAGTCAACATTAATTGGAGAGCAATCTAATATTGTTCATTGTGGATAATTAGATACTGTGTCACTAAAACTAGTCGAGGCAGCTGGAAAATATTGATTCACACAACATTCCATCAAATAATTCACTTGCCCCCACGCTTTAGCAGCAACGCACACAACTTCAGTTGAGATGTTGACATAGTCCCCAACAGAATGCAACACCATTCCCTAGACTTAATTCTATAATGTACCTACATAAGCAATGTACTGTTCCTTACCAGTGTCTGAAGGTGTAAGTGGAGCCATCTTGGTTGACCATCAACATCTTGTACTGCCTACTGAATATCTGCTTGTCATTCACCATGGGAACAACACTACCATCTATGTTCCTACCTGTCCTGCATAGCAACCAACACAAAAACAACAACCAACATCACTTGTAAAATAAAAGCCTCGGCCATCTTCAGGTTAGTAGAATGAACTTTTTCAGCTCTAGTTATTAAACGAGGGTGTGGGTGTGGCTGAATGAATGTATGTACTATGTTATTAGTACTCAGTGCACATGTGCATGAGAACTACCTGCACACACGAAAAAAAATTTGCAAGCAAATGTAAACCAATTAGTGTGTTGCTGTTGTTTTTTGGCAAGTCATACTATGTCAACAGTAGTGTCTGTTGTTTTCCACCATCCCCTTGCACAGTGAGACTGTTTGCAAGTTTCAAGACTGCATAATTAACACCATATTTCAACACACACACACACACACACACACACACACACACACACACACACACACACAGTACCTCTGAATCTTAAGAACTTCTCTTTTGGCTCTCATGAGTTCAGTCTTCTTTTTCGCAGTCACACTTGTGGACGTGTGAAGATGACACACCCTCTGCCATTGCCATGACAACACACCACTACACAAATACAGAGGAGAAGCATGCGTATATATATATCATCTCATTCAAGCATTAGCCAAAATGATAAACTTCTAGTATCCTCAGTATCACTACCCAATACAACCATGGCACTGCACTATCCTGTTCATATCAGCTGCAACTAATTGTAAGTGAGAGATGGAGTTTATGATATGGCAACTATGTATTGCTGCTGCCTGGCAACAACGATAAAAAAAAATGCCTAAAATGTGCTGACTTTAAATTTAGCTGCTATAAAGTATTGAACACTGGGAGAATGTAAAGCCTAGACTCAAGCCACATACACTAATTAGGCGTCAGATTACTAAGGAAATAATTCATAGAAGAGAAAAATTTAAATTCATGACACACCTGGAATATTGGCTCCACTTAAGAATTGTTGGGTTCAGGAACTGTATTGAACGCTAACTAACAATCCTGTATGCACTGGACACTCTACATCAATAACATAGGATCATACAGTGCATGAAATCTACTTAACCTGTTAGCAGAAATTCCAATTAAAAAATGCAAGCTTTGTTGTATTGGCTAGAGGGAGATTTCTATCCTGATAATATAGTTCTAGGTAGATGAAACGCAACTTTTAGCTGCTCCTGTACGTACACAAACTAGACTAAGAACCTCTTACTTCCACGGAGAAAATAAATACTGACAGGTCCTAGCAGTCCTCGCAGTTACTTCAACATGGAACATAGCTTAGCCAACCTCAACCCTTTACCAGACGTAAGGTTGAAATGACTTTCTATCAGACGTGCGGTTGAAATGACTTTCTATCAGACGTGCGGTTAAAACGACTTTTACCAATTTCTGGAGGCCAGCTCCTCCTCTCTCTTCCCAGCTTTTCGATGCTGGCTGAACCCTTTACCTGCTACGCTGTTATTATTGTGAGCATTACAAAACACATAAGGCCTGTCAATAATACGTACACAAAGATACTTTTAAATTTGTTGATCACTAATGGTTCTAATAGTCCATAGCGGGCCTATAAACTCTATTCGTGCTAGCTAGAGTAGAAAATTCCTAGAAATAACCTGACAAAGAAAAGCATAACACGGCCCACTTCGTTCAAACAGTACACAACCAACAACCTTAAAACTTGTCTAGGGAAGAAAAGTTTGTGTTAGTTGATTCATCATCCATAGAAAATGAGTGCTAGCTCTACTGGCATCAAAGACATTCTAGTTACATTCTGACACAACAGTAAATGACTGAGGAGCTGTACATACTACTAAAGTTATCCATACTTTTCATGCATAAAAAACGTTTATTTGAAACTCAAATAGTAGAAAGTGTAGAATTACTGCAACAAAAATTACACAGTGTAAGAAAAATGAAGTCATTTGCATCATAAACATTGGCAGGGGTGATTAAAAAACATGCAAGAAAATGTGAAAAAAAAAAATCAATACTTAATCAGCTATAGCTAAAGAACCAAAGGTCAGTCAACTAATTTACACATCTTCAAAAAGTTCCTGAATCTACGTACTAGTCTCTGGTTTCCGCCCACCAATTAGCAACGTCCGCTTCTCTTTAGACACGTTTCCACTCTCCGTCACATCTCCAGTCTCCCTGGACGAAGTAAGGAGTGTGTCCTTTGCATTTCTGAACAACACATAATGCTGAAACATGAAGAGAAGGTCAAACATGATGGAGAACACCCCCAGTCCAAACTTGGTAGGGTCACCAAATATAGACTTCCAATCATCTATAACAAAAGAGAACACCATCACTGAAACAAATGATAAGAAAATTTAATTGTATTCCTACAGTGCTGGATTTCAATGTGTTGTCTCCACCATATAACAAAGTGTTCAAAACAACTACCTTTACTTATCTATCCCATTGTTGTAGCTAAGGTAACCAACCAGCTCCTAACTGTAACTAAAAGTTATTGCCTCAAAAACCTCTGCAGTATTATAGCAGCAGGAAGGACTACAGCATTGAGTAGAGACAGCTGTTGCTGTTGTTGATGATATTTTGGGTGCAGTTTATAATAGACAGATTAACAATAACTGTAACAATAGTTTACTTGATCAGACAATTCCAAGTGGAGGCTCTAATAAACTAGTCTATAACTTATAAAAGGCAGAGTAATGATTTGTGACAACTTGACTGGTCAGAGTCTCAATGGCTCTCGTCTCAACCTCACCACAGAAGTACAACTTACACTGACTCTTCATCTGTTTTCACAAAAGTTAAAAACAATTCATTTATATACTAACCCACTAGAGTATCTGTAATTTGCTAACATCATTCAGGATCTAATTGCTAAATACTCATTATCTCAATCTTAACCAACAGCCCCATATTAGTCACATATACCAACTGGTGCTGTAGGACAAGGTCCAAGTTCAGAGATTAACAATCATTGATTCTGCACTGCTTCCTTCATGTAGCTTGGTATGACATAAACTAATGTCCCTGCCTCCAAGTATGTCAGTGAATGATAACCCACCATAGTTGTAGGAGAGGAGGAACATCTGTAGAATACTAAACACCCCCCCAGTGAAGTCCAACAGTACATTCGCAATGCTCCAACCCACCGTACTCCTGCGTCTGAAGTTGTAGTAAGCCTGACAAATAAGAAATTATACTCTAAATTTCAGACATTTTAAAGCTCAACTAATTGTCTTGAATAAAAGTAATGCATATTATTGGATCCTTCTGCATCAATTACAGGTTGGGTGGTCTTATAACAAAATAATTGGGGAAGAGACTTTTTTAGCATTTCAGTACGCTGCTGAGGCAATGCTACAGTAAGACCACATTAAGTGAACACCATGATATGTTTCACTACAGATGTGATACATGTGCACAAATAAAGACTCTGAGAATTAAGAATTCTTCAGCAGATATAAGTATGCATAAAATATTGAAATAAAATTAATGAAAACCAAACAAACCCAAATAAATGAATTTCTCTTTCTTTTTTTCCGCCAGCTTTATCAATATGAATCAGAACCACTGTCTTTGCTATTGATAGTAACCTCTAATTATCAATCAACTCACAATCGAGTACTACCGACCAATCATCACATGACATCAACCACATCCACCCACCCTCAACTTATCCCCATAATAGGAAGACAACCTGAAACCAATGTAGCCAAACAAACTGAGAGAACAAGTGCATAGGAAATTCACTCTTCCAACTCATCATGGACTACCGTGACATTGACGACAGTGACATTGCCGAAGCTAAATTCGTAGATCTACCAAATGACTTTCAATGCCCTATCTGCCTGGGTGTCCTCCTCCAACCTCAGCTAGTCAACTGCTGCACACAATGCTACTGCAAATCCTGCCTTCGAAGGTGGAGAAGAATCAAAGATTGGTGCCCGTTGTGCCTAAGTAAAGATTTCTTGTTCATGGATATGCCCAGAGTGTCTGCACAAATACGTGCTTTACCAGTTTGCTGCCCGAACGCTCCCCATGGCTGTAACGACACAATGGCTCTTAGAGACTGCCCACAACACCTATCACCTGACAACCCCAATGGCTGTTTATTTGCACAGTTTCCTTGCCCCAATAGGTGCGGAGAAATGGAAATATATAGGTCTCAATTGGAGACGCACCGTAAGGAAATCTGCCCTAAGCGTCTTATCTCTTGCCAGCACTGTGGCATGAACGGACCGTATGCCTTCATCACTCAACAACACTTTACAGAATGTGAGCTCTTCCCTATACAATGCCCTCAACAATGTGGAGTTACCACCATCAGGAAGGACATATTGGCTCATCAGGGAGTGTGTCCACTCCAACCATTACCCTGTATCTTTAAGGACATGGGGTGCCACAATACCATCTGTCGGAAAGACATGGATGACCATCTTCAGAGTGCCGTGGCAGCTCACCTCACCCAACTGCTCGCATCTCATTCCTCTCTTCTAAAGGAGCATTCCACGTTGCGGAACGACCACTCCCTCTTGGAAGAGAAGTACTGGAAGTTGAGCAAAGAACACAACAGCCTCCAAGTAAAGAACGAAGAACTTAGGCAAGCCCACCAGTCCACAGAGAACAAGATGCACAGCGTAGGGAGAGTGGTGGAGAGTATGTCTCCTCAAAATCCAGCCATCTCCCTAGCCCTACAGCAGCTCAACACGATGCTTCTAGACACGTCCAAGCAAGAAATAGGAGGTTCACTCTCTCTGGTCCTGTCCAGCTGTGCGGAAAGAGGTTCACACAAATTCTGGGTCAACATGATACAATTCCAGCTGGACTGGTCGTACGTGCTCCAAAAGCTGTTCATAAGACTGTACTGGATGCCGCCAAAGCTGCCACACATCTCTCAGCACTGGAGCTGTGACTTCATAATGAAGTTACAACCAATCAGCAAAGATGCGGGGAAATCCCCGACAAGTGGCATCACCATGACACAAATACTGGCCGTCATATGTTGCGGAAAACCTCAACTTCCAGTGAAATCAACTGCTACCAATCAAATGACATTGATAGGACCTCCAAAGACCATCAACACTAACAGCGACGTCATTCTGATTCTGTCTCTCCAGCACCACGCAAAGCAGCTGTCTTATCTCCCTCCAGCGACCCACGGAAACGGAGCACGACCAGGAAACAAGCCTAACAACTCCGAAACATTCAGTGCCCCCTTCACTATGGCGCAAGTCTTTACCTGCCCATGTCATTGCCACAAAAAGGTAGATGAAGAAGTCAGCATTCCAGCAAAACATTTGACAGAAAGAAAATTATCAATAAGTGCAAACAAGCTGATACCGTTAGCACGTTCTGGGACACAATGAAACCATACAACATCGAATAGTCATCATATCACACACACATGCGCACCATTTATATTACAAAGAAAACACAATACAACATACATGTATAAATAAACAATTGCTTGAATCAATGGATCCCTAGAAGAATTGTAATTAGTCTTTTGCTGAAATTTAGACAAAAACTCATTTATCTTTTAATTCATTAACCTGGTAAAGTTCAGTGTATGTTAACAAATAATTAAGAAACAAACTACACCTGGAAATGTATATTTTCATCTGTTGATTGGCTTGTTTTAGTCACACTATTTTATACATCATTACAGCTTAATGTATGACCTTCACTCACTACAATAAGCTCACTGAATGCTACTAAACACACTAATCCATGCAGTGTCTGTTACAGCAAATGTCATAATACAATAACTCAATGTAGAAGCAGAGGACAATACATTAATGGACTAAACCGATCTAACCAGCAGATAACCAGAGCAGACTCCATCAGCTGCAACCACTAGTTATTCCAAATAGTGGTCGCTATGGACACTGTTCAGAGGTCTCCGTACAAGAGCCAGCTCAGAAGGTCGGGGAAGCTTTCCACTGTCAAAGAAGGACCTAGCAAGAATGGAAACTTAACTAAACCTACCACAGCCAAATGACCAGGAGGTTCTGCCTCACACCACCCACACGACTCCTGCGATTACTCCGCACACTCTAACTATACCGGCTCTTCTGAAACCCTGGCTCGTCACACCGAGAGATTTCCACGACCCATCTCGTGGCCTTACTCCCTCAACGCGGGGGAAGCTCATGAGACAGATGAAGATATACCATGCCCTCAAGGATGCGGAGTGGTGGTATATCAGAGTGACTTGACCAGACACCGCGCAACTCCTGTATAATGGAAGAACAGGAATGCAGATTCAAAAACTTGGGATGCACGACCATCAGAAGCCGCAAAGCCATGGAAGAGCACATGTCCATTGCCTTGACATACTATCTCTCAATAGTCCTATCCAACCAAGAGGCTCAAAAGGAGAAGATACTATCTATGGAGAAGTCCCAGCGACGCCTACAAGCAGAATGCAAGCAACTGAAGGTAGACAACGACACCCTCATGACCAAGATAAACCAAGTGGGGGCCTAGCTACCTAGTCTGAGGGACAGTCTAAAATCGGGGACACCATGTACTTCAAGCTTGGCCAGATGATCACAGTCCTGACAGACATTTCTGCCGTACCTATTGGAGGTGCAGTGACGCTGGAGCTGTCTAAGAAGATTACTAAAGGCTATCATTTTGTTGTTATGGATACAGTGGTGCTTCAGCTGGAGTGGAAATACGGCCAGTCCTACCTGGAACTCCAGCTGTTCCTGACAGAGCCTGAAGACATACCAGGCACACTTACCTGTGAGTTTATAGCGCAGCTGGAGCCTCACGAAGAACAGCGAGGAAAGCCTATAGTAAAGACCTTGGCAGTGGTTTGCAATGGGGTACCTCAACTCGAGTCTGAGCATGTTCCTGGTGCGTTTAGAAAACCCATCGGACCTGAAAAGAAGGCATTCATCAACAGCGATACTTCACTTATCTTGAATGTGAGAGAACACAAAGGACCTCTCACCAGACAAGGAGCATTGAAAGGTCCCTTAAAGCCAAAGAAAAGTCACAGAAAATGTGGACTTCATTAAAAAACAAACTGTTACATTATATGCAAACTCTGAATTTATGTAGTCAATGAACAAAGCAAGTAGCCGGTGTTATCATCGTCTATTAGAGACCTGTACAGTTTGTTTTGTATTGATATTGCATTTTTACATGCAATTCATTTTTTAATCTTCACTCATTAGAATCACCATTAAGAGTTAACTAGAGCTATTGCGACAAAAACAAAACAAAATGTGTAGCACTAGATTTAAAAAAACAAACATAATTCATTAAAGAATACAATACACAATTATTGAAGCCATCTTGTGCCTGGTACTTGGTGACAGTATAAATCAACCGTTTTTTGTTTTTTTAAATAATGCATAATTTTGCACTTTCATATCGACACCATAGTGAGTAATAAACACTTGTGTAATCAATGCAATTAATTTGATACTCTATGGTGGTTACATGAAATAGTGTAACACACACACACACACAAACACACACACATGCACACACACGTACACACACACACACACACGCACACACGTATATTATAACACATGTATCAGATGTCTTCTCTCTCTTTCAGGCTTTGTTTATAAACAATACAGAACTTACTAATATTTCGCTGCCACTGGGAATCGAACCCCAGACTGCTTGCATATCGAACAAGCACTCTGCCACTAAGACAACCAGCCTGCAACTAACCACCTCAATTCTGTGTTTATACAGTTAAAAGGTACTGCTATGCTGCAGTCTCACTTTCAACAGACCAACAGAAATTTTATTTTTTTCAAAGATTCTTTTTTATCCTTAGGAATTTTTTTAATTAGCAGAGTAAAAAATTCCACAGATAAAAGGAAACTGTCCATTTGTGTGATAAGCAAGTGGTCCTGGTTCCATTCCCAGTGACGACCAAAAACAAGTGGTCCTGGTTCCATTCCCAGTGGCGACCAAAAGTAAGTCGTCCTGGGTTCCATTCCCAGTGGCGACCAAAAGCAAGTGTTCCTGGTTCCATTCCCAGTGGCGACCAAAAGCAAGTGGTCCTGGGTTCCATTCCCAGTGGCGACCAAAAGCAAGTGTTCCTGGTTCCATTCCCAGTGGCGACCAAAAGCAAGTGGTCCTGGGTTCCATTCCCAGTGGCGACCAAAAGCAAGTGGTCCTGGGTTCCATTCCCAGTGGCGACCAAAAGCAAGTGGTCCTGGTTCCCAGTGGCGACCAAAAGCAAGTGGTCCTGGGTTCCATTCCCAGTGGCGACCAAAAGCAAGTGGTCCTGGTTCCCAGTGGCGACCAAACACAAGTGGTCCTGGGTTCCATTCCCAGTGATGACCAAAAGCAAGTGGTCCTGGTTCCCTGTGGCGACCAAAAGCAAGTGGTCCTGGGTTCCATTCCCAGTGGCGACCAAGCTTTTTTTTTTAATTCTGTATTGTTAAAAAATAATAATAAACCTGTGAAAGAGAGAGAATATATCTACTGAGTAAATGAAGGCTGAGAAAGAAAAACAACAATTTATTACAAAAAGTGAGAGTGAAAGTTACACCACCACCACATGCAGGCCTGTAGACACTGGGGGGGCTTTGGGGGCTAAAGCCCCCCCCCCCCAGAATTTTCCCCAAATTAAATTTATTGATTGATAAAACAATGAATTTATAGATTAATATAAAATAAAATTATGATTTTTCAAGTCCAAATATACGTAGTCGAGTTTCACATCGTCCTATGAACTCATTTAATAAAGGAATCATTGGTAATTCATCAGTTTTTTCTCTATAAACATTAAGTACCAAGCACCAGTTAAGTCGAGACTGGCTCATGGTAGATCTGAGCCACGATTTCAATCGACGAAGTGTACTGAAGCTTCGTTCACTTACTGCGTTGGTAGCAGGTAAGACTAAAATTAGTGTAGCCACCTTTAAAACTTCAGAAAAAAACTCCCTTTCAATACTGTTCAAAGTTTTAAGGTAAGCAATAACTGATACTTAATGTTGGTACTTAATGTTGGTACTCCTTTAAGGATTCAATACTGAACATTTAACTGTGTTTTCAGAAGGTCAAGATCCAAGTCTGAGCCATAGAATTCAGTAATTTCTTTGACTCTGTCAGGCTGGTTAGGCTCTGTTAGGATAGATTCCAATTTTTGGAGCATTTTAAACCCCTCTTGATCAAAGCGCCCCTTTATTGCTGATGATACAAGATCAATAGCTTCAAAATATATCTGCCGATAGTGATCTTGAACACTACTTGGGTACTCAGGTGCACTCTCTCCTATTTCATACCTACGTGGAACTTTCCTCTGACGTGGAAGAGTAGGGGCTGTGACATCAACAGAGGCTTGGCTAATCTCAACTGTATCCCAAAAGGCCTGGAAGGATTCATCAGATCGAATAGACTGTAAAGTGGTGAGGGTTAAGCCTACTATTTGCTGCCCATGACAAGCTGATTTAGAAGTTGCTTGTAGAGAATGAGATAAATTGTCAACCATATTCAGAATTTTTTTTCCTAGATGAACTCAAAAAAGAAGTTAGATTCATTTGTGCTTTAACCCCTGCAATTTCTAATCTCAGTGTCTTTTGTAGCATCAACATCCCAGGTGAGCTGTAGAGTGTTGTAATTCTCAAATTATGCTAATGCAACTTCCAACGAGTTGGACAAAGGATACGAATTCTATTGAACCTGTTGTAACCTCTTCTAAATTCTTAATAGCTTTGAAAATACTTTGATATAAGCGTAAACAGTTTCAAGATCTGCCACACACCTTTAATAGATCCTGGGTGGCCAAATTAAGCATGACCATAGCAATAAGAGTGCTCTGGGTTCAATGCATTTGAGTGGAAACGCCGGACCTCCAGACATGTGCTCGCCCCATCATAGCATGTCCACGACACATATCAAGGAAGAAGAATTCTTTTATTGTAAACCAATACTATCAGCAGAAGTAGATACTAGAGAGTCCAATTACTTCATGCACATCAAACTGCATCAACATACTCAAGCAAAAGACCATCTGTTCAGCAGTAGTCTCCCACCATAATAGTAAACATTGCTACCTTGCTCTGATCAGATAAAGCCATCATATTAAGCATTTCGTTCTGTATTCCTGGGCTATAAACTTATTTTGAGACTTTTTTAGCCACTTTGAAATTGGTGGGTTATAAACAGCTATTAACAGAAGAAGTTGCATAAGATTAGAATTAATCACTTTTCTCCTCATCTTTGAAATCACCACGTAAAGCAAGGCCTTGCCTACCAAGATAACGAACACAATTAAAAATTGTAAGCAGAATCTGACGATTTTTAGCTTTCTGTTCAGCATATCCCTTCTGAACCATTTCTCCAACATTCTTGGTTGTATTCATAATAAAATCAACAGCTTGTCGATGAGAATGGGATAGCTGATGCTTCTTAAATTTTTCTAGTGCTCTTTTCCAATCTGAAAACCCAGTTTTGATAAAAGCATCCTCTTGATTTAATGAAATGGGATAATGGCGCCTATTTGAGACAAGACAGTGAAAGCAGTATACTTTATCTTCTCCTTCCTGATAATGTAACCATGGAAATTTGGCATACCAAGAGGAACAGAAAGCTCGTTGCTGTTTCCCAAATGTTCGTTTAGGGAAGCAGGACAGAAAAGGTTGGTGTGCTTTTTCTGGGATCTCTGGGCTATTATGCCCTCTGGAGTCCAGAATTGGTGGATTGGCTACTTCCGACGTACTGCACTCTTCATGATCTGACTCATAAGAAGAACAATCTCCACTTCCAACAGCACAATTACCACTTACACTAGCTGGATCGGCTACTTCAGACGCACTGCACACTTCATGATCTGACTCATTAGAAGAACAATTTCCACTTCCAACAGCACAATTACCACTTACACTAGCTGGTGAAAACCAAGATAGCAAGGAACCTGACTTCATAGCCATAGCTAATGCCCACAAACCACTCACATGGCCAGATGGGGATTCCCCTGGGAAATTCCCCATGTAGCTCCTACTTAGCCCCCCCACATTGCTGTCTACAGCCCTACACCTGTGGCATGTGCAGCAATGGAAGTTACATTCCCTTGACAGTAGAAGTGTATTCAACTCTTACAAGGCATGAGATGTATATCTATATACTGGTTCATTAAAAGTTAAATTCTTAATTATGAAGAAAAAGAAAGAGCGAAAAAGAAAGAAAGAAAAGAAAGGCAATAGTATGTCAAACAATGTGTAAAAAAATTCAAAATGGTTTTAATAGGACCAATTAGATGGACTGTAAAAGCTGCGGCCATATTGACTGGAAAAACGCAACAAAAGTAGCAGACAACCAGCAAGAATTGCACAAAAACCGTCCTTCCAGAGTCATAAATTACATTGAATAGGCCAACAATGGCACAATGAACAATGATCTGACAAAAACTGAGAATAGTAGTCAAGTCAGCATAAAACTGTACACTAATTATATACATATAAGTTAAAAACTCCTCAGTGTACTTTGCTTGGGTAAGCTTTCAGTTTCTACTGTCCTTTCCAGTTAACTGGGTTACCATGATAACTGATTACACTCACAGCCTTTGGATTATACACTCACATGTAACAATGCTAAGTCAACATCAGAGGTGACATAAATGAACACCACCATCGCTTCCACCAGTATCATTTACAATGACGGTGAACTTGACTAGCTTAAGAAGAATTACTATAAGTACGGCAGTCAGACAGCGACCACGCCTGGCGAAAAATACGGCCATCTTCTTCCTACAGACACCTCAGGCAGCAAGAGATCGCATCATGATGACAGTAGTCACACAGACACTGCAGAAACAGATGGTCTAATTTTCAGACCTCTCTCCGTCAAGTTTAAAGAACACAATGAGATAATTGACTCTGAGTTCAGCCGTCTCGCCTCGGCAGCCCCTCCCACTGCCAGCTCCACAGAAGGCATGAAGTGTCCCTTCAACAGCATAGGATGCTCCACTATTACCCATCACAAAACTATTAAAGAACACATGTCTGCCGCCTCCACAGAACATGTCCTCCTCTTGAATACAAACCACATCGCTATCAAAGAAAGGGTACTACTCTCAATGGAGAAAACCCACCAAGTCCTGCGAACAGAATGCAAGCAACTGAAGGCGGACAGTGGCACCATCATGACCAAGATAAACCAAGTGGGGGACACAGTCTAAAGGTCGGGGACACCATGCACTTCAAGCTTGGCCAACTGGTCAAAATCCTGACAGACATCTCTGTCGTACCTATTGGCGGTTCAGTGACGCTGAAGCTGTCTAATAAGATCGGGCAAGGCCAACACTTCCTGATAGTCAATAACGTGACGTTCAAGTTGGAGTGGAAATACGGCAAAAATTCTATCGAAATGCAGCTGCTATTGTCAAAGCCCGAGGCAATACCTGCCACTCTAAACTGCGAATTCAGAGCTGAAATAGAGTCCAATGAAGACACCACAGAGACCACAGCCGCTAAGGCCACCGCCATCAGGCAACTGGCAGTGATGTGCTGTGGAAAGTCCGAAATACACAATGAGCATGCAAAGAGCACTATTAGTAAGCCAGTGGGCCGTGAGAAGGTTGTCATGATACACAGCGACGTTTCACTGGTATTGCGCATTCGAGAACACAAAAGAAAGGCGTGGCCACTCCTCAAGCGGGCCAGTGATGTTGCCATAGCTATCGAGGACTCTCAAAGCTCCCAGGACACCTGCGTTCACTGCAGGCACAGCACAGCCCCGCCCTCCTCTCTCACCAGACCACAGAAACGTGAAAAGAAGGAAACTGGCACGTTTCGATGAAAATTTAAGAGCTGCAAACATTTTATGTAGCAACTGATGAAAATTAACACTAAGTATTAGTTGCTCAGTTTATTATACTCCTTGTCTAACATAAGAATGACTTCATCCTTGTCTTGTCTCATATTAGACCCACTGAGAGTGCACAAACAAACTATTTAATTCAACAATTATTTTCTTTTTTTGAATGTTTTAATGAAATATTTATAACCCCTAAATTAGGACATACTAACAACATCCTCAAGTATGTGAACTGAGTCTTCGATGAATGCCTATGTTCCAGTGGATGCGTATGTTCCAGTGGTCACCACCATTTTATCCGTAGGCTCACATTCCCACCTTCCTTACACTTGAACATAGTCTCTCTCTCTTTCTCTCTTTCCCATTCCTTCTTCCCACCTCCCTCTCCTCTCCATTTAAATTTATCTCAGGTGACCACCATCTAGGCTCCAGAGACATTCCAATCAAGTCAGTGACTACCAATGCCATAATGCCATTTCTTCTAGAGCCTTGGGGGGGGGGGGGGGGGGGGGGGGGGGGTTGGTGTTGTTAATTACACTCATTTTCTCTCCTCAATACTTCTCCTTTATTTAAAAAGACATACGGCATTTCTGGTTTCTGGACAGCACTTGTACAAAGACCACAACACAAAGCCTGTGAGGCTATGCAAATTCTATCTTTAACTTCACAGCAGTCACCTCATAGTGTTAGTTGGTGTGGGTGGGAGGATGTACTAAGTCATTCAGTGTGTGTGGACACTAACTAATCTACTATGTATGTATGTGTTTGTAGTAAACTCACTTTAGCATTTTCCAGAACTATCATCCCTTACCTGATTTTGTTTTCATTGTCATCCCTTACCTTCTGTAGAGTCAGAATCACGTGGATAATCATATTAGATTGGCTAAGTAGTTGTAGTTCCAAACTAGTTAGATATTGGACGTAAACTATAGCTACACTTCCAATATTTGGTGACCTCGACGGGCGCCGATATGACCGACTCGGGAGATTCTTCCTCTTCGTCAGCCGCTACTCCTGCTAGTAGAACTAATATATCCGCGGTCAGCCTCAAGATTCCGCCATTTTGGCCTTCGGACCCGGAAGTGTGGTTTGCCCAGGTGGAAGCGGCCTTTACCACACGGGGTATTTCCCTACAGAAAACGAAGTTCGACCACGCCATAGCGTCACTCTCGCCCGACGTAACCGTGGAGATCAGGGACCTTATTCTCAGGCCACCGACAGACAACCCTTACGATGTCTTGCGCAGAGAGTTAATTCAACGTACTGCTAAATCCGATCAACACCGACTGCAGCAACTACTCACCGGTGAACAACTAGGAGACCGGAAGCCTACGCAGCTTCTCAGATGGATGGAGCAACTCATGGGTGATCATGCCGCCACTGACAGTGCCTTCTTGAGGGAGCTTTTTCTTCAGAGGCTTCCATCACAAGCTAGAATGGTCTTAGCTTCCACTGACTACTCCGTTAGCCTGTCTCAGCTTGCGCAACTTGCTGATAAAATACTGGAGGTAGCCACGCCGTCTTCAGTTGCCTCAGTGGACACGACTTCCTCTCTTGCTTCAGAAGTTGAGCAAATCCGTGCTCAAGTATCTCAGCTTCAGGAGACCATCCAGACACTTCATAAACCTAGTTGTACACCCAAACGGACTACTTCTCGCTCAAGTTCACCTCATCCTACCTCTCCTGGACCTCAAGCACTCTGTTGGTACCACCAGAAGTACGGTACTGCAGCCAAGAAGTGCAAGCCACCATGTGATTGGGTGAAAGGAACAGGCCACACACTAGCAGCGACGGGTGTCGCTGGCCATTCTTCAAGTCGCCTTTTCTTTGTATCTGACAAGTCTTCTGGTACTCGATTCCTCGTCGATACAGGCGCAGAAGTTAGTGTCATTCCTCCAACACAGGCGGATCGTTCTCATCGCCAAGATTTTTGTCTCCAGGCTGTTAACGGTACACCAATACACACATATGGCACAAAGTCACTCACACTGAACCTTGGTCTCAGACGCAAGTTTCACTGGGGTTTCATCATCGCGGATGTGAAATGCCCCATCATAGGTGCTGACTTCCTCCACTATTTTTCTTTGTTGGTAGACATGACAAACCAACAATTGCTCGATGATCTCACTAACTTACGTGTACAAGGGATTTCATGCGCCGATCCTCCCTCAAGTCCAGGACCCTTCCTCTCGCTACCCGAAAACGACTTTGTAACCATATTACGTGAATTTCCATCGGTTACATTGGTGAAGACTTTGGATCATCGCTGATGTAGAGGCTGGTATTAGTTCATGGTTGTCCGAGTTGGATTCAATGTAAGCTGGCTTTAGTCTGTCAAGTGAGATGGTGCGACGTTGACCACGAATATCCACTGTGAAATATTTGGAAGAGCGATCTAAAACCTTTTATGGACCATCGTAAGGAGTCTGCAATGGGGACTTGACAGCGTCTCATCGAATGAAAACATGGGAGCAGAGGGAAAGAGATGGACTGACGTAACTTGTACGGGAGTTCGTACGAGGAGGAGTGGCATGCAAGGATTGCATCATGGACTTCAACGAAGTGACATAAGTAGCAGGATCTGAAGTTGAGAGTGATGAAGATGTGGGAAAGAAATCACCAGGTAAGCGTAAACTGGTTCCATACACTAATTCAGCTGCTGTACACATTAAGTCCACTTTGAGTGCAGTACGTATTCCTAATAACACCATAGAAAGAGAAATGGTCCATTGCTGAGGATGTGGCTGAGCCTTGAGAGCGGCTTTGAGTTGCCTGTGGAACCGTTCAACCATGCCGTTTGCTATGGGATGATAAGCAGTAGTCCGTGTCCTGTGAATTCCCAACAACTGCGTGAGATGCTGCCATAGAGCAGATTCAAATTGTCGTCCGCGATCTGTCGTAATGGTAGAGGGGACTCCAAAGCGGGAAATCCACCCATTAACGAAAGCAGCAGCAACAGTTTCCGCTGTAATGTCAGAGATCGGGATAACTTCAGGCCATCTAGTGAAACGGTCGATACATGTAAGCATGTAAGTGTAACCTTTGGATGGCGGCAATGGTCCAACTAAGTCGACATGAACATGGTCAAAACGAGCGTCGGGAGTAGAAAACGTGGACAATGGAGTGATTGTATGTCGTTGAACTTTGGATTTCTGACATTCCAAACAGGACCCACTTGCGTACGTCAGCGTTGATGTTGGGCCAAACATACCGATCGGTGAGAAGTTTCTGCGTAGCACGAATTCCTGGGTGGGATAGTGAATGTAACAAGTCAAAAACGGCATGACGAAACTCAGAAGGAACTATTGGTTGAGCAATTCCAGTTGACATGTCACAGAGGATAGTTGCTTCACTCATAGGCAATGGAACTGGAGTCAATGTGAGAGAAGTTCGGGAGGACTTCAGATGAGCAATGTCGGGGTCATGTTCCTGAGCTGAAGCCATCGCTTGCAGATCCACTGCCAGTGAAGAACTGGAGAGTGCATTCGTCTCAATCCATGATAGGGCATCTGCAGGAGAGTTGGCCGTACCTTTGACGTGTCGGATGTCTGACGTGAACTGTGTGATGAAATCCAAGTGTCGAGCTTGACGAGGAGAGTGCTTGTCAGAACGTGTACGTGGAGCAAAAACTAATGGTTTGTGGTCAGTGAGGATATAAAAATTGCGTCCCTCAACGAAATACCGAAAGTGTTTGACAGCGAGGTACATGGCGAGGAGTTCCCTGTCAAACGTACTATATCGCGACTCAGCAGGTTGAAGTGCCATAGAGAAGTATGAGATTGGCAGCCACTGATCGCCAACATACTGCTGAAGGACTGCACCCACGGCTGTATCCGATGCATCAGTCATAATGCATGTTGGAGCCTCTGGCACAGGGTGTGTGAGGAGTGTGGCCTCTGCAAGTGCAGATGTGACGGCATGGAAAGCAGAAGTAGATTCTTCAGTCCATTCAACGGCACTTGACTTGTCCTTGGGATGTGCCAGCAGAAGGTGAAGAGGTTGCATAATGGTTGCACCATTAGGGATGAAACGACGGTAAAAGTTGACTAACCCCAGGAACTGACGGAATTTGCGTTGGGAAGTAGGTTTAGGAAATGATTGGATGACCTGCACATTGTCTTCTAGAGGGGTAATTCCAGCAGAGCTGACTCGGTGTCCCAGGAAATCAAGTGACTCGGCACCGAAGACACACTTGCTTGGGTTAATGGTCAAACCATTGTCGACAAGACGTTGTAAGACTGAATGCAAGTGCTGAGAGTGTTCTTCGGGAGTGGTGCTAGCGATCAAAATGTCGTCGATGTATCCGAAACAGAAATTCAACCCACGAAGGACATTGTCAATAAAGCGCTGGAATGACTGGGCGGCATTCCGCAAGCCGAATGGCATACGTAGAAATTCAAAAAGACCGAAGGGTGTAATTACAACTGTCTTAGGAATATCTGCCGGCTCAACGGGGATCTGATGGTATGCCCGAACTAGGTCAATTTTAGAGAAGATTGTCACTCCATGTAGAGATGCTGTGAAGTCCTGGATGTTGGGAATGGGGTAACGATCGGGTACAGTACAATTGTTAAGAGCTCGGTAGTCTCCACAGGGTCGCCAATCTCCAGGAGTTTTCTTTGGGACCATGTGAAGAGGCGACGACCATGGACTTGAAGAAGGGCGTACAATACCCAGTGCGAGCATATGCTCAAACTCTCGTCGAGCTGCTTGAAGTCTCTCAGGAGACAAGCGACGAGCGCGAGCTGAAACCGGAGGTCCAGTTGTTTGTATGTGGTGAGTGACACTATGTTGTATGCCATCTCGCGCTTCTTCTCCTCCTCCGGACACTTCAAAACCAGTTACTACGCGCTCGGGACGCCGAGTTCACTGGCCCAAGGCTCTTGCAGATTACGTTCCCTAGTGGTTCACTGGGAGGGGAGTACTGTAGTAAACTCACTTTAGTATTTTCCAGAACTATCATCCCTTACCTGATTTTGTTTTCATTGTCATCCCTTACCTTCTGTAGAGTCAGAATCACGTGGATAATCATATTAGATTGGCTAAGTAGTTGTAGTTCCAAACTAGTTAGATATTGGACGTAAACTATAGCTACACTTCCAATATGTTTATAGTGACATAACACGCTCAGTGTAATCAGTCATGATACATGGCAGGCATAAGGGAATAAATAAAGATAGGACAAGTTGGCAAAGGGGAAGGTGGGCGTGATCATCTCATGGTAAATGTGACACTGACCAAGTGCTCACAACTCTGAGAAGAAAAGAAAACCTTTAAGTCATTTTCATATCTAGTTCATCATTCTCTCTCCCTCTGATGAGCTACTGGCAAATGATACTAACAAACGACACTAACAAACTCTCACAACTTTTTAAGTACAAGTTGAGTAAATATACAAGTAGCCATTGGCAGTGACAATACTTCATCAACACCAGACAGCTAGTTCATTAGACTTGAGCGTTCGCTACTAGTCGAGTAGTCACATAATCTACTCGGGAAAATGAAGTTTAAAGTTAATAAGAATTGACAACTTCACTTAGGGACACATACTATAGCAGGGGTTCATTTAGGGGGGACCAGGGGGCGTGGCACTCACACCCCTTGAAGGCATTTTGCCCCTCCCCCTTGAAATATTTCAAACTTTCGTAAGCAAAAAGCAAAGTAAAAATGTGAATGATGAACGTGATTGGAAATGATTAAATCAAAAGTCCTCTACTATCTTAATTATGTATGAAAGTTGTGACTCCCTTAAGGTTGCAGTACCACTTGAAACCGCAGCGTTAAACCGCAGATGGAGGAGTTATGCTATGTATTTATTTCTCGTTGTCCGTTCAATGTACGCTACTTTGTTGTTGCAGTTGAATCAGACACCAACAGACAGCTCTTATAAACCAAGTTTCAAGAAAAAGACCGACCAGGAACGGAGAAACAATGGTACAAACCTTACGGCTATTCAGCAAAATTCAGGGGCGACCGTTGCAGTTACGAAGTCGATTTTTTTTTCCAGCGGTAGCCTAGGGGCTTCCCCACAACATTACAGCTATTTTTTTTTTGTATCCCATTTATAAGAAAAACTCGTTGTAATGTTTTTTTTAAACGTGGCGTGTACCCCATGTACAAAATATGAGTTCAGGATCCAGTACTTCTGAATTTCGATTTTTAGGTACGAAGCTAACTATTGATTCGTATTCATTTGATTTTTCAACTCCGCCCCCCTACTCTGAGCGCGCAATTTATTGTGGGCAAAATTCCGGGTGGTGGCGACTCTAATTAGAACTGGTAAGCAAACACAGAAGAAGAGTTACTGTGCGAGTGAACCCCGCGGGGAAGAATACAAGACTTCTGGAATGTACTGGAGGTCCTAGACGATGAAGAAGCGACAGCGTATTAATGGCGCCTGGAGTCACTCGTTTAGAATAGATATATAACGGCTCACAGCTGCGACTTGAAGGAAGAATCTGCTTTGGTGTCTTTGGAGAGCTTGACAGAAGGTTGGTGTAGCCAGTAGAAGTTAGAAGCAGTTTCAGTGTGTTAACTTCAACTTCTCAGGAGATTTTGGTGCTATTTTTTTCTATCCCTGTTACTGTTGTGATGGATGAATAATATAATATGATTATTTGCACACCATTGAAAGAAAATGTGAATTATTACTTTTATTGACTAATATTATTTCTTTCTACAATAGTATTTATCAATTAGGCTATTTATTATCAATTATTATTTTATTGATTTATTTAAAATAAGACCTGAATCAAATTTTAGATCATAGTACTTGTCTAATCTAACTCAACAGGTGAGAAATGTGCTGGCATGCTCTTCATAGAAATAGATGAGCTCCCATTATGAGAAGGCACAACTCCTTGGTTTTAGGGTACAACTGGCAGGTTCACAACAAAAGTGCAGAGCAGAAGACATGGCTCCCTTGTTCTCCAGAGGAGAGAATAGTAGACCTTCGGCTCTCCTAAGAAGTCATGTCTCCTGAAGTGAAGAATATTACATCCTGGTTATTTAGAAGAGAGGACATGGCTCTCCAGTAGAGAGGTCAATGAGAAGGCACAGCTCCTTGGATCCCCTTGATAGTATTGCATACTTCAGAACCTTTGATTTTGTTCATTTCATATTGTATTTGACTATGGCCCAGCTGCTATGGAGTTATGATTTTATATAATTGTTTAGTAATATTTTTAGAAAGTGAACAAAAAATTGTTAATTATCTACACTGCTGCTTCTGCCCTACAGTACTGGTAGTCCTTTGAGGCGAAAGCTCTTTGTGGTAAATTGTCTCCTACAGTTAATTGGTGCGTGTTCATTTGTGTTATTCTATTGAATCACTTAATTACCGCAGGTTCAGGTGGTACTGCACCCTTAAGATAGCAAAAGCTCAGTCTCGCCCCCTCCCCCTTAGATGAATCCCTTAATGAACCGCTGTATAGCACAGCACAGGTGATTCAATGCAAGTACACAAACACATACAGTACACACATCCATGCATGCACACACATACATGCACACACATGCGCGCGCGCACACATACACACACATATATTACCTGTGGCACGTATTTGATGAGAGTGGTTGCTAGCTTGATGTAGGAGGCCGCATACAGTAAGTCCAGCCATGCCAACTTCCCACCCACAGACACAAACAGACACACCAACAAAGAGAGGATCATGAGACTCACGATGATCATGGCGGTGTAAGACACACGCTGTTTGCCACGCTGCAAGGAAAACACAAACAAACAAACAACAACAAATCATTAATTATATACTAACTCACACAGTGTATGAATACACACTGGAGATTAGCTAACTAACCTCACTAATAGAGCTGACCTAAATCTCACCTTAAAAATCAAGCACTGGATTATTGTGAACAGCGTTGCAGCCACGGCATGAAGGCTGAAGATGACATCGTTCAAGAGGACAGGGTTCACACCTGACGGGTGCCGGTTGAAATATTCATGCTAAAATAAACAAAATATATTAAAAATATACCCATCAATTGGAAGAAATGATTCAATCCCCCAAAGAAAGGTCAGGTTAAAGCTTTGTCTATTAGTGTCCCTAAGAACATGATGATACCGTACCAAACATACTCTTCTGTTGCCAACCTTATGCACAAGAGATACCTTACCCAATGTCAATACCCATTTCTCCCTAATGTTTCACTGTACCTGTATTTCAGGGATCCAGAAGAGGCCAACATTGAAGACAGAGTAGGCGAGAAATCCCAGGATATTGAGAGTGATAAAGTCAAAGTTCAAACCAATAACACTCCGACGATAGAAGTTCAAAAATATCTGCAGAAAAATTATGAATCAAATAAAATACCTCCAATCTTATCCTAATAACACGTATCAACCCCGCACCTGCCATACCCTCACCTCACTCCTGCCACACCCTCACCTCATCCCTGCCACACCCTCACTTCACCCTGCCACACCTTCACTTATGTTGTTCAATACATACCAACAAGCTCTTAGGTGGTTATTTCAAAGTCCAACTCCTTCCTCACCTGGGGGTAGAAGGAAATAGACCAAGCCAAGAAATAGATCCAACCAACAACCACAATCACAACATCCAGGGGAAGAGAGTGAGCCATGGACACATCTCGAGTCACCTCTTTCAAATATTCTCTGAACACATACACAAACAAAAACAAACACACACAAACACATAATACATGAGACCTGACCAAAAAACTTACATTCATGAGAAACTAACCTGAGGGCATCCCAAAGAAATGCTGTGACCCACAATTAGACTCGAAATAAACAACACACTTAGCAGATGTGAATCCCAGTTAGTTTTTCAGTCGTTGTTTGTCTGTTTTCTCCTTTTTTCTTTTTTTTTTTCCCTGTCTCTTTTTTTTTTTTTTTTGCCCATCTTTTCTCCAATTTTTCTGATTTTTTTATCTCCCTACCCTTCTCTTTACATGCTCTTGTTGCTTTCTGTGACCATATGGCTATGCTTGTAATCACTTCAACTGTTCATAAAACACCTAAAACTTGCACCACCGTTTTTCATAACTCTCCAATTATTTATACTACATGTATATATTTGAACGTGGGTCATAAATCCACAAGCTCCGGTAAGGGCTCGAAGGACCAGGAATCTCAAATCACCACGTACCAACTACAAGTCGTGTGCAAGAAGTTGGTAAAGGTGAATTTAATGTTTACGGGAATAGGAAAGGGATGACAAAGTTAGATCTGTGTTCTTGCAGAGGATGAGGGTTTGGTAGGTGGGTGTGGCCTCCTCAATTTCTTCTTCTTGTTGTTGTCTGGGTTGCTGTCAGCGAACCCCGGACAATATTAGTTAATCAGACATCATGAATGTGCTTTGCTGCATTTAGGATATTATGTCAAGAGCTGTAGCATCAGAGTATAGCGAGGACACACTCAAGATTGAGGATTCCTGAACAATATCCTAATCTGTTTAGAACATAGTAATGACTAAACCTAAGGAAAATGTCCGCAATTCTTTAGCTGGATAAAAACAGTCAAGATATTGTCGGTAGAGTAGTGCATTTAAACTGAATGCCTCGGAGACAGCTGGTGTATGGTTAGGAAATTAATAGCACACAAAAAGCAACTCATATGCTCAATTTCTGATCACAGAGCATGATTCAACTTGAATAGATTCACCAATCAGATTGCTTGTGTGCACATGACTATCTACGTGCTCTAATTCCTACTGCTTTTGAGTTATTGAATTATGACTTGCCAATTAAAATTAAAAATAAATCTCACTTGGTAAAGGAACAGCTTGTAGTGTTGAAGTCGTCGGTGTTGCTGCACGTGAACACCAGACCTGTCTTCCCAGCTGACTTTGACACTAAGGTGACATTAAACTTCACACCTTCTTCCAGCACCACCTGAACATAATGCCAGTTACAAATTAATATATAGAAATGTAAAATTATTTCGAAATACATAACTAACAAAAATACTATACAAACCTTCCAGCTTAAGCTGAAAAAAGAGAAATTATTTTTCCTGATCTCTATAACTTGGTATACTGATACTTTAATACCTGAGGTTTCACATGAACCTGATTTTGTAGCACACGAAATTTGAATCTCAAAATATTTTAAATTAAAAAAAAAAGTGTTTAAGCCAGGATTTTTTAATTTATTGAGTTATATCTCTAAAATTTTGACACATGATGTAAAAATTGCCTGTATAACTTTGGCAGCTATACCTTGAAAATTAAGTGAGTTGTGGCTGTTTTTCACCAAAAAAAAAGTACGCACGGTAAGGGTCATCAAATGATGACGTTTAGAGCGGGTTGTGGGCCTTCAGTACACGTAAACGCGACGTCACAAAACAGCGCATGCGTATTTGTGTCATAAAGGCACGAGGGTGCCAGTTTACCGCTAATTGTTGCACGGGTATGGCTGATTTAGCTACGATTATATCTCAGGCACTAGCAAGTTTTACGGCGCTATTGCCTATCACAGCCAGCATTTTAGCTGCCGTCTGGAGCTGCACAACCCGTAGGACTCCAACTGCATCACCCTGATGTTGTCAGAATACCGAATGCTGGGAGCCTTGGGAGTATTAAACTCCTTCAGCTTTTCTTCAGCTCTTGAAAAAGAGGACCTCTTGGATAGGCTTGGCTCCAAGTTAGTAATATCAGCCTGTTCAGGACTGAACAACCGCTAGAACGAACACTCTACTAGTAACTGTCATACGCACACACGCCTATACTCATCCTGTCTAATTATACATAATGTTATTCATGAGTACAACCCACTGCTGGTTATATCACTGTGCGTCATATATAAGTTGTTGTTAAATTGTATATGACTTTAACTTTTGCCATGAAACTTACCTATTGTGCATTGTGCGCTTGCGGAGTTCACCTTTAGACTGAACCAGGCCTGCAACGATGGCAGAGTATCCGTCTTCCTGGCAGTTACTGGCGCGCGGGTTAGCGTTCACTTAGGATAGGCGTGGCCAAGGTTCTGGTCCTTCGATTAGCTCAGGGGTCAACAGGGCTTGAGGCTTTACAACCCTCAAACACAGCCAACAATTCTGACTGATTTCGACTTCGCTTACTGCTGCTAGTAGAACAATGAGAATCCATACAGCCGCTTGCAGTTAGGGAAAGTCCCGTCTTACCGCTCAGGGAAATAATCGTTCGACCTTAGCTCGTTACCTAGCTACGTTTAATGACGAACTACCGCAAAATCTTGAAGTCAACAAAAATGGCGCAAAATATATTAGAGTGAATGAGAAAAGTGTTGTTCTCCATTTTCCATTCTCTAAACAGACAGTATTACTATTGCAAACATTATTGGGATGATGAAGAAAAGGTATGTGTATGTTAAATGACTGTAGTAAGGGTAGTTTCAAAAAATCCACTCTTTAAGTTGGAAGCACTGTATATATTCACAAACTGTTAGTACTTTATCTTTTTAAGCCATGAATTATTTATCATGACTATAAATAACGTGTTTATTTATTATGACTATAAATTATGTGTCACAGCTATAACTCGAGCTGGGCGATATACCGGAATTATCGTTGCACTGCGATAAAACCCCTACATCGCAGAGACAATATTTCAATTGTATTCACACGGTACTATCACTTTCTCACGAAATTGTTGGTACGGATCGTTAGATTAATGTGGGAGCTCCACACGCATGAGAGTAACTAGGAACAGCTGTTTCAACACAGTACTAACAAAGCTTTAAAGTAGCTAGCAATGGCCGTGAGTTCAAATTCTAGCTTAAGGAAGTCAACAGTCTTGCCCTACAGACTAACTTTGGACTAGAAGCAGATAAACTGCAGGGCCAACTCATTTTGAATAAAATTGACTTTGGTATGTATTATTAATGACATATAACACTTTATACCATGGTTGCTGCGGTAACACCCATGGATTAAAAGTGATATTTTCCCGGTGATTTTTCCTGGGGCTATGATATTTTCCAGGTGTCAAGCGAATTCTTCCTGGGGCTATGATATTTTCCCGGTGTCAAGCGAATTCTTCCGTGTTTCCGGCCCAAAATTAAAATTCAATTAAAATTCAATTGAAGCACGCCAGAAAGTTTACTTTAGCAAGTTTACTTTAGCAAGTTTACTTTAGCATTGTAGCTGCCAGCTGTTATCTCCAGATCTAACTCTACCTGGGCTGCTCAGCAGTAAGCAGTAAAGCAGCTAGCTGTGGTAAATTCCTGTGGTATGAGAGCGGCAGGAGAGTTATATGTGGTAGGGCTGGTCCCATATAGGTGGATATGAGAGAGTAGTAGTAGCAGCAACTATGGTATAAAACAGTTATGCCATGGCAACATCAGGGTTATGGAATATCACCGCCCTTATCCCTCGGGCTTCGCCCTCGGGATCGGGAAGGTTATATTCCATAACCCCTCGTTGGCCATGGCATAACTATTACTTATCATGACAATTCCAGTTAATATCATATCGCCTGTTCATCCACTATCACCCAGCACTAGACTATAACCACACCCAGTAACAGCTAAAACCACACCCAGTACAGCTAAAACCACACCTAGTACACTATAACCACACCCAGTACAGCTAAAACCACACCCAGTACAGCTATAACCGCACCCAGTACACCTATTAACATTGCCCAGGTGTAAAATGTAAGATGGTGCAAACTAAAGACACCAGGAGTCCTACAACATTCCAAGATCAGAGATTCATTAAGACACACCCACAACAGCTGCCCACTCATTGTGACACACCCACATCAGTCACACCCATTGACACACCCACCTGCCCTCCATTTGGTTCGACATCAGCCACCCACTCGTGCTCCAGTGTGATGTTGAGCTGGGCTATAGCAACATCATCAAACAACTCGTGCTCCTTAACATCATCTCTGCAAAATTACATTATATCGAAGTTTTTTTAATGTATGCAATAAGTAGGAGCTAAACTATCCCAAGCATCATCATCATCATCTTCATCATCATCATAATAATCACTATTACCACTATAGTCGTCATTACAGAAACAGTACTTGCAAAGACAATTGTTTTAAACCAGATATTTTCTCCATGCATATCAGCTACACACTGCGTATGAAGGGTTACAGTATCTCAAACATCTATTGCAGTGTTGACACATAGGGAGAAACACTGGGACTTCCTCCTTCCTCCTCCCATTCCTTAACAGAGTTGCCCCACCCCCTTAACAGAGTTGCCCCACCCCCTTAACAGAGTTGCCCCACCCCCCTCCCCTCCCCTCCCCAAAGAAAACTGTTCTCCCCTCCATCCCACCCCCTTTACATAAGGTGTGATTTGATGTATAGTTACAATTGAGTGCTCTGGTTTAGCTGTCCAATAATATCCCAATATTCATTATTCATATGGGTAGTGGGTAAAGGGGTCTGGATTTAGAAACTCTAATAGCTCGAATTCTTTCACCGTTAAAATGCATTTCATAGCCCGTTACCTGAGCGACCGCGCTTGTCGTCGAGTACTATAAATCTACAGTCCCCGGTATTCCCGTACGAAAATGTATTAGAGGGAAAAGTTGATATAGTTTTTAGCAGCCACTAAAAAGTACTGGGAAAATGACAGGACAGCTACAAATAGAGCTATTGGTTACCAACGGGCTATAAAGTAGTTATAAACCAATAAAAATCACAGGCTACACCCTCGTGTCTCGGGATTTGTAAATCGCATACAAATCTCAATATTGGTTTATAACTATTACATATAGCACTCGTGTGAGATATGACCCTTACGTGAGATATGGTCCTTACGTGAGATATGATCCTTACGTGAGATATGACTCTTCTGTCAACTGCTGTATATGAACAGAACTCATCTTAAATTATAGCCTTACGCTCTAGAGCTGATGTCCCCACGTGCATGTCTATTCCAAGATGTTGAGTGAGTAAAGGGGAGAAATAAACTAACCAGCAGAAGTTAAATTTAGTTTATATTTAAAGTAAAGAAAAAACTTACCTGGTCAACTTCAAATGCACATGAAGTAATGCACAAAAATTCACTCACATGCACACACACACAAACATGTGTAAATTTATTCATGCTTTTCTTGAATAACTTTAAATTACATGTAGTATTCTATTTCTCAAGTGTACATGTCACATGATCCAGTAATTATGGCTAAATGGGTACACGAGGGAGGAGGGAGGTGGGGGTGAGGGGGGGAGGGGATTATAATACCCACCATTTACTGCATAAATACATACAGAAGCCTAATTACAGGAGAAAGAAGGGAGTGATGAGGGGGAAGAGTACAATAAACAAGCACCAAAGGTACGAACCCTCAGAGCTCCTATACACCAGCCAATTATTACAAAATCATCTCAGACTAAAAGAATAATTTATTGGCTATTCTAATCAGACATCAATATACCTTGAGCGGTACACATGTAAATGCGCTGTCTTCATAGAGAAGCTGAACAGGCCAGGGACACTCACTGGTCTAGATTTTCAACACGAACCTCCACTTCCAGAACTTTTACTTCTCCACATAAAGAAAAACTACTTTGGAAAGCAGGAAATTGTTTGCTCAAATGGTTACACCGTGACGATAGGGGCATTTCCCATACCTATGCGAAGCGACAGCTTTGTTTGTTTGTTTTTTCAACAATCAGCCAGAAATTTTTAAAAAAATGAAAAAAAAGTAGCACAATAAAAGGTCTTAAATCCTGAGTGAGTTCATACCTAAATCAACAGTTAATTGTCCGTAATCTCCAAAATTAAAGCACGACAGACAGACAAGACGACTACTATAACCCTCTTGCGCATGCGCGCTGAGCTGAGATTACCAAGTGGTGTGCTCCAGATCACAAGAGTGACGGCAAGCTAGCCGGCCAAGGAATTAAATTCAGTTAGCAATGTACACAGCATGAGTCGTCCACACATACAAGATGCAATTCATATCATATTATAATTCCAACAGATAGTCCTTTAAAATTGTTTAAGCACAGCAGCAATAGAATAATAAATGAAGTAAAGTGAAGTATGAGAGAATGAAGGAAAAAATAGATTTGTGTGCTGTAGAGCTAAATAAATTAACCTCAAAAGTTTTAAGAATTTTTTTAAAGAAGGGTGTGATAAATTGACACTCCAGAGTTAGTCTCGCGTAGCCAGACCCTTTACCAACCATAACCGCTACGCAGGGAAGGAAAGGGTCTGGGAACATACAATACAACGACTTGTTCAGCAGCACCCCAAAAAGGTGCTCAATTATCACATTCCAGCAAGCTTGTGGTAACCAATGACATTAACATCACATCTTGAAGGGCGAGAACGTTGCGCGACTTCATTAAACTGGTCAAGTTGTTATTCGTAGGCGATTTATAAGCACTCCTGGCAAGCAATAAATGTACTAACATGAATAGGAGACCTGCCACCCGGACGTGGTCGTGACGTCATTGGCTACCGCAAGCGTTGGAATGTGATAATTGGAGCACCCTTTTTGGGGTGCTGCTGATGAACAAGTCGTTGTATTGTATGTTCCCAGACCCTTTCCTTCCCCGCGTAGCGGTTACGGTTGGCAAAGGGTCTGGCTACGAGAGACTACTCCAGAGTGTTAAGTTGTACGTAAAAAGGTTATTTAAATGACTGCAACTTGCACTACCTAGATTGTACAGTGGGTTTAGAAATGGATATAGATAGATAGATGTGGTGAGTTCACTCGTCTTCATTATTGAAAATGACATGATTTCTGCTGATAGACAGCAGTCAATATAGGGGCAATTTAATTTATTTTGATTAGATTTGTTCCAATTTGATTGAGCTTGTCAAGGACAGGTTGCTGTCCAGCTGCCTGATCTTGTGGGATAGTTTCTATGACTTCAGTGGCAGTGCATGCAATGGGTCATACTGAGAAGTCAGTAGGTGAACACACAGGACACTTTCAGGTGTAATCTACTGGAGTCTCATAATATAATATATAATATTATATATATATATATATTCTACAATGACCAAGACAACATGAAGAGTTGAGTTTAGGCTATTACTAACATTGCCATACATTGTGCAAGATTTCTTGTGAACAGATTAATATCTAAGTTAACAACTTCTTAATCCATGCACTTAAAAGTCTGTGGCTTGCAGATAACCCCACCTCAAAGCTGTACAAGGTGGGAAATGGTAATCGATAGTTCACATCCAACGCCACTTCAACCATGACTCCACAACCCTCTCTAGTCAGAGTGAACTCTTCCTACTGTAATTTAGATGTCACTGTCGTTTAATTAGCCACACATTAGCAGTGAATTAAACCAAGTCTGCCTTACTCAGAGCGTTAGTTTTCCTAACCACACCTTACCAAAGCCAGTCAGTGTAACGGGCTTTGTTGAGCTCATACTTACACGGTGGGTATTGAAGGGGCACTAACATGAAGCTGAAAGTAGACATCTAAAAATCCTCTGCCAAATCTCTCTCACTTGATCCGACAGAAGTAATTAAACAAAACAGAATTAATCAATACACACATCGGACCATCCTCACATTAATTAAATAATCAGAATCATGGTGTTGCTTCCAAAAATTATCAAGCCACATCTACCATTTGAGTAAATGTTAACACACATTCTAAACATGGTTGATTTCTGAGACAAGTGGCAAGAGTTATTTGATTGTGCTGTCCAAACTGCATACAACTCTAAAACACTGGTGTACCTGTCACGAAAAATTTGGTCCCCCGTAAAATCCGGTCTGGCCGGACCAAACATTGCCGTCATATACGGTCTGACCCCGTCACCAACGGTCCCCCCACATGGTTAGCATAACGGGCGGGGAGAGAGAGCAGGGGAGAGAGCGGGAGAGAGATGGCCGAAAAACAGATTCAGAGCTTTTAATTATTGAGTGTACAAAACTAAGAGCATGGATGAGATTAAATGAGAAAATGTAATGCATGCAGAGAAAAAGATATTTGAATAAAGGTGATAATGTAAATGAACAAGCAGATTAAATGTAATTAGAAGTAAAAGATTGCTGTTAAGCATTACAAAATAAACATGAGAAGTGGCTTATACTAATGACTGAGAATTATAATAGAATTTATTTTCATAGAAATGCATATAAGATGTAAATTTATTCCTCACTAGAATACTAATTTTGTTGTTGTTGTTTCTTAATAATTCAAATTGCCATTAAAATAATCATCATGTTTAGAGTATGATATTTTATTGCATTATGTATAACAACATTCACGATCAATTTAAATATGTTAATTTTGGTCAATTGACTTGCTTTCACATGACATAATCATGAAAGCAAACTTTACAATAGTATTGTATCTGTGGCATGTTAGGCTAATGGACTAGATGAACGGTTCAACCAAACGTTTCAGAATATGCTGACCAAATTTATTGAAAATAAAAAATCATCATGGGAAGACTTTCTAGACACATGTATTATATGCTTATAATACTGCTGTGCACGAATCTTCTCGTTTTACTCCATATGAGCTCATGTTTGGTAGGAAGGCTGTTCTACCAATTGACTTGAAGTTTGGTGGTGAAGCAAGTGATATTCTATGTGAACACATAGATCAGTCACAAAGGTAAATGAGGGGGGTTGGGATGTTGCAATTATTTTATTCAAGTGTATTAATGAAAATAGAAGAGGAAGTAATAAGACAGGTTGGAGAGAAGAGGCAGATAGTACTGGATCAAGCAAAGGCTATCATCATTAAGGCTCAACTAAAGCAAAAAGAGACTTATAATAAGAAGCATTCCTGTACTGAAACATATAAAATAGGTGCAGTAGTATTGAAAAAAGATTTTTTGAGGAAAAAAAGAAAAGGTGGAAAGCTAGATACGAAATGGTTGGGTCCATTTATAATTGTGGGTTCACTTGGTCGTGGACTTTACAGACTTCAAAAAATCGATAGCAATGAAATTATTCCTCGTGTAAATGTAGTTCACATGAAGCCCTATAATGTAAGAATTGCAGCGATATAATATTGGGCAATATTAGGTAATATTATTGACAGATGCAAAAAAAAGTACTGTTAAATTTTAGCATGAAGAAATTCCGGAGGCTCAAAATGTGGATCAAACTCAGTCATCTCCATCTCTTCCAGGCAAAACAGCAACAATAAGTTCTATTGTAAGTATCAAAGAAAAAATGCTTTTTGTGTTATTTGTTTCACTATATCAAATTGTAGTGATTCTGATAGTGATCTAGATTCTGATGACTCCATGCCACCATTGTTAAATACAAGAAGATCATTGACCCCTAAAGTAAGCATGCCAGTTATAGTAGCTTTTCTGAAATAGAATTACATTACACTTAATCCTAACTGAAGTAGTAGTTAGCTAGTTGAAGAATTATAATTATGTCATTATATAGGTTGATTTTCAAAATGGATATTCAACAACTGCTGCATTATCTGATGAGGCTAAAACTTCTGCATCTAACTTTACCAATAAGGTTAATCTAAAGCTTGATCAAAAATTGTCTTTAGTAAATTATCAGATATATCTAATTATAAATTATTTGTATCACCTCTAAATATCAGCTCAACAATGATAGCCTGCTGCGTTTATGGAAAACTAGAGCGAGATTTGAGCAGCATTGCTCAGCCAATGATGAAAAAGTTGATGTAAATAAATTTAGCTGTATTCTTAATATTAATTTATACATGTTGATATAATTTATTAAATTTGTAACAGCTCTCGTCTTATATCAGCACACAGGATGAATATGCCCTGAGCAAGGACATTGATGTGGCATTATGGTTGCAGTGTCGCAAGTCAATGAGTGAACCATCTTTGGTAGAGGCATTTGATTTTGTAATTGTGAATGCTGAATTACATGAAAATTTTGATGCCTTCAAGAAAGCTGAAGTTCAACCTAGACAGAGTGAATAAAGTGATAATTGTTGTGAAAAGGGGAGTTAATTGCAGTGTACAAGAGTTCATGAGTGAATGAAGTGCAAATAGGGTTCAAACCTAATTAGGTTAGTGGCTGTCTGTGGCTCCAACAGCACCAATATTACATCTCCATGTATAACTCTATATGAAAGTGATTATTATTATCTGGATGAGACACAGTTAGACCAGTTCATTGTTTGGGCTCAAGAACTAAGACAGGAATACCAAAGCACCGTATGTTATAATTATACCCTAGTTTTTGCAGTGTTTTCAAATCTGAATGTCACAATGGTAGTCCAATGGTGCCGTAAAATAGCTTGTAGTGTTTTGTTAGTGGGCTTTGTCTTTTATAGACTACTTTTTATTGACTTATGTACAGGTCATAAAAGACAGAGAAGTTAATCTGAAGATGACACTGTGCTCAATATAAAAACCCAGTATAGTAATGCCACAATTCATGTGGAATAACAATAGTATATGATTTATTAAAATATAAAGTTCATTGGTAAATAAAGATTTTTTGTGCCGAAAGAATGAACTTGCCCAAAATTTGATGGTTGAGAACAGAAAGACACAGAATCACAATCCAAGTGAAACCATTGGCTGCAATTGGTGCATTCAATCATTCCAATATTTTCTAGCTCTGGCATTCTGCAATAACAATGAATCTCAAAATCATCTTTAGCCTTAAGCTGTTGACCTTTGCTGGCCCTCAGTTTCTGTGAGAAAGGTGTAAATTTTCCAGACATCAGACTTTTGTAAAGGTGTCTTCTCATCATCTCAGTATCATAGATGCATAAAGTTGGATCATCTCCAAACACAAGCGAGGTTAAATATGCTATTGCGAAGAACAGATTGCTGGCTTAAAGTTAACTGTCTTAGACAGAGATGTAATTTTAAGTCCTACTGGAATGTTAAATGATTCACTCATTAATGCTGCCCAAAAACTGTTGAAAATACATCTTGGAGACCAGAAACAGAAGGAAATTGTAAACATTCCAGTAGGACTTAAAATTACATCTCGTCTAAGACAGTTGACTTAAGCAAGCAATCCAGTACTTTGGGGGCACATACTTCTGCTTTAGTTTGTATGATTCAACAAGAATAATATCCTTCCTGAGAGTATGAACAACATTATGGCTAAATAATAGATACTTAAACCCAAATTTAAACTTACTTTGACTTGCATTGTTTTTGGCTGTACCTGCTGAGGCTTTAAATAATCCATCAATGACATGGTTTTGCTGTTTTTATAAAAACTAACTCTATCATTTTGACTTATAAAAAAAATTGTGTTATTTATCACAAATGAGAGAAACTGTTTATTAATTAAAATATTTACAATATAGAGTCATACCAGTTATAGTTTTAGTTAAGTTTCTGGAAAAAAGAGCTAACTAAAATATATTTTAGTTTTAGTTTTAATTTATACTTTGGAAATTTGTAACAACAACAGATTGTATAAATAGTTTTAGTTTTAATTAACTAAAACAGCTCTTGAAAATATGTTATCTTGTAGACAGAGTTTTACAGTCTATCAGAAACATTCACTCTACAGTAGAGAAACTGCAAATATGAAAGAAAGAGCTACACGGTGACTCTTGAAGTTCAATGTTCAGAATATTGCTAACAACACTTTGTTTTATCAAGCATTTCTTTAAAACTATTTTAATCAGGCTTGTGATATTGTAAATAATTCATCTTGTGCAATCTTTAATATATATATATATATATAATATATAAAGTTCTGAGAGCGGGCATCTTTAGATTGTGTGACATGAGGCAACATCTAAATTTTCCCTTGCTTAAATATAATACTGTCTCCAGTCATTCATTTCCTAGTCAAAGCTAAGGTTAGGCTACTGAATACTCTGCCTGAGAAGCTAATCTGGCTGAATTAAGGCCAATTTATTATTTATATAGTTATTTTAGTTTTTATTTATTTATTCATATGTTTTGTTTCATTAATTTACTTTGCTCCAGTTTATTAATTTGTTCACCGTTCATTCGTTTAATTTGTTTTGCTCCGTATTCATTTTTTAATAGCTATTATTCATTTCTAAGGCAAAACCAACTCTCAATAATCCTAGTCAAGTCGTCGCTCTTACTAAATTGTAACTTGAATGCAGTCAAGATACGGACGACTATCTATGATGGAGGGGGACCGTCTGTGCTAACACACACAGTCCCACTAGGACCACTCACGCCTATACACGTACGGTCCGCCGGACCGTCGGTGTACACACAGATTGTCCGGCCGGACCACTTTGGGGAGGGACCGAATTTTGCATGACATACCCATGGCAACGCCATGTACAGAACACCTGCATTACTCAAGTCCTCATTCCCGTTCTTTCTTCACTTTTGAGAAATAATAATGGGACATTCTCCACCAACTAATTTACCTCTTGAATCTACCTCACTGTTCAAGTACAACTGAATCCCACCCAAACATGCTAGACTCCTGCATACCTCTTCACAAAGAATACTCCAAAGCTAGTGTTCTGGCCCACTTGCACTGTGGCTGGAGTCTCCACACACAACCAGTACAGTTCCTCATCTGCACCTACACACACACACAAACATCCCACACTTACAGAGCTGAAGGCAGTCGTGAAGTTTGACTCCGACAAGAAGTAGACCATTAGCCCTGGGGACACTAAACTAGCGGTTACTATAATAACCTGTTTTGATGCAACTCTTCGTGTCCTCGGCATCCAGAGACAGACAAGGAAGCGTAGTTAGTAGTAAGCAACCAAGCAGAAGATAAAAGTTACGTGTACTTCCCGCCATGATCCTCAAGTAGCTTGCCTTCCCTACTACCAGACGAGATTCTTCCTCAGGTCCAGAAGCTCATGGCGGCACGCAGACGGTCCGACTAAAACACTGACCGGACCGAACTAAATTCGCGAAAAACTCGCGCACGAGCCCGGACTTCGTGTAAACTAGTCTCTCAACATCGTCCAACTTATTAATAACGATATTGGTACTACCCTGTTTCTTATTTGGTGGCAATGAGTGGAAGAGAAATATCTGTTACTTGGCAAAGGTAAGAGAAAAAAAAGCTCCGACAGCACTAATAAAAGGGAATTATTTTGTTGTCAGTGATGCTTCCATAACTAAAGCTTTGGTGAAATTATATAACCATATTTAAAATAGTTGACAGTACACAACCTCAACAGGATTATCTTGAAGAATTTATGTCAAAATAGCATTGTATGCATTGTAATAGTATTCCATTATTATAATTACATTATAATTATAATTATTCTTGTTGCCATTGCCATAATAATAACAATGATAACAACACAACAATTACACTATTAGTAATAAAACAATATTATTACTACTATAACTATATCTTAAAACGAGAACCTCCACTTTTATAGCACTCTGTTAACTTTCCCGCATAAAGTAAAACTATCGCAGGCAGCAAGAAAATATCTGCTCATGTGATGATGACGTGACGATAGGGGGTGTACCCACAAAGCTAGTACCTACACAGAGCTGACAGCTTCACGTTTTCTGGAAAATCAACCAGAAATAAAAAAAAGTAGCACAATAAAAGATCACAAATCGTCGTTCTGAGTCAGATAGTAAACCTGGCAAAAAACAAAAACAAAAACAAACTGCTAAATGTAAATAGGGCAGTTTCCAAAGCAGACCCAAGATACAGAACTCTTGTGTGTTCATAAATATTTTTTCTGAATAGAACTATTTTAAAAAAATTGAAATAAAACGGATAGTCTTTTTAAAAGTTTGTTAATCTAAACTTCACTAATCCAAGCAAGTTGTGGCATGCCAATCCTATTAAAAACACACTTGATTGTTTGTGCGTGCATCTGTCACTTGTCCATCTTCTTAAAAGAATGTAACTGAAAAGACTTCGCAATAAACTTCTTTTAAATGAAACTTTAAAAAAATTTCTCACACTCACAAATAACTAGTGCAGGAATACAGTGTAGTCATACCATTATAATTATAGGAAAGGCTACAGTTTATCAATCTATTAGAGCATTAACGAAAGCTGAGTAAGGTGGGTCGCAGTCATCTAGGGTGAAAACCTATAAGATGTTCAAGGTCATTTAGTAGACATGGCTATGTTCTCATGGTCAGACAAAAAAAGGAAAAAAAGACAGGTAAGTACACAAATTACAATGTGAGAAATGCATAAAATATGTAATGAGTTTTTCAAATTATAAAAATTTCACAAATTTGAACTCCCTCTTGGTCCCACTAAAGTATTCACCCACACAGATACAAAGATCAACAAACAACAAGTTAGATGTTAATGAATTATGTTGCTCAGAGTAATCTCTTTTTACAGCTAACTCTGTGCACAACAGATTCATTACAGAAAGGTCACTAAAAAGAATGGGGAAATATATTACGTCTGGAATTTTGAAGGAGGGTTTATTTCTCTTTACCAACAATGGAGTGATATGATCTAAATCAGGCTATTATGCCCATAACCACATTCTTTTATTAACAAATTAAAACTATATTATAAATTAACAGGACACATTAAATTAAAGAAAAAATACATTTTCTCTTTTTACTCTATGTGTCATATTAGTATAATCACCTGAAATCCTGCTTTTCAGGCTCACTTCCATCAGAAAAAAAAAACAAGCAAAAAAACTAAAAAGAGAAACCTGCCTTGGTGTCAATGTCCTTGGCCTATAAAATAGTTATAAACCAATAAGAATTGGTTTGTACTGCAATTCACAAACCCTCGCAACATGAGTCAGTTAAAACAATATTATGAGTGTGTCTAATTTTTTTTGAGTCATTTAATAACTTCACAAAAAAATGATATACATATATTAAAAAATATATAATCATACCCCCCATGATAGCAGTAGTATAGTCTTAGTGTTTGCTGTTAGCTCTTGCAACATTTCATACTGCTATATGATGCAGCAAGATGCAAGGACGCAAATGCATGTAAATTATAACTCCATGTACTTGCATTGTGCACTTATTTCAGTTCAAATTCTAGGAACTGTGACATTATTTCTCAAAGGTGACAAGGCAACACATTTTTTCAGAGTGATTCAACATCTAATCTCAATACTCTGGCTCTGGTGTGCCGCTGCCTGATATGGCTACCACCATAGCTGACTCCACGAATGTCACGTCACTGTCAGTTTGTCTGAATCCACATCATGTGGCTGAACTTTGACACCAAGGACTACATTCGTGGCTTCTCTGGTGGACTTTTCTCGATCAGCATCGTGTGGTATTTATTGTGGCATGTTCGGCAGGTGTACTTGGAGGGACAGTGCAAGTAGCCATGTCCTTCTCCTAGACAGTTAGTACACAATCACTTCTCCCAAACAAACTTGTTTGTTTTGTCTACGTCATAGTGGGCAAAGGGTTGACACCTAAACTAAATTGTGCTTGTCTGTGCACAGAGGCACTTGTAACTGGAGGCAATTTATGGCTTGCTCTTGGCTGAGCTGTTGGCTGGTAATGTGGAAGTGGTTCCACAGGCGTCTGGTGCCATTTGTTTGACAAGGTTTCTAATGTATTCCTCGGCATCTTCTACTTCTTCAGGGGTCAACTGCGGTCAAACACTCTGTGGTGATATACTAACACAATGTAAACAGCAAGATTTCTGGAGGGTACGCTTACTGTCTACTATATCCTACTATATTCGGCAAGAAGTTGAAATATCGGGTTAAGTTTTAATTAACAATATTATTCGTTGTAAGAACGAGAAAATTTGCTATTATTATAATTATTTCAGCCGAGAATGACTGAATCATTAACATACTAATTATGGTAAAATTTTAAATTGGAATTGTTGTTATCTAAAATGTTATTGTTATTATCATTATTGCAGTTGTAGCTAAATAAAAACCAAACTGTAATGTAAATACTTGTTTGTATGTATGTATGACTTGAGGGATCGCCAGATATTTGAGCAAGTTTATTCACAAGCCAAAGGGGAATAAATCACCGCTAAGAAATGTAATTGAGTCATTTATATATAATATCTATAAATGACTCAAGATCAACATATTACAGCTTCAGCCTAGGGCCTTCAAAGCCCTAAAAACAGTAGTTCTATAATCATATTAGAGCAATGTGATTGGTCCATTACATGAATGTATTTACAATCAGGCTCGGCATTTAGAAATTGGGCACTTGTTACTACACAAGTTTCAGACATTTTCTTTTGGTTTTAGCAGTTGCTGGGTTCCGAAACAGTTAGATTATGATATCTTGAAAAGGCAAATCCTTGGAGTCAAGTGCTGTTCCCACCATGTTCAGACGGCCTCGTATACATTTTTATAAAGGGTGGATTCATGATATCCTAATCCTGTGCATGATTTCTTGCTTGGGTTGGAAAATACAGCATGCTTAGTCATTGTAATTAAAGCTACTCTAATTTGATGCTCATTGTATATATATATATATATTATTATATATATATATATATATATTATATATATATATATATACATATTTATTGCAGCTTTGATATTTTTACTTGAATATTTCCGCATCACGTGAGCGTTCTGTATTCTCCCATATTGTACGGTTTATATTGTACGCTACTTGTAGCGCGCGCGTAGCGAGTAAAATCAATGAAAATTGTATTGTAACCGGTTGAGAAAAAATTCAAAGAAGCAATAAATCACTTATCACACTCGTCGTACAATATGGGAATGATATTTTACTCTCACGCCACATTTTCACTCGCCTTTGGCTCGTGAAAATATTTTGCGTGCTCGTAAAATATTTTCCCATATTATACTCTGACTCGTGCTATAAGTATTATATATATATATTATATATATATATATATATATTATATATATATATTGCAAAAATAGAGTGATCTGTACAAATGATTATGGTGTAAAGTGAAATGGCATGGTCCCTTTAGCTACAAAGGAAACCTAATTTTTTTTTACTTATACAAATGCTTGATTCAGGACGAATACTTGATAACTACATCCTTGACTGAAATAATTATTCATTACTATAATATCCATATTATACACAATAGTTTGTTGTTGTTGCTTTTAATTTGTGACCCGTAAAAATGGAGGTTTAGCTATTTTTTCGGATTAAAAACTGGATTATGAAATAATTAATGAATGTAAAAAAAAGCATAAAATGCAAGTGCAAATGTGGGCGTATTTTGCTCATTTTTTGTGAGTTCTTCAGTGTTGCCAGTTAACATTTTTACATCATCATTACTATGTTTGATACAGAAGTGGGGGTGGGGGCATTGGGATTTTTCTCCCTGAGCTAAATCCCCCCTACTAAAAAGATTGTTACACTTCAGAGAATTTTTCTCCCCTTCCCCGAAGAAAATGTTGCTCCTAGCCACCCTAAATCGTCTATATTATTTTCTCTACTCATACGCATGTCAAGATAAATATGATTCATGTAACAATTGGCTAATCCGTTCGTAGATTGCAGCATGTATGCATAGCCCCATCATTAACACTAATGTTTTTCCTTCCTCATCCCCCTACTCCCCTGCTCCTCCCCATACACACCCACACACCCACACTTCCTGTATTAGACCATTGTTGTCTTTTGTATTACAGAATTGGACTGGGAATGATAGGAAAAAAAGAATGGGATTGGATGAAGTGAAAAGGAAAAAAAAAAAAAGCACCTCAAAAATTAAGAACACCTAATGCATACAATTTGTTTGTGAAAGATTTCTTCAAAACAATGCACCCCCTCTCCTCTGAGAATTTCAGAAGTAATTTATATTAAAGTAATAAAAGTAATATGTTCTAGCTTCAGTCAGTAGCATTACCATTAAATATTATTCAATTTTCTCAATCAAAAAATGAGGGGAATCCCAAACTCTTGGTCTATTTAGTGATATATGGTTGCTATGGGGTTTTCCCAGCCAGCATCGAGTTAAAAAAATAAAACGGCACTGCTCTATTCCGCGGTAGAAAATTAGATTATTCCGCGCACGTCAAAACAATTCAGGAACGAGAGGGTTAATATCTTTATTTTAGATAGCCACTCAAGTGTTAATTTAGTAGAAATAAACAATGAAGCTGCAATGAAGTGGAAGGGAATGAGTTATGATGAAAAACAGCGTTATCAGCAAATTGCTACACAAATTCCTTCTCCCCACGTGATGGGAATTTTGACAAGTGGCATGAGACTCAACTAATTTTGAGCAGTACATGCAAGATAATGTACGTACATATGTGTCGTATGATTGCATGTTGGTATAAACTCGACTAGTAGAGGTGTGTTAGTGCTTATATTACTTATATGTTTATGTTAGTGTGAGTGGGCGGAGAAGACTGGTCATTTGATGTGGTTTGTAATGGCTCAAACCATTATGTTGGAGGTTCATCAAGTGGAAACATTTTCTCCAGAATAACTCCCTGCTTCATACTTGATTTCAACAAGACCAAGTCTAGTTATGTAATTAGCAAACAAGCAAAGCAAGCTAAACACTCAGGTACTGGAATATCCCCCCTCCCCCTCACCCATGCTAAGTTCTCCTCCCCCCTTAAACTGAGCCACCCCCCCCCCCCCCCCCCCCCCCCCCCCAATTCAAATGTTTCCCCTCCCTTTTCCTCACCCACATACGAAGCTTCCTCAATATTACTCGTATTTGTAACAGTTACAACTATGCATTTCAAAGTGTATCAGATGTTCACCCCATCCCTATCAAAAATTTGCCCTGACATATGTCCATTTTTTATTGTAAATGGGCTTAATAGTGTAAGTTAGGTATAATTTTGTCTTTCTGGTCATTTGCTTATGAATTATGTAATTTGCACCTGTTGGTTTCACGTGGGTTTTGTATTACATCCTAGAATGGGTGGGAATAGCGGCAGTGTCAATAGCTCACTTGCAATGCTCAAGCACAAATTGCAGTTTGTGCATACACATGAATACCTGATTTTTGAGGATTAAACCGTGTTGAGGCCAAGTTAAAGCTCTACAAAGGCAACTATATGATGTGTGTATGTATTGTGGCTAAGTACATCCCGTGTATATTCTGTACTAGCTCTGGAGTCAAGATTTAATTACTGCTCAACTTTACAGGCTTTCCATGCATTCTCTTCCCTTCATCCTACTCAGCTATGTCTATTCTGTACATTTTTATTGTGATTCTCGATTCACTGACTTACAAATTCAATTTATTGTGTATGGACATGTACGTGACCTGGTTCATGTGGCTCCATAGGCGTAATGTGTTGATTTAATTTGAAAGTAGTGAATTTATATATTTTTTCATGGTACACAACGGTCAAGTGTTATAGCATTGGGCTAGTGCATCCCCCAAAACTATTTTACAATTATTGTATCCTCTGTGTGACATACAATAAAAATTCATCAACTAATTATTGTGGAATACTTGATTATACACATGTGGACTCGAGAATCGTAGCCAAAATTGAGCAGTTATGTAATCCTTGGCCCCTATCTTCACTATGTAATTGCCCTGCGTACTCAGGTTTGCATTTTTGCTTTTTAATCATAATTGTTGTGTTGGTATAATGTCATGAAAGGCTGCAGGGCTTTGAAATGGCTAACTCAGTAGACTATAAGTAGACTTGGTAGACGCGAAGTACATCCAATATGCTTTTATTGCTTAGGTTATTAAAAGCCCTTTTAAAAATCCTGGCTATACACGTATGTTATATTTAATATTACTAGTTTCAATTAGACATATAGGTGTTAAAAGTCTCTTCCATTCCTATATGAGTGTTTCACTAACCAATTACATATCTTACCTGCAGGAGTTACACTGATGCCACCAGAGCCAACAAATTTAAAAGAATTAAAACAAAAAGTACAAGAGATCAGCTGAATGCTAAATATTGTGAGTCTGGGGTGGGCTTATATGCTAGTATGTGATATACTTTTTAAAGAAACATAGTGTATTTATCACGCTCTTACATTGCAGTGTGGTGAGCAACCTCATCGTGTTATGTGATATTCTGGCATCCTATGAAGCAGTAAGTAAGGATGAAAGGATCAGTAAACTATATAAAGTCACTGTACCATGCATGCACATACATAAATACATACATACATACATACATGCATGCATACATACATACATACAAACACATGTGTCTGTTGTACGATCAAATGTGGGTATTTCCCCAGAGTGGTGTTGCCTGCTTCCTATAGCTTTAAATGCCTGACAGTAGACAAGTGCAGGAAGAGAGTGAGGCTTCGCCCCTTTCCCCACCAATTGGACATATGCTCAGAAGGCTATTATTCTTCATTGTTTCCCCCCTCACCCTTTATCTCCTATTCATTTTCAAATAGTGCTATCCACTTCATGCATTGTGGAGGGTCCTAGTGAAGTAGCACCAATATGATTTTCAAAATTAGTAAAGTATGTATGATCACAAGATTATGCATTGAATGGAGCAACTGGTGTTGGAGACAATGCCATGCCATGAGATATGTTGTATTTATCTGCTACATTACCACTTCAGAGACCACAAGACCAAAATTAACAGTGTAGTGTGAGTGCACACGCTAGAGCATGGAAAGCATTTAGCAACAAATCGAATATTCTCAAACAGAAAATGAGTGAAATATGTTATAGTCTCTTAATAAAATATGGTCTAACGGTAAATGAAAAGTCACTTCTTGAACTTTTAAGAGCCCTCTCAAGATCTTTTTTCTTCCAGTGCAAATAACCCTTTTTTGAAACACTATCAACAAAACATCATAATGCATATGAATTGTATAAAATTGCATGTGCACAACAAATACCTGATATTCCACTTAAGTTCAAACTAGTCAAAATTTCCTTGTCTTCAGCGCTTAACACGCACCTCTTGTTTTTCTGATGTAGATTCTATAGCAGATAATTCCTAAATATAGAATAAAGAATACTAGCACATACCTTAATGAAATCCTCCTTTTCATGAAGTAGTTTGCATCGTTCCATACCTTCCTCGCTTGGAAAAATACTTTCTTCATCATCACTGGATTCGTTATTAAGTACTACAAGAAATAATCGTAACACAAACGTCACGCAAAATACAGCTAGTACAAAAATACCAGATGGCAGAGATTGGTGAGTAGATGGTGCAGTGGGAAAAAAGGTCTTTAGAATGTTCCAGCAAAGTGGAGGGTCCTAGTGAAGTGAAGGGTCTCTATGAAGTGGAGGGTGGGTCCCAGTGAAATGAAGGGTCCCAGTGAAGTGGAGGGTCCCAGTGAAGTGGAGGGTCCTAGTGAAGTGGAGGGTCCCTGTGAAGTGGAGGGTGTCCAAGTGAAGTGAAGGGTCCCAGTGAAGTGAAGGGTCCCAGTGAAGTGGAGGGTCCCAGTGAAGTGGAGGGTCCAGTGAAGTGAAGGGTCCCAGTGAAGTGGAGGGTCCTAGTGAAGTGGAGGGTCCCAGTGAAGTGAAGGGTCCCAGTGAAGTGAAGGGTCCCAGTGAAGTGGAGGGTCCCAGTGAAGTGAAGGGTCCCAGTGAAGTGAAGGGTCCCAGTGAAGTGGAGGGTCCCAGTGAAGTGGAGGGTCCCAGTGAAGTGGAGGGTCCCAGTGAAGTGAGGGTCCAGTGAAGGAAGGGTCCCAGTGAAGTGGAGGGTCCTAGTGAAGTGGAGGGTCCCAGTGAAGTGAAGGGTCCCAGTGAAGTGAAGGGTCCCAGTGAAGTGGAGGGTCCCAGTGAAGTGAAGGGTCCCAGTGAAGTGAAGGGTCCCAGTGAAGTGGAGGGTCCCAGTGAAGTGGAGGGTCCCAGTGAATGTCCCAGTGAAGGGAAGGTCCCAGTGAAGTGAAGGGTCCCATGAAGTGAGGGTCCCAGTGAATTGAAGGGTCCCAGTGAAGTGAAGGGTCCCCGTGAAGTGAGAGGGTCCAGTGAAGTGAAGGGTCCCAGTGAAGTGAAGGGTCCCAGTGAAGGAGGGGCCCAGTGAAGTGAAGGGTCCCAGTGAAGTGAAGGGTCCCAGGGAAGTGGAGGGTCCCAGTGAAGTGAAGGGTCCCAGTGAAGTGAAGGGTCCCAGTGAAGTGAAGGTCCCAGTGAAGGGGGTCCGAGTGAAAGTGGAGGGGTTCCAGTGAAGTGGAAGTGGTCCTAGTGAAGTGAGAGGGTCCCAGTGAAGTGGAGAGTCCTAGTGAAGTGGAGGGTTCCCAGTGAAATGAGGGTCCCATTGAAGTGAGGGTTCCAGTGGTGCAGGGTCCTAGTGAAGTGTCCCAGTGAAGTGGATGGTCCTAGTGAAGTGGAGGGTCCTATGAAAGTGGAGGGTTCCAGTGAAGTGGAGGGTCCCAGTGAAGTGGAGGGTCCTGGTGAAGTGGAGGGTCCTAGTGAAGTGGAGGGTTCCAGTGAAGATGTGTTGAATGCACTAGTAACTATAATGACAAAAATGTACATACATCATACAATACCATTCACTAAAATATTTTGTAACTTAGACTAGAACTCATGTGAGCACTGCACTGTGATAAACAAGCAGTTGAACTTTAATGAAAGAGAGAGAAGTGTAAGGAAAAAATATTATAAAACTGATTGTATAAAAGTACTCAATTTTATGAATACAAGTAACATAATTTACCTTCATCATTATCACTACCACCATCAGTGTCATCACTCCATTCTTCTTCCAAATTATAAGGCTTGTGTCCACTAACATCTATAAAAATGGTATAAAACACATGTAGAGTGTGTGTTTCATGTGCTCACTGTTGTTTGACAAGTTATATACATGGTGAGGTAACATGATAAATTTATCAACAGGTAGCGATTCTATTTCCAAGAATTGGCCAAAAGATTCAAATAAGCTGCTATGAAGTGTCTCTTCACATCTCAACCTTTCAAAATGAAGAGCTTGTAGAGCACCTATGTTGTACGCAGAAGGAGTCATCAAACTCCGTTCTTACACTGCACTGACCAACTCCTGCCAGTCCTTCAGATAAAAGGACATGGTTGCCCTCATTTCTGTTTCAATGAGTTGAATATCCTCCTCTGAACGAATCACTAGATGAAACTTAATGGCATCAAGCTGAACTTTTTTTTTTTGAATATTTTCATTGATTAAATCCATACCATTATTTGAATTAAACCATTCAAGACTCGTCACATCTGACCAACTCCAAAAATTAGTGGTAGATACACTAGGAAGGCTATTATAGTCCTTTAGCAACTGTTTAAGCCGAGATGACAAATTATTTATGTTCTTTGATAGCCTGGAAGCCAAATACTGACCATCTATGAATATAATTTTTCATTTTAGTAATAAAACTATTAACAAGACATAATTAATTACTAGCAAATTTGTCCTTCAAATAATCTAATTTTCTACCGCGGAATAGAGCAGTGCCGTTTTATTTTTTTAACTCGATGCTGGCTGGGAAAACCCCATAGCAACCATATATCACTAAATAGACCAAGAGTTTGGGATTCCCCTCATTTTTTGATTGAGAAAATTGAATAATATTTAAGCCATCTACTAATACTTCAAAATAAATTTTTTTTCCCCCAAAAAAATCCACTTTTCCCATCAATAAAAAAATAAAATAAAATAGAAATAATATTGTTTGATGCATTATATACCAATATTATATTAGTTCAACAATAAAATATGTTGTTTGTTGTGTGTGGTGCTGATTGTGATCATGTAGGAGACATCTATGAGTGTCCACAAGGAACGTATGCCATCGGACGTCGAGCTCCACTACAAAACAATTTCATATACAAACAACAAAGATATTTGTAATACAAACAACAAATTATTCATGATCCTATATAATTGCAACTTTATGATTTATTGTATGCGGTTTCATACAGGATTTTTGTTTGGGGTGGGGCTCCGAGTGTACTTCGCCACACCCATTTTTTGGAACCTACACTACTTTGATGCACATCTTTGCATATGAGTCTATACTTCACACTGATGATCAGTGTTCGGTCCTATGCACTAAAGGCTCAGTCATGATAGGAACATAAGGGGATACAATATCAGACTAAAAATAAATGCTTCCTAAATGTTCATTTCTATTCAACTCCCAAAATTCTAGGGGGGAACCCAGCGCTAGCCTCCCACTGTATGAACACCTGCTATGTATACTCCACACTGTACATGAGAGAAACATGTATTGAGAAAGTGTACTTTGAAAATGAAAAGCAGTACAAGCACACACGTGGAATTCAACTTACCCGGCATGGATGGTGTCACAGACTGAACGATCCCTCCCATAGGATCCGGAACCTCCATACAATACCAAAAAAACACAAGACAACAATGACATTTGTAACATAACTGCTGGCCTCGCTGTATTGAGCCCCCCCTCCCCCGTCATTACTTTTCACTGACATTCTTGTACCATAACCCCCCTCCCCCGTCATTACTTTTCACTGACATTCTTGTACCATAACCCCCCCCTCCCCCGTCATTACTTTTCACTGACATTCTTGTACCATAATCCCCCCAGCCCTAGCTGGACACCCAAATATCAGTAAGTTGAAATGAAATTCAACTTACTTGGCATGGATGATGTCACAGACCGAAAAAGACCACCGAGTTCGTTCTCTCTCAGGTTGGATCCGGAAGTGCCACATACTGTTTGTTCATGGTTGCTCTCTCTCTCTTTCCACAAATGCACGCACACACATACACATACACACACACACACAAGAAAAAAGAAGCTACAGGTGAATACAGATCATAAAAATAAATGTATAATTTATTATACATAAATTGACTGGTGTACACACACACACACACGAAATTCAACTTACATGGGCATAGTAGTCACGATCCAAAAAGATCCAGAGTTCCCTCCCAGGTTGTATACGGAAGTGCCACATACTGTTTGTCCACGGATGCTCTCTCTCATTCCACAAATGCACACACACACATACACACACACACACACACTAGAAAAAAGAAGATAAAGGTGAATACAGATCATAAAAATAAATGTATAATATAAATTGACTGGTGTACACACACACACATACATGAAATTCAACTTACATGGGCATAGTAGCCCCGATTAGAAAAGACCCCACCCCCACCCCCCACCCCCGAGTTCGTTCCCTCCCCGGTTAGATCTGGAAGTGCCAGAATAACATTTCAACTCCACGCACACACATATACATCGAGTGTGAAGCTCCACTACAACACCACAAAAACACAGACAACGACAACGACAATAACAATACATATTACAACTTTTGGGATGTTCAGGGAGGGGGAGGGGGGGGGGGGGAGCAGCCACAAATATCAAAGTCTGTGGTCCTTTACACAAAAGATTATGGAATATCAATGGGTGTGTTGTCATCTTTCTTCCACTCTCCCCCTACCTCATCCACCCGACTCTTGTTCTTCAATTCCCGCCTTCTCCGACTGCGAGGACGTCCAGAACTCGGAGCAGGAGGAGCCACTTCCTCTTCTTCATCACTGGAACCTGCTGCCTATTCGTGTTTCATCATTGGAAGACTCAGGTCCGGTATCCTCTCCTTCATCACTGGAAGACTCTGCTCCTGTCCCCTCATCTGCGTAATCGGGGTCGGTGACTGCATTCACATCTGGTCCTAGTAGTATATGTGGTAAAAAAAATTTAAATTTTTTTGAAAATTTGAAATTGTTAAAAAAACCACAAGCCACTTTCAAATCTCAAAACTCAATAATATATATATATATTATAGCTAAACAGCTTACTCTATCTCAATATAGCTATAAATGAGTCCTTTCCACAACAGAAGCTTGCTATTTTTCAAGAGAAAGACAAGAGAAAGACAAGCTTACCTCGATCATCTTGACTCCCATTTTCAGTATCAGAGTTGACGGGGTCTGGTCCACCAACCCTGATACAGGGCCTGGTCACGTTTTACTTTAGGTCCTACATTGAGCGCATCGCGTCGCGTCACCTTACGATCTCATCGCGACGCTCGCGCGCTCAGTCCCTCAGAACGTGCTAACATGCGCCTATATGCGCCGATCACACGCGATGCGAGGTGACGCGACGCGATGCGCTCAATTTAGGACCTAGGACCTAAAGTAAAACGTGACCTTTTGTTTATCAAGAACATGACAGCATTCCTTAGGAAGCAAACTATGCTGCACTTTTGGACATATTATAAATTAACCCTTTCGTTCCGGTGTCACAGTAAATACTGTCGCCCGGAAATTCTGTCGCGGCGACGAAATTTCCTTAGGAAATAGTGTCGCTTCGAAAAGTCAGCGACATTTTTTCCTAGGAAATTTTGCCGCCGCTAGGAAATTCTGTCGCTCTTATAATCTGTAGCAAGGTAGCTATGAATACTGGGCATGAAAACCTAGCAGGTAACTAATGGTTTCATGGAATATAGCTTATCTGCCAATGTCTAAGAGCTCTTGACAAAGTTGGCTATAGCTATTCTAGCAAATCTCTCATTATTTTTAGCTACTATTTACCAGGCCTTATCTATGCCTAACACACTCCCCACCAGCATTTCATACAGGATTTTCTGGGAGATGGGGGAAAAACCCAAATATTAAAACTACACTGAATAGCTTGTGTGATTCCTAAGAAAAAATTTTAACATTAACAGAATTTTATCAGAGGAACAACAAAAAACTTTATCAAGACAGTCTCAGTTGAAAATGAGCAATTGGGGAGGGAATAATTTTTTCTGGGGGAGGAAAGTTTCTCTGGAGGGGGAAAATTACAAGGCATCCCCCCCACTCTATATGAAACCCTGCCCATATATGCTGAGATTCATGTCCTGCAATAATATAATAATATAAAAAGACAACTCGAGGCATTGCAATAAATGAATGGTTCAAGCTCCCTCTCTTTGAGGAGTTGTCTAGCCAAGAAATCTAGTGAATAATTATTTCTACAGTAGCCACAATGCAGTAGGCAAGTGCTTTGGCCCTCTTGGGCTGTGTTGCCATACTCGTTAATTTTTATGGTCTCGTTAATTTATTCAATTATTTTGCTAGTTACTTTATATATCACCCAATTATTGTACCAACTTTGATTTAATTATAAATCCTCTATTTAATGCATTTTTTACAATGCATTTATACAAAAAAGTATGATAACATCAATACAGAATCATTTAAAAAAAAGTTTACTGACACACTTGACAACACCACGTAGTGTCCAATTCCTTTAATTGTTTATCAGTTATGGAATCATGGCAGCATGCTACATGAAACCATTTGAAGCAACTGCTGCATTCAATCATTGAAACATCCTTAAGTTCAGGCATTCTGCAATAGCAGTGTACTGCAATGTCATCAGTTGAACTCTGGATGTTGTTTTTAATCAATGTTGCTATGTTCTCTGGAAATGGGAGTAATCTTCTCCCAGAAAAGCATTTATATAAATGCTCCCTCATCTTTGCTTGATCAAAATTAGACTGACTAACCTTTGTCTTTGAAATATAACGGTCCATCCTCCATAACTTCAAATTATTTGCTCTTCCTACAAGGAATCTCTCTTGTTCTTACTTATAGTGGTGGGAAATTCTTTCCTTCTTATATACTCATAAAGGAGATCATATTCTTGCTGATCCATGCTGGACAAAATACTAGGAACTAAATGTCACCGCTTTCTACAAGCGACAAAATTTACCGGGAGCGACAATTTTTACTAGTAAATTTTGCCGCCGCTGCGACAGAATTTCCGGGCGACAGTATTTACTGTGACACCGGATCCCGCTTTAAAGCGGGGTGAGACCGGTTGGTTTCTCCGAATTTTAAAAAATAGTTACTTTATAGCTAGAACGTTCAGATTGCATACACAGGTGCCCAATGCATTGGAGAAGCATATAAAATAGCTTTCAGCCAAGACTGCTTCGACAGTACCTCACAGCAGTTGCTTTTATTTCTTCCTCGGCAAAAAAAAAAAACATCGGTTCTCCGTCGAATTTTAAAAAAAGTTACCTTCTTCACAGCAGCTTCATTTATGGATCCAGTCATCTCCAGAGCTTTGTAGAAGCAGCAAAAAATTGCTTGAGCTCAGTAGCCTTCGATAACACATTGAAACAACCGCTTCTTTGCCGACCAAGACTTTGCGGTTTGACTTACCGTCTTCTCCATTTTTTTATAAAATCGCCAGTTCAACTGGGGACCTCCCTATTACGTACAGTCTTAGGTAATGCTTATTACATCATAGGAAAAAAGTGAGCGTGTCGTGTGACCCCGGTAACTAACTATGCAAAAAAAATTTTTTTCAAAGTCATTTTTTTGAAGATGGCGTCTAGAAGTTACAATGCGGTGCAAGTTTTAGACTTGCTTGATGCTGACTCTAGCGACTCAGGATCAAGAGAAGGGAGACGACATCTAGGGCTATAGGAGGCCCTGGGTCACGTTTTACTTTAGGTCCTAGGTCCTAAATTGAGCGCATCGCGTCGCGTCACCTCGCATCGCGTAGCGTCACCTTACTATTAATCTGGTTCAGCTATAATATTGATGTCGTAAAAGTGTGTTAAGTAAGATATAAGGGTTATATAGAACAAAAATTGGTTGATTAAAGTGGGTATTGTTCCTTTACATGCTCATACATTTTTTAAAAAGGATCATCATTTTTAAACTTTCTTCTCCACAAATATTCAGGTAAGTATGTGTCAAACAAGTCATCACTTGTGTTCACGACACCTCTTTTTCGCATCATGAATCTCACCTGTAACCAAGTTCCTTCAATAGTTTGAGTGTGGTTGGATCCACAAAATTTATTGAATACTGAAGCTTCACAAGCCCACCAGTAAAAAAACTTCCACTATCTCATTCAGCTTCAAATGGCTACCAGAAAAAAAAACTCCCATCTCTCATGGAAATTACAGATTGGCATCCAGACTTGGGGCATCTCCAGCAATAACACCCCTTCTTGATGACAAAGTTGCATACACTGCCACACTTATTACAGTTAGCACTATTCTTTAATGCTGCTCCAATTCCCTTTAACCAGACAATTGTTTCCTGCTCACTATTTGTATAGTTTAAAACTAAATCTCTGAATTTAAGCATAGTTTGTTAGACGCACGTTCTGAGGGGCTGAGCGCGCGAGTGTCTCGATGAGATCGTAAGGTGACGCGACGCGATGCGCCTAATGTAGGACCTAAAGTAAAACGTGACATGGTCACGTTTTACTTTACTTTGTTATTATTGTGAGCCTGAACACGCGGTGCAAATATACTTGCGTTAGGAACTAAGTAATAGTTAGAGCATACGTGCTTAGGTACTGGTGGATTTAGTGCACTGAAGCCCAAGGCCCGTAGGCCGAGGGCTTTGTGCACTAAATCCACCAGTACCTGAGCGCATGCTCTAACTATTTTAGAACCCGTTTACCCAAAGCCGGCCCAGTTTCCACTAGCAACTTGGTTTATCAGCATTTTCGCACAAATATGGCGGTGCCAAGCGAATTTCCGGCCCAAAATTAAAATTCAATTGAAGCATTGTAGCTGCCAGCTGTTATCTCCAGATCTAACTCTACCCTGGGCTGCTCTGCTCTGTGGTAAACAGTTAAGCAGCTAGCTATGGTAAATTCCTGGGTATGAGCGGTCAGCTGGTGAGGAACTAGGGCTGGTCCTGTATAGGTCAGATATGAGAGGGTAGTAGACCCTCACATATCATATCCAGGCCTCATACAGCTTTATCCTGCCTATTCTATTAAACTAAAACTCAAAAATAGCAATACCCCAAGGGTGGTTAGTATGCACAGTTTATATACCTAAAGGCAAAAAATAGTGCACACTTACCAAGTTAGTACACCTAGTAACAATATAGCAACAGGTTCTAAGTCTGGTTAGTCTCCAGACAGTATCCGCTACGCGAGACTAAGTTTGTAAGATAATGGTGTACCTATTTACAAAACACATAAGGCCTGTCAATAATACGTACACAAAGATACTTTTCCATAGCGGGCCTATAAACTCTATTCGTGCTAGAGTAGAAAATTCCTAGAAATAACCTGACAGAGAAAAGCATAACACGGCCCACTTCATTCAAACAGTACACAACCAACAACCTTAAAACTTGTCTAGGGAAGAAAAGTTAGTATTAGTTGATTCATCATCCATAGAAAATGAGTGCTAGCTACTGGCATCAAAGACATTCTAGTTACATTCTGACACAACAGTAAATGACTGAAGAGCTGTTCATACTACTAAAGTTATCCATACTTTTTATGCATAAAGAATGTTTATTGAAACTCAAATATGAGTAGAAAGTGAAGAATTACTGCAACAAAAATTACACAGTGTAAGAAAAATGAAGTCATTTGCATCATAAACATTAGCAGGGGTGATTAAAAATGCAAGAAAATGTATAACCTGTGAAAAAAAAATATCGATACTTAATTAGCTATAGCTAAAGAAACAAAGGTCAGTCAACTAATTTACACATCTTCAAAAAGTTCCTGAATTTACTAGTCTCTGGTTTCCGCCCACCAATTAGCAACGGCCGCTTCTCTTCAGACACATTTCCACTCTCCATCACATCTCCGTCTCCCTGGACGGAGGAAGGAGCTTCTATCTTCTTGTAGCCGCCTTTATCTGTGTCCTTTGCATTTCTGAACAACACATAATGCTGAAACATGAAGAGAAGGTCAAACATGATGGAGAACACCCCCAGTCCAAACTTGGTAGGGTCACCAAATATAGACTTCCAATCATCTATAACAAAAGAGAACACCATCACTGAAACAAATGATAAGAAAATTTAATTGTATTCCTACAGTGATGGATGGTTTCAATGTGTTGTCTCCACCACATATCAAAGTGTTCATAACAACTACATTTACTTATCTATCCCATTGTTGTAGCTAAGGTAACCAACCAGCTCCTAACTGTAACTAAGTTATTGCCTTAAAAACCACTGCAGTATTTGAAGGACTATAGCATTGAGTAGAGACAGCTGTTGCTGTTGTTGATGATATTTTGGGTGCAGTTTATAATAGACAGATTAACAATAACTGTAACAATAGTTTACTTGATCAGACAATTCCAAGTGGAGGCTCTAATAAACTAGTCTATAACTTATAAAAGGCAGAGTAATGATTTGTGACAACTTGACTGGTCAGAGTCTCAATGGCTCTCGTCTCAACCTCACCACAGATAACTGTAACAATAGTTTACTTGATCAGACAATTCCAAGTGGAGGCTCTAATAAACTAGTCTATAACTTATAAAAGGCAGAGTAATGATTTGTGACAACTTGACTGGTCAGAATCTCAATGTCTCTCGTCTCAACCTCACCACAGAAGTACAACTTACACTGACTCTTCATGTGTTTTCACAAAAGATAAAAACAATTCATTTATATACTAACCCACTAGAGTATCTGTAATTTGCTAACATCATTCAGGATCTAATTGCTAAATACTCATTATCTCAATCTTAAACAACAGCCCCATATTAGTCACATATACCAACTGGTGCTGTAGGACAAGGTCCAAGTTCAGAGATTAACAATCATTCTGCACTGCTTCCTTCATGTAGCTTGGTATGATATAAACTAATGTCCCTGCCTCCAAGTATGTCAGTGAATGATAACTCACCATAGTTGTAGGAGAGGAGGAACATCTGTAGAATACTAAACGCACCCCCAGTGAAGTCCAACAGTACATTCCCAATGCTCCACCCCACCGTACTCCTGCGTCTGAAGTTGTAGTAAGCCTGACAAATAAGACATTATACTCTAAATTTCAGACATTTTAAAACTCAACTAATTGTCTTGAATAAAAGTAATACATATTATTGGATCCTTCTGCATCAATTACAGGCTGGGTGGTGTTACAACAAAATAATTGGGGAAGAGGCTTTTTTTTAGCATGTAAGTACGCTACTGAGGTAATGCTACAGTAAGACAACATTAAGTGAACACCATATCTGTTTCACTACAGATGTGATACATGTGCACAAATAAAGACTCTGAGAATTAGGAATTCTTCAGCAGATGTAAGTATGCGTTAAATATTGAAATAAAATTAATGAAAACCAAACAAACCCAAATAAATGAATTTCTCTTTCTTTTTTCCACCAGCTCTATCAATATGAATCAGAACCACTGTCTTTGCCATTGATAGTAACCTCAAATTATCAATCAACTCACAATTGAGTACTACCGACCAATCATCACATGACATCAACCACACCCACCCACCCTCAACTTATCCCCATAATAGGAAGACAACCTGGAACCAATGTAGCCAAACTAACTGAGAGAACAAGTGCATACACCAGTCCACAGAGAACAAGATGCACAGCGTAGGGAGAGTGGTGGAGAGTATGTCTCCTCAAAATCCAGCCATCTCCCTAGCCCTACAGCAGCTCAATACGATGCTTCTAGACACGTCCAAGCAAGAAATAGGAGGTTCACTCTCTCTGGTCCTGTCCAGCTGTGCGGAAAAAGGTTCACACAAATTCTGGGTCGATATGATACAGTTCCAGCTGGACTGGTCGTACGTGCTCCAGAAGCTAGTCATAAGACTGTACTGGATGCCGCCACACATCTCTCAGCACTGGAGCTGTGACTTCATAATGAAGCTACAACCAATCAGCAAAGATGCGGGGAAATCCCCGACAAGTGGCATCACCATGACACAAATACTGGCCGTCATATGTTGCGGAAAGCCTCAACTTCCAGTGAAATCAACTGCTACCAATCAAATGACATTGATAGGACCTCCAAAGACCATCAACACTAACAGCGACGTCATTCTGATTCTGTCTCTCCAGCACCACGCAAAGCAGCTGTCTTATCTCCCTCCAGCGACCCACGGAAACGGAGCACGACCAAGCAACAAGCCTAGCAACTCCGAAACATTCAGTACCCCCTTCACTATGGCGCAAGTCTTTACCTGCCCATGTCATTGCCACAAAAAGGGAGATGAAGAAGTCAGCCTTCCAGCAAAACATTTGACAGAAAGAAAATTATCAATAAGTGCAAACAAGCTGATACCGATAGCACGTTCTGGGACACAATGAAACCATACAACATCGAATAGTCATCATATCACACGCACGCACACACGCACCATTTATACTACAAAGAAAACATGCACCATTTATACTACAAAGAAAACACAATACAACATACATGTATAATTGCTTGAATCAATGGATCCCGAGAAGAATTGTAATTAGTCTTTGCTGAAATTTAGACAAAAACTCATTTATCTTTTAATTCATTAACCTCGTAAAGTTCAGTGTATGTTAACAAATAATTAAGAAACAAACTACACCTGGAAATGTATATTTTCATCTGTTAATTGGCTTGTTTTAGTTACACTATCTGATACATCATTACAGCATAATGCATGACATTCACTCACTAAAACACACTAATCCATGCAGTGTCTGTTACAGCAAATGTCATAATACAATAACTCAATGTAGAAGCAGAGGACAATACATTAATGGACTAAACCGATATAACCTGCAGACAACCAGAGCAGACTCCATCAGCTGCAACCACTAGTTATTCCAAATAGTGGTCGCTATGGACACTGTTCAGAGGTCTCCGTACAAGAGCCAGCTCAGAAGGTCGGGGAAGCTTTCCACTGTCAAAGAAGGACCTAGCAAGAATGGAAACTTAACTAAACCTACCGCAGCCAAAAGACCAGGAGGTTCTGCCTCACACCACCCACACGACTCCTGCGATTACTCCGCACATTCTAACTATACCGGCTCTACTGAAACCCGGGCTCGTCACACCGAGAGTTTTCCACGACCCATCTCGTGGTCTTACTCCCTCAACGCGGGGGAAGCTCATGAGACAGATAAAGAAATACCATGCCCTCAAAGATGCGGAGTGATGGTATATCAGAGTGACTTGACCAGACACCGCAACTCCTGCATAATGGAAGAACAGGAATGCAGATTCAAAAACTTGGGATGCACGACCATCAGAAGCCGCAAAGCCATGGAAGAGCACATGTCCATTGCCTTGACATACCATCTCTCAATAGTGCTAGCCAACCAAGAGGCTCAAAAAGAGAAGATACTATCTATGGAGAAGTCCCAGCGACGCCTACAAGCAGAATGCAAGCAACTGAAGGCAGACAACGACACCATCATGACCAAGATAAACCAAGTGGGGGCCTTGCTACCTAGTCTGAGGGACAGTCTAAAAGTCGGGGACACCATGTACTTCAAGCTTGGCCAACTGATCACAGTCCTGACAGACATTTCTGCCGTACCTATTGGAGGTGCAGTGACGCTGGAGCTGTCTAAGAAGATTACTAAAGGCTATCATTTTGTTGTTATCGATACAGTGGTGCTTCAGCTGGAGTGGAAATACGGCCAGTCCTACCTGGAACTCCAGCTGTTCCTGACAGAGCCTGAAGACATGCCAGGCACACTTACCTGTGAGTTTATAGCGCAGCTGGAGCCTCATGAAGAACAGCAAGGAAATCCTATAGTAAAGACCTTGGCAGTGGTTTGCAATGGGGTACCTCAACTCGAGTCTGAGCATGCTCCTGGTGCGTTTAGAAAACCCATCGGACCTGAAAAGAAGGCGTTCATCAACAGTGATACTTCACTTATCTTGAACGTGAGAGAACACAAAGGACCTCTCACCAGACAAGGAGCATTGAAAGGTCCCTTAAAGCCAAAGAAAAGTCACAGAAAATTTGGACTTCGTTAAAAAACAAACTGTTACATTATATGCAAAACTCTGAATTTATGTAGTCAATGAACAAAGCAAGTAGCCAGTGTTATCATCGTCTATTAGAGACCTGTACAGTTTGATAATGCATTTTTACATGTAATTCATTTTTTAATCTTCACTCATTAGAATCATCATTAAAAGTTAACTAGAGCTATTGTGACAAAAACAAAACAAAATGTGTAGCACTAGATTTTAAAGGACAAAAAAACCTAATTCATTAAAGAATACAATACACAATTATTGAAGCCATCTTGTGCCTGGCACTCGGTGACAGTATAAATCAACCGTTTTGTTGTTGTTTTAATAATGCATAATTTTGCACTTTCATATCGACACCATAATGAGTAATAAATTAATTTGATACTCTATGGTGGTTACATGAAATAGTGTAACACACACACACACACACACACACATACTCACACACACGTATATTACAACACATGCATCAGATGTCTTCTCTCTCTTTCAGGCTAGAAAGAAAGAAAGAAAAGCAATAGTATGTCAAACACTGGGTAAAAAAAATTCAAAATGGTTTTAATAGGACCAATTAGATGGACTGTCTGCAGTTACTCAACATGCAGTATAAGCTGCGGCCATATTGACTGGAAAAACGCAACAAAAGTAGCAGACAACCAGCAAGAATTGCACAAAAACCGTCCTTCAGAGTCATAAATTACATTGAATAGGCCAACAATGGCACAATGAACAATGATCTGACAAAAACTGAGAATAGTAGTCAAGTCAGCATAAAACTGTACACTAAATATATACATATAAGTTAAAAACTCCTCAGTGTACTTTGCTTGGGTAAGCTTTCAGTTTCTACTGTCCTTTCCAGTTAACTGGGTTACCATGATAACTGATTACACTCGCAGCCTTTGGGTTATACACTCACATGTAACAATGCTAAGTCAACATCAGAGGTGACATAAACGAACACCACCATCACTTCCACCAGTATCATTTACAATGACGGTGAACTTGACTAGCTTCAAATTCCATCATCAGGAACAGACAGTGCAGCTGAATTGTGTGGACTGCAGCATTATCCTGCTAGAGAGTCCACACACTGAGGAACCTGTGTGCAAGAGATGCCTCCTACAGAGAAATTGGAAAGTTAGCCTACTCAAGAAGAATTACTATAAGTACGGCAGTCAGACAGCAACCACACCTGGCGAAAAACACGGCCATCTTCTTCCTACAGACACCTCAGGCAGCAATGGTAGTGGTGGTGAGAGATCGCATCCTGATGACAGTAGTCACACAGACACTGCAGAAACAGATGGTCTAATCTTCAGGTCTCTCTCCGTCAAGTCTAAAGAACACGATGAGATAATTGACTCCACCTCCACAGAACATGTCCTACTCTTGAATACAAACCACATCGCTCTCAAAGAGAGGGTACTCTCAATGGAGAAAACCCACCAAGGCCTGCAAACAGAATGCAAGCAACTGAAGGCGGACAGTGACACCATCATGACCAAGATAAACCAAGTGGGGGCCTTGCTACCTAGTCTGAGAGACAGTCTAAAGGTCGGGGACACCATGCACTTCAAGCTTGGCCAACTGGTCACAGTCCTGACAGACATCTCTGCCGTACCTATTGGCGGTTCAGTGACGCTGGAGCTGTCTAAGAAGATCGGGCAAGGCCAACACTTCCTGATAGTCAATAACGTGACGTTCAAGTTGGAGTGGAAATACGGCAAAAATTCAATAGAAATGCAGCTGCTATTGTCAAAGCCCGAGGCAATACCTGCCACTCTGAGCTGCGAATTCAGAGCTGAAATAGAGTCCAATGAAGACACCGCAGAGACCACAGCCACTAAGGCCACCGCCATCAGGCAACTGGCAGTGGTGTGCTGTGGAAAGTCCGAAATACACAATGAGCGTGCAAAGAGCACTATTAGGAAGCCAGTGGGCCATGAGAAGGTTGTCATGATACACAGTGACGTTTCACTGGTATTGTGCGTTCGAGAACACAAAAGAAAGGCGTGGCCACTCCTCAAGCGGGCCAGTGATGTTGCCATAGCTACCAAGGACTCTCAAAGCTCCCAGGACACCTGCATTCACTGCAGGCACAACACAGCCCCGCCCTCCTCTCTCACCAGACCACAGAAACGTGAAAAGAAGGAAACGCACGTTTCGATGAAAATTTAAGAGCTGCAAACATTTTATGTAGCAACTGATGAAAATTAACACTAAGTAAAAGTTGCTCAGTTTATTATACTCCTTGTCTAACATAAGAATGACTTCATCCTTGTCTTGTCTCGTATCAGACC
>WLWD01000787.1_pt1 | contig 85177 bp, 31 predicted proteins | sample 6712731 | NCBI WGS metagenome assembly WLWD01 (sample SAMN12718690, study PRJNA576275) | sponge metagenome | isolation source: marine sponge | host: Mycale hentscheli | place: New Zealand: South Island, Marlborough, Capsize Point | collected 2014-11-01
TACGACCCTCAACTTAGTAGACGTGCTCGAAGCTTTTACTACTCCGTGAGCAGGAAGATAGTACACTTCCGCTGCTGGACTGGATAGATCCTCCGCGGGAACAGGTTCAGCGTGATCCATCTCCTCGTACTCCAAGCTTTTGTAAAGTCAGAATAGCTTCCCTTCTTCACAAGAGAGTACTGATTTTGCCTGTACCGCTTCACAGCCTGTTCTCTGGAACAACCTAAAGACAAAGAAACATTCTTTTTAGGTAAGCTTACTACTACCTTCCTTCCTCAGTTCGGAAATGAGTACAATTAAAATGTTCAAGAGCTTGTCGCTCTTCATCAGTTTCCAAATTCACTGGTGATTCCTCAACATTCCAGAAGGCTGATAATAGCTCATCAGTGGTGGGTTCCGATATTGAAGAGTGATTGCAGAGGAGCATATTTTGCAACGGTGTTTCTAATTGACATCTTCCTCTTACAGACCATCCAAAAATCGTGTCCTGAGCGTAAATCATTTTATCATTTGAAGAACGTCTTTCAAATAGCAACAGTTCGTCTAAGATGTCTAGTCCAAAAAGCATATAAATAGCAGCAGGTTTGTCGAAATTTGGATCAGCTAAATCCATGCCTTGAAGAAAATCTTTATTTTTGACTCCCTTGAGTTGAAAGTCTGGAAGTTGTCCTGTTATTGTATCAATGACAACTGCTCTCAGTGAAAGAGGTGAATAATTTCTGTCAGGTAATAGTGTGAGATCCACCTTGTAGCGACAAAGAGGTACTTCCGATTGTGATATTCCAGAGACATTAGTTTGTTCACTCATTTTTCTTGCCTTCAGTCGCTGAGTCATCTTGGTTGTTATGAATGATATTGGCGATCCTCCATCTAGTAGTGCACGAGCTTCTTGTCTTCTACCTCCTGCTTCTACAGTAACTTGAATAGTTCCCAGGAATACTCTAGCTCTTTCCTTCTCACTGTTGGAGGATGGAGCTACATGTACGTTGCTGACAGGAGGAGAAGCAGTAGCTGAATTTTCTACTGAGTGAACTACGCTGATGATGGAGAAGTGAGTGATGCTTTTTCCCGCATTCTCGGCAAGATCTAGTACTATGACAGAAATGCGAACTTGATAAACAATTCGTGCACAACTTTAGTCTATTGACAGTACTATTTCTTTCCTCAACAGACAGACCCTTAAATGTATTGCACAAGTAAGGAGGATGATTACCGTCATGGCAGACCAGACAATCTCTTTCCTTCTGCACATGCAATGATCCGGTCTTCCAGGGCTTCTTCTTTAGTGTAGGGGAATTACTGACTGGAGGTTTAGGCTTTGCTGAAGTATCATTTGTCCTTCCTTGAAGATGAAGCCTATATTGCTGTAGCAATTCAATAAGACGGTCAGTATTCGGAGTTGTGATAGAGTCTGCTGTTTTCTCAGTCCAGTATTTAAAAAATTCGTCGGGCATTTGAAGTTCAGCTATAACAGTGTACAGAGTATCCAATGAGTCCACAGAGCATTCTTTCATGGTGGCTACTGTCCGTTGTAGTAAAGTAACAATTTTTCCGATCCCTTCATCTGTTAATTTCCAGATATGCTCTGAAAAGTTCTTATGAATGGTCCTACTGGTGTGGTCGTACCGTTCTTTGAGGGCTCGTACAGCAGCATCATAGTCTGGACCATGTCGAGTTTGAAAATCAATTATATATTTTCCTTCTTGATTCTTAACAGTCATGAGTAGAAAGGAAAGTTTGTCCACTTGAGTGAGTGTTTTGTCCTTGCTCAAAGCATTTGTAAATTTTTCCCAGTAAGGACGCCAGTCGCTATTCTTTCCGAAGAAACTGGGTAACTCAATTCTTTGTAAGCGGTCAAATTTGGACGATAATTCAGTCGGTTTTTCATCCTTGGCTGTAGTTGCCTTGGATAGATCATTGTCTTCACTGAACCTCTCCCATAGAGTGGCGAGGTCCTTCAGGAGTTCCTGAATAGTTTCCAACAGTTTTGGATACTGTTTCAGTGAATGAGCTGAACCTTGCAGTTCAGTAAGTCTCGAACTTAGTTCCGTAAGTTTTGCCTCAATACCGTAGCCAGTAATTTTAGGCAGAATGTTGCAAGAGTTAATTGTCTCTTCAGTGACAATGAGCTTCTTGTAGATACGAGCTGCTGAGAGCTGATCGGATAGGCCTTTGCGAATGGCCAACATCCTGCAGTGTTCAGTGTGATACTCATCTTCTGTTGCCATCTCTTCATCTTCTTTGAGATGGCTAAGTATTGCGTTCTGCAGTAGTTCTGCAATAGAAATGTTAGCCTTGATTTTTTCCAGATGATGTTCGATTCCTCCTAAATCCAAATCTTCGACACCCTGTGTGGCACTGTCTTTCAGGTAACGCTCATTACGCGTGACTTCACGCCGATTTTGTTCGTCTACGTTTTAGGGTGACGAGGTCTTCAGAAATTAGTTCTGATTCCAGGCGAACTAGGTCTTGTCTAGTAACCATAGTGATAGTTTGAAGTTCTTCTACGCGTGTGCAGTGAAAACTTCAAGGGATCAAGTAAGTAGTTAGTATCCGGCTCGAAGGACCAATGAACGGGACTGCCTAGCAAGTGGAAGGCTTTATCCCGGTGAAGTATTCACAGACCTCGAACAAACGGGCTCGTAGCCAACCTGACCGAGGCAAGACTCACTAGCGAGTGTTTGAATGACGAAGTCCTAAGTAAAGGGCGTGATCTTCTAAGTTGAACGTTTCCCCGCCTCTTTCCCAACCAATACGTAGGCAAGAGGTCGTAAATCTCTGCTGCCGTATAGTCAAACTTAGACCCTTCTTTGATACTGTCTTGCCTACGAGACAGTATAGCCAATGAATACCCTGATTGAAAAGGAATAACAAAATTAACAAATAAGAAATAGTGAAATACCAATTATAGTTATAGAAGATACAAAGTTCTGATAGAGATGAGCTGCAAGTGAAGCACACAAGTAGGGAAATGAGTGAAGAGTTAATAATAAAACAAAACTAAAAATGTCAGAGCAATATAAACAAGTTTTGAAGAACGGGCGAACTTCGACGAATGACGAACTTCGACGAATGACGAACATCGACGAACTTCAACAATAACGCAATGTGCAGTGGCGAAGGCTCAAACCTGAACAGATGGCTATGATAATGATGATGACTATGATTGTTATGACATCGTTAAACTAGCTACAATGCTGATCAGAATAATAGCAAAAGGGTTGTTGTAAATTATGTATGTATAATTGTAATTTTGCTATGATTATCTGATTTGTTGCTGTTTATTTTTGTTGTTGTTTTTTAATTTATTTTATTTATTTATTTATTTATTTATTTATTATTCTGTCCCCTCTCTCAGTGTTCTGTATATTCTACTGTTTGGACGCGTTGTTCCGGGAAAGAAAGTTGGAATTGCTCACCTTTATCGTAGCTTGCTGGGTGATAGCCATCTATGTGATCGGCAACTTCGTGTTTGATATTGTCACCCACCACTACAAGCGAACTACTTCCATCAAAATAGTGAGTGTGTGTACACCCTATACATACACCAAACACTATTATACATACATACGTACTAACCTTACTTGCATGCCTTTCTGTCAAATAATATATTTTATGTAGTTTTAAAAATTACACAATTTTACTTCTTCTTTTTTTTTTCTTTTCTTAATTAAGGATGTAATTACATATTCATAGTTATAGGGGCAACATGCTTCATCTGCATGCATCTATAAGTGTTACGTTTCGGCAAGCATAGGGACATTTTACAATTTCCAAAAATCCATATGGGGCATTTAAATTAGATGGGTCATCATATACTGCTCCATCAGGTGAGGCTCCAAGACATCTGAAGTTGGAGTTAATTATGACTCCAGAGGGAGAATTATGACTCCAGAGGAACTTGTACAACATGATTGATTGATTTCCAAGTCTGTGATGATACTTAACAAACAACGTTTTGTTGATGTATGTACAAAGACGTACAATGTACATCTTTTCATCTTTGTTTCATGTTTAGTTCTCATTTTCTATTCCTTAATTAGTTGCTGGAGTTGATAATGAGTTCAGTTGAGTTGAATGATTCGTAACACCAAGTTGTCTGGACCCACGTCTGATTTATGGGAAAGAACTTCACCAAACAAAAGATGGTATAATGCGATAATGTCGCACAGAAAACTAATGCTTGAGTTTCCTTAAAGATTGTGAGGGAGAAGATACCACATATCTTACCTGCTCTACAGTATCGACTATTTTTTAGCTCTTCTTAAAGTCCAGCCTCTGCGCTACTTGCTTGCCTAGCTCACTTAATTTCTTATACTTTGGTACAGAAATGAGCCATCAACATCTACAAACTACTGGCGTTTCATCAGCTTCCTCCCTTTTTCTCACTCTGTACCATGCAACGACTGTATCTATCACTAGGTAAGACATTTTACACATCAATTGTCCTTTATCAGGGTAGGAGAGAAGTAGGCCTTGGTGCCTCTACACAGCAGCCACCAATGCAGACCAGCAATGAATGGTGCTTGTCTAATGGCTGAAGCTCACCCTCAGGAATATCTGCCGCCATTAGTGTAATTTCTTCCACAGTGGTGGAACTCTCTCTCATTCCACTTGGAACCTTCATAACTACTGAACTGTTTTCCGTAAAGCTACTAAACTTGTCTTACAATCTGCACTTATTATAACATTTTACAAGAAAACGCAAGCTCCAAAAATTATGCAAATGGCGTGAGTTTCGAAGTGGACGCTCTCCGTAGCTTTGAATGCAATCTTTACATGCACCCGAGGCTTCACATGTGATATTACACAGCCAATTAACATTCCAATCCTTAAGTGCAAGTGGTCCGTTGTAATTGATGACTATACTTGTGAGAGAGAGAGTGAAACACTATTGTGTCAGGTGTCCATATTCAGGTCTGGATACTGCACTTCTCTTACAATGTAAATGGACTGTGTTTGAAGGCTCTTTTTTTTTTTTTTTTTTTTTTTTTTTTTTTTTTTTTCCTTTTTTTTTTTTTTTCATTTCTGTTTAGCTGCTAGTTTGACTTTATTGAGTTAAGAATACCTGACACTGTTTACCTAATGCACCTTCACTACTTCGCTAGGCTTTTGCTTGTTTGCTAGCTGCGGTTGTTGTACTGTATAGGCTTTTGGTGTTAATATGACGATACCCATTCATTCTGTGTGTGTGTGTGTGTGTGTGTGTGTCAGGTGAGACTGGCACTAGTGTGCGTGTGTGTTCCAGTGATCACCATCCTGGCCATCATCGTGTATCATAAGATGGGTTTCCTCACTCTCAACGTCATTGGATCCAACAAGAAACTCACAAGTGAGACACTGCCCACCTGGCAACCTCGGTGCAGTATAGTATAATCTGAACCAAAGCTATATTTTTGTTTGATAAGAAGGTCATTAAGTTCGCAACACTTTAATATATTTTTTTTTGTGTTTGTTTTTCAGTCATTCTCAGCTGAAATAATTATAATAATAGCAACTTTTTTTCACTTATTAACAGCCAATATAATTAAGACTTAACCCGACATTTCAACTTCTTGCCAAAGTCCTGTTTGACCCCTGAAGAGGACTTCAATAAGAAGTCGAAACATCAGGTTAAGTTAATAAACATATATAGCTGTTAGAACTGAGAAAATTTGCTGTTATTGTTTTTGTTTTGATTTGTTGTTGTTGTTGTTGTTGTTGTTGTGTGTGTATACAGGAGCCTATTATGTTCGTGCATTCTTTGAGACATTGCAATATTTCAATGTTCAGATCATGGTGAGCATTATATGAAGTTATCTCAGACTTCCCCTCATTTCCACTCTACTCTCTGCATGTGTTATGATAGTTGAGCTAAGAGAGTGCATTACTCTCAGTTCAAATATTACATACGAGTACATATTGCCATTTTATATAGTCACTTCTCTTTATGTAAATTTGATAGTTTTGTACTTTCCCATTTTTGGAAATCTTGTTAATTTATTATGGTTATTTAACTGGAGCACTAATGTCTAGCATTTATATGAAATTTATACATCACAGCAACTGGCCCAATGAACTAAGTCAAATTCAATTTTTAACAGTTGCGTATGTTGTATTTGATCTATTTCAACTCTCACTTTTCAAATTTATTACATGTGCACACACACACATAAATGTATGTACCACAGGCTAACATCTTGGTCTTGTCTTACGCTATGAATGGAGACTTCATTACACTCGCAGAAAAAATCGTTCTGGTTGTCTTTCTTGTTCTGCTCATTCTTGTCAGTTTTTGGGGATACATTGGAGTAAGTTATTTTTGTTGTAGTTTGTTGTTGTTGTTTTTTTTGTTTTGTTTTTTGTTGTTTTTTTTTTTTTTTGTTTCTTGTAGGGTTTTTTTTGGTTTTTTTATTGTATAGTATGAAAGGCAAAATTAGTAGACCAATATTAATATTATCTTCAAGATTTGTTTCCAATATTTAGTATAGCTGCAGATCTGTCTATTAGTTTTGGCAATTTTTTTGGCTCATATTATTATTATTATTTAAAAATATGAAATGCACTAGCATAGTGTATGAATTGGTGTAGTTTATAGTGATTGTACTACTACTATTACTAGATTCACAAGTACATATGTCCAGCTAACAAGGTGGTCCAGTAAATCTCGCCCCATTTATTAGAAAGTTTAAGTGTTAGCTTGTAATAGCTAGAATTAGAATACTTTAAGTTACTGGTTTCCTTCTTTCTCAGTCTCTTCCTGCTTCAATGAAGTAACCTGCATCTTTGAAGATAAACATACAGTAGTTATCACCCTTTCCTTATTTGTCCAGTTGCAATACTTTCCTTACTGATTTCAGTTGGTTCCTTATTATCTTATATTGTAGCGGCTGAAGATGATGATCCTTTACCGGTTGTATGTTTTATTTTGCATGAACTATTCATGAATACAGACGCCATTTTGCTGACAGATAAGTGTATTATTATAATAACACAGATGCTAAAATGTAAACATTTAGTTACTCTGCAGTATCACTGGTAAAGTAAAAAATGGCAGTAATCCTGTATTTATCATAATTGACAGGTCCATGTACCAATAAATATTTTTTTTGTCTGTACTAGTGAAGATGCCAGAACTCTACATGCTATCGACCATTGTTGGAAGTGGTGATGTGTTATGATTTGTATGCAGGTCACCTGGGAGATTAAGTGGGCTGCTATCTGCTGGTATTTCTTCATGATTCCATTTGAATCCTTCTACATTTATAAATTAACCATGGTGAGAAATTTAAGACTGTGTGTATTTGTACCATGGTACCTTCAAACCATCCAATCAGATTGCTCAATTTGCAGTGAGTACGTAAATTTCGTTCACACCTCCTACAGTAGGAGACAAAATAAAGTTCCGAATTCCATTCCATAGTAAGTACGGCCGTAAAACGGTAGTCCTTTTTACCATAGTTTTTACCATTGCGTTCCGTACCGTTTTGACTAAACGGCCGACAACGTATACTAAAACAGTTAAGCTTTTCCGCCGATTCACCGATATTTTCTAGCTAGAAACTCTTCCATAGCTATATCAGCAAGCTTAAGGCCTTGTATCACCCTTAACGCTACAGGATAGTGCAAAAAAGTTCGTACAAAAATTTAACTTGCTTTAATAAAGCTACAGACCGAAGTTTCGATGGGCACAGAGCTATAACGAGGTCCACACTTCATAGGTCTTCTGTTAGCTATTGATAGACTTTCAGCAGTAAAAAATCAAAGCCCGAGAAGGCCCTAACATCGAGAAAACATTGATACTGTGAGGTAGTCGAGCTAACAATTCTCTGCGAGACAACTTCAAAAAGGACGGCTTCCAATTTTTTTTACCTGAGAAGCTCCACCTCAGGAGCCTGTAAACAAATAATCGGAATGTTTTATTGGATAAACGATTTTTTATGATTTCTTTGAGTGAGGTGTGCGGTGAACGAGAAAGATTAAAACGGTAACGCCGGTCGAATGGAACGGCCGTTTATTCGTTTCCCATAGCCTGGAGCCATGGTGCAAGTTGGTTGCACTTGTGCCAACTTCATTCGGTCGATATGGAAATTACAGTATCCTCAGCCCTTCAGCCCTCAGTTGTGTAAATCCCAGACCAACCTCCACGTCGTGCTGTAACCTATACATGAACCACTATAGCATGTTCAGTATTGAATGTTTTGGTGATTTGTCTTGTTCAGGTGGCTCTCGATTGGTCGAAATACAAGGAGCATTACACTCTGATGACGAAGGACTATGACGTTGATACGAGCTTCATTTCAGTTGCAATTTCTTTGCTGCTAGCAAGTAAGTTCATGCACTGTATACAGCAGCTATGGGTTAGGAAAAGGCTAAAAGTTAAGAGCAGCGTAATTAGTGGGGAGTATGGTATGAGATAGAGCATTTCATTTGTATTGTTTTTCAAACTCCACATGATTCAATCTTTCTCTATTTATCCAGTAGTAGTTTCGAAGTTTTAAAATTGAGTGCAGTTTAAATTAGAGTTAAATCTGCAAGCTTGAATATATGAAATATTTGTTGTTGAGGCACAGCATTAGAACAAGGTGTGATGTTAGAGGTTCAAGCTGCGATAATGTATTATATACAACTATTAAATTTGAGCATGCTTAAAATTTGCATCATGTGTGTGAAGATTCCAATTATGATGATGTACATACATGTATGTGTGGTGCATTGTTTCACCACCCTTTACCCTCTCATAAATACATTTACATTGATGATTCCAGATTCCAATGATGCTTAATGTGTGCTGCTTTCATAGTGACAGTTTTATATATGGCAATGCACACACACACACACACACACACATACACACACAGGTGTGTTAGGGATATTTGCGGTGATCATTTTGGCGGTTTCCATGGCAATTGTGATGAAGAATTTTAATATTGGACTGAGAGACAAAAGTGAGTATGTAGCTAAAACTTTATGTGTTAATTGGCGAGCGAGCAATGCAGCGACAGGGGTATTACAATAAAAAAAATCGGGGATATTTTTTGTTTGTTTGTATATGTGTGAACGTATACATATGTCATTTGTACTTTGACCCTCACGGATTTGTGTTAGCTCAGTAAATATATATGTATTTTTATTTCTCTGGTGTAATAGCTACTTACAAACTTTTTTTTATCTTTACTGCACTACCGTGTAAGACATTTCTTTATGACAACTAAGTAAACGGTGAAACTTAGCCAATAAGCTGAGGGTGCCGTCGCATAGCAACAGCTGGGCCTCTTCTATGGGTATGTTTCACTTTTGAAGAGTGCAATAGCACCCATGGACTAGCCAGATCTTCTATAACATTTATCAACTGTCATAGCTTGTCCTGTATAAATAACCTTATATTCAAACCCCAGCTAGTATATATATATATATGTGTGTGTGTGTGTGTGACCGTCTACAGGAAAACCGGGCACAACACGGCACCCTTCGAAAACTTTTTTTGTGCACTTACAGAGTTGTCGGCGTCCAGATATTGAGCTCTCCAAGTTAGCTTAAGTCGTTCCCACTATAATAGACCGTTCCCTTCCGTCGGCTTAAAACGATTCATTTTTAAGAAATCGATCGATCTTTTCTCGATATTTACGCACGCTGCGTTGTGCCCGGTTTTCCTATAGACGGTCACATATATATATATATATACTCCAGAAGTAAGTTGTCGGAAAAATTCTTTCTTTCTCCTTTTTTTGTTTTTTGCAGAATTAGTCTTAGTGACCCTTACTCTACGTCTATACCAAATTTCAAATAACTTAAAAGACCCAAAGCGTGCCATGGAAAGACAAGCTACTTTTTATTCTTTCTCGTTCTCGAAGTACAATAAACGGGGGATGGGCGGAGTTTCAAAGAAGCAGCTAAAAACACGGCATAGCTTTGAGACTATTGCATGCACTCTACAGCTTACCTCTGGCTGAAAGTTTACCGCTACAGCGAATAGAGTACCCAAGGATTTCGACAAGACAGGCCGTGAGACGCTTTGAAAGCTAAAAAGAACTCTACGCAAACTTCGTTAGTCGCCGTTAAAAAGCGGCTGTACGATTTAATTGCGTATGCGAAGTACGCCGTTAAGTATATGGAAACGTTAATTATACCGGAAGTGGAAATTCAATATGATTTCTAGTTCAATTGCTTTGCTGAATACAGCCAAGTTCAACTGCCAGTTTCTCTGCACGTCGAAGGTTTTACCCTCCAGTATTTTAGCACTAACTTGAGATAAATTGTAGCTTTTTATTAGCATAAAAAACTCAATTTTTTTTGGTTTGCTCCATAAGGTCCCTTTTCCTAGACCCACTCATATATATATATAATATATATATATATGTGAGCGGGTCTGGGAAAAGGGACCTTATGGCGCAAAAATTGAAATTGAGATATAGGCTCCGGAAATAAGTCATCGGAAAAATTCATTCTTTCTCCTATTTTTGTTTTTTGCAGAATTAGTCTTAGTGGCCCTTACTCTACGTCTTTGCCAAATTTCAAATGTCAAAACAACTTAAAAGACCCCAAGCGTGCCGTGGAAAGACAAGCTACTTTTTATTCTCTCTCGTTCTCGATTTACAATAAACGGGGGATGGGCGGAGTTTCAAAGAAGCAGCTAAAAAAAACCGGCATAGCTTTGAGACTATTGCATGCACTCTACAGCTTACCTCTGGCTGAAAATTTACCGCTACAGCGTATAGAGTAGCCAAGGATTCCGACAAGACAGGCCGTGAGACGCTTTGAAAGCTAAAAAGAACTCTACTACGCAAACTTCGTTAGTCGCCGTTAAAAAGCGGCTGTACGATTTAATTGCGTATGCGGAGTACGCCGTTAAGTATACGGAAACGTTAATTATACCGGATGTGGAAATTCAATTTATGTTTTCTCGATTTCTAGTTCAATTGCTTTGCTGAATACAGCCCAGTTCAACTGCCAGTTTCTCTGCACGTCGAAGGCTTTACCCTCCAGTATTTTAGCACTAAGTTGAGATAAATTGTAGCTTTTTATTAGCATAAAAAACTCAATTTTTTTGGTTTGCTCCATAAGGTCCCTTTTCCTAGACCCACTCACATATATATATATATATATATATGGCTATGTAGAGAAATGCCACAGTTAAAAGAATAATTATATCGAACAAAAAAACTTAGCACAATTGTTTTATCAAAATATCCTGTAACCAATTTGTTGCTGTTGTTGTTGTTGTTGTAGCTGCACCTCCCTTCAGCAAGTGTGTTGGACACATGAGGAGATAATGAACATACAATCAGTCTTCTCCGACTCTATTTGTCCGTTCTCTCTCTCTGTGTACATGTCTCTATTGATTGATTTGTATTGACTGTGTGATCTCCTTTTTATACATTTATGAGTGTAGTTATGGTGGTGTGTTGTTTCTATGGCTGTATTTTGGATTATTTGGTGAAATGTTGATTTTCTGCTAAAAGTGGAATTCCTTACATCACTTCAGTAGGGCTTGATTATTATTATATTATACTTTAACTTCAACAATAGAATGGGAAATGTTTAGATGTAGGTATATAGTATAAATTGAGGGTGCCGTCATAATTGATGATTTTGATGATTGGATATACTGGATTCTATCAAGTGAGGAGGGGGGGGGGGGGGGGGGATGGGAACACTTCTCCCCCAAACTTTCCAGCTTCCCACCTCCCACCTAATACTTGCATGTGTGCAGTTACTTAAACCCTCAAAATAGCTTCATGCTAATTACTTCATTGATTCAAAGAAAAACATTTCTGCCTTGTATATTATTATATGTAGAGGGTGATGGACATGGTTAAATTTCGTAAACAAAATTTGCATAAAACTCCAATTTGTATATTAAAACACATTTATCTCATCCTTTAACAAATTCTGCAAGTTTTGTCACATCTGGCGTTGTAGAGTGGGGCGGGTAGCTAGAATGGCTGGTATCATAACTAGCTTTATAATATGTCCAGCTGAATAATAGCTGAAATGTCCTTTTAATATATACAATCATGTCCGATGCATAGTGATAAAGTATCTACACATAACATTAGACTTTTTTTTATAAACAGTACTGTTTTAGCTAGCAGTTCACATGGAGTTGTAATATTACACAGGACTGCACACAGAAAGCAGGGGGAGGAAGGAAGACAAAAAAAATTCTTAAATTATAGGAGGTACAATGAGAATAATGTGAGGTGCAATGAGGATAGTGTGTGTTTGCTGTGTTGTGTGTGTGTATATATATTATATATATTCCATCCTAGATATCTTCACAATGATATATTTAGGTACATGGACCCTATAACATAACTCACTATATTTCCAGAAAGCTGGGTACCCTAGTAGTTATTATAGCAACTGGCCGAACTTGTCCAACTTGGTTTTTACAGCTACCTTCCTTGGTGTAGCTTACTCAACCTGGTTAGAGCAGCTGCTAAAATATCAGCTGGGGGTGTGAGGAGCCCCTACAACCAACTTTACCTGTGAATTACCAGTCCTCTAGTTACTAACTACAGCAGGTATCTAGGGTAGAATAAACCACTTATTAAACTCAAGTCAGAGTGATATGGCTAGATATTTCACTCTCAGGCTTTATTTTCACCCTGCCTCTGGCTCCTGTAAATAAACTAGCCTGCTCATGAAATATTTCACCATATCACTGACACATGTAATAAGTACTATATATATATATATATTATTATTATTATTATTATTATTATTATTAATCTTCACAATGATATTTTTAGGTATGTGTGACTCCCCTCCCCCTGAAATGACTCAAGATATTTCATGCTATATTGCTTGTTGTTGGGCAAGCTCACCACTTTTTCAAATTTTTTACAACTACATATTCCTCTGATGTAGCCTACTCAATAGGGTTAGAGCAGCTGCTAAAATAACAGCTGGTGGTTCGGAGAACTCCTACAGCTAACTTTACACTGTGTGAGTTAAGGTCCTAGTACAAACTACAGTAGTGAAGATATCTAGGGTAGAATAAACCACTTATACTCTGTCAGAGTGATATGGCAAGATATTTCACTTTCAGGCTTTATTTTCACTCACCTCTGGCTTGTGAAAATGAATTAGCCTGCTTGTGAAATATACATATATTAGCATAATTAATTACCAAGCTAATAAATTTTCACTTAACTACATGCATAAGATGCTAAAGCAAGCTTCACTGGAGTCACAACATTTGACTGATGATAGTTTTTCACAATAAAGTTTTTGTGAGTGTCATTACACACACACACACATGCACACACAAATACATGTACACACACACACACACACAATGTGTCACACACCTGCAGTGAATATCACTGGGTTATATCTCATTGTTTTCCGTAGCGGCAATAGTCAGCCCCATGTACGCCACTTGCTACAAGGCTCTGTATTTGCTTGTAGCTGGCGACTTAGACTCTGCTCCCTCCATAGACCTTTTTTTCTTTTCTTTTTTTTTCTAAATACTTTTAAACTACCATGTTATCATTGCTTTCTGTGGCTTTCTTGCCTCCATCACCCCTTACCACATGATAATTTATTCAAATTTATTATTATTATTATTATTATTATTATTATTATTATTATTACTATTAATGCATGATCAAGTTCATAGAATAAGAAAAATATGTTAATAATATTTGTTAAAATATCAATTGCCTGCAGTCATTGAGCTATGATGTACAAGTATTGTGGGAAAACACACTCACACAACACAAACACACTCACACAACACACACACACACACATACACACTCACACACACACACACACACAAATGCCACACATAAAGCAGCAATAGAAAAAATATAACATGACTAACAGCGATGGCTAGCTACCAGCATATACAATAGCTATGCTGAATTATTAAAAAAAAAAAAAATCAAAGCTTACACAGGTAGCTATCAACAGAAACAGAACGGTGGAGTGTGTTACAAAGTCACCATCATACACGAATCAAAACGAATGTGACACGTCACTATTGAACTCGCGTTCACGGCTAGTGCCCGGCAAGTACAGGTGCTCGTGTTACCGTACATCGATAAGGTACTTCCGAGCAGGGTGACATTATTACTGCTGCTTGTCATGTAACAGCTTGGTAAGAAAGTGGCACCAACCTATACAGTGAGGAGGAGGAGGAGGTTGGGAGGGGTGTGTATGTGTGTGTGTGGGGTGGGGGGGGGGGGGGGGGAGATGGTCACAAATATGATGATGATTCAAAACATTAATGATGGTGATAGTTTAACGATGAATATGATGGATATATGTAAGGTGAAATGTTGTTATAACACATTTAAAACAACCTGCAATAAGTATAGTGTAATCTGACATCTGACCATGTGACAAATTCACTGTTTTTAATCTACATAGGGATAATCCACACATATAGTTTGTCTGGCACTTACACCTGTTAACTATTTCTGCTAGAATCTCATTTTTTTTCACTTTTTTTATCAATTTGTCCTGCCATTTTATCCAATATACATATGTAATGCAAACGTCAGGCAGTAGTATATCCTAGCTTATTAGGCATTGGCTGTATTTCATTTAATTCTTTGGGAAAGTTTGTATTATCATATCCAATTTTAGTTGTCATAAACACTAACAAACAAAATAATGCTCTTAATGTAATTCCTACATTAGAATAATCAAATGTATAACAAAGTGTATCAGTTAATCCCGTGATGCACATTTAAGTAAAATGTTTGTACTAACTGTTTTAGGAAAAGATTCAGATCAGCTGATAATACGTTAAAAGCGAAAACTTTACTTTTGATAACTGTGACTAGCAGACATTTTTCTTGTCATTAGTTTCATTTGTTTGCTCAATTTCACTGAATACTAGATAGCCTAACATTGATAGCTTTTTCACTGGCTATGGTAACTCCACGATAATGTTTTTTAAGTAATGGACACCAAGCATACAAACATACATATACATGCATACACACACACACACGTACTTACAGTTGTGGATGACACAGAAATCTGAATTTCAGAATTTCTCTCAACTTCTCTGCTCTGGGTATTGATAGTAGTGTTGCAGTCAGCCAAAAGATAATGGTGTGAAAATTCTGAAATTCTTCTCATTGTTTGACTTGAGGACAATTGAATAGCTTGCAATCGACGCATAGAAACACCCAAACTTCCATTAATTTGTCTAATCTCTTCTTTAAGACTGGAATTTAAATTTGTCACTCTGTTTTGAGAGACGCTTATGATTTGTGCATTTCTAGCGATCGTAGAGTTTGCTTGAGTAATTTGCATTGTCAAATTGGATATGTCATTTGCAAGCCTGGTTGTGCTGGCATTAAAAACATTTACATTTTTAGTCATCTCCAGTTCCAGTAGAGAAGTGAGGTTCTTCAAATACTGTATGCTAGAGTTAGCAGCTGCTATCAATTCACCATTGACTTGAAAGTTCTCAGAAGCTTGAACAGAGAGAGAGTTGTGCAATTGGTACAAGTGAGAAGTATCAGTTTTAAGAGATTCAACATTTTCTCGAGTAGTACTCAAGGTGTGATTAATTTGAAGGACTGCTTTGTTAATCTTAGACAGTTCTCTTATTAATTCTAGATATTGCTTATCACTGTCAGCTCTTTGAGCATCGATAGCCATTTTATATAGTGTTGCAATGAGTATGATGGCTAGTATTATGATAGCCAGGGCAGCAGACATAATTACCATACCAATAAAAATAGAAGTTCTCCACTTGCAGCATGATGAAAACTTGGATTCAGTTATATCTTTGAAGCTAAGTTCTGATACTGATGATGGCCTCTTCACCTGGGAATGTCCTTTCTCTTCAACATGCTTGTGGTTTGCTGAACTGTTGTAGATGCTTCCATCTTTTGATGGTTCAGGATCCTCTTGGATTTTTGTGAGTTCATTATGTTTTACGTACTCCATCGTGTCCCATTTCAAATTTGATGATGCAGAAGTATTAGAATCTTTGAGCTGTAAAGATTGATTTTTCACCAGGGTATAACTATCCTCTTGGAGTAACGTGTGCTTCACTAAACCTTGATAGCTTCTGCTATCACTCAAGGGTTTAGTATCATCCTGGGATTGTGTTGTATCACTCAAGGGTTTAGTATCATCCTGGGATTGTGTTGTAGGCTCCTCAAGATCTTTAGAAGCACCACATTCAGAATCTTTTGGCTTATTTTCTGGTGAAGACTTTGGTGGTTGTGGTTTTAGCACAACTAGCTCAAAGATTTTGTCTCTACTCTTACAAGCCATGAAGCTCCTGAAGTCAAACACAAATTTTAAAAATGAGAAAAAATTTGCTATGTGTTTGTGTTTATATAAGAGGTCCCATCAAACTGTGTATATGATCTGATTACACAATCCCTCTTGCTACAAAGCAAAGGAAATATACAAAGATTTGAAATACATCTGTATTTCAGTTTCTAGTTATATCAACATTTGCTGATTTGGGACAAACATAATCATATGGCCCCAAAACACAACTACTAGTTCAAATGCAAACCTTCTTAGCTAGTAATTGCATAGATCACTAAGGCTTACTTGTAGTTATTAGTAGAGCTAAAAGTTTACTTGAGAAGAGTCTAAGTACTAGCTACGAACCAGTTATATCATCACTGGAAGTGTTTATAAGCCACTTAGCTACCAAACAAAGCATCGTTAGGGGATTTTTCTTTTTGAGTTTTAAGTTTAACCGTAAACATGTTTTCTATTCTGATGTTTCTAAATTTGTATATGAAAATGATTTAATTTCTATAGTCAAATCAATGATACTCTATTGAGTGACCAATCAGCCAATTGTCACACTAGATTTTGAATATATATTATGTTCCACACTATAAGATATCTTCACAATATCTTTAGGTACATGACCATGAAATAACTCACGATATTTCACGGTGGTTGTTATTAACTCACGCTGTACTGGCAAGCTTGTAGTTATAGCAACCGGCCAAATTGTCACTTTCCTAGTTTTTTACAGCTACCTTCCTCTTGTGTAGCCTACTCAACTGGGATAGAGAAGCCCTAAAATATCAGCTGGGAGTGTGGGTAGCCACCACAGCCAACTTTACTACGCTGTGAGTTACCAGTCCTCTAGTACTAACTACAGTAGTGAAGATATCTAGTGTGGAATAAACCACTATTACACTCGTCAGAGTGATATGGCTAGATAATTCGTAATAGTGCACGTTTGTGTGTGTGTATGTATATGTGTGATAAGTCACATGTTCAAACTATTATTGTGTAGCCAATACACAACTAGTATAGTGTGCTATTTCCCTTTTTCCCCATATGAATACTTATATAACTGCATAGTTATTATACTGCATCTTATAACTGTTGCTCTATAGCAAATGGCCAGTAAACAAGAACTTGGTATTTTCCCATATCACTCGTGTTTGATTATTACGTTGGGTTACTATATCCGGTTATTTTTATAAAATAATTGTAGCTATCATTTGTTTGATTTGCTAGAAAGTTGTGGCAAGCTTCAGTTCTGTTGAATAGCTAGCTAATTTCTTATTTGAACATTAAAAAATGAGGCCGTTAATCATAACTGCTTCTCTGACAAGCAGAAACAGTGCTGATGCTCACTGACAACTGGAATAGTAATAGGCATACAGCATTAAAATTCATCTACATAGCTAATAAGTCACGGGGGGGGGGGGGGGTTCGAGGGTTTGGTCGAACCCCCCTTTAGAGTGACCGGATGTAAATATTTTAGCCACCTCCACATATAACTTCTGGAATATCATCATCTGTTCAATCGTGCTGAACCTGCGCTTGAATTCTCTGCTGTTTCTGGCCTAGTCTGAGTCCAAGTGACCTAATAAACATTCAGCTCCTTGGATACATAGTTTCGCTCTCAGGTCGGCATGAGTAAAGCTTGCTACGTTACATATATTCTTTATAAAGTGTAACATAATGCACTTTAGTAAGAGTAATAGCAGCACCGATTAGCGTGCGATTCGATATTAATAGCACAAGCAACGGATTTTTTTCAACAGATTAGAAAGGGAGCCTTCGGATGTGTCTGAGAAAGTTAAACCTCAAATATACAGATAGCAAGTGCACTATCTAGTGTAGCTACACTGCAAATGATTAAAAAAAAACTGGCATACTACTAGTGATGTGCTTGAGCACAAATGGCGAGCGAGCCTAAAGACTATACTATTTTTATGAATGATTTTGACTTCTAACACTGAAGCTGCTGAAACTAAGGTCGAGTTTTTAAATTACGCATACACTGTAAAGGGATTTCAGTACCATAGTAACAACTCGCTGCAACTGTTTGAATTGAAGGAAAACAACAACAACAAAACAATACACGCTATTTAAACGTTTTCTTTGTGATATTCTTTAGCTAAATAATAGTGGCTGTAAAGCACAATGGTTTTGACACAATTGGACATACACCTACACAAGACTTACCTTCGCGGTTAGTCATGCATTTTCAAGTAAATACTGTTGCTATGGCTTATAACCATGCCAAAGAGCGCATTGACTTACCACCGCCACTAACTCGAATAGAAATGGAAGTCCTGTAGTAAGTTTTCACGTTTTAACTGCACCCGTAAAAGAATTCAAAACGGTAAACAATTCAATTTCTAGGGTGATAAGGGTACTGATCGATAAACAGAGGATTCTGTTTCGTGATGTTTGGGACGGGGTCGACTACCGAGCTAACACAAAAACGCGAGGGTCAAAGTACAAAAATGCCTTACGTACGTCCAAACATATATATAAACTAGTGGTGCGCTCGAATAGCGCAAATGCATGGCGAGCGAGTAAATATATGAATATAGGTAAAGATGATTTCCTAAATAATAGCAATGATTAGGCATTAAGAGTTAACAACCTGAATAAACTTCGAAAGCAGTGGCAAAGAAGCGCAGCTTGACAAAGACTTCACAATTGTTTCAAGAAGAGAGTAGCTATAAACTTTTTGGTTGAAACAAGGATTCTTCGCACCAGTTAATTGAAAAATACTGGAACTGTGAACGCTTTACCTAACTTACGTAATTAGAAGCGCGGGCGAAATATTTTGACGTACGTATACATACATTATATACTAGTGGTGCGCTCGAATAGCGCAAATGCATGGCGAGCGAGCAGACTCTTTTTACAAAAAAATAGGACAGAAATTACATCTAACTGTAGTGCACAGTGTAACCCTTTCCATTCTCAGTTAGCATCAGAGAATCTAAAGTCTCTGATCCCAGACTAAACTAACAATTACCTGAATAAACTTCGAAAGCAGTGGCAAAGAAGCGCAGCTTGACAAAGACTTCACAATTGTTTCAAGAAGAGAGTAGCTGTAAACTTTTTGGTTGAAACAAAGTTGCATAAGGCAGTGCAGTATGATTCTCCGCGCTCGTTAATTGAAAAATACTGGAACTGTGAACGCTTTACCTAACTTACGTAATTAGAAGCACGCGCGTTAAAAGAGCATACGTACCATCCATACATACCATCCATCCCATACCATCCATTTATACATACATACTAGTGGTGTGCTTGAGCACAAATGACGAGCGAGCCTGATAGTTAGGTAACATAAAATGTTACTATTTTTAGCTTACTTCATGCAAACACTATAATAGCAGTTATGACATTTGATTTCAGCAAACAAATACAAAATCACTCTCTTACCTGATTAATGGTAACTTTTGTAGTATCAAACATCAACCATTCTGATAATCTCAATCCCCAGTAACTCTTGAACAAGCTCTCAGCTACGATAAAAATAAACCAGTGTTATTATTTGTAATTTTAGCCAACAAATATGGAATTACTACTTACATCATTCTTGAGTATTGATAACTTCTGTAGTATCAAATTGAAGTTACTTTGACCATCTGAATTACCTTGAATTCTTGACAACAAGCTCTCAATACAAAAACAAAAGACAATCAATTTTAGCACACAAATACACAATTACTTTCTTACCTCATTTTCTTGAGCAGTGGTAACTTTTGTAGTACCAAATTTGAGCCAATCTGACTATTTGAATTTACCAGTCACTGTTAACTAGCTATTAGCTACAAAAAAGAAAGGCCAGAGTTAATTTTGCATATTTAGCTAACAAATATGAAATTGCGTACTTATCTCAGCTTCCCTCGAGAAGTAGTAGCTTCCATAGCATTAATACTACGGCATTCTGACTACCAACGGCTCTTGACAACCAACAACCAGCACTCCGTATCCCCCTATAAAACGGCGAAGTTTTGAAATTAAGTCTGGAAAAGGGTCTTCAATGCCATAGTAACCTGTCGAATCAACTTTTTGTTTCTTGAAAAGCAAGCATTTTCGCAGGAATTTTCTCACACTTTGGAGCTTAAGTATAAAGTAAGGCTTGCTTAATGCTGTAGTTTCAGAATGAACTGGGGTCAAGCCTACAAAGCCGTGTTTTTTGGAGAAAAGAGTTCCCCGCGCGCGCGTTTAAAGGGCATACGTACCATCCCACATACATTACATATAACATATACCCGATTTTGCATTATCCACCCCTAATACTGTCTCGCTCGCTTCGCTCACTCGCCAACTAGTGGTGCGCTCGAATAGCGCAAATGCATGGCGAGCGAGCAGACTCTTTTTACAGAAAAATAGGACAGAAATTACATCTAACTGTAGTGCACAGTGTAACCCTTTCCATTCTCAGTTAGCATCAGAGAATCTAAAGTCTCTGATCCCAGACTAAACTAACAGAATTACCTGAATAAAAACTTCGAAAGCAGTGGCAAAGAAGGCAGCTTGACAAAGACTTCACAATTGTTTCAAGAAGAGAGTAGCTGTATACTTTTTGGTTGAAACAAAGTTGCATAAGGCAGTGCAGTATGATTCTCCGCGCTCGTTAATTGAAAAATACTGGAACTGTAAACGCTTTACCTAACTTACGTAATTAGAAGCGCGCGCATTTAAAGAGCATACGTACCATCCATACATACATACATATATACTAGTGGTGTGCTTGAGCACAAATAGCGAGCGAGCCTGATGGTTAGGTAACATAAAATGTTACTATGTTTTAGCTTACTTCATGCAAACACTATAATAGCAGTTATGACATTTAATTTCAGCAAACAAATACAAAATCACTCTCTTACCAACTTTTGTAGTATCAACATCAACCATTCTGATAATCTCAATTACCAGTAACTCTTGAACAAGCTCTCAGCTACGATAAAAAATAAACCAGTGTTATTATTTGTAATTTTAGCCAACAAATATGGAATTACTACTTACATCATTCTTGAGTATTGATAACTTCTGTAGTATCAAATTGAAGTTACTTTGACCATCTGAATTACCTTGAATTCTTGACAACAAGTTCTCACCTACAAAAACAAAAGACAATCAATTTAGCACACAAATACAAAATTACTTTCTTACCTCATTTTCTTGAGCAGTGGTAACTTTTGTAGTACCAAATTTGAGTCCTTCTGACTATTTGAATTTACCAGTCACTGTTGACAACAAGCTCTTAGCTATAAAAAAGAAAGGCCAGAGTTATTTTGCATATTAAGCTAACAAATATGGAATTGCGTACTTACCTCGGCATCCCTCGAGTAGTAGTAGCTTCCTTAGCATTAATACTTTATGTGCTTACATACGCTTTTCAGAAGTAGTGATAGCTCTCTTAGTACTGACTACAGTAGTCTCGCGCGCCAAACCCTTTACCCAACCGCTGAGCGGAGCGGTTGGGTAAAGGGTTTGGCGCGCCAGACTACTGACTACAGGTGGCTCTTGACAACTAGTAACAAGCCGCACTTAACCGGAAAAAAGGCGAAGTTTTGAATTTAAATCTGGTAAAGGGTCTTCAATGTCATAGTAACCGATCGAATCAACTTTTTGTTTCTTGAAAAGCAAGCGTTTTCGCAGGAATTTTCTCACACTTTGGAGATTAAGTATAAAGTAAGACTTGCTTAATGCTGTAGTTTCAGAATAAACTGGGGTCAAGCCTAAAAAGCCGTGTTTTTTGAAGGAAAAACGTCCCCCGCGCGCGCGTTTGAAGGGCATACGTACAATCCATACATACATACCTACATATATATATACTAGTGGTGTGCTTGAGCACAAATGGCGAGCGAGCCTAAAGACTATACTATTTTTATTGACTTCTAACACTGAAGCTACTGAAAATAAGGTCCAGTTTTTTAATTTAGCATACAGGGTAAAGGGATTTCAGTGCCATAGTAACAACTCTCTGCAACTGCTTGAATTGAAGGAAAAAACAACAACAACAAAACAATACGCGTTATTTAAAAGTTTTCTTTGTGATATTCTTTAGCTAAGTAGTGGTTGTAACACACAATGCTTTGACACAGCTGGACATGCACCTACACAGACTTACCTTGGCAGTAGTCTAGTGGACAATGTATTTTCAAGTAAATACTGTTGCGCACGGCTTATAACCATGACAAAGAGCGCATTGACTTACCACCGCCACTAACTCTAATAGAAAAACTGCACCCGCAAAAGAATTCAAACGGTAAACAATTCAATTTCTAGGGTGATACGGGTACTGATCGATAAACCAGAGGATTCTGTTTAGTGCAATTTGGAACGGGGTCGACCACATAACTAACACAAAAACGCGATGACATACGTACGTCCATATATATAAATAAACTAGTGGTGTGCTTGAGCACAAATGGCGAGCGAGCCTGATAGTTAGGTAACATAAAATGTTACTATGTTTTAGCTTACTTCATGCAAACACTATAATAGCAGTTGTGACATTGCAAACAAATACAAAATCACTCTCTTACCTTATTAATGGTAACTTTTGTAGTATCAAACATCTGCCATTCTGATAATCTCAATCACCAGTAACTCTTGAACAAGCTCTCAGCTACGATAAAAAATAAACCAGTGTTATTATTTGTAATTTTAGCCAACAAATATGGAATTACTACTTACATCATTCTTGAGTATTGATAACTTCTGTAGTATCAAATTGAAGTTACTTTGACCATCTGAATTACCTTGAATTCTTGACAACAAGTTCTCACCTACAAAAACAAAAGACAATCAATTTTAGCACACAAATACAAACTTACTTTCTTACCTCATTTTCTTGAGCAGTGGTAACTTTTGTAAGACCAAATTTGAGCCAATCTGACTATTTGAATTTACCAGTCACTGTTGACTAGCTCTTAGCTACAAAAAAGAAAGGCCAGAGTTAATTTTGCATATTTAGCTAACAAATATGGAATTGCTACTTATCTCAGCTTCCCTCGAGAAGTAGTAGCTTCCATAGCATTAATACTACGGCATTCTGACTACCAACGGCTCTTGACAAGCAACAACCGGCACTCTCGTATCCCCCCATAAAACGGCGAAGTTTTGAAATTAAGTCTGGAAAAGGGTCTTCAATGCCATAGTAACCTGTCGAATCAACTTTTTGTGTCTTGAAAACAAGCGTTTTAGCAGGAATTTTCTCATACTTTGGAGCTTAAGTATAAAGTAAGGTTAATGCTGTAGTTTCAGAATAAACTGGAGTCAAGCCTAAATAGCCGTGTTTTTAGGAGAAAAACGTTCCCCGCGCGCGCGTTTAAAGAGCATACGTACCATCCATACATACATACATATATACTAGTGGTGTGCTTGAGCACAAATGGCGTGCGAGCCTGATAGTTAGGTAACATAAAATTTTAGCTTACTTCATGCACACACTATAATAGCAGTTATGACATTAGATTTCAGCAAACAAATACAAAATCACTCTCTTCCCTGATTAATGGTAACTTTTGTAGTATCAAACATCAACCATTCTGATAATCTCAATCACCAGTGACTCTTGAACAAGCTCTCAGCTACGATAAAAAATAAACCAGTGTTATTATTTGTAATTTTAGCCAACAAATATGGAATTACTACTTACCTCATTCTTGAGTATTGATAACTTCTGTAGCTAATATTAAATTGAAGTTACTTTGACCATCTGAATTACCAGCTACATAAACAAAAGACAATCAATTTTAGCACACAAATACAAAATTACTTTCTTACCTCATTTTCTTGAGCAGTAGTAACTTCCTAGTACCAAATTTGAGTCATTCTGACTATTTGAATTTACCAGTCACTGTTGACAACAAGCTTTAACAATAACAGAATTACCTGAATAAACTTAGAAAGCAGTGGCAAAGAAGCGCAGTTTAACAAAGACTTCACAATTGTTTCAATAAGAGAGTAGCTATAAACGTTTTGGTTGAAACAGAGTTGCGTAAGGCAGTGCAGCAGGATTCTCCGGGCTCGTTAATTGAAAAATACTGGAACTGTGAACGCTTTACCTAACTTACGTAATTAGAAGCGCGGGCGAAAACAGAGGTCTCACGTACCCCATAAACAGATAAATAAATAAATATAGCGAAATCTCGATTGAGTTACCCCTGATAGTGTCTCGCTCGCTTCGCTCGCTCGCCAATAACATATACCCGATTTTGCATTATCCACCCCTAATACTGTCTCGCTCGCTACGCTCGCTCGCCAATAAACAAACATCCCCGATTTTCGATTGTGTTACCCCTGTAAGTGTCTCGCTCGCTACGCTCGCTCGCCAATAACATATACCCGATTTTGCATTATCCACCCCTAATACTGTCTAGCTCGCTTCGCTCGCTCGCCAATTAACATATACCCGATTTTGCATTATCCACCCCTAATACTGTCTCGCTCGCTACGCTCGCTCGCCAACAAACAAACATCCCCGATTTTCAATTGTGTTACCCCTGTAAGTGTCTCGCTCGCTACGCTCGCTCACCAATTAGCGAGTGATAGCACGGGTAACCTGTTCTACTAGTGATGTGCTTGAGCACAAATGGCGAGCGAGCCTAAAGACTATAATATTTTTATATGAATGATTTTGACTTCTAACACTAAAGCTACTGAAAATAAGGTCCAGTTTGTTTATTTAGCATACAGGGTAAAGGGATTTCAGTGCCATAGTAACAACTAACACTCTGCAACTGCTTGAATTGAAGGAAAAAACAACAACAACAAAACAATACACGTTATTTAAAAGTTTTCTTTGTGATATTCTTTAGCTAAGTAGTGGTTGTAACACACAATGCTTTGACACAACTGGACATGCACCTACACAGACTTACCTTCGCAGTAGTCTAGTGGACAATATATTTTCAAATAAATACTGTTGCGCACGGCTTATAACCATGACAAAGAGCGCATTGACTTACCATCGCCACTAACTCGAATAGAAATGGAAGTCCCTTAAGTTTTCAAGTTTTAACTGCACCCGAAAAAGAATTCAAAAAGGTAAACAATTCAATTTCTAGGGTGATACGGGTACTGATCGATAAACCAGAGGATTCTGTTTAGTGCAATTTTGGACGGGGTCGGCAACCGAACTAACACAAAAACGCGAGGGTCAAAGTACAAAAATGCCTTACGTACGTCCATACATATATACAAATAAATAAATAAATAAATAAATAAACTAACATCCCCGATTTTCGATTGTGTTACCCCTGTAAGTGTCTCGCTCGCTACGCTCGCTCGCCAATTAAGGATCAGTAGCGCTCGCAAAGCTATTGAAATAGGACTCCGATTTGCCTCGTGTTATTTTAATCGCGTTGTTCGTGCTATTAATCACGAATAGCACGGTTACCCGTGCTATCACACGCTAATAGTAGGCCAGCTTTATAAAAGCTGCACAAGACTACAGTAAGCTTAAGATCATTTACAGTGTGGCTACTATGTATAGTGCAGTCACTATCTCTGTACTTCAGGATAAACTCTTGCTTTAATCGATTGCTCTTCCTAATCTGTTGGAAAAAAACTCTGTCTAATAGGGGTATAGCTTCTGCGCTAAAGAATGACGTTGTCTCCAACTAGTTTCCTTTAACTTTTAATTTATATACAGCTCATAGAAGCCTGGTTTCACGAGAATAATACCGCTTTTCTCTCGAATATCAACAGTGTTTAATGAATTATAGTTTTGAAGTAGAATGCCTAGTGCACATATCTTTTTTTTTTAGTATTGTAGAAGAATTAGCGAGGAAACAAAGGTAGGTGTGGCTTTTTGCGTCTTAAAATCCGAACGTACGGGCCTGGTAACTATAATAGAACTATTGCCATTAAAAGTGTCTGGGGTGGGCTTGACTTAGCATACAGAGGAACACTTAGCGGGAAGACACATTCCCAGTAAGGTGTTCTGTTCTCTTTTTGTGGGTGACCAGCTGCTTCACTTAATTGTGCTCAAACCTCAGCACTAAGGGCATAGTCTTGAAATTGTGCAATGTATAGATAAGACATAACTATCCTGGTAAGTAGCTCTAGTCTAGCCAGCATCAAATAATGCTTTATGTGACCAATTGAATTGTTATAATGTAATCAGTTAGTTACTTCACACAGTTACAAAGCTCTAAACTCTTTATAATTTCATGTAGAGCAATTTTCAGTTTCATTATCATCCCACTCAACTATCCATGACAAAGAGGACTTGTGAACCTGTCTCTTTAAATTTTATGTTCCCCAAAATGAAGTGATATCCCAAACAATTGCAATTACACTCCTATAGCTAAAGGGTTTCATGCAATTTTCAGTTGAATTTGTGTTGACATTCAAATTGTATATACAAAGAGAAATACAGCTGAAAATTTTAAGTATGAATGATGGTGCAAATTACAAATATGGCTGAAGACTTTTCTTTTTACAATAACAGTATTAGCCACTAAAATGACACATAATACATAGCTATACTGTATACATACATATATATATACATATTATACAAAAAACAACAACAACCTTGCTTGAAGGAAACAGAAGAGTGTGTTTTACGTTTTTAAGTTGAAAAATATTAAGTATATTCTTTAGAAGCCAGAGTAATCTTTATACTTGATCTATCAAATAAATTACAAGGAAATGTTTGATTGATTACAGACCACACTGCGAATAGAACATTGTATTCTTGGAAGGAATCTTGTGTTTACACTTCTTGCATGACAAATGCACACAGCCTCATTGCCTACTACCTTCAGTGTAGTTCCTTGAAGATCCACTCCAGAATCAACCCGACTGAAGTAGCAAGTAGGTACGAAAGTAGAACCCTACCAAAAGATACACACACAAAATAAAACAATAGTTTAATTAATAATAATTATAAGTAAAGAGTAGCTAACATAAAAAGCAAGGGATAATCAGCAAATTCACTTAATAAAACGTCACAACCAAGTCTTGTCGAACAGGTTGCTTCACAAGTTCAATTTATGGTGCTCTAAGTAAAACAGCTACTAGAAACATTTAAAACTTGCAAGAGGTTATAACTATATCTATTGGTAGTATGATTATTTTTGAACAATGAGAGAATCCTGTAATTCAAACAAAATGTACTACAGACTTACATCATAATAAGTTGATACATTTACTGTCATACTAGATACTACAAGAACACTTCGGCTCCGAGAGATTACATAGCTGCAGTTAGTGAGAAAAGTATGACCAGACAATGACTCGATTCTCCTGTTTGCAGCAAGTGCTGTGTCCATGCTAACATTGATTCTGGCACTTTCTATTTCCAGTCCTTTGGTGTTGCTCTCAGAAGATCTCTTTAAAGCCTGCAATAACTGCTCCTGGGAATTTTGTTTCTCCGACAGTGTCTTGTTGATATCAGCTAGCTGCCTCAGGACCAATGTGAGTCCGTCAACATCTCTATATCGGCTGAATGTTGCGAAGCAAAAGACCACCAAAAATGCAGCCAGGAGTAGCACAAGCAGAGCGCCAGTAATGCAACCAGTAATAGCCGCACATTTGGAGCAATGAATTGAATCCACAACTCCCACGGGGGTTAACACTGCATCTTCATTTTCCTGAGTTTTATTTTCCAGTTTTGTGAGACTTGCATAGTTCACTTCTTGATAAGGTGTGCCATGCTCGAGACTTTTATATACTTCTTCGTGGCTTCGTTGAAAACGTGTTGCTCTTGGCACGTCTTGATACTGCATCAGCTCAAATGCTCCCCCTTTTTTTCTTTCAGCCATTGGATCAGTACCCTGCTATTGAAACTACCTAAGTTTGATACTGAAAGTGTTTATTGTAGTTGTTGTTTTGTTAAATGGTAATAGGGGGATTTATAGGTTATGGTACATAGCTACTTCATGAGTGAGATGGAAAAAGAAACTAACATTTTATGGTCAACAAACTCAAGTGACATGAATATGGAATACTTTGAACCTGGTCATTTGGTCAGTATTATTATTACACTTGATTTTAAAAAAAAATGTGACATTTCACTATTATACATAATAATAGTATTTATAATATACTGCTTATTCTAGCTACATTTAATGAATACTAAAATAACTGGCTATTTCACATAGCTAGCTACTCCAGTAACTTTCAAACTATCATATTCTATCAGTAAAAAAAAAACAACCTTTACCTTAAATTTTTTTTTCTTAATTCACTTATTAATCATCTCTTCCAACATTGAAAAACAACAGAAAATATCTATGCATCCCTTATGATACCAGTAGCCGAATTTCAACTGCATTGTTCCTGTTCTTTCCTACCGTAAATTTTCCGTAACAACCACCTCCCTTCCCCCTACCACCACACACACAAACTCACACATACACGGACGTACAAACTAGTTTCCCCAAAGTTTTCATAACATTTTGTGATAAAAGCCCACCATAATGACAATTCTTATGGCTTACTTTAATTCTAAGAAGATTAACAGCTAAATATGTTGGTGAAAAGTATCGAAGAAACAGAACAGCTCAATCTCTGGTTAATTAGTAACCATTGATACAGTTATCTTTGGGGAAGGTGACAAGGCAAACATTAAATTAAAAAGGATGGAATATGCTTGAACACTAGATTAAAGTCTACATAAAATTCCTGATGGATAAGTCACTCATTTCAGGGGCGGATGCAGCATTATAGAGGGGGGGGGGCCGAAAGTTAAGTGGAAACTTGACCACACCCATTTTATCACACCCACTAATTAAATTTTTTTGGTTTCTTTCTGAATATTTCAATTTGTTACATACACGAAAAAAGTACACTCACTGACAACAATAAAGAATTAGTCAAGAATTTATTGAAGCAAGTTATTTATAGTCATAATACCATCCGTCTTGGATGAGAATTCATCCACCACTTCCTCTGAAGTAATTTCAATGTCACGGTGGTAATATAGCATTGCCAATCCATTAAGACGGTCTTGTCCCATACTACTCCTCAGTGAAGTCTTGATCAATTTGAGCATGCTGATGGAACGTTCACATTCACAGCTTGTAACTGGCAATGTGCCCATTATACATAAAAGAGTGTGAATATTGGGAAAGAAATCACAATCTGCATGTACTAGGCTTTTCTCTGGAGTACAAAGGCTTACAGCTAATTCAGAGTCAGCTTTCCATTTGTGCTGCCACAGGTCGAGCTCTGAATTGGATCTTTAGACTGAACTCTCTTTGACATTTTCACATTACAAACGGGCAATCTTGCTATCATAAGGCAATGTTAGTAGAATGCCAGCACAAGTAAGTGGTCATGGTGTAAACGAAGTACACTAACCACAGAAAGAAGTATTAAATGCTGGCTGTATTACATGTTTGTGCCTTGTGTGTATCACATGTCGGTGTGTGTGGTGTGTACTGCATTAGCTAGTCTGGTGAAGTGATAGCTGCGAATTGATTACTATTGCTGAAAATTAAATAAAAAAAGAGTTTATTTAATAGCTGTTTGATTGGTTAGACTTGAATACTGTGGGTGGTGGCTCTTATTGTTGACCTAGGAAAACCACCTTGACACGCCATTAGCACAGTGGAGTGTACATCCACTGTCAGCCATTAGATACTACTCCTTGTCAACTTACAAATTTTTTCCAACATATATTTCGCTCTTTACTCAATTATAACTTCACAGTTATGTTAGAGTTATTATCTCATCAGTTGACACCTCTTGTGTACCATCTATGATAGCTGCAATTTATCACTTCCTTAGATTATGATTATGATTATGATTATGATTATTATTACTATTATTATTTTATTATTATTGTTGTTGTTGTTGTTGTTGTTATCTTAAACTCTTCAGATGGATTCTGAGGGTAAAAATCTGATTAAGTGCTGCAGTGTAACCAGACCATTTCCCAGCGTAGCTATTTGGTAAAGGGTCTGGTTAAGACTAACTGTTGTTATCTGAGTAATATAAACCTGTATCTCTATATTGTTGTTGTTGCTTTTGTTTGTTTTGTCAGACACTAATAGTTTGATAACATAATTCTCTAGTTCAAGCACGCTGAAGAAGCGCTGAGAGATAAAGGGTCGCGGTCAAATCCGGTTGTGTGCGCATGGGCATAATTTGTCCTCTCGGGACTGCTATAAAACTACCTATCTTTGTAGCGAATAACAAAAGGCAGGAATTGCTGCGCTGAATGTGGAAGAGTTTAGTAGGAGAACATGGGCAGCGCTGCGAGTACACCCTGCATGAAATGGTGCAAAGGTGCAAAAATTGATTTAACCGTTCCTGAAGTGCAATCCGCAACAACCATGAAGTTATGCGACTTGTGAGTGGTTAAATGGGACTCTTGCAAGTGCTGTGGGATTAGTCTTTATGCCTAGTTCTTTCCTACAGGTGCCAGGCTAAGCTCCAGCACAAAATGCACCAGGATAGAGAAATAGCAATTCAAGTCAATGATGCAGAGCTTAGAATAAAGGCTAGAATAAGGGCTATTCAGAGGAAGGAAGAAGCATGGAAATGTGAGCTGGTTTGCTGTAATTATCATACAATATGGCTACCTGGTATAGTAAAATAATTGTACTGTGACTTTCATTTCAAATGATAGGCAGTTATTATTTTGGGAGAGGAAAGGCATTCAAAAATTTTCAGTGAAATAAATAAACAAAAAACAAACAAATAGCTAACTGTGCTGCAAAAAAAAAAAAAAGACAATGATGAACTTAGCAAGATAACTACTTCATCAGAAGGAAAACAAAAATAACAGAGTTAGCTAAATATGGTGACACTTCATAGTACAAAATAATTACTGTGAGAATTTTCAGATTTAGTGGGACTTGGAACACAACCATTAGAGTTATTATATTATTAAGAATGACCATAAAAAGATGATTACTGTAATACTAACTGCCACAACTGCACAATTGGTTAAATCATGGGTAGTTAACATGAATTCTTGCTGACATAGCATGCTCTCTGACTCTGCTGTAAAGTGAAAACAAAAATCTGTAGACACTGGAGCTTGTTGGGGTTTTTTTTTTTTTTTTGGTGGTTTTTTTTTATGAATGCTTTAATTGAAGGGAATTGGCTTCCATTGAACAAGACAAGAAAACACTGATCGCTACTGTAAAGCCAGTTTTGATATATCTGGAAATATTGAAATATGTAGTATAGTATTTATCCATCTGCGACTGTGGATATTATTATTCCTTTGATACCTCATATTTTTATGGCACTTGGTACAGTACAAGATCAACACAGACGAGATCATTGGAAGAGATGTGCTGATCAGTATGACAAACACATTGACAATCAGAAAAAAGAGGCTGAACAAAGAGAGAAATGGCGAGTGGATGAGCATACAAGGCAAAAGGAAATGAAGAAGAATGAACATTACAGAAAAATGAGGGAGCAAGAAACTCAGAAAAGAGACAAAATGGAGCTAATGAGATTGGAGCATGAACATACCATAGAAAGGTTGGAAAAGGAAAAGGAAAAGAAAGAAGTTGAGAAGGAAATTAAGAAGATGGAAACTGATAAGCAAATGAGAAAAATGGAAATGGATAATAAAAAAGAAATGAGGAAAATGGAACTTGAAGAATTACGACTTAAAGTTGAGCTAGCAAAAATTGAAAAGGAGAATAATTGGGAAAATTCACACATCCCGGATTCAAAACAAAGTTCAAACATCAGACAAAGGTTCAGGCCATCCCATCAGGTCCATTGACTGAAATCGAATGACAATGAATAACAGATTGACTCTAAATAAAGAATTTGTTGTTGTTGTTGTTGTTGTTGTTGTTGCTATTTACATTTGATTTTGATAAGCATTTCATAAGATAAGTGAAAGTGAAGCCAGTAACAGATGTGGACAGTGAAGGAGTAATTCCCCAGGTGAAATCCCTGTCCTGGATTTAGTTTCACAGGTTTTTTCCCAGGTGAAATTAAAAGCAATTGTGGTGGTTAGTTCCTCATAAAAGATGTGTAATGAGTCATCCCCTCACTAACTTCGAACCTTTTACTTTGCCAACCCATACAGGTCAGATCATTACCACTTTACCTTGTCAGCATTTTATATATTTACCCGACTCCATTGTAATATTATAGCAGCGCTGCTCGAGGTCTTATATATTGAGGCTGAGGGCAAGTCGCTGGTCAGAATGTGTGTTTGTCAAATTGTGGTTAAACGTCAGTTTCCTTTAACTTTTAATTGAACAAGCGAACTCTTGGGCGGGAGAGGTTTAAGGGCTGACCCTCAGCCCACTATTGGGGCCTAAACTCAAGGGCTTTGTGGTCCAAATATATCCTACTATGCATGCTCAGTTTGAAGAGTTTTTTTGTTTTTTTAATGTAAATTAAAAAACACAAACAACAAGCCTGTTGTGCATCCACTGAATGGTAGTCTGCCACCAGAGAATGGCGATGTGCAGAAGAACTTCGGAGGGGGTTCTCTGACACAGATAAGTACCCATGAGGAATGGTTAACAATTAACTATTGAAATCAGAGTCCATTCTACAACACTATAGATGGATCTACACCAGCAACCCTGTGAGGAAATAAGATTCCATAAATAAGTCTGCTATGTATAGCTAGATATAGCAGGAAAACATAATACACAGTAGCTAATTAAGTGGCTGTAACACACAGTGACAACACAACCACAGTGAAATGAACCAGACCATTAGAATTTAGATAAAATAATAAGCAGCTGGCCTAGCACAGTGTGCTAATTCTCAGCTCTCTAGCAAACATACATTGCCAGAACCACCATGTACTCTCTCACAGGTTGTATAGCTCAGAACTAGTAACACTTCCTTCTCAATAGGCTGCTCCCTCTGCAGCCTTGACCCTGAAATTTCTTGCTTATCTCCTTTTTGTTTTTTCTTGTTTTCAACATCTCACACTCTGTTCACTATGTAAAACATTGTATCAGTTTGTTTTTTTTAGTTGTGTTTCCACTAGAAAGCCATCAGAGGCCGAGAATTTATTAAGATTAGAATTTAGATAAAATGCATTGTGGTACAATAAGTAGCTGGCCTAGCACCATGTGCTAATTCTCAGATCTCTGCCACTAATTCAATTATGACTACACTTTCACACCTCTCAAGTACAACTTACATGTCACAGAAATTGTCCAACACCAAATTAACATTCCCAATGATCTCATGTTCTGTATCATCTGTTTATACAAAGTTCCTTGTTCAGTCACCCTCATTTCAGTTCAATAACCACTACTCCACAAGCCGAAATATTATGGTTTTATTCTACTGAAATAAATTCTCTGAAACTTGCTACACCTGGCTAGCTATCAGGGTAGCTAGTTCTATTAAATAGTCTAGCTGCCTGTAATACGACGTTTTTTATTTTCGCTATAATAATTGTATTGAGCGCGCAAATAAAAAAATTCGCGGGTATCGCCGATCATATTGACCAAAGTTTCTTGTGAGACATATTTTTGTAAAGGAATGTATATCTGGATATTGCTGTACATACCTTCAACGAACACTGTGCTAAGTTTCATGCTTTGGTCCACTCTGTCACATGCATCAAAAGTACAATTTCCCACTGGACTATAAGGCTAGTCCCAGAAGGAACAAGACTAATGAATGATAAAGTACACAATAATTGAATTGGGTGAATGTGCATTAAAGTGAGTGGCATGAATAGTTTAAAGAATCACAATATTGTCAAGGAGGGAAGGCATACACACATACACACATACAAGCACACACATGAGTCTGAACAGTTAAACGAAGGTTTGAATGTGGGGAGTATCTCACCACAGTCCGTTTGCCAATTCTTAGCACTCCAAATTCCCCACTACGCTAAACACTGATGCAATGTCAAGGCCCTAATAAAATCATAAACTCTTTGCTTGTAGCTTATGCAGTAGTGGATTAGTTCTGCAAATATTATATTTGCAATCCAATAAGTCGCAAATAACTGACTGCAAAGGTTAAATGTAGTGTTGTTTTAAATAACTAAAACTAAAACCTGAACCCCTTGGTTTTGGGGTAGCTATTTTACTTTTATCTGGAAAAAAACAACTATAACTTAGTACTTTAGGAGACAGAAAATCCTATAAAAACCAAAACTACAAGTAAAGTCGGAAAAAACCTGCAGTCATGCAATTCACTATTTTATTGAAGACATAAATTGTCATTAGTTATAAGTAAACACATCCTAATTAATATAAAAGTAAAACTTTCTCCATATACTTAGAAATAGCTTGACAATAAAATACATGGGATTCTTTCTTAAGGAGACACATTCAGGAAGAATTTGAGAAACCACACAAGTTAAATAATAATACTAAGTCAATTGATAGTAAAACTAATGAACTTATTCTTTTACATGATATTGAAGTATTCAGGTCATTAGAAAACAAAACAACTTAAAGGTTTCCACTTTTTTATTCATTTTTAGTACAAATAGGTAACTAGTACTAATAATTTCTGGAATCTTATACCAAATAATAATTAAACATTAAATTTTACCTAGTTTGTGCTGCTATGTAATCATCCTCATCTATCCACACCATGCTGCTTGCTGCTCTCAATACTCATTTCCGTATTTCTTTTTTTATTATTATTATGGGGGAGGGGGTTGCTATAGTTTCTGTATAACTCAAGGTTTGATTTTGTAAAGCATGATACCAATTTTATAGCTAGCCACTTCATATGTCTCAAATATAATATAATCCTCACCTGTGTACACTTTTCAAGCGATAGGAAATTTTATCTTGCAAGAAAGCAAATAAAGAAAAGTGAATCAGAAAAATGAGAGCAACAAACTCAGAAGAAAAACAAAGTGAAACTAATGAAATTAGAGCATGAAAATAATATACCACTGAAAGGTTAGAAAATAAGAAGATCTATGCCTCTGAATTTTGAAGGGAAAAAGTTGAGAAGAAAATTAGGAAAAGCAAGAAAAAAATGAAATTGCACAAAGTCAAAAGAAATGAGGAGACTGAAAATAAAAAAGGTGAATTAAACTTGAGTAAACAAAAAGTTGGAATTGCAGAAATTTAAGGAACCCAAAGTCAAATCTCCCACTTTCAAAACAAAGACTCAGGTAATCCCGTCACGTCCATTGAATGGAATCAAAAGTGTCTTTAGAAGCATAGAACACTGTAATTCTGAGTATGAAGTAGCTATTTGTTATTGTTGTCATATGTTGTATATCCCTGACTCCTGTACTTGTATAGGCATTTTCCCAGGTGAAATCCCTGACTCCTGTATTTGTATTATAGGCATTTTCCCAGGTGAAACCCCTTATCAGTTCCTCCTTCTTACACATATCTAGAGCAACTGTTATATTATTTAGTTGTGTAGAAACCTTACAACTGCCTTAGTTGCCAGTGTTGAGTCATTTTTTATTGTTACATTTTTATGCTAATTTGGAATGGGTGAATCCACACATCAACAGCTGCCAACTGTGCCAATTAAAACCACTAAGGAAAGGATCCTGGGAACATACAATACAACTTGTTCACAGTACCCCAAAAGGGTGCTCTAATTAACTAAAAATAATTTTTAGTCAAAGTATTGTATGTTCAGAGACTATTTCCTTCCCCCATGTAGTCGTTAGAGTTTGGTAAAGGGTCCAGTTATATGAGACTAATCGCAGGTCATAAGCTTTTTTTGTATTTAGCTAACTACATCATGTGAAGTTATGGTAACTTTCTTACATCATGAGGTATTCGTGTAGCCTCTTTAGTACAGGACCTAACAAATGTTTGTGTGCACTTAATTAAAGAGGGGATAACTCAATTAATCTTCTAGGCTAATTCAACCCAAAGCTTTATCCGGGGCAAAATGCTCCAAATGACCACACCCCTTTTAATCAGAAAATATTTCATTATATCTACTAAACCATTGCAGCTTCAAATTTTCTAAGGTACCCAAAATAAATGAAATGACTATTTTTAGAGTCATCGAAAAGATGAAAATCTCTTATAATACGTCTGAATCGCATCGCTTCAGAGTAAGATTTAATTTGAAGGTTTAATTTGTATGAGTGTTTTGTTGGGGTGTAGTTTTTATTTCCTTTTTGTTGGAGAAAGTTGGCAACTGTGATGCTTAGACCAAGTTGGGTAGTTTATGTCCAGCTGGGGATATGTGGAACCCCCTAAAAACTAATGCTCAGAGTGTTACAAAAAGCTTACTAATATTACTAACTAACTACTGCAGTAAAGATATAATAGCAATTAATGAAACACTTAACTATACTTAACAAAAGTGATATTGCAAGGATGTTTTATTTTCACTTGCCTCTGCCTCATAAAAATAAATTAACTGCTCATAAAATATTCCGCCATTTTTACTCAACTAACGTAATAAGTTGTATATCTATATAATACCTACTACATGATTAAATTGTGGTAGGGCGAGATATTTCATGAGCAGGTTAATGAACAGCAGCAATGTGTGAAGTAAATGATAGTTTGTAGCTCATGGTATCTTTACCATGACTACTGTTGCAAAATCATATTTTAAAAAAATTCATGCTAAAATTAAGGCTAGATTAAAAGATGCACACACAAAAAAAAGGAAAAAAAAAGCAATAGCTTGATTAGTAATAATATAAGTAGAGAGTAACAATAAAAGCAATGGGTCTAATCAGCAAAATCACTTAATAAAAAGACACAACCCAATCTTGTTGAACAAGTTGCTTCACACCAATTTACTCTTGGTGCTCTAAGTAAAACAGCTACTAGAAACATTTAAAACTTGCAAGAGGTTATAACTATATCTATTGGTAGTATGATTATTTTTGAACAATGAGAGAATCTTGTAATTCAAACAAAATGTACTACAGACTTACATCATAATAAGTTGATACATTTACTGTCATACTTGATACTACACGAACACTTTGGCTCCGAGAGATGACATAGCTGCAGTTAGTGAGAAAAGTATGACCAGACAATGACTCGATTCTCCTGTTTGCAGCAAGGGCTGTGTCCATGCTAACATTGATTCTGGCACTTTCTATTTCCAGTCCTTTGGTGTTGCTCTCAGAAGATCTCTTTAAAGCCTGCAATAACTGCTCCTGGGAATTTTGTTTCTCCGACAGTGTCTTGTTGATATCAGCTAGCTGCCTCAGGACCAATGTGAGTCCGTCAACATCTCTATATCGGCTGAATGTTGCGAAGCAAAAGACCACCAAAAATGCAGCCAGGAGTAGCACAAGCAGAGCGCCAGTAATGCAACCAGTAATAGCCGCACATTTGGAGCAATGAATTGAATCCACAACTCCCACGGGGGTTAACACTGCATCTTCATTTTCCTGAGTTTTATCTTCCAGTTTTGTGAGACTTGCATAGTTCACTTCTTGATAAGGTGTGCCATGCTCGAGACTTTTATATACTTCTTCGTGGCTTCGTTGAAAACGTGTTGCTCTTGGCACGTCTTGATACTGCATCAGCTCAAATGCTCCCCCTTTTTTTCTTTCAGCCATTGGATCAGTACCCTGCTATTGAAACTACCTAAGTTTGATACTGAAAGTGTTTATTATTGTAGAAGCAGTTGTTGTTTTGTTAAATGGTAATAGGGGGATTTATAGGTTATGGTACATAGTTACTTCATGAGTGAGGTGGAAAAAGAAACAAACATTTTATGGTCAACAAACTCAAGTGACATAAATATGGAATACTTTGAACCTGGTCATTTGGTCAGTATATTATTACACTTGATTTTTAAAAAATGTGACATTTCACTATTATACATAGTATTTATAATATACTTCTTATTCTAGCTACATTTAATGAATACTAAAATAACTGGCTATTTCACATAGCTAGCTACTCCAGAAACTTTCAAACTATCATATTCTATCAGTGAAAAAAAACAACCTTTCCTTAAATGTTTTTTTCTTAGTTCCCTTATTAACTCCAAAGTTATAAGAAACCAAGTAGCTAGTTTAGTGAAGACAAGTTTACATTAATGGATATTCTGAATAAAATATAACTACTACTATCCATAATTATTCTAATTCTAAACAGCTAATCGGTGGCTTATCATGCAGAGAGAAAAAATACCTTAAAACTAAGAAGCTGCTTTTTATAGCACTATTACATATGAGGCTTTTGAGTGGGTAGTACTATAATGGGGCTACAAGTTGAAATTTGAAGATAGTCTGGCACAGTAGCTAACACTAGTCATTCATCTAAATTTCAAATCAAAACTGGGAGTAGTTGTGAGCTGCAGGAAATCTTGAATAAATACTTTCACTAAAACTGCCAAAAGAACACAAGAGTAATTTTTCCAAACAACTAAAGTTCCTGACAATCCAACTATTTCAGGCAGGCCCACTTGTCCTTCTAGAGAGCTGTATCTTACGAAAGTAAATCTAAGGTTTGTAGCAGCTAAACATGATTTCAAAAAGCATGAGTGTCTCTCTGCCGGGACCTGATTGTGATGATTGCACTTGAACAACAGCAAAATCACAACTGATCAGCTGTCGTGCAGGTGGGCACTTACTAGAATGCTTTCTAATTATAAGCATGGCGAGTTATCAGAATTGCCACTTCAATGGATTGTCAGGAGTATGACTCTGTCTCTCTCAATGATCATGTGACCACTGCTATAATCGTACATAGCTATCTCAGCAATAATAACAGGCAGGGGCGAAATAACACAGAATGAGAAAATGTGTGACAAAACTTTGATTATAGATTATTAACAGGTGCACCAAGTTCATGTAGGATTAATGAGCATATTAAATCCCCCTCCCCTCAACATGCACATACACACACACACACACACACTCACACAGACAGCAAGTGGCAGGAATGAAGGAATGAAGAAGTGGCACTACTTTCAAATTAGCTTAATCATCTCTTCCAACATTGAACAACAACAGAAAATATCTATGCATCCTATATGATACCACCAGTAGCCAATAATTGTTCTTTCCTTACCGTAAGTTTTCTGTAACAACCACCTCCCCTCCCCCCTCCCTCACCACCACACGCACACACAAACTCACACATACACAGACATATAAGTTAGTTTCCCCAACGTTTTCTTTAATTTTCATAACATTTTGTGATAAAAGCCCACCATAATGACAATTTTATGGCTTACTTTAATTCTAAGAAGATTAACAGCTAAATATGTTGGTGAAAAGTATCGAAGAAACAGAACAGCGCAATCTCTGGTTAATTAGTAACCATTGATACAGCTATCTTTGGGGAAGGTGACAGGCAAACATTAAATTAAAAAGGATGGAATATGCTTGAACATTAGATTAAAGTCTACATAAAATTCCTGATGGATAAGTCACTCATTGAATGGATCACGGAATCATTAAGTAATCATAATGGATTATTTAATTCAAATTTGTACATACAGCACTATGCTTGTGATTTTGTACTGCATTAGCTAGTCTGTGAAGTGATAGTTGCGCATTGATTACTATTGCTGAAAAAAAAAAGAGTTTATTTAATAGCTGTTTGATTGGTTAGACTTGAATACTGTGGGTGGTGGCTCTTATTGTTGACCTAGGAAAACCTAGTCCACCTTCATACAATGTTTGCTACTTAAACTTTGATACTTTTTTTGTTGTTGTCAATCTGAAGGGATTAATATTATGGATTCAACTAGATAAGTTAAAATAAAATGGACTAGATTTATCATGACTCAAAAATAGCTAGCTCACGCCATTAGCACAGTGGAGTGTACATCCAATGTCAGCCATTAGATGCTACTCCTTGTCAACTTACAAATTTGTTCCAACATATTTTGCTCTTTACTCAATTATAACTTCACAGTTATGCTAGAGTTATTATCTCATCAGTCGACACCTCTTGAGTACCATCTATGATAGCTGCAATTTATCACTTCCTTAGTTTATTATTATTATTATTATTGTTGTTGTTGTTGTTGTTATCTTAAACCCTTCAGATGGATTCTGAGGGTAAAAATTTGTTCCAACATATCTGATTAAGTGCTGCAGTGTAACCAGACCATTTCCCAGCGTAGCTGTTTGGTAAAGGGTCTGGCTAAGACTAACTGTTGTTATCTGAATAATATAAACCTGTATCTCTATTTATTGTTGTTGTTTTTGTTTGTTTTTAGCTACTTTTGTTCCTCGCTGCACGTCAGACACTAATAGTTTGTGATAAGATAACATCATTCTCTAGTTCAAGCACGCTGAAGAAGACACATAAAAAGCGCTCAACCGCTGACTATTGAATGAGGTAAGAGGTAAAGGGTCACGGTCAAATCCGGTTGTGTGCGAACTTTTTTGGGGGGGGGGCATAATTTGTCCACAACTCGCACCCCTGCTCTCGGGACAGCTATAAAACTACCTATCTTAGAACAAAAGGCAAGAATTGCTGCGCTGAATGTGGAAGAGTTTAGTAGGAGAACATGGGCAGCGCTACGAGTACACCCTGCATGAAAGGTGCAAAAATTGATTTAACCGTCCCTGAAGTGCAATCCGCAACAACCATGAAGTTATGCGACTTGTGAGTGGTTAAATGGGACTCTAGCAAGTGCTATAGGATTAGTCATTATGCCTAGTTCTTTCCTACAGGTGCCAGACTAACCTCCAGCACAAAATGCACCAAGATAGAGAAACGGTAATTTAAGTCAATGCTGCAAAGCTTAGAATAAAGGCTATTCTAAAGAAGGAAGCTGCTGATAAAGAAGTATTGAAATGTGAGCTGGTTTGCTGTAATTATCATACAATATAACTACCTGGTATAGTAAATTGTACTGTGACTTTCATTTCAAACGATAGGCAGTTATATTTTTCCCATTATTTTGGAGAGGAAAGGCATTCAAAAATTTTCAGTGAAATAAATAAACAAACAAACAAAAAAAAATAGCTGAGCGGCAAAAAAAAAAAAAAAAAAAAGACAATGATAAACTTAACATGATAGCTAGCTACTTTATCAGAGGAAAACAAAAATAACAGATAGTTATTAGTAGAGTACACTAAAGGCAAGATTGTTACACAGCGGACAAAAGTGCCAAATTTGGTATGGTGGTCCTTTGGGGTATGGGGAGTTAGAAAAACACTGGCTGCAAACACAAAAATGTGTGTGCCATGAATTATGCCAATTTTTTTAATTTCGCGAAAATTTCACGAAACTTTCTGTGGCTTTGTTGTCATGATAGTAGTCTGCCATCAAAATTTCAAGAGTTTATCTTGAAATTTAGAGGTACTGTGAGCAAAAATGTCCAACATTACAATTGAATTTGGCTGACTTCAATCAGTTCATTAGTTCGTACTTCATAAACATTACAGTTCCTTAGAGCCATGCGTAGTGTCTAGTTCTCTCTGCCAAACTAACCACCTTCGTTGTACTCACATTAGGGGACTCAAAACATATATGGTTTGGACGACATTACCGGAAGCAGCCAGAGCTTGCAATGAACTTATCAAATGCCAGTGCAAGTCCCCTCGTGGCTGTACAAGATGCAAGTGCATAAAAGCTGACCTCCATTGCACTGACTTATGCAACTGCAACTGTGAAATATAACATGCATATGTCACTAGTTTGTTTTTAATCACTTTCTTCCATATTTTGCTCACAAAACCTCTAAATTTCAAAATAATCTCTTCAAATGTTTATGACAGACTACTATGATGACAACAAAAAAAACAAAAATTCGCGAATTTTTCGCGGCGAAATTAAAAATAATTGGCATAATTCGTGGCACACACATTTTTGCGTCTGCAGCTAGTGTTTTTCTCACTCCCTATATTTCAAAGGACCATGAAACCAAATTTGGTACTTTTGTCCACTCTGTAACAATTTCATGTTTTTTTGCCCTTAGTGTACTCTACTATATATGGTGACACTTCATAATACAAAATAATTACTGTGAGAATTTTCAGATTTAGTGGGACTTGGAACATTACTATTAGAGTTATTATAATAAATTTAAAAAATAACCATAAAAAGATGATTTATAACACTAATTGCCACAACTGCACCAATTGGTTAAATCATGGGCAGTTAACACGAATTCTTGCTGACATAGCATGCTCTCTGACTCTGCTGTAAAGTGAAAACAAAAATCCGTAGACACTGGAGCTTGTTGGGTTTTTTTATTTTTTTATTTTATTTTTTTTAATTTTTTTATTTTTTTATGAATGCTTTAATTGAAGGGGAATTGGCTTCCATTGAACAAGACAAGAAAACACTGATCGCTATTGTAAAGCCTTTTGATATATCTGGAAATGTTGACTTTTTATTACCTTAAAGGCAGGATGTTCAATGCTCATTGCTGATGTTACTTTTTATAAACCCATTCAGAGTTAATAAAATATGTAGTATATTATTTATCCATCTGCGACTGTGGATATTATTATTCCTTTGATACCTCATATTTTTATGGCACTTGGTACATTACAAGATCAACACAGACGAGAACATTGGAAGAGATCTGAACAAAGAGAGAAATGGCGAGTGGCTGAGCATACACGGCAAAAGGAAATGAAGAAGAATGAACATGACAGAAAAATGAGGGAGCAAGAAACTCAGAAAAGAGACAAAATGGAGCTAATGAGATTGGAGCATGAACATACCATAGAAAGGTTGGAAAAGGAAAAGGAAAAGAAGAAAGTTGAGAAGGAAATTAAGAAGATGGAAACTTATAAGCAAATGAGAAAAATGGAAATGGATAATAATAAAGAAATGAGGAAAATGGAACTTGAAGAATTACGACTTAAAGTTGAGCTAGCAAAAATTGAAAAGGAGAATAATTGGGAAAATTCACACATCCCGGATTCAAAACAAAGTTCAAACATCAGACAAAGGTTCAGGCCATCCCATCAGGTCCATTGACTGAAATCGAATGACAATGAATAACAGATTGACTCTAAATAAAGAATTTGTTGTTGTTGTTGTTGTTGTTGTTGTTGCTATTTACATTTGATTTTGATAAGCATTTCATAAGATAAGTGAAAGTGAAGCCAGTAACAGATGTGGACAGTGAAGGAGTAATTCCCCAGGTGAAATCCCTGTCCTGGATTTAGTTTCACAGGCTTTTTCCCAGGTGAAATTAAAAGCAATTGTGGTGGTTAGTTCCTCATAAAAGATGTTTAAAGCAATTGTGGTGGTTAAGCAACCCTACAACTGCCTTAAAGCATTGGGTCACTGAATGACCAGTTTGGGCTTTGTGGTGAATGACCTGCAAACAATGAGTCATCCCCTCACTAACTTTGAACCTTTTACTTTGCCGACCCGTACAGGTCGGATCATTAACACTTTACCTTGTTAGCATTTTATATATTTACTCGACTCCATCGTAATCTGCGGTGCTGCTCAATGTCTTATATATTGTGGCTGAGGGCAAGTCACTGGTCAGAATGTGTGTTTGTCAAATTGTGGTTAAACGTCAGTTTCCTTTAACTTTTAATTGAACAAGCGAACTCTTGGGCGGGAGAGGTTTAAGGGCTGACCCTTAATTAGAGAACCCCCTCCGAAGTTCTTCTCCACGTCGCCATTTTCTGGTGGCTGGATGCACAATAGGCTTGTTGTTTGTGTTTTTTAATTTACATTGAACAAACAAAAAACTCTTCAAACTGAGCATGCATAGTAGGATATATTTGGACCACAAAGCCCTTGAGTTTAGGCCCCAATAGTGGGCACAGAGCTAGATAAGTAGCTATGAGGAATGATTAACAATTAACTATTGAGAACAGAGTCCATTCTACAACACTATAGATGGATCGACACCAGCAACCCTGTGAGGAAATAAGATTCCATAAATAAGTCTGCTATGTATAGCTAGACATAGCAGGAAAACATAATACACAGTAGCTAATTGGCTGTAACACACAGTGACAACACAACCACAGTGAAATGAACCAAACCGTTAGAATTTAGATAAAATAATAAGCAGCTGGCCTAGCACAGTGTGCTAATTCCTCTATCTCTGCCACTAATTAAATTATGACTACACCTTCACACCTCCCTACTTGGGAGGTGTGAAGGTGTAGTCATAATTTAATTAGTGACCTCCACTAATTCAATTATGACTACACCTTCACACCTCCCAAGTACAACTCACATGTCATCATCTGTTTATACAAAGTTCCTTGTTCAGTCACCCTCATTCAGTTCAGTAACCACTAGGCTTTTAAATTGAACTGAAGTTCAAAGACCATGCAGGTGCTTATAGCTTTAAGAAATCCTTAATATAAGTTCCATAAATTCTCGGCCTCTGATGGCCTTCTAGTGGAAACACAACTAAAAAGAACAAACTGATACAATGTTTTATATAGTGAAGAGAGTGTGAGATGTTGAAAACAAGAAAAAACAAAAAGGAGATAAGCAAGAAATTTCAGGGTCAAGGCTGCAGAGGGAGCAGCCTATTGAGAAGGAAGTGTTACTAGTTTTGAGCTATACAACCTGTGTGAGAGAGTACATCCCCGCAGGAACTTATATTAAGGATTTCTTAAAGCTAAGCACCTGCATAGTCAACTTCAGTTCAATTTAAAAGATTAGAAATTAGATAAAATGCATTGTGGTGCCATAAGCAGCTGGCCTAGCACAGTGTGCTAATTCTCAGCTCTCTATCTCTGCCACTAATTCAATTATGACTACACCTTCACACCTCTCAAGTACAACTCACATGTCACAGAAATTGTCCAACACCAATTAACATTCCCAATGATCTCATGTTCTGTATCATCTGTTTATACAAAGTTCCTTGTTCAGTCACCCTCATTCAGTTCAGTAACCACTAGGCTCCACAAGCCGAAATATTATGGTTTTATTCTACTGAAATAAATTCTCTGAAACTGGCTAGCTATCAGGGTAGCTAGTTCTATTAAATAGTCTAGCTGCCTGTAATATCGACGTTTTTTATTTTCGCTATAATAATGTGGGGAGTATCTCACCACAGTCTGTTTGCCAATTCTTAGCACTCCAAATTCCCCACTACGCTAAACACTGATGCAATGTCAAGGCCTTAATAAAATCATAAACTCTCTGCTTGTAGCTTATGCAGTAGTGGATTAGTTCTGCAAATATTATACTTGCCATCCAATAAGTCGCAAACAACTGACTACAAAGGTTAAATGTAGTGTTGTTTTAAATAACTAAAACTAAAACCTGAACCCCTTGGTTTTGGGGTAGCTATTTTACTTTTATCTGGAAAACAACAACTATAACTTAGTACTTTAGGAGACAGAAAATCCTATAAAAACCAAAACTACAAGTATAAAGTCGATGAAAAAACAACAACTGCAGTCATGCAATTATTGAAGATATACATTGTCATTAGTTATAAATAAACACATCCTAATTAATATAAAAGTAAAACTTTGTCCATATACTTAAGGTTCATAGAAATAGCTTGACAATAAAATACATGGGATTCTTTCTTAAGGAGACACATTAAGGAAGAATTTGAGAAACCACACAAGTTAAAATAATAATACTAAGTCAATTGATAGTAAAACTAATGAACTTATTCTTTTACATGATATTGAAGTCTTCAGGTAATTAGAAAAGAAAAAAAACTTTAAGGCTTCCAGTTTTTTTTATTCATTTTTAGTACAAATAGGTAACTAATACTAATAATTTCTGGAATCTGATATCAAATAATTAAACGTTAAATTTTACCTAGTTTGTGCTGCTATGTAATCATCCTCATCTATCCACACCATGCTGCTTGCTGCTCTCAATACTCATTTCCGTATTTCCTTTTTATTATTATTATTATGGGGGAGGGGGTAGTTGCCATAGTTTCTGTATAACTCAAGGTTTGCTTTTGATAAAGCATGATGCCAATTTTATAGCTAGCCACTTCATATGTCTCAAATATAATATAATCCTCACCTGTGTACACTTTTCAAGTGATAGGAAATTTTATCTTGCAAGAAAGCAAATAAAAAAAAGTGAACCAGAAAAATGAGGAGCAACAAACTCAAAAGAAAAACAAAATGAAACTAATGAAATTAGAGCATGAAAATAATACACCACTGAAAGGTTAGAAAATAAGAAGGAATATGCCTCTGAATTTTGAAGGGAAAAAGTTGAGAAGAAAATTAAGAAAAGCAAGAAAAAAATGAAATTGCACAAAGTCAAAAGAAATGAGGAGACTGAAAATAAAAAAGGTGAATTAAACTTGAGTAAACAAAAAGTTGGAATTGCAGAAACTTTCAAAACAAAGACTCAGGTAATCCCGTCACGTCCATTGAATGGAATCAAAAGTGTCTTTAGAAGCATAGAACACTGTAATTCTGAGTATGAAGTAGCTATTTGTTATTGTTGTCATATGTTGTATATCCCTGACTCCTGTATTTGTATAGGCATTTTCCCAGGTGAAATCCCTGACTCCTGTATTTGTATAGGCATTTTCCCAGGTGAAATCCCTGACTCCTGTATTTGTATAGGCATTTTCCCAGGTGAAACCCCTAATCAGTTCAACTGTTATATTATGTAGTTGTGTAGAAACCTTACAACTGCCTTAGTTGCCAGTGTTGAGTTATTTTTTATTGTTACATTTTTATGCTAATTTGGAATGGGTGAATCCACACATCAACAGCATGCACAGTATTTTGACCCTCAAAGTAAGGCAATGTGATCTAGAGATAGTCTGGCACAGCCCCACCATTTACCAACTGTGCCAATTAAAACCACTAAGGAAAGGATCCTGGGAACATACAATACAACTTGTGAATGGTGTGGCCAGTGGGGGCAGTATCAAACACAACCACTGAGAATTTGAGCTCCTTCACCAACCAAAAAACAAAACTCCGTTCCAGCTCTGCACAAACTCCTCCCACCATGCGATGTCCCCACGGCACGCATTGCTGAGACGGATCATACTATGACCCTTGGCCGGTTGCCAGTCTGGTGGAGTAGATCGAGGAGTCTCCCTAAAAATGATCGCCCAGATCGGACAACCTTGCAGGCATGGTTGAGGAGTCCGACCAACGACTCCAGTTCCCTGCGGCGACATGCTCGCCTTGTACCCCAATGCTGGAGAAGGGACTTCAACCTCTGTAACTTTCCCTCTGGGAGGCGCAGTTCACCTGCCACTGTGTCCACCAAAATACCAAGGAATACCAGTGAAGTCAACAGCCCTTCACTCTTCCCAGGAGCCATCGGCACTCCGAGTTTGGCACAGGTCTCCTCGAGGATCATTACGGACCTCGCACATTCATCCGAGTCTGGCGGGGCTACTATGATGAAATCATCTAAGTAATGCAGTACGAACTGGATACCAGCCTGGCGAAGGCACCAACACAAGCCATCTGCCACTGCATTAAAAATCTTCGGAGCCGACCGCAACCCAAAAGATAGACAGGGTCAACATAGATCTTTCCATCCCACTCCATGCCCTGCAGCACCCTGTCATGGGGGTGGACTGGGATGAGCCGATATGCTGCTTCTATATCCATCTTCGCTAGCAAGGACCCTTTTCCCAGTTCCTGCACGATTGCCGCGACATCATCCACCGCAATGTATGACAGTGACACCAGATCCGGGCTGATGCCGTCGTTCACGCTGGCTCCATGTGGAAACAACAGGTCCGTAATGAGCCTGAACTTCCCTGAATTGTGGCCCTTGGGTACCAATCCGACTCGATTCAAATGAATGATGGGTCCATGACATAGGGAGTGGACCAATCATTCGACCCTTGCCCGACTCCTTGGAGATATACTCCTCAATCAAATCAGGCCGGAGCCTCGTGGATAGCATGTTCGATGCGGCTGACTCCAGCGGGGTCCCCCACTGGAAACCTGTCCTGAAGCCTTCATAGAGACCACGAATGGGTGGCGCACCAAGGCTGCCTCCCATGCATCTACTTTCAGGAGGGTACTCACAACAGCCAGCTCATCATATATGTGCCCAGTGAAGGGTCGGCAAAAGTCCAGCGTCAGGAGATCGGCAGTGTAAATGTAAAGATCATCCCAGCCTACAGATGAAGGCAACAACCAACCATGGTGACAGCATGCAATCGGAGTAAAAATCAAAACAAAAACAAAACCAGCCCACCCTGGTAGAAATTAATAGCACATGAATCGATTTTAAGGGGGCCACGGTAGGCCGTCACACCCCATTGGGTGGAGACTCGACAATCAGTCACTATCCCCTTGCCCCCCCCCCCCCACCCCAATTACCTCTGCCATCCCTCACTGTACCTCACCTCCTAACTACCCTAAGCCCCTTGTACGTGACACAATCAATTTGATAGAATCATTTATGCTCCATTACAACAGCAATGTGATGTTCAACACCATTTCATAAATTGTTCTCAGTTCACCCCGGGACCTATTGGCGTCTGGTCGTGGGCCATGTACCTCTGGCTGGAGCCGCTGGATGGAGTGGGGATCGAGGACGCTGGTTCCCCTGGGGGCAGGCAACTGCTGGGTGTGACCCCCCACAGAGTCTGCAACTGTGCGCAAACCGGCAAAATGCAAATAGGCAGCGGCCTTCATTGAACCTCCAGCAGAGCTCGCTGGAGCGATTGGCCGGACGAGCAGATGAGGCAGCTGATGGGCCTTGTCCACCAAACGGTTTCTGCCATGGAATCGCCCCCATAGGCCAGGGCATCCAGAATTGGTCAGGATTCTGTGGGCACTGTTGAGGCAGGTGGTCATCCTGGAGGCAGTATGAACACCGGGGAATGGATCTCGCCCTGCCCGTGAAAGCCTCACTATACAGGCGTGGGTCTGGGATGGACCAGTTCAGGTCCTTCCTGACGAGTGCTTCCCGCCTGAACTGGTGATCATAGGTGACCCACCGGCCCGCCTCATAGTTCCTTTCCGCCCTCACAATCATGGCCTGGTAAGCAAAGAGTTCTGGGGCCTTGTGAGGGAACCTTGCCGCCACCAATGCCGCCATCAGTGAGTATCGCTCGATCCACTGGGAGATATCAGTGATTGGTGGCCGGCTTGGAGGTTGGGGACGTCCTGGAACCGTCTCTGGTATGGTGTCTGCGGTCACCTCGGCCATCTCTACATATTCGAGCTCCAGGATTCTCTTGGTGACTTACTTTGAGAGTGAGGCGGCCGGGTTGAATGGGCCGGGTTTCAGGAGGGATCCGGTGTCCCCTACACTGGTGGGCGCCAGAGCCGCTGATGCCAGCAGAGATCTAGCCCTGGAGACCCTACCCCAGCTGTTGGGGTGAAGGTTGGCAGGTCTGCCAGTGCGGAATGTGCACTAGGTATGGTAAAACCTGTAATGACAGTCATAACCCACTAAAATGGGACTAGCCCGGGTCACGATATGGTGGGCTACCCGTGTGGACAGAAATTGAAGTGACCATGCCACTCCAGGGGGGGGGGGGGCTGGGCTAACATGCCGTCGGTGCCAGCGTGCCAGAGGATGTATATAATAATAGGGCAAGCGTACCAGATAGTGTGACTAATACTTTGGGACAGGCGTGCCCAGCAGGTCGAACCCGAGAATATCTGAAGCCGGTGCGCCAGATATATCAGACTGGGGACAAGCATGCCAGGCAGTTCTGACTAACGAGTCTTTGGCCGAGATGTGCCAGCTAAACCTTATCTGGGGCGAAGTCTCCCCCATGATCAGACAGCCATAGCAGCTGCTCTGGGGTAAACGGAAGTGGAGGCGGAGATGAAGCCATAACAAAAAAAAAGCTTAATGCACCCACTGCTGAGATAACAGCTCTGTGTCGCTGCCTGCGATTTACTGACACGAGCCCTACCACTGAGCCCTACCACTGAGCCCTTGGCAACCCACGCTACCTACACGTGACCTATCTTCCTCACTTCCTGTGACAATCCTATCCCAGCCCCACCCTCCCTATTGCTGCGTGTACGCTCCCCTCCGACGTTTAACTACCTCATTAACGCTGCTACGAGTGCCCAGTGGGCATGCGTGGGTCCAGTCACGCGCAGTTTAGAGGGTACACAAACCTCCTACGGTATAATTAAGGAATTTCAACCGATATTTAAAAAGCAGCGAACTCAACGAGCGGCACATTTTTTCAGCGCGTACAATCGGGAGTTGGAAGTCAGCGAACATGGGTAATTCACACTGCTGCATGAAATGGTGCAAGGGAGAGCCAATTGATTTAACCGTCTCTGAAGTGCAATTTGCAAGAACTTCTAAATTATGCGACTTGTGAGTGGTCTGCGGATAAAATTGGTTTAGAGTGTTTTATTCCAGAGTGTTCATTATATTTGTTTTTATGCCTCGTACCTATAAAGTTTTTTTGTTTTTCTTTTTTTGTTTTGTTTTGTGTTGTTGTTGTTGTTGTTGTTTGTTTTCTTTGCTTGTTTGTTTTTTGTTGTTGTTTTTTTGTTGTTTTTTTTTGTTTTTTGCTTGTTGTTTCAAATATTGTGTTACCACAGGTGTCAAGTTAAGCTCCGGCACAAAATGAGCCAAGATAAAAAAACAGCAATTCTAGCAAGTGCTGCAGTTAAATAGCAGAAATTGAAAGAGAGGAAGAAGCAACTAAAGCTGCAATGAATTGTAAGTTGATTTGCTAGGATTATACTTAATGTTACACCTCATGGCTGCCTACAGTTGATTGTACTCTGACGGCTGTTTCAATAATGATGTGCTGCTACAATTTTGTTTAATTTTGGGAGGAAGTAAATTGTTTTATTTGCTGAAAAGCAAAGTAAACCAACTAACAGAAACGAGATAGCGCTAATTATCATGTTATGGCAGCTAATTCCATAATTCCAGCACTACCACAATAGGTATCATTATAGCTACTTGTGATTTTTATGAAATATATTGTAGGTGGCTGATCAACTTTGTAATAACTAATTATGACTAGCTAACTGTAATTGTCAAAGAAACATGAACTCAGTAGGCATTTCAAATTACTCAGGAAAATGCAAGTGGAGATTAAATTTTGCGGCAGTTTATAATAAATTAAATCGCTATGAAAATTATCAGGTATAGTGGGGCCCGGAACAACAATTACATACTAAAAAATCATTATATATTATAGTGGACTAATGATAAAAGATGATCATAAAAATGATTAGTAAAAATTATTGCGGCTCTATCAAAATATGGTTAAATAGTGGCATGACATATCATAGTCTGACTCCGCAGTAAAGTGAAACGAAAAGTTAGGGTGCAGCAGCTAGAAACTGGAACTTGCTGTTTTCAAATAAATGCTTGTTTTTTAAGGTAAGTTCATTCTTGGTTTTCAAATTGTACTGAGCAAAACAAGATGACTTTTAGACTATAAACACATAGCTATCATAAAGCAATTTACGTGTACATGAAAATAATGATTTTGTTCATACGTTAATGGCCCAATTCAATGTTAGTACTGCTGATCACACAGAGTTGAACTAGTATTGTTAATCAATATGCCGTTGTAGACTTTCATTTCAATTTTTTACTTTTTTATTGCACATGATTCCACACGATACAGTACAAGAAGAGCACAGAAAAAATCAATGGAAGAGAAAAGTTGATCTGTATGAAAAGCGCATCGAAGATCAGGTAAAAAAGGCTGAACAAAGAGAAAGATGGCGAGAGGCTAAGCATATAAGAGAAGAAGAGGCAAAGAAAAATGAAAACGATAGAAAAATGAGGGAGCATGAGCATACCACTGCAAGGCTGAAAGAGGAGAAGGAAATAAGCCTTTTGGATCTGAAAAAGAAGCAAGTTGATAAAGAAGGAGCTGAACAAAAAGAAAGATGGCAGGTGGCGAAGCATACAAGGGAAGAAGAAGCAAAGAAAAATCAACACGACAGAAAAATGAGGGAGCAAGAAACTCAGCAGAGAAACAAAATGGAACAAATGAAATTAGAGCATAAACATACCATGGAAAAGAAGACTAAGATGATACAAGTAAGAAAAATGGAACTGGATAGTGAAAAGGAAATGAAGAGAATGGAAAATGAAGGATTGTGGATCAAACTGGAGTTTAAAAGATTGGAAAGGGAGAATGGTCCAGAAAATTCAAATGTTCAGGCTCCACAAGAAATGTCAAACATCCCACCTTTTAAACAAAGGTTCAGGATACCTCGTGAAGTCCACTGATTGGAATGAAATAAAAAAAATTGACAATGAAACATAACTGTGTGACTCTGAATAAAGAATTTGTTGTTTTTGTTTGTAGTGCAGTATTCTTTACTTTACTGTTATTAGTAAATTAAACATTTAGCAAATTGAGTGCAAGTGCAGTCAGGAGTCAGGGCAGGAAGGCTGTGTGTGTGTGTGTGTGGGGGGGGGGGGGGGGGGGGAGAGAGGAATGAAGATGAAGGCGTATTTTCCCAGGTGAAATCCCTTACCTCGCTTCTAACAACAGATAGTTAAAGCAATTGTGATGGTTTGGCAACCATACATCTTTTCCTATTAGTTTTTGGCCAGTAAATGACCACTTGGCTGGAATGATATAGCTGTTAAGACATAGTGAGAAGATAAGATTTCCAGGTAGATATAGCTAGTTTGAAAACATACTATGCAGCAAGTGCTGTAATATAATGGAATGCCTCCACTTTCCCCATAGGCCACCCCCATGCAACACCCGTATTAATTGGATGGTGATTTTTTTTTGCTATAGATACAGTAATGCAACATGTAGACACGCACACACGCAATGTATGTATAACAAAAGCATGGAAATAATAATGTTGGCATCATTATACTTGGCTAACAGTAGATTTATTTGTTAAAATGATCCATACTTTAGTTATTAATTTTATATTTATCGTACAAATGTACATTACATCATTTCTACCATAACTAGCGAGTCTAAAATTACCTGTTGGAACAGACCCCCCAAACACAAGCACTGAGAATTTGAGCTCCTTCACCAACCTGGAGACATTTTAAACAAATAAGCCTAAAATGTGTGTGTGTGTGTGTATATGTGTGTGTGTGTGTGTGTGTGTGTGTGTGTGTGTGTGTGTGTTCACTAACCTTACTTTAGTTTACAGGTTTTTTCCCAGGTGAAATCCCTCACCTAGTTCCTCTGATAAAGCAATTGTGTAATGTAATTATATGTTGTTACAGCTGCCCTGTCTAGCAAGAGGACACCTAATAACAGGGTTTTTTTTTTTTTTTTTTTTTTTTTTTGTGTGTGTGTGTGTGTGTGTGTGTGTGTGTGTGTGTGAGTGATATGAACGACTGAGCATGCACCTTGAGATTTGGTGGGTGAGACTAGATAATTAAATAGTGGTATGGGTGGTATGGGTGGGATGGGAGGGGAGAAAATAATTGACTGTTAGCTATTGCTTGAATGCATATAATATATATATATTATATATATTATATTACACTTATTACATGAGTCAGAGTGTGATATGGCAAAATATTTCAGGAGCAGGCTAATTTATTTTCATAGCCAGAGGGAGTGAAAATAAAGCCTGAGAGTGAAATATCTTACCATATTACTCTGACACAGCTTGCTTAACGCAACACTTAACGCCTTTTTTTTTTCCTTCAAAGATGTAACTGTTGTTTAGCGAAAGAATTAGGTAGGTAGGTTAAAATGTCAGAAAAGAGCTCAAAGAGCTGCCGAAACAGCAGAATAAAAATGATGGAAAGAAGAGCTTATAGCTAAAGATGCTACTATAAAGAAGAGGATAGCTATGTAGCTACACTTATATCAGAACACCCAAGGTGCACAATTGCTCCCAGACCCTTTCTCCCTGTAGCGGTACGGTAAAGGGTCTGAAGCCAGGCTATCTTCAGGTGGGTCACTGAAGTTGATGTTTTTGAGCGATTGAACTGTTTCCCCTAGGCATACTTACGCTGCTACGAGTGCCCAGTGGGCATGCGTGGATCCAGTCACGCGCAGTTTAGTTAGAGGCTGGTACACAAACCTCCTACGGTATTATCAAGGAATTTCAACCGATATTTAAAAAGCAGCGAATTCAACGAGCGGCACATTTCTCGGCGTGTACAATCGGGAGTTGGAAGTCAGCGAACATGGGTAATTCACACAGCTGCATGGAATGGTGCAAGGGAGAGCCAATTGATTTAACCGTCTCTGAAGTGCAATCTGCAAGAACTTCGGAATTATGCAACTTGTGAGTGATTCTGGAGTGTTCATTATATTTGTTTTTATGCCTCCTACCTATAAAGTTTTTTTTTATTTTCTTTTTGTTTTGTTTTGTGTTGTTGTTGTTGTTTGTTTTCTTTGTTTTGTTTTTTGTTGTTGTTGTTTTGTTGTTGTTGTTTTGTTGTTGTTGTTTTTTTGCTTGTTGTTTCAAATATTGTGTTACCACAGGTGTCAAGCTAAGCTCCAGCACAAAATGAGCCAAGATAAAGAAATAGCAATTCAAGCAAATGCTGCAGAGCATAGAATAGCAGAAATTGAAAGAGAGGAAAAAGCAACTAAAGCTGAAATGGACTGTAAGTTGGTTTGCTAGGATTATGCTTAATGTTACACCTCATGGCTACCTACAGTTGATTGTACTCTGACAGTTGTTTCAATAATGATGTGCTGCTACAATTTTTGTTTAATTTTGAGAGGAATGTAAATTGTTTTATTTACTGAACAGCTGAGTAAACCAACTCATGGGAAACGAGATAGCTCTAATTGTATTGTATTATCATGGTATGGCAGCTAATTCCATAATTCCAGCACTACCACAATAGGCATCATTAATTGAGTTGAGGATATAAGAGTGTTTTTGTCTCATTTATTTAGTATAAATCAGTATATACTTGTGATTTTTATGAAATATAATGTAAGTGGCTGATCAACTTAATTATGACTAGCTAACTGTAATTGCCAAAAAAAAACATAATGAACTTAGTAGGCATTTCAAATTACTCAGAAGAATGCAAGTGGAGATTAAATTTGGTGGCAGTTTATAATAAATTAAATTGCTATGAAAATTATCAGGTATAGTGGGGCCCGGAACAACAATTACATACTAAAAAATCATTATAATTATACTAGTGGGTGCGCTCGAATAGCGCAAAATAGCGAAGCGAGCAATGCATGTTCCCTGTAATTGCAGCTATTCCATGCATGCTTGGTGTGGCTACAAAATACTGTCAAAGTGAGAAAACAATAATGGAAGCTTTTTTCTATGATGAAGGCTCCTGGTACATAATCCTCAGGAATAGTCTAATAAATAAATTAGGAACATTTAATGGCTTTTCAAAAAGAAAGATTCTTTACTTTACCTGTTTCTGTTTAGTTTTAGCTCTCCTTCTCCTTGCCCTGTCTTTTTCATTTCTTATCTCTCTCCTTACTAATTTTTCTTCTGGAGTTCTAACGCCCTCAAAGCTCTTGACCGAGCGTTCTAACGTTTTGTCTACTGGGCATCGCTACTTCGTACGGCGGGTAAACAAAACAAAATGTTGCTAAGAAGGTTACCCGGCCTGCGCAAGCGCGTAGGAGAAAGGGAACGTTTTGTCTACTGGGCATCGCTACTTCGTACAAAGGGTAAACAAAATAAAATGTTGCTAAGAAGGTTACCCGGCCGCGCAAGCGCGTCGGAGAAAGGGTACACACGTACGCCCACGCAAGAACAAAATCAATTTCTAGACCTAACTAACTAGTGGTGTGCTTGAGCACAAATGGCGAGCGAGCCTAAAGACTATACTATTTTTATATGAATGATTTTGACTTCTAACACTGAAGCTACTGAAATTAAGGTCCAGTTTTTTAATTTAGCATACAGGGTGTAAAGGGATTTCAGTGCCATAGTAACAACTCTCTGCAACTGCTTGAATTGAAGGGAAAAAACAACAACAAAACAATACACGTTTTTTAAACGTTTTCTTTGTGATATTCTTTAGCTAAGTAGTGGTTGTAACACACAATGCTTTGACACAACTGGACATGCACCTACACAGACTTACCTTCGCGGTAGTCTAGTGCACAATGTTTTTTAAAGTAAATACTGTTGCGCACAGCTTATAACCATGACAAAGAGCGCATCGACTTACCACCGCCACCAACTCGAATAGAAATGGAAGTCCCTTAAGTTTTCAAGATTTAACTGCACCCGCAAAAGAATTCAAAACGGTAAACAATTCAATTTCTAGGGTGATACGGGTACTGATCGATAAACCAGAGGATTCTGTTTAGTGCAATTTGGGACGGGGTCGAACACGGAGAGAACACAAAAATACGCGAGGGTCAAAGTACAAAATGACATACGTACGTCCAAACATAATTGGCGAGCGAGCGTAGCGAGCGAGACACTTACAGGGGTAACACAATCGAAAATCGGGGATGTTTGTTTATTTATTTAGATATATGTTTGGACGTATGTATGTCATTTTGTACTTTGACCCTCCGTATTTTTGTGTTCGCTCGGCGTTCGACCCCGTCCCAAACTTTACTAAACAGAATCCTCTGGTTTAGCGACCATTACCCGTATCACCTTAGGAATTGAATTGTTTACCGCTTTGAATTGTTTTGCGGGTGCAGTTAAAACGCAAAAACTTATGGGAGCTCCATTTCTATTCGAGTTAGTGGCGGTGGTAAGTTAATACGCTATTTGTCACAGTTATATAAGCCCTACTCAACAGCATTTACTTGAAAATTCATTGTCCACTAGACGAACTACGAAGGTAAGTCTTGCGTAGGTATGTTCAGTTGAGTGAAAGTATTGTGCGTTACAACTACTATTATTAAGAATATCACAAATAATTTTTTAAATAACGTGACTTGATTTTGTTGCTTCTTTTTCAATTCAAACAGTTGCGGGGAGCAGTTACTATGGAATTGAAACCCCTTTACCGCATTAACTTAATTTAAAAACTCAACTTTATTTTAGTTGCTTGAGTGTTAGTTGTTAAAATCAATCATTTAACAATAGTGTAGTTTAAGGCTCGCTCGCCATTTGTGCTCAAGCACACCACTAGTATACAAATAAACATCCCCGATTTTTTCATTTTTACCCCTGTAAGTGTCTCGCTCGCTACGCTCGCTCGCCAAATAAAGCGGGAAAGGGGTGGACCTAGGGCAAGTTGGTGCTTCGCTTGCACAACGTACTCGGTGTGCATATATTTTTGCTCCAACTTCCCGAATCAAATTCAGTTATTCACGTACTTTTAACAGGAGGAGAAAATGATAATGATGGTGACAGCCCATTTGTTTTCTCCTTCACCAAAGTTGAAGAGCTTCAAAGAAGCAATTGGAAAATGTATGCTCATATTTGGAGCATCATGACCACATAAAAGAAGCCAAAGAGTAAGGACCAACTATAAACAGTATTGTGAACACACCCGCCCCCAATGTCATTGAAATGAAAACTTTCTTTCTTTGGGCATGCAAGAAAATAAATCATAAGCACTCTAATACAAGTCATAGGAAACACTTTCATATTTTCACCCAGTCAAGACTTGTGCACCAGGCACCAACAACAAGAAAATTGTACCCAAGCTACTCAAGATGAATTGGGTATTTTATGTGGCACGCAATAAAAATCAATGATCACACCCTGTAATGTTTTCTGGATCAGCCATTGGCATCTCCTTTCCCTATCCAATCATGTGGTGTACAGGAGAAACTGCGCAAGTTACTGCCTCAGATCACAACAATAAACAGATTGTACACATGTATCTTATGCATGTACCAATTTCCCGTTCCCCAGTCTAAATTTCCAGAAGCTACCACCTAAAAAGTTACATAACATCAGGATAATAATCAATTCTATCATACTAAAACTAGTGATGTGCTTGAGCACAAATGGCGAGCGAGCTGCTACAGACTATACTATTTTTATATGAATGATTTTGACTTTTAACACTGAAGTTACTGAAAATAAGGTCCAGTTTTTAAATTTAGCATACAGGGTAAAGGGATTTCAGTGCCATAGTAACAACTCTCTGCAACTGCTTGGAAGGAAAAAAACAACAACAAAACAATACACGTTATTTAAAAGTTTTCTTTGTGATATTCTTTAGCTAAGTAGTGGTTGTTGACACAACTGGACATGCATCTACACAGACTTACCTTCGTGGTTAATCTAGTGGACAATGCATTTTCAAGTAAATACTGTTGCGCACGGCTTATAACCATGACAAAGAGCGCATTGACTTACCACCGTCACAAACTCAAATAGAAATGGAAGTCCCTTAAGTTTTCAAGTTTTAACTGCACCCGCAAAAGAATTCAAAACGGTAAACAATTCAATTTCTAGGGTGATACGGGTACTGATCGATAAACCAGAGGATTCTGTTTAGTGCAATTTGGGACGGGGTCGACCACATAACTAACACAAAAATGCGAGGGTCAAAGTACAAAATGACATACGTACGTCCAAACATATATACAAATAAACTAGTGATGTGCTTGAGCACAAATGGCGAGCGAGCCTAAAGACTATACTATTTTTATATGAATGATCTTGACTTCTAACACTGAAGCTAAGTTTTTAAATTTAGCATACAGGGTAAAGGGATTTCAGTGCCATAGTAACAACTCTCTGCAACTGCTTGGAAGGAAAACAACAACAACCAAACAATACTCGTTGTTTAAAAGTTTTCTTTGTGATATTCTTTAGCTAAGTAGTGGTTGTAACACACAATGCTTTGACACAACTGGACATGCACCTACACAGACTTACCTTCGCAGTAGTCTAGTGGACAATGTATTTTCAAGTAAATACTGTTGCCACGGCTTATAACCATGACAAAGAGCGCATTGACTTACCACCGCCACTAAGGATTCTCAGAGCTCGTTAATTGAAAAATACTGGAACTGTGAACGCTTTACCTAACTTACGTAATTAGAAGCGCGGGCGAAAACAGAGGTCTCGCGTACCCCATAAACAGATAAATAAATAACTAGTGATGTGCTTGAGCACAAATGGCGAGCGAGCCTAAAGACTATACTATTGATTTTGACTTCTAACACGGAAGCTACTGGAAATAAGGTCCAGTATATAAATTTAGCATACAGGGTAAAGGGATTTCAGTGCCATAGTAACAACTCTCTGCAACTGCTTGGAAGGAAAAAAACAACGACAAAACAATAGCTACACGTTATTTAAAAGTTTTCTTTGTGATATTCTTTAGCTAAGTAGTGGTTGTAACACACAATGCTTTGACACAACTGGACATGCACCTACACAGACTTACCTTTGCAGTAGTCTAGTGGACAATGTATTTTCAAGTAAATACTGTTGCGCACGGCTTATAACCATGACAAAGATCGCATTGACTTACCACCGCCACTAACTCGAATAGAAATGGAAGTCCCTTAAGTTTTCAAGTTTGAACTGCACCCGCAAAAGAATTCAAAACGGTAAACAATTCAATTTCTAGGGTGATACGGGTACTGATCGATAAACCAGAGGATTCTGTTTGGTGCAATTTGGGACGTGGTCGACAACCAAACTAACACAAAAACGCGCGGGTCAAAGTACAAAATGACATACATACGTCCATACATATATCTAAATAAACTAGTGGTGTGCTTGAGCACAAATGGCGAGCGAGCCTGATAGTTAGGTAACATAAAATGTTGCTATGTTTTAGCTTACTTCATGCAACACTATAATAGCAGTTATGACATTAGATTTCAGCAAACAAATACAAAATCACTCTCTTACCTGATTAATGGTAACTTTTGTAGTATCAAACATCAACCATTTTGATAATCTCAATCACCAGTGACTCTTGAACAAGCTCTCAGCTACGATAAAAAATAAACCAGTGTTATTATTTGTAATTTTAGCCAACAAATATGGAATTACTACTTACCTCATTCTTGAGTATTGATAACTTCTGTAATATCAAATTGAAGTTACTTTGACCATCTGAATTACCTCGAATTCTCGACAACAAGCTCTCAGCTACATAAACAAAAGACAATCAATTTTAGCACACAAATACAAAATTACTTTCTTACCTCATTTTCTTGAGCAGTAGTAACTTCCTAGTACCAAATTTGAGTCATTCTGACTATTAGAATTCACCAGTCACTGTTGACAACAAGCTCTTAGCTGAGTTAACAATAACAGAATTACCTGAATAAACTTAGAAAGCAGTGGCAAAGAAGCGCAGTTTGACAAAGACTTCACAGTTGTTTCAAGAAGAGAGTAGCTATAAACGTTTTGGTTGAAACAGAGTTGGTAAGGCAGTACAGCAGGATTCTCCGCGCTCGTTAATAATTGAAAAATACTGGAACTGTGAACGCTTTACCTAACTTACGTAATTAGAAGCGCGGGCGAAAACAGAGGTCTCACGTACCCCATAAACAGATAAATAAACTAGAAAATGCTCGTGTAGCATTGGTTGGGCGAGCGAGCGAAGTTCTGGGGAAATGTTGACACTTTGAAGTTCTGGAATGCGCGCCCGTTTAAACGACCATGTATTCAGTTTGAACGACCACGTATGCGCGCGCGTTTAAACGACCACGTATGTGCGCGAGCGTTTATTTACGACGACGTATTCAGGATTTCCATAGACTACATCTTAGAGTTGCTCGCTCGCTTCGCTCGCTCGCCAATAAATATAGCGAAATCTCGATTGAGTTACCCCTGATAGTGTCTCGCTCGCTTCGCTCGCTCGCCAATAAATAAACATCCCCGATTTTTTCATTTTTACCCCTGTAAGTGTCTCGCTCGCTACGCTCGCTCGCCAAATATAGCGAAATCTCGATTGAGTTACCCCTGAGAGTGTCTCGCTCGCTTCGCTCGCTCGCCAATAAACATCCCCGATTTTCAATTGTGTTACCCCTGTAAGTGTCTCGCTCGCTACGCTCGCTCGCCAATAAATATACTTATATATCGCGAACTCATTAGAGAGTCAGCTCCGCTCGCTTCGCTCGCTTCGCTGAATTATAGTGGACTAATGATAAAAGATGATCATAAAAATGATTAGTAAAAATTATCGTGGCTCTATCAAAATATGGTTAAATAGTGGCATGACATATTATAGTCTGACTCCCCAGTAAAGTGAAACCAAAAGTCAGGGTGCAGCAGCTAGAAACTGGAACTTGCTGTTTTCAAATAAATGCTTGTTTTTGAAGGGAAGTACATTCTTGGTTTTCAAATTGTACTGAACAAAACAAGATGACTTTCAGACTATAAACACATAGCTATTGTAAAGCAATTTATTTGTACCTGAAAATAATGATTTTGTTTATAAGTGAATGGCCCAATTCAATGTTAGCACACTGCTAATGTCTCTCTGCATGACAGAACTCACACAGAGTTGAACTAGTATTGTTTATCAATATGCCGTTGTAGACTTTCATTTCAATTTTTTATTTTTTTTATTGCACATGATTCCACACGATTATACAGTACAAGAAGAGCACAGAGAAAAAGAATTCGAGAGATGTGTTAATCTGCAAGTGGCTGAGCATAAAAGGGAAGAACAAAGAGAAAATTGGCGGGTGGCTGAGCATAAAAGGGAAGAACGAAGTGAAAATTGGCGAGTGGCTGAGCATAAAAGGGAAGAACAAAGAGAAAATATGCGAGTGGCTGAGCATAAAAGGGAAGAACAAAGAAAATATTGGCGAGTGGCTGAGCATAAAAGGGAAGAAGAAACAAAGAAAAATGAACACGATAGAAAAATGAGGGAGCAAGAGACTCAGAGTGTAGTCAAAATGCAGATAATGAAATTAGAGCATGAGCATACCACTGCAAGCCTGAAAGAGGAGAAGGAAATAAGCCTTTTGGATCTGAAAAAGAAGCAAGTTGATAAAGAAGGAGCTGAACAAAAAGTAATATGGCAGGTGGCAAAGCATAAAAGGGAAGAAGAAGCAAAGAAAAATCAACACGACAGAAAAATGAGGGAGCAAGAAACTCAGAAGAGAGACAAAGTGGAACTAAAGAAATTAGAGCATAAACATACCATGGAAAGGATGGAAAAGGAGATTAAGATGACGGAAGTTCAGAAGCAAGTAAGAAAAATCGAACTGGACTATGAAAAGAAGAGAATAGAAAATGAAGAATTGTGGATCAAACTGGAATTTAAAAAATTGGAAAGGGAGAATGGTCCAGAAAATTCAAATGTTCAGGCTCCACAAGAAATGTCAAACATCCCACCTTTTAAACAAAGGTTCAGGATACCTCGTGAGGTCCACTGATTGGAATGAAACAAAAAATTGACAATGAAACTCAATAAAAAAAGAATTTGTTGTTGTTGGCAGTACTCTTTATGTTATTGATAAACATTTAGCAAATTGTGTGTGGGTGTGTGGGTGGCCAGGGGGGTGTGTGTGTGTGTGTGTGTGTGTGTGTGTGTGTGTGTGTGTGTGTGTGTGTGTGTGTGTGTGTGTGTGGAGGGGGGACTAAAGCTAGATATAGCTAGTTTGAAAACATACTATGCAGCAAGTGCTGTAATATAATGGAATGCCTCCACTTTCCCCACAGTGGGCATCCTGTCCTTGTCCCAAATGTTAAATATGGAAGTTCACTTTATTCACAAAATCAATAATTGAATGAATTCCAGATAGATGTATCCATTAATAATGACATGACCAGAAATAAGAATGGCCACACAGAAAGTTCTTAACAAGTCACATCACATTAATCACCGCTTCCCTGTTTAGCAGGGCCACACCCAAGCAACACCCATATTAATTGGATGGTGATTTTTTTTGCTATAAATACAGTTGATCTTTTGCACATATTGAATAAATCATTTTGTATTATTATGTTGATCGACTTATTAGAGCGGGGACATAATTTTGGCCACGCTCACCAGGGTCTAGTATAGTCATAATCACTCAAGTTCTACTACTAGCTATCTACCATTTATTATTTATTTATTTATTCAGATATTTTAAATAATGAAGAAAATTTAGGTAGACATCAGAAGTATGTCCAAGGAGAATTGCAAACTGATTATTAACACAAATCAGATTGTATATAAACCCAAAACTTGCTGTTTACATCTGATTCTAATTTTATATATAGCTAGTTGCCTCAAGTACCTAATCTTTACACACATTTTATTGAAATTATTTTTATTGTCAAATCAAACAAAACAAAAACGATTAGGTAAGGTGTAATAGTACCGGAAGTAAACAAAAATATATGGTAAAGGGTGACATAGAGAAAATGTTCAATACAGTTTGTTTATGTGGGTGATCCTCTTGTGGCTTGCGTGGCAGGGTCTCCCACAAAACAACATGAAATGGCGCCATAAACAAAGACAGGATGCAGCTAGCTAGTGTTACTAGAGCATGAACATAGCTAGCTACCACTGCAAGGTGGGAAAAAGAGGGGAAAAGCAAGCTTTTTGATTCTTTGAATCAGAAAAATAAAGCAAAGATGACAAATGGAACTGGAAAATAAATATAAAATGAGGCGAATAGAAATTAAGAATTGCAAATAAAACTAGAGATCTAGCAGAAATTAAATAGGAAAATAATGGAAATGCAAACATCCGGTCACCTTCAAAACCAAGGTTCAGGTCATCTCATCATATATCCATTGACTGAAATCAAATGCTTTGACTAGCCAGCATTTATTGTTGTAGTTTTTTTTTCCCCGGCTTAGCTACTATAAGCATTTAGAAAAATAAGAGAAAACGAAGCCAGTGAAAGAGTGTTCCCCCAGGTAAATCAACCTAGATTTAGTTTACAGGTTTTTTCCCAGGTGAAATCCCTCACCTAGTTCCTCTGATAAAGCAATTGTGGAGTGACATGTTGTAACCTTACATCTGCCTTGTCTAGCTTGAGGACTCTGAATAGATCAGTGGCCAGGCGCTTGTGCATTAAGCAAGCTGGGTGAGAGTAATATGGCAAGATATTTCACTCTCAGGCTTTATTTTCACTCCCTCTGGCTATGAAATAATTAGCCTGCTTCAAATATTTTGCAATATCACACTCTGACTCATGTAATAAGTATAATATATATATATAATATTATAACGCATTCAAGTATAGCTAATAGCCAATTATTTTCTTCCCCACCCACCCAACACCACTATCTAATTATCTATCCACCACATCTCAAGGTGCATGCTCAGTCTTTCATGTCACACACACACACACACACACACACAGAGTTACAACAACCAGCGGGTGAACAAACATCCCAATTCTGTATTTAGCTATACTACAGTCTCAATCTCAACAGACCAGCAGAAATTCTCTTTTCTTTTCTTCTATTCAAAGATTCTTTTTATCCGTTGAATTTTATTACATACTCCGCTAATTTATTACTCCACAATTTCTTTCTCAGCATTCTTTTACTCATTAGCTAGATTTTATTATTGCTTTTATTATTGGGGGCAATGGGTAGTCTGGCGAAGTCAGACCCGCACGTAGCATGCAAAGTGTGCGGAGGGTCTAGGGACATGGCCATACCAAATTTGTTCTGGAAAAATGTGCAAGTGGTGAGTGCCCCACCTCCTTTATACCTGAATTTCTACCGCAAATTGGCCACGACTGCCAAACCTAGTGTTGAAAAGGTGGTTGACAGGTACGGGAATTGCTATTTGTGGTTGAGGAGGGCTATTCCCGGTAATTTGCTAAAGGTAATTGACCACCGCAATATATATGCGGCAGAACAAATTTGGAATGGCCATGTCCCCAGACCCATTCCTAGCATAGCGGTTCAGTAAAGGGTCTGGCTACGCTAGACTAGGCGAGGGGAAGGTAAGGGTCTGGAGTCATGGCCTACTAAATTTGTTCTAGAGGAATTGGTCAGATATGGCCTTTAATAAATCACAATTCTTGTGGTAGATTATGATACCCACATGACGATGTATACATTGAAATACAATTTGTTCTCCAAAATAAGAATGCAGCTTAATAATTATCCATTTGGTTGATGGTATTTTGGCTGGTGGTATACTACTATGTGTATGCAATCAGCTAGCCCAGACATGATATAGTCTTCAAAAAGCCCACGAATGGCTGGCAACAACATGACTTCATCCTTAACCATTACCTTAGCAAGTGTTTGAGCTGCATAGCATAAATTAAGTTTTAAATAATCTGTTTCACTTATCGGAGTGTTGTTTAGTTTAATGGAATTAATTTGAGTAGCAATGAGGGCGCCAACTACGTCTAATATCGCATTTGAATTTTGCTCACCTAACTTCGCTTGAGCTAGTTGCTTCTTTATTCCATTAAATATTTTATAACATGACATGCATTATTTTCTAGAAGCTGTAAGTGTAGACATTTCTCACTTATGACATTTAGGTAGGAATTAACGATTACTGGTGTTGAACAATGCCTAAAATTATATTTTTCTCCTTGTTTAGGTTTGCTATTGCAAGACTGACATGGTTGTGGAGCATTTATTGCAGTGCGAACAAGACAGTAACGATCCTGGCAGAGAGGTGTGGCTCTATCATCATCTGCAGCTGGAATCACTACCTTTTCTTCTACTATCTCCTCTATTTCCTGTCTGCTGCATGCTATGTTACTGTGCCTGTAGACAGCTTGGTGCAGGTTAGTACACTACATGGGACTTCATCGGAGGAGAATCAATCTGCACTATTGCGGTGGTATAAGGGAGGTGGGACACTTGGTCAAACGGCCAACATACCGGAAGTCCATTGACCGCTGTACAAAACCTATTTCATAAGCGACTGAAATAATATACTGATTCCAGTATTCTATGAATAGGTCAGTTTTTTTAAAAATTACTCCAATTATGGTTATTACAATTTTTCAAAATCCCAACCAATGATATTCATTAGAAGGCACATGTTCTGGTGAAAATCTGGTTTTTATGGCTTCAACCAAAGGAGAGTTATATCCATAAGTACACTGGTAATCCCTTCAAGACCACAGTTGCTTCCTTAGGGGGCCAATTCCTGGAAACAGTATTTTGTGAAAATTCAATCCGATAAATTGTGAACAAAATGAATTTCATAATAATGATACACTTCAGGAAAATAAAATAAGGCTTTCCAACAAGCATGTAAGTTAATTTCTTCTTTCTTTTATAGCCTTCTGCTTCATCCTGTCTAAAGTCAGTCAATCCATTTGTCCTGACTGCTTCATCCAGTCAAGTCTATCCAGTCAAGTCTATCCAGTCAAGTCTATCCAGTCAAGTCTATCCAGTCAAGTCTATCCAGTCAAGTCTATCCAGTCAAGTCTATCCAGTCAAGTCTATCCAGTCAAGTCTATCCAGTCAAGTCTATCCAGTCAAGTCTATCCAGTCAAGTCTATCCAGTCAAGTCTATCCAGCCCTTTCCTTCTGTCAACAGAGCATATTTGGTCGATCAGTCTCTTTCCATCGGATCTGGCATCTATTTTGTGGTTTGGTATGTGCATTGAAATATGGCACAAAGTAATGTACATGATGGTAAATGTAGTCCATGCCATTTGTGTGGAAAAGAAGTACAGACATCTTATACCAATTTGATTTTTTATACCAAACAATTCATTTTTAATGCCAACATGTTTCAGCAGACTGCTTCTGCCATCATCAGGGCTGATTTATAAAAATCAAAAAACAGCCCTGATGATGGCAGAAGCAGTCTGCTGAAACATGTTGGCATTAAAAATGAATTGTTTGGTATAAAAAATCAAATTGGTATAACATGAACTATAACCAGCAAGAAAAAACTTTGAATACAGACATCTTGCCACCAAATCAAACCACAATGTTGTGGCATTAATCAGAAATACAAAAATCACTCCTAACAAGGCATGCATATGTTATGCTTGTTACAAACAAGCATCAAGGAATATAAACAATTCTAATTTCCACCCTCGTTGGGAAGTAAAACCACCCTCAACTGACTCTTTTTTTTTTAAGTTTCTGTAGCTTTTGCTGACAGACTACTAGCTATGACTAGTTGAAAGAATTACTGGTGGAGATCAAGACATTTAGTGGCATGTAGAGATGTATTTGGAAATTTTCCAACAGAATATGGGCTGCTTTGCGTGTCTCTCTTTCCTTAGTCATGCTTGCTAAATCTAGCTGTGAAAAAGTGGCTGACACGTACAGGAATTTAGAGAGATATCAAAAGAGCCATAATTGCTAAACCTAGCTTTGAAAGGGTGTCTGATAATACAGGAATTATTCAAAACCAAGAGTTCAGATCATCTCATCACCACATCACATTGACCGGAATCAAATACTCTGACTGGCTATGTATTAATTATTGTATTTTTTTTTTGTTGTTTTTTTGTTGTTGTTTTTTGTTTACTATAAGCATTTTGCAAAAAAAGAATCTTTGGAAAAAAAACGGAACAATAATAAGATTTTGGAAACTATAGTTGATGATGTTTGCACTATTCTAAAAAACATCAACTACAGCCATTTGCCGATCATCTAAATTCAATTGAGGCATCCATTAAACTCACTTTTGAATCGGAGTCGAACAATGAGTTGGCTTTTCTTGATACCTTAATATTTCGTAATAGGCTTCCAGACAGTGCTATGGCAAGGTATGCCTACAAGTTGACATCCTTACTGGGTGGAAGTGGACCACAATGGCAATGAAGTGGTAACCCACCTCAGCAGGTCTCCCACTGGTGGCAGTTTGTGAACTGGCACTGGCTTGCCTTCCTCCTCCTTTAGTGAGCGTTAGAGCTCCAACTCCAACTTTTCCTCTAATAGCTCGGTCATGTCCACGAAGCTAGAGAATATGGCAGCCTATTCTAGTTGGCACCACAGGGAAGGTCTCACCCATCTGAAACTTGGTGATGAAGGTGGAGGAGTTGCCTTTTCCAGTTTCACTGCCACAAATTCCACCAGCCCAAGAGCAGCGTCACATGACTTACAAATCACCATCAATGGACACCACTTATCCAGGCACTATATCAGTAGCTGTTACTACCCAATAATAATGTCATAATTCTAGCAAGTATGTAGGTAGTGGTCACAATGGCTTACTAGACACAAATTATGTGCATAAATCCTCCCAACCAGACATAGCTATATCATCAACAACAACACACATTGGGAAAGGGTCACACTCCTGATAACCATCAGTTGAGTAGCTAATTCAGATACTGGTGCACCACCAGTTGAACACCCAGGTTGATTTCACCAACTGGCTAGAGAGAGTAATAATTCTTATTGAAAGGGAAGAGTTGTAGCTAGTTTGGGACTCTACCCCCAGGACCAGTGGGTTAGGGCAGACTGACCTCCACCTACCTTAGTCTGGGACACCTACCCTTTACCTTATATTATTGGGGGCTAAGGGGAAGGTAAGGGTCTGGGGACATGACCTGGAAGTGGTCAGTGCCCCACCCCCTTATACCACCACAATAGATGCAGATTAATCCTCCTCTGATGATTTTTGTTTGTTTGTTTTTAAGTTTCTATAGACAGACTATTGGCCTGAAAGTTGCTGGTGGAGATCAGACATTTAGTGAAACTAATTTGGAAATTTTCCAACAAAATACGGTCTGTTTTGTGTGAGTCTCTTTGCTTAGCCATGCTTGCTAAATCTAGCAGAGTGGCTGACATGTACAGGAATTTAGACAGATATTCAAAAGAGCCATACAAGCTAAACCTAGCTTTGAGCGGGTGTCTGGAAAATATAGGAATTTTTATTTGTGGTTGAGGGCCATTCCCGGTTATTTTGCTAACGGTAATTGACTACCGCAATATATGTGCAGTAAAACAAATTTGGTATGGGCATATCTGGCCCCAGATTCCTTCCTTTCCCATGCCCCCAATAATAAGAGTGAAGGGGGCAAGGATGGCTTTCACAAGCTCCCTCTCCACAATAGGCTAGTGCAATAGTGGGAATGGTTTTAGCTATTTGTAGCTATAGTTTCTCGAAGGACCAGAGTGCTCCTTGGGTTATTATTACCAAACACAATAATACTCGGTAAAAGTAATCTGGTTAAAAGTATTTTCAAAAGCACTAACTACGGTTACAATGCGTCGCCAGACAACACAGTTTGCCGGCGGTTGCGCGATTGTGTGTATGCGATGATAAAAGTTTGTCTCTTAAATACAGTTCATACCAGGGTAGACCTGGTCATATTCCCGGGGCAGGCTGAACAATCATTTCTCTTCATCTGGAACTAGTAGTACTAGTCTATGTATAGACCTTTTGTAGATCTTGTCCCCGATTCTGAGGTCCACCACCCGTACAATGTTGTCATCTCCAGGATATACCTTAACAACTTTAGCCAAGGGCCATGTGAGATGCTTCAATACGTCATCTTTAACAAGAACTATGTCATTTACCCTAACATTTCGTTTTTTTCAGATGCCATTTCGCCCTTGATTGTAGATCCTTGACCAGTTTCCAGCGTTTCAGCAGATTCAGATCTTCTTTGTTCTTGTCCACTAAGTTAGGTAGAGCTGGTGGTTTGCCAATCAAAAAATGGCTAGCAGTGAGAACCAACTCCTCTGAGGTAGACTCCAATGAGGTGATTGGCCTTGAATTCAAAATAGCTTCACACTCTGCTAACACAGTGGATAGTTCTTCAAATTAGCAAGTGTGGGGCGAGAATTTTCCTGATTTGTAACTTCATTAGTCTGATGGAAGTCTCCCACAATCCTCCGAATGTGGTGCCCTTGGAGGTGTATTGTGCCATTCAATCTTATGATCTGTCACTAGATGAGAGACAAGTAAAGCATAAGCTTGGAAGATAGAACCATTGTCAAAAATGACGCAACTTCCTGAAGTTCGAGTACGTTTCGTCGTTGAAGCAACCAATTTAGAGTTCCAAGAATCGCTCAGCAAGTTCTCAACCTATCACACAACTCAGAGAGTTATTGCCTGGGTCATGAGATTTATTCAGAATGCCAGAGGGAAGAAGGAAGATAGAGTTTTGATGATCACTCTAAGCAGTAAAGAACTGGAAGAAGCAGACATCATATTACTGAAGCTGGCACAACAGCAAGGATGTCAGACAGAAATTCGAGCAGCACAAAAGAAGGAAGTTTTGTCTAAAGGACATCTGCTCAATAGATATGAAGTGGGATTGAATGAGCAAGGACTTCTGGTAGCTAGGGGAAGAGTTCGACAAGTTGAGGAACCAAAACAACTATAAACTAGAATTTTCTTGACTTTAAATTCGCCGATCACTAAAACTCCTAGTCAAACACCTTCATGCTTTCCACAAGCACGCCGGAATATCTGTGTTGATGGCCACGATCAGTCAGACTTATATTATTCCTGGACTAAGGAACGAGTTAAAGCGACTCAGCAGACAAGGTGTGAAATGTCAGACTGCCTACTGTAGACCATTGACCCAGCAAATGGGACCCCTACCGAGCTGTAGAACTACTCCAGCACCACCATTCACACGGACAGGAATAGATTTTGCTGGACCTGTCTACATCAAACAGGGAGCTACCAGAAAACCTGTTAGAGTGAAAGCTTATGTTTGTCTATTTGTCTGCATGACAACGAAGGCAGTGCATATTGAACTTTGTCATGAACTTACTAGTGAAGCTTTCATTCAAGCATTCAAGCGTTTTAAAAGTCGAAGAGGAATTCCTCAACAAGTATATTCAGACAATGGCAGCAATTTTATAGGAGCTAAATCAGAAATTGTAGAATTACAACAATTGTTTGAGGAACAGAAAACTAAGCAAGCCATGAGCCATGCCGGTCCGTGCCACCATAAATCGGAATTGACCAATTTGTTTGCTGAAATTCCTCTACTGATAAGATCAGCAGGGTTGTCCTTTGATGACACATGATTGCAGTTTTGAACATCCACTTCGGCTTGGATAATTTGAACTCTATTTCCGACGTATGTCTTCAATCCTGACGGGTGTTTCTTCGTCCATGCCAATACTATTTCAGAATCAGACCAAGCGTAAACGTACTGTTTGTCAATGTCCATGATCTCTCGGAACCTTGGAATAGTGTTCTCTCGAACAGGTACTACTCTTCCTTGTGAATAAAGAAGGTTGATTGCTACTGATCCATCATCATATGTCGTCCCTAGATACGTGACTGCTCCGTATGCTTCCTTGGAGGCATCAGCGAAACCATGTAGCTCTCTAAGAACAACTGCTTTATTGTCAGATAGGCTCCTTCGGACTGGGTGCTCTGCTATGCAATGAATATGTTCCATCCATGCATCCCAGTTTTGCTGAAGATCATCTGGAATCTCTTGGTCCCAATCCAGCTTGCGTTTCCAAGTCTCTCTCAAAATTATCTTTGCTGGAATGAGTGCAGGTGAGAACAAACCAAGTTTGTCGTACACTTTGGCTGCAATTGACGCTACTTCCCGTTTAGTCACATTGCTCGTTGTTCATGGTGGCACTGCTACGTGGAGAGTGTCTTGATTCACATCCCAATGAATGCCTAGAGCACGAGAAGATTCAAGTGGTTTGGGGAGGGTGAGGTCGCTCAATTCCAAGGATTCTTCTGGTATAAGCTTCCTGAGTTCTGTGTCATTTGTCCTCCACTTTCGAATGTCCATCCCAATTTCTTTTAAGAGGTTACAAAGCTGTACTCTGATTGCATTTCCCTGTTCTGTAGTGTCAACACTGAAAAGAAAGTCGTCTACATAGAAGTTCTCTAAAATACCTTTTGCAGCGAGAGGGTAAGTTTCCAATGATTGCTTTGCCCAGTGTTGAATGACTTGCGTGGCAATGTAGGGTGACGACTTAACTCCAAAAGTTAAACGTTTCATTCGGCAGATTTCTACCCCGGCCGACATACCGCGAAGAAACCTATGAAAGTCTCGTTCCTCTTCATGTAACATGATTTGACAGAACATCTTCCCAATGTCGGCACTGATTCCAATAGATTTCAGTCTGAACTTGAACAGAATGTTCTGTAGCAAAGGGTATTGATTAGGCCCAGTGAGGAGTGTTTCGTTGAGTGATACTCCGTTAGACGTCTTGGCCGAAGCAACAAATACGGCTCGTAGTTTGGTTGTCATTGACGTCTGAACTGGCATATAAAATGTCGGCTTCGATGTCTTGATTTCTGATGCAGGAACCTTTTCCGCATGATTCAGTTCTAAGTATTCATCTATGACCTGACGAAAACGTTCCAATTGACCTTTCTTGACGAGACTTCGTTCGTTTTGGAAATGTCTGCGTTTGGCTGTTTCAAAACTAGCACCCAATGGGTGGTGCATTTAGTTTGTGAGGAAGCTTGACCTTGTAGCGACCATCTTCATGACGTTCGTATGTTTCCATGAAATGATCTACTGCCAGTTGATCATTGTCGGTCATTTCGCTCATTAGAAATTCTGTCAATTTGAAACAGTCGTTGTAGAACTTCTTCTAAGTCCTCCGGTTCCTGTTGTACGGTGGAACGTCGAGTGAGTGCTTTCTGGCTAGGCTCAACTTCAGTAGTAATGACCCATCCGAAGATTGTTGGTCTTGCTTCTATGAGATTTTCTGGGTCTATATGAGAAGATCCAGTGGAGCAAGCTATCATGTCTGCAGCACCGATAAGAATGTCAACACGTCCTCCTAGTTCTGGGTCTGCAATAGGAGCTAAAGGTTTGATAAGAGCGGAGTCCAGCACTCGTAGCTTGTTGACAGGGGGTCAGGCTTATGGAATATCCTTGACGATATGTAGACCTAAGTCTCTGTAATCATCTGAATACAAAGAGTAGAGTCGTGCGTTGACACTTCCAAAGTTTGGAATTGACGAATGCATCCCTGAGATCTCGAACGAACTTCCTAACTTTGAGTACTTCATTTGCTTGGCTAACTTCAATGATATTAGCGAAGTCACAGCGCCAGAATCAAAACCAACTCGCACACGTTTCTGTTGTCTTCCATTTCGTAATTCAACAATGGCTGTAGGCAGAGTTCCTGCACGAGATTCCACTGTCTTATTTTCTTCTAATTTCTTTCCTTGTGCCACGGTGGCTCGAAGAGTAATACTTTCTCGTTGTTCTTCAATTGGTATGTCTTGTCCTCCATGAAGTACGCTGTGATGACGTTTCTTGCAAACTCTACAAGTGAAGCGTGATCGACATTCATCTATGGTATGATTGCTCATTAGACAGTTCTGACAGAGCTTGAGATCTTTGGCTCTCTTCCATCTATCTGAAGTTCCCTTTCGTAAGAAAGTCGAACATTTGTTGATATAATGATTCTCTCCGCACTCAGGGCAGACTGTGCTGTTAGCTTGGACTTTCATGGTTCTGGCAGAAGGCTTAGATTTTGCCTGATGTCGTTGTTTCAATGTTGTTGACGGTTTACGATCTGGATGACTTGTAACTGTAGCATTGTGTACACTCGTAAGGGGCTCGGGCTGATCCAGTTCTCTGAGTGGACGTGGTTGTTCCTGTTCATCAAGAAACTTTAGAACATGAGTTACGGTGGGTAATCCAGTAATCGAATTTCTTGCTTTGTTGTCATTCCAAGTTGTAATGAAATCATTATAGAAATCGTTGATTGCTAGAGCAGCCATGAAAGTTTCAAAAGACTTTCCCTTTAGCATTTCGATATTATCCACATGCTGTTCGATGTGACGCCGGGTCTGGCGTAGACTTGTGCGATGTTTCATTGTTATTCTGGGCTTTCGTAGTTGTTCTACGTAGTGAGGATACAATACTTGAGGTGATCCGTATTGTTTAGAAAGTTCATCCAACGCATTCTTGTATCCTTTGTCTTTTATCAAGAAACCTCTTACGAGTTCTTTGCAAGATTTCAATTGCTTCTAGTAGATAGTTACACTTCTCAGCTTCAGTTAGACCTCGAGCACGTTTTTCTATTGATTCTGTGAACAATTTCTTGAATGCTAAAAAGTTTAGCGGATCACCGTTGAACTTGGGGAGCTTACAGGTAAGCTTAGAGGCAGTATAAACTGGTTCAGTGTGTGTAGTAGTAACAACAATTGATTCTCCGATCGAGGAGGCTGAAGAAGTACATTCTGTTTCTGCCTCAGCAAGGATTTGGTTTAATTCATGTATTAGATGCCTTTCTCGTCTGTTCAGTTAATTCTCCATCCTCAGCATGTCCTCGCAGCCCTTCATTAAGTTTGTCAAAATTTTCCTCCAATTGGCTGCACTTTTGTTTCCAGTAATTTGATTTGGGTGCTGGTACTGCAATGAGGTTGGAAGCTTTTGTGTGTATTTCAAAAGAGAGTTTATACAGCATCTTTCGATCAAGCAAGTCAATATATGCATTCCTGATTAGTTTTATTTGCCTGAGGTTATCGTCCGAGATTTCTTTTCTTTGATATGTTCGATTTCCTCTAGTTGATGCTTAATGTCTTCAGCATTAATTTTATCAAGGTTCGTTTTGCGATAATCATCCAAGCGTCGTTTGTGCTTCGTAATATTTCTTTGGTTAGCAGTACGGTTTCTCTTGATAGTTGTGACGTCGTCTAACATCATGATTTCGTCTACTTCTGGCGAAGACATTTTGCCTATTCCTTGAAGACGACTGTTGAGACTCAGGTTGTAACTTGATCAGAGTTTTGCCGTACAACCTTGTTTTAACTGTTCGTTTGGTGACCGTTAGGTTTGTTCGATGATTCGTTGATTCAATCCTAGCTAGTAGTCACCCGTTACTTTGATTGGGTATCCGGCTCGAAGGACCAATGAAGGGGGCAAGGATGGCTTTCACAAGCTCCCTCTCCACAATAGGCTAGTGCAATAGTGGGAATGGTTTTAGCTATTTGTAGCTTTAGGTACTACACGCGACGCGACGCCGACGCGTTTTCGCGACAGCACCCCGCGATTCCTCGCTAGTGGAAGCATGCGTTTATTAAAAAAAAAGAGCAAATTGGCAGCCCTAACCCTAGCCCTAGCCCTAGCGCTAACCCCCTAGCCTAGCCCTAGCCCTAGCCCTAGCCCCCAACTAACCCATCCCTTGTGTTTAAAACACATTATCCTTTAACCATCTAATAGTTGGGGGCTAGGGCTAGGGCTAGGGCTGCCAATTTGCTCTTTTTTGTCAAACAATTGTTTTTAATTGAGAGGAATAGCGAGTGTTTCACTAGTGATGAATCGCGATGAAAACGCGACGCGTCGCGTCGGCGTCGCGTCGCGTGTAGTACCTAAAGTACCTAAGTATAGTCTAACTACGGTTACAATGCGTCGCCAGACAACACAGTTTGCCGGCGGTTATAAATGATCGATAATATTATAGTTCATACCAGGGTAGACCTGGTCAAAGAGGTAAAGGGTCAAAGAGGTAAAGGGTCATCAATGCCAGACTACCTCCCTATGCTTCCAAGTGATGCTGGGCTTCCCAAACCCATTATCTCCATACAAAGTGTAGGATTCGTACCTAGTATTACCCCCACCTGACCTGCAGCTAAGCGGCCATATTATATCACTCACACCTGCATACATATCAACTTAATCTGGTCACTGGATGTTGTCAAGATAGGTAGTCATTTGCAAATCACACAAGGTTAAACACCTAAATAAAATGCTCAGAAGTTCAATTCAATGAAGGCCCTCTGACAAAAATTATTCAGATACTTTTACAATATGCATATTGTGTATAAAAGACATGAATTGAAAATAAAAACTAAAACTGGCATAGCTATTAATCTCCCCAGGAATATTGAAGACTTGCACAGCCTATATCATGTTCTGAAAGCCCATAAAATTGGTAGAATATGAGTGGTGCAATTCTGTGAGCAAAATGAGTTGAATAGAAAGCAAAATGATGGAAAATTCCAATTAGATATAGCTAAAGAGAGGATCAAACAACCTTATATTTACTCCAATAAAATTTTTTCCTAGAATTCTTCCTAGATGTCAAACTTCTGCTGATTTGTTCGGCTGAATAATCTTGAATTGTCAGCATTAGCAAAGTTCAATAACTATAATCTCTCAACCATGCCTTCCAACACAACACATGCTCCTATATTTCAGTAAAGTATAGGCTGCATGAGTTGGCTAGTTTGCCAAAATCTATAGAGAAATAAAAATAAGGTTGAACTCTGCTGCAGCGCAGGTTAAACCATTTACTAGATAAATTATGCAGGGAAAATGTTTAGGTCTGTGAGGTGTTTGATGAGGTGCTTGCATACTACTGGCCCTATACACTCATCATGTCACATATGCAACCTACAACATAAAAAAAAACCCTGCTCACCCACCCCAGTTTGCCTCCAACGGAATAATGAGTTGAAAGGAGCCGATGATCAAGACTAGTATAAGACCTTTTACCTACATCTACACTGGGTGGCAGCAGGTAAGGGTCAGGCTACATGTAGGTGTCTCAAATGAAAAGTTCTATCACATTGCAAGTGAACTCAATACACATTGACCCGCCCCTCTATCAGTGAGTAGAACAAGAAATAATCGGAATAAATGAATATAAAAAATTGACTACATTTACATAAGTATAAATAAATTAAAAAAAAAAAAAGATTTTCAAATGGAATCCTTCTCAACTTTGATGGTAGTGGGTGGTATTCCATATGGTCTCTTTCTTCTCAGCTTCTTCTTTCGAAGTACCTATGTGACATCCAATACTATGTAAACACAATTTATAAACTAGTTTCCAAGCAGTAGCTAATGCATTAATGAATTAATGCATTATCAGCAAAATATTATCACTCAAACAATGTTCAAAATATAACAACATCAATATAATATATATTATTATGATATATACTAGTGGTGTGCTTGAGCACAAATGGCGAGCGATCCTTAAACTACACTATTGTTAAATTTGATTTTAACAGCTAACACTCAAGCTATTAAAATAAAGTAGTGTTTTTAAATTACGTAATAGTAGTTGTAACGCACAATATTTTCACACAACTGAACATACCTACGCAAGACTTACCTTCGTGGTTCGTCTAGTGGACAATGCATTTTTAAGTAAATACTGTTGAGTAGGGCTTATAACTGTGACAAATAGCGCATTAACTTACCACCGCCACTAACTCGAATAGAAATGGAGCTCCCATAAGATTTTGAGTTTTAACTGCTGCACAACTGTCTTGTACAATGCGTAATCAGGCTGATCAAATCTTGACTTAATGCTGTTAATGGTGTGGTCCAAAGTTTCAAAGTAGTGCTTACGAAAAAGCTCTTGTACAGTAATAGGGCAACATTGTTCACTCTCTGAATCATATAGTTAAGGTCTTTTCCTGTTGCAGGGCAAGCACCCCCATAACAATTCAAAGCGGTAAACAATTCAATTTCTAATGTGATACTGGTAATGGTCGCTAAACCGGAGGATTCTATTTAGTGAAGTTTGGGACGGGGTCGAACGCGGAGTGAACACAAAAATACGGAGGGTCAAAGTACAAAATGACATACGTACGTCCAAACATATATACAAATAAACATCCCCGATTTTCGATTGTGTTACCCCTGTAAGTGTCTCGCTCGCTACGCTCGCTCGCCAATTATATATAGTACTTATTACATGAGTCAGAGTGTGATATGGCGAAATATTTTACTGAGTAGGCTAATTTATTTTCACGAGCCAGAGGCGAGTGAAAATAAAGCCTGAGAGTGAAATATCTAGCCATATCACTCTGACAGAGTATAAGTGGTTTATTCTACCCTAGATATCTTCACTACTGTAGTTTCTACTAGGACCTTAACTCACACTGTATAAAGTTGGCTGTAGGGGTTCCCCAAACACCCAGCCGATATTTAGCAGCAGCTATAACCCCAGTTGGGTAGGCTACACCAAAGGAAAGTAGCTGTAAAAACCAGGAAAAATGGTGAGCTTGGCCGGTTGCTACGACTACTAGGGTAATGAAGCACCAAAGGTGCGAACCATCAGCGTATTAAATACTACTATTTCAATATAGTCTCGACCAAAAGAACAAGCAATATCTATTAGCTATTTTAATCAGGTACCAATATAGCTCAACCAATGAAAATGGTACATGGAAACACTGTCTTCATAAGAGAAGCTAAACAGGCCAGAAACACTCACCGGTATACATTTTCAATGTGAAACTTCACTTCTTTTAACTTCCCCAAGCATAAAGCAAACTACACCGCTGGCTGCAAGAAATTATTTGCTCACATGATTATGACATGACACTAGGGGGCATTACCCATAAAAGCTGGTACCTACACGGAGCAGAAAACTTCGCGTTTTCTCAAGAATTAGCCTGAAATTAAAAAAAAGTATCACAATAAATGGTCTTAAATCTTCATTCTGAGTATGTTCATACCTAAATCAACGGTTAATTGTCAGTATTCTCCAAATTCAGAGTGTGACAGACAGACAGACAGGACGACTACTACAACTCTCTCACGCATGCAGCTAAGGGTTAATGAGCTTGCCAATACAGTAAATAACAAATCATGAAATATCGTGAGATATTTCAAGGGTCAAGTACCTAAAAATATAATTGTGAAGATATCTAGGATGGAATAAAGCTAATGACATTAACCATAATAAAAACTAGTTATATGCTTGAGCACAAATGACGTGAATGAGTCTGTGCACAAACAAAACACTTCAAAAGAATTTATCAGTCCATTTCTAAAAGTAAAAGTATGTAGACAATGTGACCATTATATACTTTAGCTAACAAATACAGACCTACTTTCTTACCTCAATTTCCCGAGTACTGGTATTATCTGTAGTCTCTAATATCGCATTCCAACTATCTGAGTTACCATTAGCTTTTGACAACAAGCACTCACAGCTACTATAAACGACCGATTTTTTAAAATTATGTTTGGTAAAGGGTCTCAATACCATAGTAACCTTTTGCTTGCGACTTGAAAAAACAAGAAGTTCTAAAGAATTACTGCACAGTGTTGAGTGTAACTGTAAGTTTTTAAGACCTAAGTATATCATGTGGCATTTAGAAACAACCCAGTACAAAGGGGTAAACAATTAAATTTCCTTGAATGATACGGGATTATAAAAACACAGCTTTTCAAGCTTAACCCCAGTTTCTTCTCATACTGCAGCATTAAGCAAGTCTTACTTTAAACTTAGGCTCAAAATTGTGACAGAATTCCTGTGAAAATACTTGTTTTTCAAGTCACAAAAAGTTACTGTGAACGGGTTACCATGACATTGAAGACCCTTTTCAGATGTAAATTAAAAACTTGCCATTGTTTTTAAGCCACTAAGTGCTGCTTGGCTTGTTGGTTGTCAAGAGCCACTAGTAATCAGAATGGCTTCTACAGAAACTACCACTACTTGGGGGAAGCTGAGATAAGTACATAATTCCATATTTTAGCTAAAATTACAAGAATAACTCTGGCCTTATTATTATTATTTTTTTTGTAGCTGAGAGCTTGTTCAAGGGTTAATGGTAATAAAAGTAGTCAGAATGGCTTAAACTGGATACTACAGATTTATCACTACTCAGGAAGTTAAGGTAAGAAAGTAGTTCTGTATTTATTTGCTGTAATCAATGGTCAACTGCTATATATAGAACAAACATTTTTGTCATCATGAAATAAAAGCTTCTTCATGTAAAATACATCATACCATATATTGTAGTTTTTAACCCTCGCATTTTTGTGTTTGCTTCATGGTCTTCCCATACCTCCATGAATGAGACACTTACAGGGGTAACACAGTTGAAAATCGGGGATATTTGTTTGTTGGTGAGCGAGCGAGACAGTATTAGGGGTGGATAATGCAAAATCGGGTATGTGTGTATGGATGGTACGTATGCTTCTTAAACGCACAAGGTGGACTTTTTTCTCATGGAAGTGCCATCTGCGTGTGTGTGTGTGCGTGCATGTGTGTGTACATGTGTGTGTGTGCATGTGTGTATGTGTTTGTGCATGTGTGTGTGTGTGCATGTGTGTGCATGTGTGTGTACATGTGTGTGTGTGTGCATGTGTGTGTGTGTGTGTGCATGTGTGTGTGTGTGTGTGTGTGTGTGTGTGTGTGTGTGTGTGTGTGTGTGTGTCCTTATGCAGTCTCTTTTAGCCAGAGACCACAAGGGACTATAAATGCTGCAAGTGATATGATACTGATTATACATAAAGATTAAATAACTCAGGGACTAAATAGTACAGGCAATTGAAATCAGATGATTGCATTACTAAGTCGGACAAAGCCTTCACGCTCAACTGCACATGTTAAAATCTCATGGCAAATAATTAAAGTCATAATTAAGGGTGACTTGCCAGCTGTAACCGCTAATTGACTTGTTTTATTTTCTCTTTTCAGTAAACTGAGGGTTTACTTTGGCTGCAGGATTGGGCATAACGGATGTAAAAAAAAACAAGGCTCTGTAATGTCATAAATAAACTCAAGAACTACTGCAGAGAACTTAATTAGCAGGGTAGCTCTTACGATAACTTCTATGTTTCACTGTATAGCTATACACAGGTACGCTGACCTGTATCTTAATCCCGGACAGCTCTTTATTCTTCAAAGAACTTCATAGAAGTAATCGCAAGAGCTAGCCTGCAGGATCTTTCCCTTATTAGCTTTCTGTTTATAGTAATATTTCCCCTTCATTCGTTGACAGGTTTACTAAAACAACAACAACTCTCAACTTCATTCATTGTAAGGGGTGTGTGGTAAACATGCAAACTATGGATTCAGCTCAGTGATTCACGAAATCGGGGTTTTTTTTATGTACTAACTGTCAACTGATTCTTAATCTTTTGTCTATTCCATCTCGTACCTCCTTTCCCTCCTCCCCCTCTCCCAACCCTTAACGAGACTGGATAGCTCATTGAGATTAGCTACAAGTGGTTTCTGTGGTATTATACTGAATAACTTTATGGCCACAGTGGTGGCAGGGCACTCTGATGATTGACGGTATGGTAAAGTATCATCAAACTGATGGCTTGCGACAATCCAAAGCACAAACCGAGTTTTGTTTAACAAAATAATAAATTTTTTGTTAAGGGTGCTGGCACACCGGATACGCGGTCCGCCCACACAAATCAATTGGCTGTTGCTATGGAAAATAACTCCGATTCTATACCTCGCAGGTTCACTCAGCCAAGCGGATCTACGAGACATGCTGGCAAAATGTGGACTTACCAAGAATGACTGACACATGCACTGAACCAAAGAAGTTATGAAGCCTCAAAGTCCCAAAATAAACGGAACTTATTGGAGATAGTGGAGGACGCACAGAAGCCAGAATTTCTTCCACCGCTTCTTCAGCTCATTGTTTATAATATTGTCATTTTTGTTTTGTTCAATTCTATTTTGCTTTATATTTATTCATATTTTTACGTGATTTTTTTCTTGTTGCGTCACAAATGTATACTGTATCGAAAAACAAAAACGACTACTTTTATTACCTTGTTAAGTTACGCCGCTGTACCAAAATTGAAACACTAATCATCCGCCTTTCTGTACTTGGAGTACAAAATAGATTCCAATTGTCTCGCACTTTTTTGCCACTGTGCAACTTTCTAGCCCCGCCCTCCGTAAGCCGAGTTAACTATACTTACCACGGTCTGCCAGAAAGCTCTTATCTATGCGCAGGTATTTAAGGTCCGCCCTCTACCTCTACAACTCGGTGGTTTCGTGGTTTATTGCTCAACTAAGCCGTGCGCGAGCGTTGCTATGTGCCAGCACCCTTAAGCTCTTTTTTTTTTTCTTCAGGTGATTGTTGAAAAAGATAAATATTAAAGGCTTAAGACATAGTAAACCCCTCATTGCTTAAAATATGACAATAGCTAGTTAGCTCACTCGCCATTGGTGCACAAGTATATAATTCATTGAATTTCATGAATCTATTGGCTTAAGTTGGTAAAAAAAAACTGCTACTAAATTATTATTTCAGCGAAGAATAACAGAATCCTACATTTAGTGCTATAAACTAGTGGTGTGCTTGAGCACAAATGGCGAGCGAGCCTAAAGACTATAATATTTTTTATATGAATGATTTTGACTTCTAACACTGAAGCTACTGAAAATAAGGTCCAGTTTTTAAATTTAGCATACAGGGTAAAGGGATTTCAGTGCCATAGTAACAACTAACTCTCTGCAACTGCTTGAATTGAAGGAAAAAAACAACAACAAAACGATACACGTTATTTAAAAGTTTTCTTTGTGATATTATTTAGCTAAGTAGTGATTGTAACACACAATGCTTTGACACAACTGGACATGCACCTACACAGACTTACCTTCGCAGTAGTCTTGTGGACAATGTATTTTCAAGTAAATACTGTTGCGCACAGCTTATAACCATGACAAAGAGCGCATTGACTTACCACCGCCACTAACTCGAATAGAAATGGAAGTCCCTTAAGTTTTCAAGTTTTAACTGCACCCGCAAAAGAATTCAAAACGGTAAACAATTCAATTTCTAGTATGATACGGGTACTGATGATAAACCAGAGGATTCTGTTTAGTGTAATTTGGGACGGGGTCGACCACATAACTAACACAAAAACGCGAGGGTCAAAGTACAAAATGACATACGTACGTCCATACTTATATACAAACATCCCCGATTTTTTCATTTTTACCCCTGTAAGTGTCTCGCTCGCTACGCTCGCTCGCCGATTAAATACTACAGAATGGTATTACTATACTTTAGTCTATGTACATATTTCTTAATGATGACATTGAGGTGTTACAAACAACAATTGGGTCTATCACACTTGTAAACCACACCCACTTTCTAGCCTGGCCACTCTTGAAAATGCTTGAGATTAATTGTACCTGATGTTTGAATAACCCTTTACCATTGTGGCATACAGTTGGCAATTCTGTCTCTCACCTTCGGGCGGCCACTCAGGTTGTTATTCCCTATGTCTGTAATATCTTCAAGAGGCTTTCCGGAGGATCTGCCCGATTTCTTTGAATGCTTCTTCTTTAAATGTCTTTCAGTTTTCTTGGGGTTCTCTTGCTCATCTTTCTTTTCTAAATAAGTGTCAGGACATGAGGAACTTTTGTATTCATCAAAGGAATCGCCCTCCATTTCTACGGCACTGCCATGGCTTCTGCGACCACAGGACTCTTCGATGGAGATATTGAATCGCTTCGACTCGGAAATGGCGGAATACTGACTTGACGATGAACTGCTCCCAGGGCTGCTGACAGATGGAACTTTTAATGTGTCCTTGTAACATATGTAGAAAAGAAGTTGACAACCACAACAACAACAAAACAACAAGAAAATACATATAATAATAAATAAATGAATTAACCAATAAGGTTGGGGGGGGGGGGGGGGGGGGGGGGGGGGACATGAAATTCTAGTCTTATTTGAGGGAGAAATATAGGCATTTTACTTTATAAACTTTCTTGTTTTTATAAGCAGTAAACTAATTGGAAAAATTATTACCAAATTAATCCTCAGCACACATGCACGAGAGGGTTATAGTAGTCATCCTGTCCTGTCTGTCTGTCCATCTGTCTGTCACACTGTGACTTTGGAGATAATTGAATATTAATTTAAAACCTTTTATTGTGCTACTTTTTATTTTCGGATTGATTTTTGAGACAACGTGAAGCTATAATTGTGTAGGTACCAGCTTGTGTGGGTAATGCCCCTATCGTCACGTAATAATCACATGAGCAAACAATTCTTGCTCACGCTGCCGACGGTAGTTTTGATGTGTACTGGATAGCTAGCTAAGTAGAGTTTCGCTTTGAAAATACACCTGTGAGTGTTTCTGGCCTGTTTAGCTTCTGAAAACTAGCGTTTACAGGTACCGTTGAGTTGAGCTATATTGGTACCCGATTAGAATAACCAAATTATTCTATTCTTTGGTCTGAGGTGATTTTGTAATAGCTAGCAAGTGTATAATAGTGCTGAGGGTTCGCACCTTTAGTACTTCATTATTGCTTCATTATTGTGAGTGAGTCAGTAGTAGTCTTTCTATTTCCACTAGAGCACCAGTGGTACGAACCCTCAGCTCTTCAACACCTCAAGACTTCCTAATACCCAGTTTCAGAACACAAAACTCCACTCTGGCAAAGAAAGTAAAAATCCACTCACACTGGAAAACAATAAATAACATTAACAAATACAATGCCATATTAACAAATTAATAGCTTGATGATGAAGCTAAAGGTCAGCTCTGTTTCAGTGAAACTGACCAAATTAACTATGTACATGTGATGCAGCTATAGCCATAGTAGCTAGCTAGCTACAAGCTTGGGTAAAATTGTTCTAAAGGTTAAGCTATGTCACATTACAAAGGTATAACATACTGTTACAGTCTTATGCAGCAGACCTCTTTCCAACCGCCTGGCTCCTCCAACCGTCTACGCTACGGCAAAGGTACTGCCTTATGGTAAAGGACGTCACCCATAGAGAAAAGTATTGGCCCCGAGTTTCACTCGCTTTTTCTGAAAAACTAAGCCTAAACAAACATTTTTGGAATTTTAAAGGGACTTACTTTGTGTAGTGCTGCAGTTTGATATCGCTATCGCTGCTTAAATCAACGTGGAGTTCGAGAAACGCTATTGACAGACAGACAGACAGAATGAATGAGTGACAAACAGACTACTGTAACCGCTAACGCGCATGCGCGCTGAGGGTTAACAATAACATTTACAATTTATATTCTATTCACCCAGGGGGGGGGGGGGGGGGGGGGTGTGAACACTTCACTTTAACAATTAAAAAAATGGAAGAGCTAAACAGGTGCATCCTAGTGCAAAAGCTCTGGTCATGTAGTACGTGATAAGTATTGCTAACAGGCAGTAATTCACATGCTTCTCCTGTACATGTGACAGGTCCAACCAGTTCAGATGTAACCAAGTGAAATGTGGTACCTATTACTGAACATTTCTGTGTTTGCAATCATCAGTTATAGAATTATCGAATTCTTAGTACATTTCGTGTACAGAAGTTAGGCCAGCTTTATTCTACCTGATCCATAAATCTAAATGCTATCCCAAAAATCATGGACTACTCTCCAACCCCACTAAGTAGTGCTTGTACATACAGTAACCCTTTACCAGGAGTAGGAGCATTGTCACAAACACTGACTCAAATAACTCCAACAAAGTTTGGAGCAGAGAGTTACAAACAGGGCCAAGGAAAGGAGAGGAAGCAGAGGAGGGTGACAAAAATTTATACATATTTAGCCGATCACAAAAATTCATACACACAAATTAACAGATTTCATTGATACTCTAATATAATATAATTCTCCCACAAGAATTAAAATTCTGTATGAATAACTGCAAGTAACCAAAAAAACCTAAATTACAGTGCCATGGTAACAAATTCATTAGTTTTTCTATTCAAGCTTGTATTGAGAAGGGATGGGGGGGGGGGGAGGGAAATAACTTCACTTTCTGAATGGAACTCTGCACCATAAACCATAATCAGTCCCAAGAGTTTCTTTTTCTCCGTGTTTCTGAATTCAGCAAAACTCTGGCAGGAAAATACACTAATTCTAGCTAATCAAACACACAAACAAACAC
>WLWD01003209.1_pt1 | contig 85078 bp, 61 predicted proteins | sample 6712731 | NCBI WGS metagenome assembly WLWD01 (sample SAMN12718690, study PRJNA576275) | sponge metagenome | isolation source: marine sponge | host: Mycale hentscheli | place: New Zealand: South Island, Marlborough, Capsize Point | collected 2014-11-01
TAAGTTAATACGCTATTTGTCACAGTTATAAGCCCTACCAAACTGAAATTTCATTGTCCACTAGAAGGTAAGTCTTGTGTAGGTATGTTCAGTTGTGTGAAAGTATTGTGCGTTACAACTACTATTAAGAATATCACAAAGAAAATTTTAAATAATGTGACTTGATTTTGTTGCTTCTTTTTCAATTCAAAGCCTCACCATTTTTGTGCTCAAGCACACTACTAGTTTATAAGGCAAAATCCCTTTAAACTGTCAGAATTTTCATTTTGAATATTCCTCTAGGGCAAAAATGTTTAGTTTTGCCTGTGCAGGTTAATGGGAGTAGCTAGTCACATGACCATCCCACTTTAGCCCAGTTGATTTCCACTTAGTTACCATGCTATTTCAATTAGTTACGTGCTATTTCACTTCCCCATGCGATTTCAATTGAACAGCGATTTTTCCCACATTTTTAATGGGCAACTTACACACCGTACTATTATAATCAAACAACCCTTTATTCTCTCATCCACTTTAGCGACTGTTTAGTAGTAGTTTCCACATCTGCTTCAACATCTAAAATTTTGTTCTTAGAAATATTGATATTATTCCATGGTAGAGTGCACAAGAGGCACCACATGTAAGCTAATGTAATTGATAATTAATTTTAATTAACATGCTACTTTCTTGCAGCAAAACAAATTTGTGATAAGTACATACAGTCAAGTATACTTTTTGTATTTGAAAAGCCCAACTAGTTATCTCAGAGACAGCACATATGACATAGCATGATGATTAGTGGTGGAAGCGGTCAAACATTAAAACTTCTATTATAGTGGCTTCTGAAGTATGCTTCAGGCCATAGGCACACACAGTGACAATGTGGTGTATCTGTACCCCCACAGAGTAATCTACCCTCCTTGTGGCAGGTTATACAACTGAGAACTGGGTGGGCTGTAACTAGAGTCATGTTTCACACACTTCCTAGCCGACTTGGTAAATTAAACTATTTAACAATATATGCTAATGTTTACTAATTACTACTTCTATAGAAAGCACCATTGTGTACTTGTTTGTGTATGTATGTGTGTGTGCATGAGCTTGTGTGAGTGCATGTGTGTGTACAGGTCTGTGAGTGTTTGTGTGTGTGCTTGCATGGGAGTGCAGGTGTGTGTGTGCAATTGTGTGTGTGTGTGTGTGTGCTTGTGTGGGTGCAGGTGTGTGTGTGTGTGAATTTGTGTGTGTGCGTGCTTGTGTGTATGCGTGCATGTGTGTGTGCGTGCGTGTGTGTGCGTGTGCTTGTGTGTGTGTGTGTGTTTGTGCATGTGAGTGTATGTGTGTGTTTGTATTCATGTGAGTTGTTATTATGGGTGTGTGTAGATCATCATGCCTGTGTCATGTGTGTTTGTGTTGTATGTAGTTTGCTATGATTTTGTAGTGTCTAAATTTAAGTGGGTATTGATTAAAAACTGAGTTATAATTGTAATTACAAAGAGTTTAGTACAGTTAATCCATTCAATTGTCTGGCAAAAGCAGTTCTCAATGAAGTTTCCTTTTGGCCTATGGAGACAGTCAACAGTAAAGGCAGTCATTATATTTGTTTCATTTTGTATTGGACATAATCTTTGTATTATATTCTGGTAATTTCTAGATCTATAAAATGGTAAATCTAAATACAATTTTTGTAATCAATATTTGCTGTTAAATTAAAAAACTTGTGCATTTGTGAAACAGTATGAACATCAGTGGGATAACTGTCATGCATCTGTTAGTGAGACCAACAATACTAATCTGGTGCCACTAATGGTTCCACATTTACACCATTGCATTGTAATTCAATTAAAAAGTTGGTTTAATTATTTTTGTACTTTCTGAGTAAGTGGAACTTTTCAAGGAAGAATAATAGTCAAGTAGTAAATAGGTTTGGGGGTGGGGGAGTTGAGAAAAAAATTACCTCATCTAAAATCCGAATGTGGTCACTATTATTATAACCTTCATGTGGGAAGATTTTTTTTTATATTTGAATTTATAGCTACTCCACCATTGAAGTGCAATATTTGGGTGAAAAAATAACTTTGCTAAGTTCATCATTGTTTAAACATTGAATTCATTCTGAAATAAACCAAGTATTCTGTCAACAACATCATTTGTGAACTTGTGGCATCCATCTCTCATTAACACTGACCTTGAAGGCGAAGGCTCATCTGATGACAGTTAAGTGAGTGAGACAACTGAGTCTTGTAGCAGCCTTTCATTACCAAGTGATAATGACATCCATCTAGAGAAAGCAACACCTGAAGCATCTTTTGATTCTGCAAAAATAGTCCAGACTTTTGCTAAACAGCCTTCTTCTCTGAATTCTGGATATAAGCTGGTTTTTGACAACATAGACAAGAATGTCAAGCCATGATACATGAGATGTGATGCCCAGACCCAGTCTCTGCATTATGTGCAGGTATATGGAGTGAAAGACAGATTGACTATTCATCATTTACATCAGAACAGAAGACTGAGATAGAAGTATTTTCCATTCTTCCGAATTCAGAAGAATATGATGCGGTCAAGAAAAATTTTACTGTATTGATTTCCAGAATAATGCACAAGCATTTAGCATTTTTGGTGATGACTTCAAGAAACTCATTCCACAACATATTTGTCACAAATACAGTGCTGAAATGAGTACAAAGTCTGAAGTGGTAAGTGCAATATTTATGTAAGTCAGTCAGGTAAAGTGTCTTTAAACGTGGGTTGTAGTTTATTGCTTTTTTACTCCTAATTGTATTATAAACATGTATTTAATTTCTTAAAATTTGTAATGAGTGACTATATTTCATGGTATTTAATTGCCTCAGGTTCCACTTGGAGTACTAGATGAGAATGAGTGCTCGTATGAGGGAATGACTGCCAATATTGGATTGGATACATAAGTATATACCAGCCAAATGTGTCGACATGAAAGATAAGATTCCAAGAAGTGATCTTGAGAGGGATAAGATATTTATTCCAACTCTTGTTGGTGGAGATCTTCTATCTACTGTGATAGCAAGGGGTGCTTTGTACATTAGAGGTGGAAGTGAATTAGAAGAAGATCGGTTGAAGGGGATCTTACCAGTTTCCGAGGATTGGCATCAGAAATGTGACGACTAAGGTTAAATCTGAGGGACAAAAGAAAGAGGAATGAATGAAAAAAGGTAGGAAGAAAAGAAAAAGGAAGAAGAAAGAAAGAAAAACAGTACACGAAAGAAAGAGGAAAAGAAAGGAAAAGGTAGGAAAGAAATAAAAACAGTAGGAAGAAAGAGGAAAATAAGGCGAGAAGACAAAAGGAAAAAGAAAAAAAAACAGGATGAAAAAAAAAATTGAAAAAAGAAAAAAAAGCATTGACGAAGATTCGAACTAGAGACTATTAGGTTAGGTACTTGCTCACACTCAACGACTACGCAACGCAACACCTCACGCTGCAGGGGGGTCGGAAGCAAATACAAAGTGGTGAGGACAATATTAGAAATATTTAAAAATAATCAGGGCCAATTATTAGCCAAGAAAATTTAATTTATATTTACTAATAAAAAGTTTCAATCACATTTTTTAATATCAGTTGCCACAAATTTCCCAAAAATTTGTTCTCTATGATCACTTCCATGAATAAATCGGTTAGCACTATCAATCAAGCTTAGATCATCAGTAAGACCTCGATAAATATGCAAAGTCATGATGTGATTCAGCCTGTCTTGTGCCATTGTCGAACGCAAATACGTTTTCACTCTTCGTAAAGCACTAAAGGACCTTTCACTGACAGCATTAGTTGCTGGTATTACAAGTAGGAGTTGAAACAATTGACACACTTCAGATAGAAGTTCTCGCTGAACTGGAGTCATTGCTTTGAAGAATTCAGTAACATCAGTGATTTTAACAGAGGTTTGATTTGGAGTGAAATTAGCTCTCAGTATCTCCAGCTGAGTTCTTAATAATTCATAATTAAAATCAGTCGTATAGAAATTAGCCACACACTTTAACTCAGCTTCATAATCCAGTCCTTGAAATGCTTTTAGAATAAGATTTTGAACATTATGAAAAACATTATAACCAGGCCGATTAAATCGATCAGTAATAGAAGTGGTGATGAGATCCAATGCTTCAAAGTAGATAGGTCTTAGTCCTCTGGTGTTTCAGGAAACACACTCTCTGCATCTCCTTCTTCGAATCTTCGAGGAGCTTTACGACGACGTGGTAAACCTGGTGGTGAAATACTAAAATGTTCAACCTCTTCACAAATCTTTTCCCAAAATAACTTAAACATGTCATCAGAACGTATAGATTTAAGAACTTTCAAAGTCATGGAGGCCACTTCCTGACCTTCTGAGGCTGATATGTCACTCTTTTGCAATGCTCTGCTCAAGTTATCACTGTGTTTAAGAATCAAATGCCCTAAACAAATTCCAAAATAATAATCAAAAGTCTTCATTTGAGATGCAACTCCATTTATACGAGCCTTCATTTCAGTGTCTTTCACTAAGTCAATAGCTTCTTCCCACAATTCTTGAAGAACTTCAAAATTGTCTAAGATACTCTTTAAAGAATATGCCCTTACTGTCCATCTTGTTGGACAAAGAACTCTAACACCAGGTGTATCAGGGGCCAACTCACTTTTCAGTTTCTCAAACAATGTATCTCTACGTGGGGACTTCTTTATAAGTTTTGTGATTTCACGAGTTGTATCAAGTGAATCTTTCATAATTTTAGAATGTTTGATTGCATCTCCACATGCAAGGCTGAGTGAATGGCCATAGCAGTGTGTGTACAAAGCTTTAGGCTCTTCTTTTAATACTTTAGCAACTACTCCAGCATTTTTACCTGACATTGTAGTAGCACCATCGTAACACTGCCCTCTTACTTTGGCAATAGAAAGATTTAAACGCCTAAGAATATCAAATATTACTGCAGTAATCGTATCAGCATCAATTGCATCCATCATGAACAAGCCAATGAAGTCTTCATGGACTTCAAAGTTAGCATCAACCCAACGAATACACAATACAACTTGCTCACGATTTGAAGCATCAGTTGTTTCATCAACCATCAAGGTAACAAAAGATGCTGAATGTATTGAACTGGCAACCTCTTGAAGGACTTGAAGTGCCATTACTTTAATCATTTCATTTTGCATATCACCAGATGTATACTTATCTGTTTTCTTTTTTATCCATTGAAATACCCTAGAGTCATCTTCCCCACGGAGTTTAAGCAATTGCATGTAATTGGAATTACTTTCATCCCCACCTCCTCGAAGAGGTAATGCTTACCTAGCTAAGAACCGGACATTTGATAGTAATTTCAAAAAACACTGTCGATGCTCCAATCTATCTTTAGCAAGTTGAGATGACAGACTTTCTCCTATATCCTTGGTAGTTGCAAGGAGAGTAATGGTATTCAGTACTGCATCCTTATGGCATCTACTGGACTCATGGTTTGGAAATTTAACACATGCATCCTTCCAATTTGTGTAGCCAGATGAAATATAGGTGGTTTCAAGATTACCTACTGAATTAAGCTTATTCTCAGATAGGCTTTCACACAAATGAAGCAGAATGCTGCATCCATATCTTCACAATAATGAAGCCAAGGCCACCTTTGGAACCACTGGGGCAAAAACGATCTTTTTACAACATTTTTCTTCCCAAATTCTCTCCTTGGGAACTTGAATGGAGGAGAGGATGGCTGGTGCGGCTCTGTTCCAACTACTTGGCACTTGCAGCTTTCTAGGCTTCATGGATGATTGAATGCAGCCAAAACTTTAGTAGCTAGTTGACTGTATTTTAGCTCTGACTGTATTTTAGCTCTGGCTCTACACTAGACAATGGTGGTTAGCTAGGTAGTGGTAAGGTTAGTTCACGAGGTTCTTCAATATAATGTAATCACAACGACTAGAACAAGAACAACAACTAAAAATGACTGAATGACTGGTAGTTTTATAGGCATGCTCAAGGTGGGGTGGTGCTAGTTGGGCGGAGCCCGACCTCTGCTGGGGAGAGGTCGGGTAACAAGCCTATACCCGGGTTTGTTCCCTGCTGCAACGTACGTTGCAGTCCAATCAGATTGAAGTGAGGTTAAATGCTAAGGAAATTAGCTGACTCAGCAGAACAAACCCGGGTATAGGCTTGTTACCCGACCTCTCCCTTCAGAAGAGGTCGGGCTCCGCCCAACTAGGGTGGTGCAAGTAAAGTACACAGGAAAAAAGAAAAAACATTGTATGCAGGTAGACTTCCATAAGTTTATATAAATTGAAAGTGTGAATAAATTGAATAGAATACTAATTTGAGTTCGGTAAACAAAGTCAATGGTGTGGAAAATTAAGTAATCATAGTTCACCTTTGGATTCCAACATCGATGCCATTTTTACCTAAGCTAAAAAGCAACGTGATAATAAGCGCTCGCGCAAACAAAACCACGCCCACTTCGGCAAAAAAGTGGTGAGGCCGAAACCTCACCAGCCTCAGCGGTTCCGACGGCCTTGCGCTGAATGCATGTAATTGTTAGATATTTAAAAGTGATTTACAACCTGCAAGCTGGCTCACGTGACAAGCAAGTTTTTTTAAGGGGCGGTTCCCGCTGTAAGCCTACGATCGCACAGCTCTGGAAAGGCTCGCTTTTTTCTGGAAAATGAAGTCCAAAATCAAAATTCTGGCATATTAATTAAAGGAACTTACTTCGTGAAATACTGCTGTTTGATGCCGCTTTCAGAGCCTGGCTGGTTCCTACCTTCCAAAAGTACCTGTTGACAGACAGAGTGACAGAACGAACGAATGAATGATGTAACCCTCTGGGCGCATGCGCGCTGAGGGTTAACTGGTGCAGGGCAATAGTTTCACTCGTTCTCCAATCATTACCAACATTTTATCCAGGATTTTTAGGAGATAGCACTTCAACCAATCAGCCCTTAAAGTATCACTATGGATGTCAGCCGCACAACCCTCATTCTTTCAAACAAGTTCCTACAACACCTCAACTAAATTCACAATGAATTAAGGTGGAATCTAATGTTATACCTATCAGATTAGATGTCATCCTCAAGCTTACTTATTCAATCTGCATCAAAACTTGCAAACCAACACGCACAGATTGCTACACCACACACATCGCTCCTGAACTGGCTACTGGTCAATTACTCTCCTGTCTTTGCCAAGATAAAACCTCACCTCCTGAAGAAATGAAACATTTATAATGAGTATCCAAGAAGAATGGATATCATGCCACCACCATCAACTAAGCTATCTGAAAATAATGTTTTTTGGCAAAAATGAAATGTTTGGTTTAGTTTTAAACTGGCTAACTATGTATGCAGAGAATTCAGCCAGTATTGACTGAAAAGGTATGAAAACAAAAAAATGTAATTAAAAATTGCTAATTATTATTATTATTAAAATCTTTTGCAGGCATTTTTAAACATTGAAATTTGGTAGTCACAGAATTGTATGCACAATCATTATTGCTTATAACACATAATTATTTCACAGACTTATTAAACAGCTTGGCTGGGTTCAATATCAGCAGTAAGTTTCGGTTGTGTTTAAAATAAGTCTGTGTAAGAGAGAGAATTGTTGGATGGAATTACCTGCAATCACACCTAAACATAGCTACCAGGATCTTGAATGCTATATTAAGTCACCATAGCTAATTATATTCTAATTAACCTTGCAGTATCCCACTATATTTTTCTGTTTTCCTATAGACTTGCATTATTAGCTATATACTGTATTCTTATCACTAGCTATTGGAAGATACTCTCATTAAAGGAAAATATTCAATATGAATATGCTGTAGACTAGCTGGTTGCTCTAAAGAGCACCTTTTAAGGTGTTTAGCAGAAGGCACTGTCCCGGCTTTATCTTCCATACCAATACATTGTTACCCTTAGTCATGACTTCCTGCGGAGACAATATTAAGTTTAACCTGGGTGTTGAGCCAGCAAGTGAGTGTAATGGCTACATCAACAATAAACCATAAAGGCTCAGAAAGAAATTATGAAATAATGTAATGATAAAAAGCAGGATGGATGAATAATAACAAAATATAAGAATTATTTACTGCAAGAAAATAAAGTGCTGACAAGGCAAAGCATCATACAATTACAATACAAAAAATTGTACGCCACAAAACCAACAGTGAGTTTGTTCAAAAAACTAAGTATTTGACAAGGGAGGTGTGGCCTTTATCTTTGGCTAACTGAAGAGCGCTTTTTCCATCCTAAAAACATATATATGATAAGGTTAAAAAATTCTATAACTTGACGTAGTGTAAGTCCTCAATTATCGGCCAAAGTTTGCCCCTCGAAGCATAAGCCCAATCTATAAGCTTTCTCAAGATCTAGCAAGCATCTTTTAGACAATTTCATACTGCATCTTTATGGATACTTATTATTTTGTTATTGCTGAGCATAACTCAAGTACTCAGTGGCCGGGCCTCAATTATCAGCCATGCTCTCCAATTATCGACCACCCATTGAGCTCGCATACTACGGTTATCGGCCACTCAGCAATAATCACCCATAACTTGTTTCTAATAAGAATTCACTCAAACTGAACGATAACACTGTAATATACATATGAAAGCCTTTTACCACAGCATTTCAATAAATTTTTATGTCACAATTTTTGTAGTTAACTTTTTTAAAACAATACATGCAAGCATTCGGGCATAATTTGTAGTAGCTCTTTCTTTTAATTCCCTAATTTTTTTATATGATTATAAACATACACATCTGTAAATACATGATATTATCGATTGAGTTTAGCTCTCTTGCTTAAAAACTGAGTCCTTGTATTCACAACAGAACTTGAGGTAAAGATGTGGAATAGAAAGGAGCTGTGGGAGCCAGCCAGAGATGGATGTAGCAGAAAGCCTACTTGAGATGAAGGCACTTGACAGAGACTGTATAGTGAGCCTACTGTGAGATGTAAGTTGTGGAGGTACATTACATTGATTCCTCCTTACAGCTGAATTATTTCCACTTCTTATACATCACAGCAATCATAAATCATTGTGTGCAATCATTAAGGTTAATTAAGTTTTAGCAAGCCTTCAGCTGTAAAGCACAACAAGTAACTAGTTTTGTAGCTAGCTAGCTACTAGCTAACACGTTGTGGTGTTATAGATAGCTATTAATGATAGAGTGAACTGATAGTCGTAATTCAACACCAAAGGATATCATCTACAGCTACCTCCAACTCAGCTTACCTAGATATACGAAGAAGAGCTACGAAAAATAAGGTGCACAGAGTCGCAATACAAACTGAAGTGGAATAAAATACAGGATTCTGTGCTCGTTCAGCACTTTTAACCTGTCGATAATTTAAGCTTACGTGGTCGATTAATGGGTGTTGATAATTGAGGACTTAGCTACACGTATTCTGCCTGCTGCAAAACTTTGTGTTTAGCTAGCAAATTTGTGCATTTACCCACATATTGCGGGAAACACATTGGATTTCAAATTTAGTACATGGCTTTAAATCTTTGAAAAAATCATGAAATGATTATAAACTAAGCAGCAGTTGTAATGAGCAGTTCTGGCTTGAATAATTCTATATGGCAAAATATGGGTTTGTATAGCAGCGGACATAAATTGACCTTGATGAATTTTGCTAAATTTATACATACAATGTAGTAGTTAGTAGTGTGTGTCCTACATTACTTACAGTATATAAGGTCAAACTATACACTCTAACTACATTCAAAAGAAAGCAGATATACTTAGTTGAATGAGGGTTAGTTGAAGAAAAGTTTGTTTTGGCCACATGACTAGTTCAATCTAGCTGGGCATGAGATGTGTCAATTTATTCAGTTTGTCAAACACAACTAAGCCATATACTGGATATTTTGGGTGCATACAATTATTGTAAGAGTTTAAGGCATGTATACACATTCAAAAATGGTCTCTATCATATTCACCATATATAATCAGTTCTTTCATTTGAATTACTTTGCTCTCATTATATGCAACTCACAAATATTCTATTACAAAAATAATTGCAGCCCTTTATTGCTATAATTATCTAAATCAAATCTTAGACTTCATGAAGCCTTTCTAGTGAGGCACAAGTGAAAATAGTAATTTCATATGAAATACCGATCAGAACTTTTTCCATAAAGAATTACTACTCTCCAAGGTCTATAAACAATACCTTCGTGTAAGTTAGGTCTGCTCCATGGTCCACCAAATAATGAACAATATTTTCATGGCCATTTTGTACAGCTAGCTGAAGAGGTGACCATCTCATCTAGTTGATAGAGAGAATATCACTAATAGCTGCTGAAAATCCTAGCAATCTCCATGACTTACTTTGGTTGGTTTGTTAAGGTCTAGATTTCCGTCATGCTGGATTAAGGTTTTAACAACTTCAAAATGTCCCACTTGACATGATAGACCAAACGGAGATATTTCAGACTAGAGAACATAAGAATGATAGTAAAATATAAGTTTATCTTCATGAAACATACCTCATCATAAGTAGCTTTATATTTTAATAATACTTCGACAATCTTGGGATAGTTCATGCTGGCAGCATACAGTAGTGGAGACCACAAACCCTGTTATCAACACATTTAAAATTACAAAATTAGTGGTGTGCTTTAAAAGCAAGCTTATCCAGTTCATTGTAGTTATTGTTTCATTTTCATCAATAATGGTACACTCCAGCCAGTAGAACCTCTGAACAGAGAATAGTTTTTGGACCAGGGCTTTCCGTTCACAAATAAAAGGGGTTTTTTTCTTCTTTAAGGTTATAAGCAATATGTTATCTATTGGAGGAGGCAAGCAGAAAGTACACTAAATAAAGCTATTTTGCTTGTTAGAAAGTTCACTATCAGGTTCCACTGTAGTTGGAATTTAGCTACTCATTATTTATGGTATGTTGAGGAGTGCCACTTGTATATACTATGTAAGACACTCTGATGTATTGCATTCAACAGTTGAAAAAGTAAACTCAAGTTAAAAACATTATAATTTGCTGTGCTAGCCAGCTGTTCATTGGAAAGGCAAGATAAATTTTGTCTAACATTATCATAATCATAATCACATGCAATAACCGATTACCGGCCAAATACGCAATTTTTGCTACCTCCGTATTTTGTCCCCCGAAAGGCCAAATATGCAATTCTGGTACAAGAAAGGGGATAATATCTATCTGCCTACAGCTGCATACCTGAGTCTACCAGTTATATATCATTGCATCTCAGGTTTGTACTGGTAGTATAGCTATCTGTATAGCATATCTACAAGTGTCGTTACATATAAAATTCGTCAGATAAACTTTGCTACAAAACACTTCAAGCTTATCAAATATTTTCATATACAAGAACAATAATTCATGATTATTTGATACTTTGAATTAAGCTACAATGATATCTTGAGTCTTCTCAGGAAGTCTATTGACTTTACTGTGGATTCAGGACTAGGAAACACAAGAGTATCTCCAACTTCCAAGCTGATCCATAACTTTGTATTATTAGAATTGTAAAGTTTATAATATACCTGGAAAGTATGAACAGAACACAAGAATGTCATGGAGTGAATTATACAGCGAGCGAGTGAAGCGAGCGAAGCTGACTCTCAGTCGTGTTCAATTGAGATTTCAGATATAGGTATGTATGCGTACGTCAAAAATTTTCGCCCGCGCTTCTAATTACGTAAGTTTGGTAAAGCGTTCACAGTTCCAGTATTTTTAAATTAACGAGCGCGGAGAATCCTGTATGGGTCCACTTTCGTAGTCTGGGATCAGAGACTTTAGATTCTCTGATGCTAACTGAGAATGGAAAAGGTTACACTGTGCACTACAGTTAGATGTAATTTCTGTCCTATTTTTCTGTAAAAAGATTCTGCTCGTTCGCCATGCATTTGCGCTATTCGAGCGCACCACTAGTTAATGAATTAAAGTCAATGTCATTGGCTTGATTAGGATGTTCTCATTGTTACTAATATAAGTCTGAAAATGGTGTGTGTTTTGCCTTCTAACAATCCACCTCTACATTTGCTGTTAGTGTCCATACGTGGTTCACTCATAACCATTACTCATATCTCTGAATTTGTCTTCAATTGTAATCTCACAACTAGTGTGGTGAAACTAAGCAGCACAAAGTGGCACCCCAAGTACGCTACGAGATACCAAATACTTTCGTAGCCTTATGCGTCCTCCCATCCACTATCGAAAACTGGAGCATGCAGGACTTTCAATCCATTGAGCAATAGCAAGAGCAAGTTTTATCTGCGGCTGATCTATAGAAACTTTATGTCCATCCCCAATTGTTTCTCCGTTACAAAGTTGGAAAGTTGCTTCTCCAGTAAGGGTTAATTCTGGGGGTAAAAATACGGTGGCTCATGGCACCACGGTTATATAATAAATTGACCGATAATCGGTTAATATGACACATGTATATATATATATATATATATATATATATATATAATATATTTCATCAACTCAAATCCATGCACCCCAAATAGTGTCTCTTAGTTTTGCTTGCTTGGTAATAAAAAATGTAAACTTACCATTGCCAAATTGGGATCAGCTCCATTTTCTAGTAGCATGGTAACTATATCTACGAAGCCTTGATAAGTAGCACATAAAATTGGTGACCAATCACACTTCTAATGAAATAACATGGATCGATTTTTTGTAATAAAGCATTATTTTCATGCTGACATCCAAAATTGTTGATTCACACAAGAAATTTTTATTAACTCACTGCCTGGAGTATTCAACTGAGGCTTATAGCGCAGTAGAAGATTTAATATTTCCTTATTTCCTACATGACACGTCCAAAGTAGTGCAGTCCAACCTTCCTGTAACATATTACAAATTTTATTTTTACAATGTATGAGATTAAAAAATTAACTACCTCATCATCTTCTTTGGCTTCAATATTTACAGATAAATCTAATAGTACCTTCTTAACTGCACGAGTGTCTTTATGTTTCACAGATTTGATCTAGAAATATCAATAAAATTAATATTTAAAAAAAGCAATGACAAAGTAGCAACAACTTTGTTCTTCTTACAAAATACTGTTCTGAAAGAAAGCCAAATACATCATGTTTATTTAGCCTCTTCATCAAATCCAGTACAGTGATGTTGCCAGGATTCTAATTGACATCTTTGAGTCACTGATGTTGAATTAGCTTGCGCTATTCCTACCTTGCTTTGAATAAAGATATCAGCTTTATTTTCCAGTAAAATACTCATGACATCATACTCGTTTTGAACTGCGGCATAAGCTATGGCTGTCCAACCAGAACCCTGGATTATTTTACACAGTTGAAACATGGTTATGCAAAATTAAGATACAATTGTACCTCACACTAAAACACAAAGCTATCTTATAGATCTATCTTAATACACACGACTGCCACACAATTCACGACTGAATATATTCTAATTGATGGATACCTATGGCTTACATCTTGTTGGTTTACTTCTGCCTTATGGGACAATAGCACAGACACCATATCCTTGTATCCCCAATGAGAAGCTATCATTAATAAACTCCTTTTCACCTGGTAAAAAGGGGAAAGTGGCTATTACCATTAAAAATATGCAAACATATCATCAGACTGAATTAGTTTAATTTATACCTCAGACCAAGGCCTGTTAATACTTGTACTAGTAGAGTATTGTTTGATCTTCTCAACACAATTATCCTGAACTGCAAACAGCAGAAAAAGTTCATTTTGTTCCTATTAAAAAATATATTAGAATTAAATATATTTGATATTACTTGATATAGTATATCCTACCAGCTCATTTGCTATTCCAGAAGTACAATCAAATATTTTTTCATCTTCCAAATACACTGCTGATATACGAGCTTCTTGAAGAATGGGAACAGCTTCCTTGATATTCATGATCAATGATTGTGCTGCTGAAGATGAAACATACCACACTATCTCAATACATCCTTCAAGAATACGGTCCAAAACTAGATGGAGATCTTCATAATTCAAAGGTAATTTTTTCCAGACATCTTTAAGATAATTCAAACATTGATTTAAAATTCTCTCACTTTCGAAAAATTTCCATTTGCAATTTTTTTTAAAACACCCTTGATAAGCAATTGGGTCAAGTGCCAATATATTAACATTGGGTTTTTTTGGTGTCATCCAGTCACAAATTAGAATGCATTTTTCATGACCAAGAATATTTTTCTTGTATTCTTCAATTTTCTCAATTATCTCTTCGTTATTCAGCAAAAATTCTTGAGCTACATCAAGTAGTTCATCTGTATTACTATAATCCCAAACTTTATGATCCGTTAATAAGTCGAATATTTCATGTATAGTTTGTGCTTTTTTAACTTCATGTTTAATATAGTCGTTGTCAAATACATCCTCCAGATGCATTTTAATATTATTTATGATCAATTCTTTCTTGGTTTTATCTTCTTCTGCTTCAATTTTTTCCTGCAGTGCATCTCTGATACTTCTCTTTAAGCTGCTGTACTTGCCTCTGATAGTGGTGCCATCAGCCCTAGCCAATCTTTTAGCTTTGTCACTGGTACATTCAACTAAATGAATAAATTATATATCAAAAGGAAACTTAAATCTTAATGTCATACTATTACTAGAACTAGTGGTGTGCTTGAGAACAACATGGCAAGAGAGCCTGCCTAGTTTTGTTACTTGGTATAGTAGTAGTTAACCTTTAATTAATAAATATAGATACAACAAACAACAAACTTAACAAATATAGATTTATTGCTTTCTTACCTCAATTTCCCAAGTAGTGGTAGATTCTGTAGCCTCTATTTTTAAGCTATTCTGATTGTCTGAATTACTAGTAATTTGCATCCAAGCATTGACGTATACACATAAAAAGATGGCGAGAGTTATTATTTCTTTTTTTTGTAATTTTAGCTAACAAGTACAGAATTACTTACCCACCTCAGTCCAAGTAGTGGTAGCTTCAATATTTAGGAATATGACTGTCTGAATTACTCCTTGACAACCAAACCAACAAACACTTAGCTACTAAAGAAAATCAGCAAAGTTTTTGAATTTACATCTGGTAAACATTTTCAATGCCATAGTGACCACTCACAACAACATTATGTGACTTGTAAAAAAAACATTTCTGGCTAACTTTCACACAGTTTCGAGACCCTAAATAAAACTTACTTATATGGCTGTCACAAGAAGAAATAGGGGGAATGCCCAAAAAGCTGTATTTTGGGGGGAAAGAGCCTGTGTGTGCATTTAATTGGAATATATACAATCCATACACACATATGTGACAGGCTCTGACTAAAGGGGGCATTTCACGCAAACCAAAAAAAAAGATTTATCTCAACTTAGTGCTAAAATCCTGGAGGGTAAAACCTTCGATGCGCAGAGAAACTGGCAGTTGAACTGGGCTGTATTCAGCAAAGCAATTGAACTAGAAATCGAGAAAACATAAATTGAATTTCCACTTCCGGTATAATTAACGTTTCCGTATACTTAACGGCGTACTCCGCATATGTAATGGAGTAGTTGAGACCCTTTACCTAACACATGGTAACTATTGTAGGTGTCTATGAGGTGCTGCCAAACTTTGTAGTTAGCTGCCAGGTGCCTTTGAAAGATATAGCACAGACTACTTATAGAGTGCAGTCTTTGTAGTTTGACTAGACATCTCTCAAGAGGGAACCAGGCTTTCTACAGCATCTTTGGTGGGCTCTATTTAGAATAAATGCTGCTCAGTCATGGTCTGTTGTAGTTGTAATAAGACTGGAAGCTGTAAGAGCTGTGTATGTGTGAGGAATGGAATGGAATGTCTTGGTTGTCAACCCAGCAAGATAGGAAAATGTCAGAACACTAAAGGTAACATCACTCAAACCCCTACTCCTCCTTCAGACCCTATTCTATCTACCAGCTTCTCTGCTAATGATTCAAGTTGTTGCTCATCTATGAACACAAGCTCCATGGTCAGTCCTGTTCGTACAACTCCTGTTGTTGCCAGTTCCACACCTCCTTCAGCAACTAACTCTCCTGATATCGCTCTCCCAAACTACCAAGCAATCTGCTGTTCCAGTTTTCTCTTGGGGTATTCATAATGCTAGCACGTTTATGAGACTGCTTGATGATGCTTATGTTGAGGTTGTACACTGGAGTCCCAACCTTTTTTTCATTCCATCAGGGACTGTTGGGTCTGCTTTTGTTGGAGAGCTTAGCAGACTATTCAAAGCCTTTGCGGCAGCCTCTGCCCTTGAGGCTGTGTCAATGATGGCAGCAACAGTCTTGCCTATACTCCTTCTTCAAAAACCTTCACGCAACTCAAAAAGAAAAGAACATGTTGTCTGCCTACGAAGACGGTTAGACTCCTGGCTTGAAGGACATTTGTCTGAGAGTGAAAGAGGGGAGAGCCATACAGGCCAGACTTCGCAGAGGTCAACACAAACAGCAGCCTGAGGATCAGTGTGGAAGACAATTTGCCAAGTTAATGTCCAAAGGCAAAACAAAGTCTGCACTTCGGCTCCTTTCCAATGAGGGGATTGGTAAACCTTTTCATCTAGACGAGAGAATCTATATGGATGGTACAAGCAGGTCAGTGCGTGAGATCCTTGAAGACAAACATCCGCCTAGTCAGCATGCCACACTTGAAGCTGTTGTGGATAAAGATCCAGAACCTGTACATCATGTGGTTTTTGATTCTATCGATGCTCAGCGCATAAAGTCAATGGCTTTACGCACAGAAGGGGCCGCTGGTCCATCAGGTGTTGATGCAGCAGGATGGAGACGGCTGTGCTGTTCCTTTGGACGTGCTTCACAGGACCTCTGTGAGTCTGTTGCTGCAACTGCTAGGCGTCTCTGCACATGTCTTGTAGACCCCAAAACCATCTCACCATTATTGGCATCAAGGCTTATTGCCCTCGACAAGAACCCAGGTGTACGTCCTATAGGTATTGGAGAGGTATCTAGACGAATCATTGCAAAGGCTGTCTTGTCAGTTGTTGGGGATGACATCCAGGAAGTAACAGGGACCAGGCAACTTTGTGGTGGACAAACTTCAGGCATTGAAGCAGGAGTTCGCTCAATCAGGAGAGCATTTGAAGACAATAATGCAGAGGCTGCATTGCTGGTTGATGCAGCTAATGCATTTAACTCTCTTAACAGAGCTGTGGCCTTACAGAATGTGAGGAAACTGTGTCCCTCTCTAGGAAACATCCTGACTAACTGCTATAGAGTACCAACTGACCTTTTTGTGGACGGTGATAGAGAGAAGGTACAACACAAGGAGATCCTTTGGTAATGCCGATGTACTTTATTGCTACAATTCCACTCATTGATAAGTTGTTCTCTGAAGTCAAACAGGTCTGGTATGCTGATGATGCGGCTGCTGTTGGTAAACTAGCTAATCTTCGTCACTGGTGGGATGATATCATCTCTCATGGAGCAAACTTTGGCTACTTTGCCAATGCCAAGAAGACTTGGTTAGTAGTTAAGCCTGAACACTACCAAAGTGCAGTTGACGCATTTGATGAGACCAGTGTGAGAATTACCACTGAAGGAAGGCCTCACCTAGGAGCTCCTCTTGGATCAATCCAATACAGAAGGAATTTTGTTGAGGCCAAGATTGAAGATTGGAACAAAGGTATCGTTGCACTGTCTAAAATAGCCACCTCCCATCCTCATGCGGCCTATGCAGCGCTCACACATGGTTTTTCAAGCAAATGGGTGTTCCTATCTAGAGTAGTTCCAGGCCTAGACCTTCAAATTCTTGAGGATTCTCTTTGATCCACTTTGATACCTGCAGTGACTGGACGATTACCTTTCAACGACAGTGAAAAAATCATTGGTAGCACTGCCAGCAAGATTGGGAGGACTTGGAATTGGGAATCCTGCTGAGCAAGCATCCATTGAGTATACAGCATCACAGAAGATCACAAGTCCCCTAACATCAGCTATCTTATCAGGAGATAATGACTGTTCATATCAAATTCATTTGGACCAAATATCAGCCAAATCAGAGGTCAAATCAGCAAAGAGAGAATGTCACCAAAAGCGAGCTTCAGACCTTAGAAAAACTTTGTTCAGTGACTTACAGAGAGTCATGGAGCTTGCCCAAGAGAAGGGATCTTCTATTTGGCTCACTATACTTTGCCATTGGAGGAACATGGTTTCCACTTACATAAGAGTGCTTTCTATGAAGCGCTGGCTTTGAGATACAGCTGGTCTCCTCAACGCCTTCCATCAAACTGTGTTTGTGGCTCCAAACTTTCCATTGATCATGCTTTTTCTTGTCCGAAGGGTGGATTCCCGTCAATCAAACACAATGAAATCCGTGATCTGACAGCAAATCTCTTGACAGAAGTATGTAGTGAAGTATGTATTGAACCAGAATTACAGCCATCGGGAGAAGTCCTGAAGGGAAAAACTGCAAATTGTGATGAGGGTGCCAGACTCGATATTGCTGCTAATGGCTTCTGGGGGGGAAGATATGAGCGGACCTTTCTAGATGTGTGTATCTTCAATCCACATGCCCCCTCCAACTCCAACCAGTCACTGTCAGCCTGCTACAAGACACATGAGAAGTCTAAGAAGAGAGCATATGAGCAGAGAGTCCGTGAGATTGAGAAAGCCACTTTTACACCTATTGTTCTATCAGCTTCTGGTAGCATGGCTGTTGAAGCTACTCATTTTTATAAACGCCTGGCTTCTCGTCTTGCAGAGAAATGGGATGAGGCTTATTCCAGTACATTGGCCTGGCTCAGATGAAAAATTTCCTTCTCACTGCTACGTTCTGCAATTCAGTCCTTGAGAGGTGCTCGGTCCTGCAACGGTCATCCTTTGTGAAGCCTAGTGCTGGCCTAAGTGTTGTACACGCAGAGGCCAAGATTGACTCTGCACATCTGTGCACCTGAACCTTTTCTTTGTTGCTTTTCATCCAGATATTTTCTTTTCTATTCTTCACTATCTTCCTTTTTTCTAAAAAAAATTAAATCGTGCAGCCGCTTTTTAACGGCGAAGTAACGAAGTTTTGCATATAGAGTTCTTTTTAGCTTTCAGAGCGTCTCACAGCCTGTCTTGTCGGAATCCTTGGCTACTCTACTCGATGTAGAGGTAAACTTTCAGCTAGAGGTAAGCTGCATATTGCATGCAATAGTCTCAAAGCTATGCCATTTTTTAGCCGTTTGTTATAAACTCCACCCATTCCCCGCTTATTGTACTTCGAGAACGAGAGAGAATAAACAGTAGCTTGTCTTTCCATGGTATGCTTGGGGTTTTTTAAGTTGTTTTGACATTTGAAATTTGGCAAGGCTTAGAGTAAGGATCACTAAGACTAATTCTGCAAAAAACAAAAATTGGAGAAAGAAAGAATTTTTCCGATGACTTACTTCTGGAGTCTATATTTCAATTTCAATTTTTGCGCAAAATGCCCCCTTTTGTCAGAGCCTGTCACATAAATATATATAATACATATATCGAACATATACCCAATTTTCAATTGTCCACCCCTAATACTGTCCAACTCGCTACGCTTGCTCACCAATTCTATTCAGGATACTACACCAGTTTAATATTCTGCTGGCCTTCCACACATTAAATGGTGGCTATTAGAGCAGCTAAATTTAAAGCTTCATGTCAAGTTGAGCTGGCATGACCTCAAGCAGTAAATGGAATGCACTTAATTCATAACTAGATTAAACTTAGTCATCTGTATAATAAAATGCTTTGTGTGTCAGTGACGACAACAACGACCAACAGTGTGTGTATTCATGAATAATTCATGAGCTCAGTACAGTTTGGTACAGCATCGTCACACTATGGTAAGTAAATTATTGTCACACTATGGTAAGTAAAGTGTCGTCATATTCAGTATAAAGTGCAGGTTATTTATAAAATAGTGGGTGCAAAGATGATGGAAGGTGGCGTAGGTTTCCCTGCACTATAGGGCATTTAGCCCTATCCACTACAGGAAAGGTGGTGAAAGCATGAAATGTCCAAAATACGTTACTACAGGAAATTCAAGTTTTTGCCCTGTGGTAGGTTTAAAATGGAAGGAAAGAGAAGGCAAAAAGTCGAGTGATTAATTATAACTAAAAAGCCGGTGGAATTGACGAGTAAAGGCGGGGGTTAGTTTTCAAAATAAAAGGCTAAAGTACGAAATAGAAGACAAACGTTTCTCAAAGTAGGACAGAAATTCAGAAACAGGGGAGATAGACAGAGGAAAAGGGGACTCCATGACTCAAGAAGAAGAGCTGAAGATAGGAGAGGTCTGGTACAAGAAAAGCTCAGATAGTTCAGAAAAAAAAGAGCAGGAGAGGGAAATTTATGTAACCTTAACCAATGGTAGAGAATGACAACTGAGTAAGATAACTTGTGCTACTGCATTCTTACTTTGCAATACGTCAAGCGCCACTGTGTGGCGGGGTACTTGCTAGTGTGAATATAAAGGTAATGACAAGGAGAAAGACAATAAGTAATACTGGAATGTGTGGCCAGGTGTAGGTGATGTACTGGATTCTTCACATTAATGTTGAGTACTTCAGAAGTTCGTCATACCAAGAAAGTAAGAATAGAGTTTAAATACACGCTAAAGCACACAACAATCAGACTTACTTGGGGAGGCGTTCAGCAGCAGTTCTGCGCTTCTTTTCCTCGAATTTGCTACATTAATAGCTCTAGATCACCTTCCGCAACCTTCAGCCAGTTTTAGCACACAACTAGAAGCTCGTTTAAACAATAAACTACGAGTGATTAGTTATAACTGGCATATACAGCCGCGGAAAGAACTACCATAACTTCTCTTTCATTTCAACAAGCAAACTTACGGTAATAATGCGCACCTTAGACCCACCCCGTTTTTACCCGTGGGTGTCGATGTTTTCGCGCTTTGAGCTACTAGTGTCATGTGACCTTAATCAGTTTCCAGTTTCGCTAAGTGCATTCCTCTTTTGCCACATTTGTGGTCACGCCAACTCAACGTGGACATACTATAGGTTAAGTGATAGAAAATGCTCTGAAATTCATGCACCAAGAACACCTGCCATAAGGCAAAAAAAAGAAAGAAAGAATATCAGCACACATTATATACCAATATGCAAGATAAATAAAATAATTAAGTTGTACAGCAAAAAAAAAATGCCAGCACATTAAAATAATATTCTTAAGATACTGTTCCTCATAAATTACCTAGTAGGGGATTATTGGCACCAATTATTTTTAGTTAAAAATTACAATAGGATAGAATGTACTGACACTAGAAGGACAGGATGTGGTGAGACTAGAAGGACAGGATGTGGTGAGACCAGAAGGACAGGATGTGGAATTCTAAGAAAAACCAAGAGTATAAAGTGGTCAGCAAGAATGGAAAATGTTGCACTTACTATCAAATAACAGCATTCACTGTTTTAGCAAATAAATAGGAGTCACGATTTGTACCGAAATATTGTCGACGTGTTGTTAAGTGCTCTTGCTTGTAATCCAAAATGACAAGGAACTAGATGCTTAATAAAAAAATGGGTGCTTAACAGTGAGTGGGCACTTAAAACTGAGGCTGAGCACCAATCATGTCATTGATTAGATGTGTGGAGAGCTGGAAAGATGTGAAGTGCTTAACAAAAACAGTACTTAACAAACACACATCAAAGATATACTCTGTAAATCTAATCCACTAATATGGTACCTTCCAATTTACTCTGTATTATACTTTACATATATTTTGTATCATTGTATATCATATTCTACTACAATCTTAATAATTTATTTAATAATTGAATGATTGTTACTATCAAACTCATCGCACCTTGTGTATGAGTGATTCTTTCTCCCTTCCGGTCAGCATATGTTTGGTCCAACATACAACAGAATTTGAATATGTGAATATGGTTAAGTAAGGCTATTTGTAGTGTTAATTTTGAAATTTTTTAAACTTTAAACATGAACAACTTCAGAATTAAATACCTCAATATGGCATCCTTCCCTTAAAATCTTACGAACTTTCACAGACGTTGTTCTCTGGTTCATTTCTAATACACGCACACACATATATATGATTTTAATATGATTATTAGCGAGCGATACACTATCAGGTTAATGCAATTGAAAATTGGAAAATATTTTTTGTTTGTTTGTATATATGTGTGGACGTACGCATCATTTGTATTTTGACCCTCGCATATTTTTGTGTTAACTCAGTGTTTCACCCCATCCCAAATTTCACTGAACAAAATCCTTTGGTTTATCGATCATTACCCGTATCATCCAATGGAATTGAATTGTTAACTTGTCATAGTTATATGCACTACGCAACACTGTTGTTCTTTCTTGAAAATGTATTGTCCAGTAGTCTAACCACAAAGTTAAGTTTTGTGTACGTATGTCCAGTGAAGAAGTGTGTCTGAAAGTAGCGCTGCATTACAGCTACTGCTTAGCTAAATAATAGCACAAAGTAAACGTTCAACAAATACATACTTAGCTGCCTTTACACAGTTTTTCGGCTACTACAGTAGTAAGCCATGCCCTAATATAGGGTTAGTGTCAAACCTGCCAGTAATTCCTTAGAAATGCCTGTTTTTCTTTTTTAAGTCAAACAGTTGCGGCGAGTGGTTTCTATGGCACTGAAACCACTTTACCTTTATACATAATTTAAAACTCGACCGTTTTTTAGATTAATCACACAACAGTATTTAGGTTTGTAGCCTAACTTGGAAGGCTCACTCACCATTTGTGCTCAAGCACACCACTAGTACATACATATGTAATCAGTATGTATATATTATATATAATACTTATAGCACGAGTCAGAGTACAATATGGGAAAATATTTTACGAGCACGCAAAATATTTTCACGAGCCAAAGGCGAGTGAAAATGTGGCGTGAGAGTAAAATATCATTCCCATATTGTACGACGAGTGTGATAAGTGATTTATTGCTTCTTGAAATTTTTCTCAACCGGTTACAATACAATTTTCATTGATTTTACTCGCTACGCGCGCGCTACAAGGAGCGTACAATATAAACCGTACAATATGGGAGAATACAGAACGCTCGCGTGATGCGGAAATATTTAAGTAAAAATATCAAAGCTGCAATAAATATATATATATATATATATATACTAGTAATGTGCTTCAGCACAAATAGCGAGTGAGCCATTGTGTAGGAGTAATTCACACAATCTAGAATCTGATAAAAGTTTATAACAAAATCTGTATACAAAAGTAACAATAAAGCTACATTCATTTAGATTAGCTGAACTTAGATCCTGTTCACCTAGTTCTAGAAGGCATCATTCAGTCTATTCGGTCCTAATAGCAATTACAATTAGCTATGCAACCATGCAAGTATTACGCCCTACAAGTACTATAGAATACCGACTATTATTCTTGATTTTACGGAAGTGGTGTTAAATAGAAGCTCGTGTGACGACAGAAAATGATGACTTAACAATTAAAAAAAATTAATCAGACACCTGCTTCGCTCGCTTGCATAACTAGTGATGTGCTTCAGCACAAATGGCAAGTGAGTCATTGTGCACAAGAAGAAAGGTAAAAAACACTTTTAACCTTAAATCTGATAAATTTATTTCATTTGCCTAAAGCTAATGTTCAATTTTCTTGAGTGCAGTAATTTAAAGTAAGCAATTTAGTTCTGACTATCTGAATGACCAGTAGCTCCTGGTAAAAGGCACTCAACAACCAAAAACGACAAACTTTTTTTTTTAACTACATAAAGGTAAAGCATTTTCAATGCCATAGTAACCTCTTGCCATTTCATGTGACTGGAAAAACAAGCATTTCTAAGAAATTACAGCAACCGTTTAGAGCCACTTGCTTACTACTAAGAAGCCTAAAAGGCGGTAAAACAAAAGGCAGCTATGCTTCAAAGTGCTATCTTTAGCGAAGCAGTACCAGTAAAGCACAACACTTTCACATACACCCACCCACACTAGTGTACTGTATATAACAGCACGTACATTGTATTCTTCACTGACTTGACTATGGAATGGATTTTTAGACCGTTGCGTAGGACGTAAACTGCACAAACCTAGATAAGTTACCACTGCTACTAATTCTAAAATGAACTCCAGTAAGATTGTAATACTTAACTGCGTCTGGTAACATTCAGAACATCAGAGACAGAGACAATCTTATTCAAAGGGGTGGACAATTAAATTTCCTTAGATGATACCAGTAAAGATCGATAAACGAAAGAATTCTGTTTAGTATAGTATGGGATGGGTTGACCACCTAGCGAACACAAAAATGTGAGCATCGAAGTACAACAATGACATACATACGTCAAAAAATATATAAACAATTATCCCCGATTTTCGATCGAGCTACCCCTGATAATGTCTTGCTCGCCAACTGTTGCAAGAATTCTTTTGGAAATTGTGAATATATAAAATATACGCATTCTTAAAATTATAACTATTATCACTTCACAATTTCTTTCTCAGCCTTCCTTTACTCATTAGATGTATTCCCTCTTTTTCACAGGCTTTTTAAACTATAAAGAATTTAAAATATTTAGTCGCCACCGGGAATCGAACCCAGGACCGCTTGCTTAACACACAAGCACTGCGCCACTGAGCATACAACAACCAGACAGCAAACAAAAACTCAGACTGACTCTGGGGTGATGTGGTGGCAATTCGAAAGTATGCCACTCTCCAACGATCTCACAACTTTTATGGAAGCCACTACAAGTGCTGATCAGGCCAACTGGATTGCTGCTATAGAAAATGAAATGAGAAGTATGGGACTTGGTAGAGTTACCTCCTAATCAAACTCATGTACGCAGCAAGTGGGTATATCAGACAAAGATGAGATCAGATGATGCAATTGAGTGCTATAAGGCAAGACTTGTACCCAAGGGATAAACCCAGAAAAGTGGAATAGACTACGATGAAACCTTCTGTCAAGTCATCAGACTAGAGTCTCTCTGAACTCGAGTTGACACCACTCTACAAAAGGGACTGAAGTTATACCAGGTTGATGTAAGCACAGCTTTTTTTTTTAAAGTACTCTTCCAGAGGAGGTTTAAAGAGAGCAACCTGAAGGATTTGTCAAGAATGGTTAAGAGTACCTGTTATGCAGAATTAGAAAGAGCATCTATGGACTCAAACAGGCTCGTGGATGCTGGAATATGTTCTTGATGCATATCTCAAAGACTTCAAGTTCATACAGTCTGCCCGTGATCCATGTATCTATATTTCAAGTGAAAATGAAACATTCTATCTTGGCGTTTATGTAGACAACATTGTTTTAGCTGGTGAATAAGAAACTAGCATCCAAAGAATCAAGGATGCCTTGAGCAGAAGGTTTGATGTCAAAGATTTGGGTCCACTGCAGTCTTTTCTTGGAATGACTCTATCTTGTGAAAGTAACAGTCAACCGATGCACACTGGCAATCTACTCAAGAAGTTTGGCATGCAGGACTGCAAGCATGCATTTACTCCCGTTGACCTAGCTAAAAGTATCAGGAGAAGTGCCAATCTCTCATAGGAAGTCTCATGTGAGCTCCTCACCATCAATACTACAAAAGGTCTATACCGGTACAGAAGATTGCCATTTGGAGTGTCGTCAGCTTCAGCGATATTTCAGAGAACCATGGAGACCATCCTGCAAGGTATACATCATGTGCAAGTTTACATAGTCAGAAGAAGAACATCTTGAGAAGCTAGAGGAGGTTCTATCACGCCTGGAGAAAGCTGAATTTGCCTGAAGCGTAGCAAGTGTGAGTTTATGTTGCCATCTTTGGAATTTCTGGGGCATACAATCTCAAAGAAGAGATTGCAGCCAACCAAAAAGAAAGTAGAAGCCGTTCACAAGTCACCAGCACCTACCAACCTGACCCAGTTGAAATATTTTCTTGGACTCATAAACTACTATTGTAAGTTCTTGCCAAACTTATCTGATACTCTCTCTCCACTGTACAGATTACTGCAGAAAGGAATGGCCTGGAAGTGGGACCAGGAGCAGCAGGATGCATTTGAGTTTTCCAAGAGGCAGTTAACCACAGATCGTGTTCTCACTCACTATGACCCAACAAAAAGTATTATCCTGGCATGTGATGCCTCACCATATGGCCTGGGAGCAGTGCTGTCACATAAATTGGACAACGGGGAGGAGAAACCAATTGCTTTTGCATCACGATCACTGGCTCCTGCTGAGCAATACTCCCAACTAGAAAAAGATGGATTGGCAATTGTTTTTGGAGTGAAACGTTTCCATCAATATCTGTTGGCCGACAGTTCTTAATCATGTCAGACCACAAACCTCTTCAAGGGTTATTTTGAGAAACCACAGGTATTCCCACAATGGCATCAGCTCGTATCCAAAGGTGGGCGTTGACACTCTCTGCCTACAAAAACAACTACAATTCAAAGCAGATTAGAAAACAACAATGCAGACTTATTAGTCGCCTTCCACTTCCAGAAACTCCAACACATATTCCAGAGCCAGGAGAGATGGTCTTGCTGACGGATATTCTCGACTCATCAGCAGTAACAGCTGCACAAGTAAAAGCCTGGACGACAAAGGACCCTATACTAGCTCAAGTACGAGAAGCAATTCTTCAAAAGAAATTGATGGCCGACTAGTTGTGATACCACCCCAAGGAAGATCGGCAATTATTGAACAGCTTCATGAGAGTCATCCTGGAATCCGATGAAAAGCTTGGCAAGATCCTATGTATGGTGGCCCGGAATGAACCAAGATCTAGAAGCTAAAGTGAAGGTTTGTCATGTGTGCCAACAATCTAGACTGTCTGACCGACCAGTAACAATTCATCCATGGGAGTGGCCCCAGAAGCCTTAGTCGAGACTACATGTTGACTACGCGGGACCATTGTTTGGGAAGATGTACATGGTCCTGATTGACGCCCATTCTAAATCGATAGAGGCCAAGACAGTCACATCAGCTACTTCAGCCATCACTATCGAACATCTAACTTCAATTTTTCATTCCATGGCTTGCCAGAAGTGCTAGTCAGTGATGGTGGCTCATGTTTCACAAGTACAGAGTTTCAACAATTTATGAAGCAGAACGGCATTCGTCATATTCACACAGCTCCATATCGTCCGGCGTCAAATGGTCAAGTGGAGCGGGCAGTTAAAATAATCAAGGATGGACTGAAGAGAGCTAGTAAACAGTCTCTGGAGACAGAACTATCCAAATTTCTTTTCCACTATCGCCTGACCCCCCACACTACCATAGGAGTAGCACCAGCAAAGCTGCTTCTAGATAGATGACCTCACTGCTGTCTGGATTTAGTGAAGCCAGACCTCAGTCAGCAAGTGTAACACAAGCAAATTACCCAAACAGCCAAGAGGGGAGGAAGAAGTGACAAGAACTTTGATGTTGGTACTCAAGTATTGGCAAAGAACTTTAGCACTGGCAGATGTTGGTTGGAAAGGAACTATACTTCACTCAAGTGGTCCAAAATCATATTGTATCATACTGACTGATGGCCGGGTTGTTCGTCGTCATGTCAAATTCGCAACAGCACATCTTTGCCTCTAGACAATGAGAATGGCACAGACAGCTGGACAGATTTAGGACCAAATACAGAAGGGCCTAACATACCAGATGTGCAGCCACAACTAGAGCCACCAACTCCACCAGAACGACCAGATGTAGAGCCTCAAATCTCACATTCAGTGAGACATTCGAATTGATCAACTCAAGGCATTCCCCCAGACTACTTAACAGACAACTTAATTCATAACTGTGTGGTTGTTGTGGTATTGGTGTTTCCTTTGTATCACCCATTTATACCAATGATCAGAACATTCAATTGAATAGTAATAATCCACAGTTCGTCTTGACAATCAATTACAGTAAGAACTGGTAGTGTAACAAGAATACTACACTAAGAGAATACAACACAATGCTGTATCTACTAGAGCTCTGGTACAATAGATAATTTTGAATAGCGTACTTTGGAAAGGTGACTAGCTTAAACGAAAACTGTTAGTTAATTGATTCTCTGTATCTCCCTTGGAAGTTTTGCTTACCCCTCGAAAATTCTATGTCCAATAGTCAAGTCACGAACAGAATACACGCAGTCTTGTGCTGGTATATCCAGCGAAAAAAAGTATGTATAAAAGTGTCGTAACCCTGACAAGTCAATTCAATGAGTTTGGAATAACACTGGTTAAGGTTAGGCACCTGGGGTGGCCCCAGTAGAGCATATGCTCCACACCTTTGAAAAAATATTTCAGTGATTATTAAATAGAGTAACCTTGCTAAGTCTAGTAAGTGTAGCCAGTTGACTCCTTATTCAACTAAAGCAACTCTGTCAACACAGAATGTGGTGAGATCAGAAGTTGTGACCTGAAGAACAAGACCAGAAAGGCAGGAGCACAAGAGCAGAATGTGTGAAATAGTTATATAGGAAGAAGAATGAAGAATGTTACCTTCGATGATTTAGCCATGGGAGAAGCCTCACACACCCACAACTCTCCCACATAAACATTATAAATAATTACATTCAACAACTTACATTCATACTCATCCACATTCTTTCATCAACCCATGCAGGGTTTCATACAGACTATGGGAGCCCTGGGATTCCCCCCCCCCCCCCCCTCCCTCCCCCCAAAAAATTTAGTTCCCCCCATAAATTTATCAGTATAACACTAGTGATGTGCTTGAGCACAAAGGGCGAGTGAGCCTGTGTACAAATGAAACATTTCAATAGAATTTATCAGTTTATTTCTAAAAGTATATGTACGTAGCCATTTTGACCATTATATACTTTAGCTAACAAATACAGAACTACTTTTTTACCTTAATTCCCCCCGAGTACTGGTATTTCCTGTAGTCTCTGACGATCTGAATTACCAGTAGCTTTTGACAACAAAAACTCGTGGCTACTAAAAAGGCCGAGTTTTTTAAATTACATTAGGTAAAGGGTTCAAATAGTAATCATTTGACATAACATTTAGCGACTTGAAATAACAAGAAGTTTTAAAGAACTACTGCAGTGTTGAGTCTAACAGTAAGTTTTTAAGACCTAAGTGTGTCTTGTGTCAGTGGGGGAGGCGGGGAGGGGGGGGGGTGATCCCAGGGCACCCCTACCTCTGTACGAAACCCTGCGGTAAACAATTAATTTCCTTGAATGATACACGTCGCTAAACCGAACGATTCAGTTTAGTGGAGGTATCTCAGGTATGGGAAGGGATAGACCACGAAGCAAACACAAAAACGTGAGGGTTAAAGTACAAAATGACATATGTATGTTTAACATATATAAACAAACAAATATTCCCAATTTTCAATTGTGTTACCCCTGATAGTGAGTGTCTCACTCGCTTCACTCACTTGCCAACAATGAAAATTTACATACTGTTAGTTCTTTTAAAAATTTCAACACTTAACACTTTCTAGTTCTAGTCCTTCAATATCAATTGTAATAGTTGTGCATTAGTTTTCATCTGATAATCTGTTTCATAGTCATAACTACACCATTCGTGTGTTAAATGTTTTTTTGTGACTCTACAACCCTCTCCACCCCCCACCCCCCCCAGAAGGAAAAAATCCTGTATAAATCCCTGCATTACCTCATGTTTGCCTCAGCAGGCTAAAGAGCAGGCTCTCCATGCTATTGCTATACTTGTTCAGTCATTGTCCCCCCTTTTTCTGTAAGGCCGCTGACTACATAAAGCCAGCAGCCATTCAGTCACATTGTCAACCCCTCTACATCTTAGTTAGATTAGTTCTAACATGGATCATCTACATTACTTCTATGTTTCCGGTTCAACAAATAGAAATCATGCATTGTACTGAATTATACTTCTTAAATCTATTCCATTATAACGGTAGCTTGAGTGATTAGCCAGTGCACATATTATGTACTACCACAATCTCACTAACTGATTTAGTAATTCAATGACTGTTCCTATCAGACTGATCATACCTGGTGTATTGGTGACAGTTTCTTCTTTATGGTTAGAATATGTTTGGTCCAACATACGAATAGTTTTATCAGAGTTAGTATTGTTGCGAATATAATACATAAACACCAAGTATATCTCGTCATCTTCTTCAATCATTGACATCAATCTACGATACACTAGTCTCGCTCGTTGGTCATCAGTTTCTCTAGTCATTGGATCTGTGACTTGAAGGTATAGAGCTTGAGGAACTATTTCTTTGTCCCTCAGAAACTTAGTAATTTTTTCTAAGTTGTTTCTAATAGTCAAAACAACTTGTTCTTCATTTTTTTCTAAAGTTTTGCAGCCAGGTTTTTGTTCACACTTCGACATGGTCTAAAAAAATAATCGATTTACATTGAAAAACATAAGTCCCCGGTCCATGTAAGTTTGCTATTGAACTAAATACTTACAGTACATCGGAAGTGGCCTCCAATCCTTCAAACTTGTCTTCCGTATAGTCTCACGAACACATAAGCTTTAGTGAACCCCCTTACCTAACGCAAGATAGTCTCCCGTGTACTAGCAAGACCCTTTACCTACCGCTGTGTCACTTGCAATTTTTACTATAGGAAAAAAGCAATTGACTGGAATTGAGGTTGAACAATCTAGGCGTATTGCTAACGTATGAATACACCTTAAGCGTGTGATAGGTACTGTAGCTACCTCAGAAACATACCGCTGTATCCGCGACACACTCAATTGATGCAGTTGTGCCAAAGATGGCATAAATTTTGTTGGACCAAATTGCTAGTGTTTGTTGTTCACTGGTCAATTCATATGATTCCGTAGGTCCATTTGATTAGCTCAACTTCTAAATCATGCACAGCTTTGTCAATTCAATATTTTTTTCATAAACCAAAGTTTAAAAGTTATTGTTTAAAGTCTAAAAAATTGTTTTAAGATGTACCAAAAATTAATTGAATAGCTATAAGTTTGATGTTTACTTCATGCAATTTCCTTAGCATTTAATTTACAACAATCAGCTATAGCTATCTTTTTTTGATGTTGTTGTTTGATGCCAATCAACATATAAAACTTTAGCTACCTCCCCACACTTACCCCCCCCCCCCCCCCCCCCCCCCCCCCCCCCCACCCTTTTGAGAGTATACTTGTCTATGCCCATGATTACCATCCATTGTCAAAAGATAGAGACCATTTATCAGTAGTCATTAGTGCTTATAGAGTGGTGTGTTATCATTCATTGACTCCACTTCTGCCCTGTTGAGCTTCAACTTGAACCTTCTTGGTATGCAACCAGTCAAAGGTTCAATGAAACTTTGTCAAGGTCCTTAGCTAGCTATGGAAATGGTTGGATGCGACCATAAAGAATGTTCTTTCAAGTGGTTTCCTTTGTCAATCTTTTAATGCAGTATATTATATATGTATAATTAGCTAAGCTTAATATAAAGAATTTTTTTATCCAGTATACATGTACACATAAAATACTGCCCATGAATGGTGTGGTGAAGCCTCACCACATTATTCAATAGTAGTGACATTGACACTGTGGTACGTACACTAGACCATTGGCATGTGTTAGTATTGTGTTTTCTGAACTAGCTAATTATCACCTACTCCATTTATCCATCACCATTACTCAGCAGGTTCTATATCACCTTTGAGCATGTGCAGGTAGGTTGCCTACAAAAGGCCTGTCTGTGCATGTGCTAGGGAGTGTCACATTTTATGAGCTTGAATAACACTTAATCCTGAGACAGTATTTGCTCTGCTTTGAAAAGCAGCACTGATAGTTAAGGGAAGCCTTTGGACAGGCTTGTGTGAGGTTCAGTAGTTCAGTGATACTCTGGTGGCAGCCTATCACAGGCTTGTCTCCTCCATCCCAGACAATCCCCCACAAATGGTACAACTAAGACTTGGTTTAAAAAAAAATAATAATATATAGCTGTAACCTGGATCAGCCCTCTTAACTTCTTCCAAGTTTTCTTAATACTGTATAAATTCATTTTTACTACATTGTACTTATAATATTCTTACAGTTATTACTGTATTATATTAACATAATTACTTTTTTTGCAAAGCCTCCATCAATTGTACCATCTCACAACTGATGAAGGCTTCTCGAAGCCGAAATGTCTTGCTAGTAAAATATCAATGCTATGATAAGTTCAAGAAAATTTATATTATGTTAATTTAATGTAGTAATAACATTATGAATTCAAGTTTTCTTCATAGCATTTTTTTTTTTTTTTTTTTTTGTAGGTTACGGTCCAGCAGAGCAACATAGTTGCTTTAGACTTAGCATTACTTTGAAGGTAGTTCACAAATGTGTGATACCTCCTGTCAAACTTCACACAGATATGTACATACATATATAAATATATTTTATAGAGACATATAATTTCCCCTTACTACATAACAGTTGATCTGAATGATACGTAGCTACCTGGAAAATGAGTGAAGTGAGATGAGATTTATCAAATGTGTACAAACTTCACACAGATATGTACATGCATATATAAATATATTTTATAGAGACATATATCTCACGTTATGTAGCATATCATCACTACTAGGGCCATACAAATTAGACCCCTTTGCAGATATAGCTACTAGCTAAAACAATAGCTATACGTTCATTTAAATGCCCTAGATTTGGCTTTGGGGCAAGACCCGAAAAGTCACTTTGCTGCCTAATTCTCCCAAAACTTGCAATGGCGGCTGGCGCCGGTTGGTAAACTAAACAATGACGATCAGTACCCAGTTACAATCCAGGAGGGTTGTCACACCCTCACTTTTTTTTTTCTTTGGAGGCGTGTACGCCGTGGCGATTTACGGGATGGCGGCGAGCCAAGAGAGATTTGAGCAATATGAGCTGGTTGGAGTTCAAACTACAGAAAGAATACTTGGTAGAGGGTCGTATGGCTGGGTGATGGAGGTAAGAGCAATATGTTACTGTCATAGGGCTTTGCCAAATAGCTAGCTAACAATATTTGTTGTCTTGCTTGTGGATTTTGTGCATTACTGGACTCTCTTACCAATGTAGGTCAGGCATAATGATACTGTTTATGCTGCAAAGAAAATGCATGATTTTCTTTTTGAGGAAGGTGAGGAAGGGACACAGTATATGACTGACAAGTATTATCGGGAGTGTGAGCTGATGTCCAGCCTGCACCATCCCAACATCACTCAGTTCATGGGCGTCTGTTTCATTCCTAATGAAGATCTTCCATTGCTAGTCATGGAAAAGCTTGAAATGAACCTAGACACTCTTTTGGAATCGGTGGCAAACCTTCTCTTACCACTGAAAGTGTCCATTCTGGAGGACGTGAGTTGTGGATTGAACTATCTTCATACCAGGAATCCAATGGTCATCCATCGAGACCTCACGGCCAAGAATGTACTCTTAACTTCATCTTTGACAGCAAAGATATCAGATATGGGGAACTCCCGCATAGTTGTCATGACACCAGAGGAACTGGTCAGGACTTTGTCTCGCGTCCCTGGGACTCTGGTCTATATGCCTCCGGAAGCTACGAATGGCACTCATCGCTATGGTCCATCTCTGGACATTTTTTCATTTGGTCACCTTGCTCTATTTACTCTGATTCAGGTATTCGTAAGTGTACACATTTAAGACTCACTCATTCAGAAACTTATGCAAACTTTTATAGTGCTTAAACAACTTAGCTTAGACTGAAGTATAGCTACTTAAAATATCTGAGCATATCCTTGCTCATGTTTTGGATATACATAGCTTACTGGGTTGGGGATTATGACGTGTGTATTTTTTAGTGTGCCATGTGGACATTTTTTCTCATGTAAGAATATATTTAACTGTTTTTACTTGCCAGTGGATTATGATAATACTATTATTCATTTGATGATTCATAGATATGAGCATGATATGTTTAATGCCATAATTGACTGGCACATTTAATTAAGGAATTCACAATTTTTCTATAGCTATTGCAAAATAAAATGGCCTGCTACAATTCAGGTGTACTTTGAATATTAACAAAAGTAGTTATTTCATTCAAAGATTACTGTACTATATGACATCTCAGTGTACTAGGAGCAGTCCATGCAATCCATTATTTTCACACAATAGAGCCTATTTGTAATGATAGTAGTGTGATAATAGAGCACGTGTTACTCAAAACATGTGTAAAATATGCATAGGATTTTCCTGGAAATCTCCTGGAGCCTACGTATGCTGATCCCACTAACCCAGAACGATTGATTGGTCGGACAGAATTAGAACGGCGCCAGACGTACATGGACCAATTACAAAGATTGGATAGACCATCGCTTATTGAAATAGTAAATGAATGCCTTCAGTACAGTCCAGACAAGAGACCTTCCAGTGAACAGTTGTTAAGAACAATTCATGCTATTAGAGAAGAAGTGGATTGTCTGTATGGAGGAAGGGCTGCTAGGTTATTTGACGTGTGGAGAGTTTCCTTAGCTAACGAAGCAAAGGAGAGAGATGTTAAAGAAAAAGTAAGCAGTTTTTGTCTTTGTATGTTTGTGTGTCTTTGAAGTGTAATATGGCATTAACTAATTTTAAGTGCTAAAATAATTTCCATTCCCTTCTAAATTGTGTGCAATCCTTTAATATCTTAACCCTACGCTTTTATATTAATTTGAGTCTACTACAAGTTACAGATAAGGGTATATGAGTACTATTATTTGTAATAAAAGGCGGGTGATAGCTAATAGGTTAATTTTGATCCATGGTGAAATACATTATGGTACTCTATTAACTTTAATAAGCATCTAAAATCATGTTAAATATTAAAAACAACTTAAATTTGAGAATCCTTTTTGTTGGCTAATTTACCTTAGGATCATTCACACATAATAATGGCTTTTGTGGCATAGTCTAAATCTAGCTTAATGTATTGCTTGACAATTGAGTGACCAGTCTTTATTAACAATACTCAACATTTTGATGAAAGACGAATATGCATTAGTTTGAATAGTGACATTCCTATACGTTCTTCTTAGAGTAGTCAATATAGACAGTACACAATTAATTTAATTCAGGATAACTTTTCTTCAGAAAACTCTTCAAGAAGACATTAAAAAATTGAAAAGACAATTGGAAGAAAAAGACCTCAAATTTCAGAAAGAGTGGGATGAGAAAAATAAAGCGTTGCAAGAAAACGCCATCACAGAGCAGAAATATTTGAAGCTACTGACTGAATCGCAGGTGGAGATTGCTCAGTTAGAAAGGCACATTGAACAAATGGAGCATAGAGGTCAGAACTTGCAGCAAGAAAATGTGGAGAATTTAGAAAATTTACGTCTAGCAAACATTAAAATTGAAGAGCAGCAGCAAGGCTATCATTGTGTCCATCATATGCTGCAGCAGAAAACCAAAGAATTGGAACATCAGTTACAGTTGATCGGAGGGGAACTGCACTCAAGGACTGAAAAAATGGATAGTGCACTTGCTGCTGTGGAGGTATTGAATTATTAACTAGAATAGAATTCTAATCTCATTTTGTAATGGTAGGTAATTCTATGACCTAATAAATGCAACTATTTCTTCAAGTCATAGCTAATCTTTCACTTCATATGATTGATTTTTTTTTTAACTTTTCAGTTTACCACAACTACTATTTTACTACTTTTAAATCAATTGCATAAAGCACTGATTTAAACAAGTGATACAACGGGAAACATAGTATACCACAATACACTGATGAACCACAAAAATATAGAGTAATGTTAAACTCACATGTACAGACATAAATCTAGTTGTTACAATGATTTCCAACATTAAGTATGTGGTGAATTCTAGGACTCTTCATGAGTTTAGCTCTATGCAGGTCATTATTACAAATTGGTTGTCATACCCTTTATACACATGTATTGTGTGGTACAGAAATCATTCACTCAACTCAGTATGAAATATGACTGTGAAGAGGTCAAGCACAAGGTATTAGAAAGGTCACAAGATCGATCATCACCGTCAAAGGTACACTCTTACAGTGTAGTGTGATTTCATGATTATTTGTTTTTTGTTGTTGATTTTAGGTACTTGAAATTCCACTGAAAATCACGTGGGAGCGTGATGGTCAGTCTATGCCTTATAAAATGGGTGGATACATACAATCAGTAATTATTCAAGATACCATATATATTGGAGGAGGAAATGTCAGTCACAGCACCAGCAGTGCTAATTTCATAGTCATGGCCTACAACATGAGATCCCAGAAATGGCACAAACTCCAATCGTATGGTACTAGTGGATTTTCTTTGGTGGCCATCAACGATCAACCAGCAGTAGTGGGTGGAGTGGATAAAAGGCACTGCGCAAGCAATCAAGTAGGAGTGTGGGAAATCACCACAAAAAAGTGGACTCGTCCGTATAAGCCGATGCCTACGTCTCGCAGTCATGCATCGGCAGTAGTATACAAGCACTGGCTGGTAGTTGCTGGAGGTAAATCAGAGCACAAGACATCCAATGTTGAGATACTGGACATTTCTGCAAACCAGTGGGTCAGCACATCTCCAATACCTGAACTATGGTCCAGCATGAAGTCTGCCTTGGTAGGAGACACTTGGTATCTCATGGGAGGATTCGACTGTAAAGGAACAGCCACTGATGAGGTGCACAAAGTGCACATGCCCGATCTTCTCTTTTATTCTGGATCTTCATCTCCGGTTGTAAACTCACCACAGATATGGAGCACAATAGCCCCACTAGAGTGTCACTCATCTGCCCCAGTATGTGTGGCTGGCACACTGCTTGCAGTTGGAGGGATCTCTAATAAAGCAGTAACAGTAACACCCACAATTTATTGCTACAATTCAGGTACAAATACTTGGATCAAATCAGGGGAACTGAAGAGTCCTAGGAGTCAGTGTTGTTGTGCTGTGTCCTCAGAGGGAAAACTTGTAGTAGTAGGAGGCCAAGACATAGCAGGAGGCCAAGACGTAACACTGTGTGTTGGATCATTTATGTAACAAACATTTTGTAATCCTTCTTTCTAATTTTTTAATTCTCAAAATAGCAATTTTCACTAAATCTTTAGCTGTTATCTTGCAGTATGAATCTGAGTATTGGAAATGTGTGTATGAAACCTTTGAACTCAAAACTGATAATAACTACTACATTCAAATTTGCAACGCTCAGGAAGCTTAAATTTTCTTCATTTTATACTACAAATCGCCCACCGCGCGCGCGGCTGTAACCTCGCGCGGGATTTCTGTAACCTTGCCCACGATGCGGTATGGAGGATGACAGTCAGTGGAGCGAGCTTCAGCGATTTATCTTGCCTGAAGTTACAACTACTAGAGAAGTGTTAGGTACTGGAGCTTATGGCCTTGTGCTGGAGGTAAGTTATAAGCTTGTTAGTTATATAAAACAGGCAATCTTTTTCTAAGTCATCACAATTTCTTTCTCAGCCTCCTTTTACTCATTAAATGTATTCTCTCTCTTTCACAGGCTTTTTAAACAATACAGGATTAAAAATTAAAAACAATCCTGTGAAAGAGAGAGAATACATTTAATATTTTTCTATTGAAAGAAAATAAAATTGTTGACACTGTCTGCATGTCGCCTCTGCTTTGTCTAGGTCAAATATGCTGGTTTAACTTGTGCTGTAAAAAAGTTCCATGATGTTCTCCTTCAAAAAGACAGTGGAAACATAGTTAGCAAGTTCTATAAAGAATGTGATTTGCAATCCACTCTGTGTCACCCTAACATCACTCAGTTCATGGGTGTTTGCTTCCTCCCTGAGGTCAGTCTTCCTTTACTGGTCGTGGAAAAACTGGAAATGAATCTGGAGGACCTGCTAGAATCTAAGACTTTACTTCTATTACCACTGAAGTTATCCATCTTGGAGGACATATGCTGTGGCCTCAACTATCTTCATACTCGGAAAGTGATCCACAGAGATCTTACTGCCAGGAATGTTCTTCTGACATCATCTTTAACAGCAAAGATCAGTGACGTGAGCAACACTCGCATAGTGTGTATGGACACAGCTTGTTTGAGGTCACCCTATCAATTACCAACACCTCTGCTCTATTTGGCACCAGAAGCTATACAGAACACCAAATGCCAAAAGCAAGCATCTGTGGATATATTTTCATTCGGTCATCTTGCCTTATATACCCTTACACAGGTAAGCACAATGGTACTTATATTATCATGAAATGAGAAGGAGATGATGATAATTTATTATTGTATCCGTGGGAAATTTTGAAAACCACATATGTATGTGATCAAAATGGTGTTTTCACGTCTGTACCTAGTTTAACAGAACATGTTGTTTGGAAGGTAATAACAAATTAGTTAGAAATTGCTAGCAAAAAAAAAAAGAACAACAATAACAAATTCTGCACTGTAGCTTTATCATTTATTTATATTTTAACTATTTATTCCTTTACTTTTAATTATTTAGTGGAAGGGATTAGTTTTGCATTTAATTATTCTTTAAGATGTTATATTTATTTATCCGTATCATTTAGGAATATCCAGAAAATCTTCTGCCACATACATATCCAGATCGTCATGATTCTGATAAGATCTTGGCGAACACAGAAGTGCAGCGTCGGCAAAGGTTTATAGATATAATGACAACAGAGCTTGGTGTTTCAAATCCTACTCTAGTAGACTTAGTCAAACTATGTTTGCACAATAATCCACAAAAAAGACCGTCTAGTGAACAGGCGCTAAAATGTCTCACTGCTGTCAAGCAGGAGGTCGAAAGAATAAATGGAGGTAGAGCTTCAAAGTTGATAGATATTGAGAAAGTGCTGGCCAAGCAACAAAAACAAAAGGGCATTATAAATGAGGTAAATAATATTCTTTCACGCAAGAGTTAAAGTAAATACATATTTATATCTAAAGCTTTTAATATTCAATTACTTTATTATGCTTATTGACAGATACCATTGAGAATTGAGAATGAAACTGTAAAGGAGCAACTCAAGTTAAAAACTGAAGAGCTACAGAGAAAGATGGCAAAGATGACAAAGCGTAACACAGCACTAAAACAAGAAATGAGTAAGGAGCTTCATAAAAGAAGTGCTGAGCTAAACAAAAAAGTTAAGAAGCTGCAAGAAAAGACTGCTGAACTGCAATTGATGACCCTGGAACTCCACAGGGAATACTGTGAACTTGAGAAAAAAGATTATATATTGCAGCGAAATAACAGCAAATTACGACGTGAGCTCCGCAAGCTTGAAGCTGGGTTACCACACTGTATGAGTGCCTACAATGATAGGAGCATGAATTCTAAGCATGAGATAGAGCAGGACAAAAAAGGAAAAGATTCCTGTCTGTGTTCAGACGATGTTGTAAGTATTGAGCTTAATCTTTTCAGCTACTGTATGCTTCATCATATTAAGGATTCTCCGTATGTGAACATATTATTACAAAGAATTGATTTTTTAAGAAAGATGACAGTTAACACGATTTCATTTTTTTATATAAAAAGTTTCAGTACTGGAGGTTTAGTCAACAAGCACTAAATTTTAGTGGCAATTATAAACAATGTATGCCTATATTTTTAAATCATGGTCCTAACTAAGCAACATAATAGGTGAAGGCATTTAGTCTTTAGTTTAATCTCCTTCATTTTGTTTGTCCCCCACATGAACTTAGCTGCTATAGAAACAGTGAAATATACATAACAATTAAGCTGATGACCAGTACCTATCTAAATTTGTAATAGTGCTCATTAGTTATATAAAATAAAGAGCAAGTAGGGCAAGTAAAACTATTCCTATTATATTCACTGATGATTGTAATCAATTTAATGTATAGGAATTGAAATTTCCTTTTCATGTCAAATGGAAAACTGGCCCTAACATGCCATTTAAAATTAGTGGTTCTCTTCAATCAGTTAACATTCATGATACAATATATATTGGAGGAGTAATTGGCAATTGTACAGTATTAGCAGCTTATAACTTCCAATCACTCGCATGGCATCGGCTCAACCCATACATGGCACGAGACTCAGCTATGGTTGTCATTAGCAACCAGCTTGCATTAGTAGGTGGAGTGGATCAGACTGATGAAGTGACCAACCAAATAGCTGTGTGGAACTGCACCTCTAAGAAATGGACACACCCCTATGCCGCAATGCTGACTGCACGAAGCCATGCATCAGTAGTAGTATACAAGCAATGGCTATTTGTGGCTGGGGGAAAGTCTAAAGATTGTAAAGTATCTGATGTGGAAGTGTTGGATTTGGACAGCCAGCATTGGGTGAGTGCTCCATCAGCTCCAGAGGCGTGGACCAGCATGAAATCTGCTATTGTAAGAGACCAGTGGTACCTCATGGGAGGATTTGGTTCAGAAGGAACTGCTACTGATAAAGTATACAGTGTCTCTCTACCTACGCTCTTGTTCCATGCTGGCTCTACTCTTCCCAACTGCAGCAGCTCTTCTAACATCTGGAATACAGTATCTACACTAAAACAGACATCTTCCTTTCCTTTGTGTGTGGCAGACACCCTACTGGCTGTTGGAGGTATTTCAGACAATGACATTGCTAAAGTCTCTGCTATTCATTACTTCATGCCTGAATCTGAAGAATGGGGAATAGCTGGACAACTTCCCTCTCCATTAAATCAATGTGCCTGTACACTGACTTCAGATGGTCATGTGACATTGGCTTCTAGCCAGAATCTAAAATTTTATGTTGGTAATATAAAATAAGATGTACTTACAAGAACAATGGTTTTGAACATAGTGACTATTTCCAGCAAATTTTTAAAGATGATGTAGTTAAAAAAAATTTAATTGAAAAAACAAACAAACAGGTACATGTATAGCTAGAAGTGCTTTAATGTGCAAAATAATAAAAAAAAATTCCTGCATGTGGGGAGCCAATACTTTTTCAAACAGATGATCTAATGCTTAAAGGGACTGTTTAATTTGACTTTAATTGATTAAAAAGCATTTTTTTCATCAGCATTAAGATAATAGGCCAGAGGGAGGGGGGGGGGGGTACTTTATCTAGCCAAACAATGTTGTTATACATGATGAAAACAAACATTACATCAAGCACCACTAATACAGCAGTTATAGACAAAATATGAAGCTTTTTTTTTTCTTTTTCTATTCATAACCTTTTCTGTTCTTCATTTTGTACTTACTCTAATGAATGTCACAGTGAGACTCTATAGCTTTAGTGATAGTATTAGTATGGTTATAAAGTGATGTGTCCTGATCATTTCAGCTACATAGGGAAATCTATTTCTTTTTATGCGTACCAAGCTTGCTTTGCAGACTCATTCCCAGATAAAGTGAAGTTAGGAGTTGGTATTTTACGCAGTTCAAAATAGTGATGTAAATAGATAAGCCATGGCAACTCTCGGAAACAAATCAGAAGTTCATTGTTTTCCAAAGTTGCTCATTCTTGGCTCCAAATTTCATGCATTGCATCATTTATTGTAGAAAAGAAAAAGAATTGTATAATCACTTATTTTGTCATTTGCAAGTAAGCTACATGTCAGGAGAAAAAAACAACTATGTAGTATCCTATACATGAGCTAAATTCACTTTCACTTTGAACCCAATAGATTTAAATGATACCAGGTTAATTAAACAGGTCACCCAAATGACCTTCCAAAAAAATCTCCACATGGCTGGTGGATTAAATTGAATAAGTAGAAAAAGTGCTAGATTAAAAAAAGTGCAAGTAAAGGATTAAAAAACCCACCAGCACCAGTGTTGACCATATTGCTGCATTATATGCCATTAACTACCATGTGATTGCTATGGGTTGCATTTACTTGGCATATGAATACGATTGAATTATTTTTTCATTAATAGTACGGCGCGCAAGTTGCCCATTCAAAAATGTATGGGAAAAATTGCTGTTCAATTGAAATCGCACGGAGAAAGTGAAATAGCGCGTAACTATGAAATTCCTTGGTAACTAAGTGGAAACTAAGTGAAATACCATGGTAGCTAAGTGAAATAGTACGGTTAAGTGCGCACGCGTAGAGCTTTAACCTTGGAAACGTACAGTTTGAGTAGTTGCTAACATGTCCTTCTTTACCACAGAACCTCTACCCGTATTAGACGGAATGTTTTACAACAGATTAGGAGGAGTCGTACGTTGAAAAGAAAGTTCTAGCGGAAGCTAATCCTGAATTAAGGACATAATGAGTGAAAGATACAGTGTAGCTACAATTGCAAAAGACTTTTTAAAAAGCTGTCCTACTATTAGCGAGTGATAGCAACGGGTAACCTGTGCTATTAGGGGTCAATAGCACTGTAAAGCAATTGAAATAACACTCGGCTTCGCTTCGTGCTCTATTTCAATTGCGTTACTCGTGCTATTAATCCCGAATAGCACAGTTACCCGTGCTATTACTCATACGAACACCTGTAATATGACTCTATATAGCAGTTTTTTTATGACCATAATATTTTCCAAGCTTTAATTCTTATAGCTAGTTGTGTTGTGAACATATGATTAGTTATAGCTAGATAGATAGTGTGGGGCGGGGCGCCTTCGTTGAGTCGGTAAATGGTCGTCAACGAAGAATACTCGCTCCAGTGAGGTTCTAATACGAATTTAGTTGACTGCCACCAGAGTCTGTGGCTTTAACGTTGCGCCCAGGATGATTCTCCAACCAACCAGTACAGATTTATTTTTAGTTGGGAAAGGGTAAGCAACACACACCGAATTACAAAAATATTACAGACGAGCAAGCGTAGCCAGCCGGTTCGTCATTGTCCCGCGCCCACTAGCTAAACACAAAGCCAATGCGGCTCACAACATGATACTGTACAACTAAAAATAGAGTGTTTTTGTGCATATAGTTGTCTCCTGTCCTCTCTTCCTGTCTTCTCTTCTGTTTATCCCTTGTCCTTCCTCTCTGCTCCATTTCCTTCTCTTTCAATGGAGAGCGGACCCACAGATAGTTTAATAGGTAACCATTCTCACAGAGATATTATTGAGAACCTCTGAAATAGAGTTTCTTACAACCAAAAAGTATGAAGGCTAGTTTACACTGGCCTAAACTGCCTTTGTGCAGACTTGTGGGCTTCTTCTGAATTGTTGTGGTTTTTTTTATGTGACTACTGCTTTAACTTACCTGCAACACTAGGATTTGGTCAGTCCATATGTGCATAACCTTCAAAGTTTAATTGTGTTAACACAGGGGTGTGGCTGTGGGGCACGAGCTACTAATCTTTAGCTGTGTATTATGAGTTATTTAATGCTAAAAGAACTTATAACTTGAAAATGTAAAGACATTTTCCTCACATTCAAATCTTTCCAAATGTGATGAGACGGATTGAATAACCCACTAGCTAGTATTTTAACTTCTAAAAGTGTGAATTTCAATAATTGATTGACATTCATTTTTGTGAAATGTAGTTTAACTAGTGTCAATGTCAAAAGTAAATCACTCCTCACCCAAACTTCCTCTTCGTTATTTACTTGATTAGGAAAAAAAACTAGCTATAGACTTGAAAACCAGAGCTCATAAAATAGTTCACTTTGGACCCTATAAATTTATCTGATATTATCCAAATTAAATTCATTTGGCATGTCTTAGATTTCCCATGTCCCCCCCCCCCCCCCCAGAAACCACTAATCATGATGAACTGACAGCTAAACTTAGAATTTGAACACTAACACTCAATCATGTGAACTGACACTGACACAAGTGATTGCATGTGATTGTATGTAATTGAGGCTCCAACATTATAATAACCAAGTGAGTCAAAAGTGAATCCCATAAGTCTATACAAAAGGCTCAATTCCTGGGGATTTTGAACTGAACTTTACTTAATCAAAATCACATGACTGCTGCAACTAATGTCATTAAATATAAAGAAACACAGAAACAATTTTGTGATGCACACTTGATATCATGTCATGATACAGACTGTCTAAGTAAAACAGATTTAAAATCGGGGCCGCCACCATGGTGACTGGACTGAGTTAGGAACACTGGCGGTGACTCTTGTGGTTTGTCAGAGTTATCAGAAGGTTCAGTGATTGGCGGTAGAGCTGGCTTGCTAGAGAACGATGCAGCAGGAATGGGAGGAGGTCGTGTGGCACGAGGTTGAGGTGTGGAGGAGGAGGAACCATTCATCTTGGCAAAGAGTAATCTCAAAACTTGTTCCTTCTGCTCCCAAGTCATGTCCGATATAGACACACTTCCTCCATCTTTGCCAACATAGTCCCTAAAACAACATGGAAATAGTTAGAAATGATACTCTGTTGGCCTTTACTTAGAGCAACTCTGAGAGATAAATGTTATATTAAGCATTGCACGAATTATTCTTTAGTCTAAGGCCATACCAAATTAATTTGTTGTTGCTCGGGCCCTACCTACCCTGTTTTTTCTGATTTCAAAAAAAAAAAAAAAAATTCAAAATATTTTACTTAATTAGATAATATCTATTTAAAAAAAATTTTTCAAAATTTCTTTTATCTATGCCACATGGTCATTGACATGGCTACATCTGTCTTTGCTTGGCCAAGCATTTTGGTTGTTAAAGGCAGTAAGGTTGTTTTAGATAGAACAACCAAGAAATGTGACTGGGCAGAGAGCTTTGAATCTGTATTTGAGGGTCTTGGCAATGACTTTAACAGTGAAACTCTCTCCAAGGTTCTAATTTCTTCCAATGAAGTAATATTGACACGTTAATTAATGATATTCATGATTTTAAAATGATATTCATGTTTTTTTTGTTTTTTTTTCCCTACCTACCGACCCTACATCTCAGCCTAGTTAGCCCGAGCAACAACAAATTAATTTGGTGTGGCCTAACCATGAAGAGGCAACTGCCATATCCTGATATACAGAGTTAGTGCTATTGTCTTGTCCAGGTTTGAATGTTCTCACTGAGGGATATCCAGACACGCCTTTACATGCAGCAGTCATCCTCTGCTGGTACAACATCTTTGCATAATCTCGATATTCAGATCTGGTGAAAATATGAGAGAAAAATCACATGTTAGTGATTCAGTTTGTAATTAACCTCTGCATTTATGCATATTATATCATTCATGCATAATGAAACACAGCGCCATCTTTTCAATCATAACTCTACCATAAGCTAAAGTCTAAGACAGCCGCTGCCATGTACCACAATATTATTATTTTTTTAAATCAAGTCCAATATATGAGCCTAAATTCTTATATTACATAGTCTTCGATTTAGATCTAGTTTAATGCAAACTTCTGGCAGATGTCGAGCATTTGCATCTATCCTCAAGTAGTATAGTTGGTAAGAGATCAAGGGAATCTTGAATGTTTCTTGATAATATATTATGGTATCTAAAAAGTGAAAATGGATTGTTAGTTATGGTAAAAAAAAATTGTTAAGGTGTGATTTGAAATTATGCTAGCTGGTTGTTTTTTTATTGTTGGGGTTGTTTTTTAACAAAACAAACAAAATAATGTCAGCAAAAAAAAACACATTCCTTCATATCAAAGAAACTTGGGCCATAAGTAGTCATTTCCATTAGAATTCCATCCTATATAGGTGATTTCAGAGCATGCTGTGTATATCTTAAAACTGACCTGTTCGTTTCAATCTCTTTTTTGACATGGGCCAAAGCCTCCAAAAAGAACTCTTCCAGCTCTGACCTTTGATCTAAAATTTTACGAGCCAATTTCTTCACATGAATGGTCTCTCGGTCTTGAAGTTCACTGCGGCGTTGTAGTCCCTGAAGCTCCGCCTCCAGTTGTGCATGTCTGGTGGTGTAACTCTGCTCCAAACTCTGTCTCTCTTGTTGGAACTCTTGAACCAGCACTGTCAAGGATTGCTCCAGCTGGACAACCTTACCCTACAAGTCGAGTATAGGACAATTAACTCTTAGAAATACCCCATCTGATGAAGCCATTATTTTATTTACACTAACTGAAGTTATGCGTCATCTAACAGAGCACTAAAGTTGCCCATGGAGTAAAGAACTTTGTTTTTATTATGTATATTAGAAGCAATAAAAGTTTTGGATCTATTCACCGAATCTTACTCCAGTTATAGAACATAGGTAGCTATAAAAGTCATATGTTAGGTAACCAGGTCATTCAATGACCTTAAAAAAATTGTCAGTACGACACGTTTTGGCTTGTGGGCAAAGGTTTAAAAACAACAACAACAACAACAGCTGAATGGATGAAAAATGAATAAAAAGCCCACACTGAGCTAGCAGGGATCCTACCTTATATACCAGGCTACAGCAACTTAGATGCAATGGTCTTTATGAATATAATTAACACAGCCTGGGGTGGGGGGGCCTTCTGGGCCGTTAGTGCTGTTAGAGATAAATGAAAATGATAAACCTAAAGAAAACAAGTGATTGAATAAAGTTGAAGTATCAAATTATTTCCCATCATCTTTAATTAGGCTACTTGAAGAAGTCTAATTCATCAGCATGTTCTTATGCTAAATTACTTGTTCATAGATGGATATAAGATCTTTATTAAACTTGTACTACTTTTCCTTCAAAATGCTACTATTCAATGGTGAAATTATACCCACAAGATTATTTTTCTTCAATTTACATAGAAGTCTATATATTCAATGAAGAAATCATAGACCTTACCAAAAACTACCGCCAATTATTAAAATGGCTCACTTCCACAATGAAGCACCAAAGGTGCGAACCCTCAATACTACTATACACTAGCTAGCTATTAAAAATCATCTCAGACCAAAATAATAATTTATTGGCTCAGAATCAGTAAGTAGCTATCAATATAGCTCAACCAATGAAAATGGTAGATGTAAACACTGTCTTCATAAGAGAAGAATCTAAGCAGGCCAGAAGCACTCATTGGTTTATATTTACAACACAAAACTCAATTCCAGCACTCAATAACTTTAAAGCATAAAGCAAAACTACTGCGGGCAGCAAGAAATCATTTACTCACATGATTACGATGTGATGGTATGCACAAAAGCTAGTACCAATACGAGGCTATCAGCTTTACATTGTCTCATAAATCAGCTCGAATAAAAAAAAAAAAAAAAGGTAGCCACCATGAAAGGTCTTTAATCACCGTTCTGAGTAAGTTCACAGTACCTATATCAATGATTAATTGTCAGTAATCTCCAAACATCAGAGCGTGATGGACAAACAGACAGGACAATACCTGCATGCTGAAGGTTAATAATTTGTATTTGGCTACCTAGCTATTTACCTGCAGGTCTTTGATTTGCTTCTTGTGTTTGCTGTTCTGCTTGATTTTATCCTTTACTAGCTTTTGGTTCAGTTCCTTCTCAGCGACCAGTTGCCTGTTTGTCATTTCTAATTTAGTCTGTGACTTTTGCAACTCTTCTTCATGTTCAATGTGGATCTTCAGGGCATCGGCCATGCGAATGTTCTCTCGATAAACTTCTCTAGTTCTCTCATCTAAATTACTGCACAAGTCAAAATGATATTATAATATATTCTTCATGTTTGAAACACAAAATCCTTAAAGTAAATTCTCACATTCACACAAAGTGAAATATCATTAATGAGAAATTCAATTAATCATTAACCACACTATAGGGTTATTCTATCAGTCCTGGCCTGTTAGCAGCAGCTCTGCATTACCTTAGTATAGTTATCTTTAATACTAGGGAAAAGAATTAGTTACCACTATACCTTGGCGTTTTGTTTTTATACCACCTTACCTAATGGCCTCATCATGAGCTGTTCCTGCTAGCTTTGCAATTCTTCTATTGGCTTCTTTCTGTAGCCTCAACTTCTCCTCAAAGAATTTTTGTTCCATGTTGCTGAGTGTCATCTTGTGGTCTTCATTCATGCCTTCTATGGTGGTCTGCAACTGTTCTAGTTGACCTTGCATCTCCAACTTACGCTTCCGGAATTCTTTCATGGCTCTTAGCTCACCCTGGATGATCCTTACCTAATTATAAGCATCACAATACACTCATGGGTATATAACTGCAACACAAAGATATGTTGATTTCAGGGGAGTAGGAAGCCAGATCTTATTGGTGCGGCCCTTATAACAACTAACCACACCCATTAACCACATCCACTCATTGGTTCAAGTAATGAGTTTAATTAATAGAAAAGAAAAATATACTGGTTTTTCTATCAAATGAACCAAAGCGTTTACATATCTAATAAATTCAAATACCACTGTAATCACATCAAACAATTCTGTACAAGCCATATTTTATTATAAATTACAAAGCAAATGACTTTTATAACAATCAGTAGGTTCATTCAAATAAATAGTGTTAAATTATAGTTATAGCTATTATATAGACTGTATTATATCATACAGCTAATAATAGTTTCTTGGACATATAAAGCAAACAACACAATGACAAAAAAAAAAATTTTTTTTAATAAATCCAACATACTCACAAATGCCTGCCTTTTTTGGCAGTCATAGTTTTAATTTTCTCAAATATGTGTAGCAAATAACGGAATGGGAAGACTCCGAGTAGCAAAAATGGCCATGTTGCTGACAACATTGCTGGAAGGATTTCTGAACTATGTTAGTTTGTTTATTCAAAAGATCACTTTGGATAGTAAACGGAGGACCAGGCTGGTCTAGAGTTTCCTAAATTTTTTTTTCGAAAGGTTCGATATTAGCTATGCAATAATACGGTGCGTAAGTTGCCCATTCAAAAATGTATGGGAAAAATCGCTGTTCAATTGAAATTGCACAGGGAAAGTGAAATAGTGTGTAACTAATTGAAATAGCATGCACCGTAACTAAGTAGAAACTAAGTGAAATACTGTAGTAGCTAAGTGAAATAGTATGGGTAAGTGCACACGTGTGCAGCATTAACCTTGGAAACGTACAGTTCGAGTAGTTTATAATTGAAGACAATGTCATTCTTTATCACAGAAGCTCTACCCGTATTTGACGGAATTTTTTCAACAGATTAGGAGGAGCCGTACGTTGCCAGTGGAAGCTAGTCTTGGTAAGGAGATAGTGAGTGAACAATACAGTGTAGCTACAACTATAAAATGACTCTTTAAAAAGCTGGCCTACTATTAGCAAGTGATAGCACGGGTAACCTGTGCTATCAGGGATCAACAGCACTTATAATAGACAAAGGAAAAGGGGACTCCATGACTCGAGAAGAAAGAGCTGAAGAAAGGGGAGGTGGGGTATAAGAAAAGCTCAGATAGTTCAGAAAAAAAGAGAGCAGGAGGGGGAAACTTGTGTAACCTTAACCAATGGTAGAGAATGATAACTGAGCAATATAACTTGTGCTATTGCATTCCTACTTGCAATTTGTCAAGCAGGGGTACTTGCTAGTAATAATAATAATAATAATAATGATAATGATAATGATAATGATAATGATAATGATAATAATAATAATAATTATTATTATTATTATTATTAATAATAACAAAGAATAATAAAAATATAGTAACAATTAAACATTACCATACGTAATATTTAAGTGGTTTACAGTTCTGCCTCAGTGTCAACTAACCTCTTCTTCTTTGTCTTGAAGTTCCTTTTCTCTCAAGCATATTTTGTAAGAATAGTCTTCAATCAAAGATTCCCTCTCTTTGGTAGCTTCCACCCTCAAATCTTTGACTTCCTGGCGCAGGTGGTCCAGTTCATGTTCTTTCTCTACATCTTCTTTTTTCAAATATGCTATCACTTCAATTGTATCTCTTTCCGTCTAGAAACACAAATTTATCTTGTAAAATGGCTACAAGGAGCAAGAGGAATAGAATTCCAGAGAAGTGACATGATATGCTATATGACATAGTCTAGAAATGATTAGTCATCACTACATTCAACTTCATGAATTCAATTGGATCTTGTACTCTTCTCAGTGTTTACTTATAATATATCCTACCCTCTGCTTGGGTAATTTTGATGACACAATTAATATAATAGTATAGCTTCATGTCTTACCTGGTTAACATTTTTTTGCAAAGACTCGTTCTCTGATACAAGTTTCTTAGCATTCTCTCTGTATTCCAGTCTGGACTTGTCAATGGTGTGAAACTTGTGCTCCCAAATCTGAGCATTAGCCAAAGCCTCCTTCATTAACTTCTCTTTGTCCAATTTCTCAGGGTCCCTGCAATTATTTATAGCTAGATTATCTACTGGCTAGATCACAGAGCATTCTACTCACTTTCCCTTCTTTCCTTTCTTCCCTTTACCCTTCTTCCCTTTTCCCTTGCCCCCCTTCCCTTTCTTGACTTTTCCTTTCTTCTTCTTGAGCGGCATCTCAGCTCGACGACGGTGCCACGGCTTTGAACACCTGGGGTGCCATTATTGCGACATGTTTACCTACCAGCTCGTTACTATGGCGATTTCATCATGGGTCAAAGGTCAAACCCTGATCGTCACATGACTGTGTAAGGGATCGTACGTATACACACGGGAAAGAAATCAGTACAATTCCTGATTAGCTTGCTAGGTAGCTAAGGAGAGATAATCGTAGTGCTAAGTGATACTTACCTCTACCAGCTTTCTGTTCTTCATAATGGGATCTGGAGACGGAGTCGCCAAGGTTGTTTTCTGTATCTGCGGACCCAAGGGGTCTCTTTGCTGCACTATTCTCAGTGTTTGGGGCGTCATCATGCTGGTAAGTATGGAGGAACGGGTCACTACATACATGTAGTTGTGTGGGTCTCGTAAGTCTAGTGCCTCAAGCTAATGAGAAGGGGGTCAGTGTTGGGCTCAGTAAAGAACAGTGGTTGGGTAAATTGAGTTCCTGTGAAGTTTCACTTCCCTGGTTGTCTTCCTCATCCTGTGATTAGATTATATTGCTGAGGTTAGCTACTTCTCCATTTGCAAATTGGGAAGTTTACAACTCTAGCAATGAAAGAACTCAGAAAATGTGGTATAGGGTTTAACAACTGCTTCCTAATCCTTTGGGTATGCGAAAAGGTTAAAGAGTTGTGGTAATTCAGGGACCTTTAGACTCATCTCGATATTTGGTCGTATAATATCGTGACTTCTTGTCAGAGCCAGTACTAGTGAGCAAGAAAAAAATGTTGGTGAGTTTTAAGTCTGCTTAAATTGTTACACCCATGTTCCCCAACACTAGGAAGGTAAAGGGTCTTCTCATCCTTCAATGCCTTCAATGTTGATTTGTGATATAAATGCTCCTACTAATGGTATTGAGTATCTGCATGTGTGGTAATATACTAGGGCTTCTTTTACGTAGAGATGTCTGTATTCATTTCTAGCTAGATCCTCTAATATTATATCGAAATCACAATTGTTTCTGGTTGTATAATCCAGACTGTCTAGGGTTTGCTAATATTGCAGCTTCTTACCACATCTCTATACTTTTAGTTTCTTCCTCAGGTGTGAACATATTCTACCCGTGATGTAGCTGGTGTCAGACATTATGTTCCACTTGTGTTGAATAGATTGGGTCCACTGGTTACCAAGGTTACCAGGACTCTTTATTATCTGCTAATGTCAAATCCGTGCATGCAGCCCTCTCTGTTCCAAACATCCTAGGCTTCAGGTTGCCCAGTGAATATTACCAATTTAGTGGGTGTGGTTACATAAACTCGTTACAAATTAAAGTTGTTATACTATATGAATTGTGAAGATGAACGCTGCTTCATGCTGATGTGTCTACTGAGTTCACTTCAAACTTTAGTCACTTATAATAATATGGGCAGTGACTTTGGTTTAATAGCTGGACATCTTTGTATGTAGTTTTATTTAGTATAGGGTGGTTTCCATAGTGTGAAAGTGTAATAAGTTTCTTGTGATTGTCTAATTTAGTACAACACTTAGCACTGTGTGTGTGTGTGTGTGTGTGTGTGTGTGTGTGTAGTTTTTACTAGGTATATTCTACTATATTGAGGCAGTAGTACTACTGGAAGATTTTGTTGAAAAGGTAAACCATACTGATTCCAATACACTGCTGGACACGACATACTACTCTCGCGATGCAATCACTGACGGGTACCGTAAAGCAGCTTAGTAAGTTTGAAACAGCTATTCCTTGACCTATACATTTTAATTATGTTTCCTGGCTATTGCTCAGTTGTTGTTGTTGTTGTCATGTTTTGTTGTTGTTTGCTTCACAGTATTCAGTGGTTTTGTTGTTATAATAAGCAATAATATAACATTGCAGCTTTCCAGCAAGCTCAAGTATAGTGTTGGCAGTGTGATTTGGGATGCTCCAGTTGGAGTGAAATATAGTGTGTTGTCTTATTGTGACTTTCGTAGTCTACTTGGCAAAGTACAATAATTTGAAGTGTTTAGATCTGCCCCAATGCTAGCTGCTTTTTATACAAGACTAAAGTGAACTATATGGTGGTTAATACCAATAGGTGCTACTATTAGCATATTCTGTGTTATAACACACTTGTCTGTCAATACAACAGTGACTGTGTGTGTTTATGAATACTTCATGAGCTGAGATGGGTTGGTAGAGGGTCGTTAGTAGCAATGGCAATGGTGTGTGTGTATTCATGAAACTAAGCCATGTTTGGTAAAAATCCAGTCAAGAAAAGTAAGTGAAGAAAGAAAGCGGACTGGTGTAATTGAACCAGGTGGTAGAGGAAGTTACAATGGATACAAATACCTTATGCTACTCCATTCCTAATTTGCAAAAGTTACATCGAGCATCACAGAAATAATACATTTAATTAAACAATACCTTTCTCTCTGCAGGAGGTGGTTACATGTGATTACTGTGTGTACAACTTCACTTCCTTGCTGTAGAGCAATGCATTAATCTTTCTAAGGATTGGATGGGTTGTGTGTGTGTGTGTGTGTGTGTGTATGACTCATACTTGGAAGGGCAATAAAACTGATTGTATTAATTTTAGCCATTTAACAGTGCTTTGTTTTGTTGTAATTAGTTCATGTTTTGGAGCTGGAGCAATCTACTTGATCTTTCTGATTGTGTCTGGAACATTCCTGGGTATCAATGTCTGGAGAAAGGTCAAGGCCAACTAATTGCCTAGCGAGAAACAAGCTCACTCATCTTTTGATTTCAGATTTATAACTTCTATTTCAATTGTAATAGTTCCTGTAACTGAATCTTGGTATAGCCTTTTTGCAATGTTTGTGTGTTCAACTCCATTGTAATTAATAAAGAAATTCTTATGAGCTAGTATTTTTGCTCACTCTCTGTAAAAATTTCACAAAATTCTTATGAGCTAGTATTTTTGCTCGCTCTGTGAGTGTGCTCCGAGCAATATTCGGTATAGTATCGTCAATAAAGCACGTCAGTTTACCACGCCCTTTCCTTTCCTAAGACCACGCGCTCAGCAGAGAACTGAAGAGGTGCCTTGGAAGAGTGATTAAGAATGGGTCACAATAACGTATGGTATAGTCATCCAAGGAAGTATGGACCTGGATCTAGAAAGTGGTAAGTGTTAAAGCGGTCATGTGTCGTGTAGCATTATAATTGTTTTGCCTGAATAGCCGAATTTGTGGCAACCGACACGGTCTCATCAGAAAATATGGATTGAACACGTGCAGACAGTGTTTCAGAGAAAATGCAGCTTACATTGGATTTCAAAAGGTATGTGTAGTATGTATTTCCAAGTCAAAGGCTACTCCTGCCATTTCTTCCAGATGCGGTAAAGATCGTCACGTCACCCTCCCCAAGAACTTTTAATATGCTCGTGTTTCTGTCGACTCCTCACGTGGTTTACTAAACACTGAAAATGAATATAAAAAAACATAACTATGTGTTTGCCAATGAGTGGGTGGGTGTGTGTGTGCTAGTCTAGAGTGTTTAGATATTGGAGTTGGCTGAGGACTTTCTGTTGGCTAGTTTCTCTGATCTCTCCTGCCAGAAACATTTCGTCCACCACTGCATACACCTGGGCAACAACAAGTAGTTCATTGAGTCTTAACAATTAATCACAAGAGAATAAAATAGAAAAGGTAAAGGGTCTAGCTTATGTAACCACATTCAATAGAATGCCAGTTACATGATTGGTGTACCTAAAAGTTTTAACAGGTTGCCTGACAGGAATTGCATAAATTTTTTCTTGGGGGAGGGGGAAACATTTGCAGTGGGGCCAGACCCTTCACTCACTGCCCATACAAATATTAGGATTTTATTGAACAGAAAAATCTGAGCATTTGATCGAAACTAGAAAACACTTATGTATTGACATCCATTCCTCTCAAGTACATCAAACTATACCTTCTTGTATGTATTAAGGTATTGAAGAAGCTTTTGTGGGTTAATGGGGGGGAGGGGAGAGTCTCCCTCTCCCTGTCAAAATCGCTAAAATGAACAGCTTTACCCTCTGGCCCCAGTTGGCTGGGATTTTGACCCCATTGCATGTACACTAGCAGTTAATAACACCTGAAGATCCTTACCTTATAAAAATTGAAGACCAGGTCCAATTCACAGACATTGTGGAAAAATTCATTCAACACCTACAAACACACACACACACACACATATATACACACAGAGTGATAGAAACCATACATTAGGTGCCACATCTTGTATTCCCCCACCCTCCTCATAAACATACACACACATATATACACACAGAGTGATAGAAACCATACATTAGGTGCCACATCTTCTATTCCCCCCACCCTCCTCACAAACATACACACACACACACACACTATATTTGAATCTAAGCCCCTCTATTCCAACAGCAGGCAATCAGTGCATAACTCGACTCCCAAGAGAATAGATCCTCCTACTCCTCATCTAATCTCGTTACTCTTGCTACCCTGTTATTATGTAAGCTAGATAATGAGACCTTTGATCCCCAAACCACAGCAGAAATAATTATTGAAATGACTGGAGTATTTCACTAGTTGAGTATTCCCAGATGTGCAGTGATAGTGAGAGGGCTAGGCAACTAATTTTAACTGTTGTTGTTGTTTTTGTTTGTTTGCTTGTTTTTTGTTGTTGTTTTTGTTTTGTTTTTTGTTTTTAATTCAGCTATTGAGTAACTCAGTATTCTTAAAATCAATCTGGTACAGGCAGACATATGGAGACCGCACAATGGATAAAAAATGTCCGAGAGAAGGCAGGGCTAGAAATGATAAGTACACTATCTTTGCGGATGTTGCTATACACCTTAGAATCTGGCACCAGCAGTTCAGGAGCACGTGCTATATGAACACGCACACACATGCGTGTGCACCTACACAACACACACGATGATGAGGATGACGGCAGTAGGAACCGTTGCTCCTCTGCTAGTTCACTAGTTCCTAATTACATCTAATATCTCAACACTGGACTCGCCGGAGTGTGTCTGCAGTGTGTGATCACGAGGACCACCAGGTGCGTCTCCTCCATGGACTCCTCTCACTGCACCTCCCAGCAGCAATACAGTGCAACAGGTGGCGAGAGAGAGAGGGAGTAATCTGATAGACTTGACCAGTTCTGACCGCATGCCTCTCATTCCTGAGTTCATTCCAACTATCAATTGTTATTGTTAATAAAGGTGTTAGTTTCTGGGTCTGCTGCGAGTACATTACCCACTATATGGAAGATATCATTAACCCTCAGCACGCATGCGCGAGAGGGTACAGTACTCAGTTTGTCGGTCAGTCAGTCATTCTATCACACAATAGCGGATCTCGAAAATGGCGGCCTTCCCAACATTGAACGAAACATCAAACTGTTCCACTGGACAATTTAAGTCCTTTAATATCCAGAATTTTGTTTTATTTTTCCTAAAATAATTGACATTGTGCTGTTCAACTCGATGATGTCTCGATTATAAAAATGTTTTAAAAAATGTCATTAATTGGTCTCAAATGTATTTCCAGAGAGAGCGCGAGGTAATTCTAGCAGTCTAAGATATCACAACTCAATCTAGTGTATCATCTACTCATCACAGGGAAAGAATCACAGGGATCAACATCATTAGCTCCTTCTTATCAACCACTTATGTAATAGTATAACACAAACAATGAGAAGTGCACGGATTAGGAAGTTGAGAAGACTTCAAACGTCTTGTAATTACATCCTAAAACTCTTTCAATCAAATGGTATGCATAACTAGCACCTTTTGAACTCCGTCTTTTAGCCACCTATTTAGTTGCCCCATCAAACAGGCATGACAGGTAACGCGAAGTTGGCTCATGTGACCTGTGAAATGATATCAGAGACTAAGTCTCCAACATTTAGCACGAAATGAAAGTGAGACTGAAGAAATGATACTTAATTGTTAGTTACAATTAGTTAGTAGACAAAAACGAAACAGAATAACCTCTCTCCTATAAACACCAGATGGTGGATGGGTAAGTGCTCCAGGAATCTGGAGTCTTCATTGTACAGGCACACACACGCACAGACAAACACACACACACACACACAGACAAACACACACACACACAGACAAACACATACACACACCACACACATTCACACACACACGAACCTCCACAAAGTTGTGAATGGCCTCGAGGTATGAGAGGTTGTTATCCTCAAGGTCCACACAGAAACAGAAGAACAACCCAGCATAGCGACGATACACTATCTTGAAGTTCCTGAACTGAAAGAATATATAAATACAAATCATATCACAAGTACACAGGTAAAACAAAATGGAATTAAGCCCACCTAATACCACTGACCCACTCACTACTATTGACCCACTACTACTGACCCACTACCAGGATATACAGCACGCAACACTGACCCTCTTGTACTTTAATGAACCACTAATCCATCAAAGAAGACATCAAATGAGTCTGAGATTACTCACAAAAGACTTCAAGAAAGACTGTAAGAGATTGACATGCGGTTACATGGGGAACAGCTACATACATTCCACTGGTAGTCCATAAACTTATGCACCACAGATGCCAGTGAATCGTCACAGACAACAACTGAATCTCTGTGTGTGTGTGTGTGATAGAGACAGAGAGTTGGCAACACAACAGCTAGCACTGTTTGGTGTACATTACCCACATTGGAAATCTCTGATGGGAGACAGTGAAGTAAATGAACTAGATTCAGTAAACTTAAAATATAGACAGCAATAAAACCCAAGAATTAAAACCTAAAGTGCTTCAAAACACACAAGCACACACACATACACACACACACACAACACTCATCTGCCTTCGTTACAGAGACAAAAGCACAAACAATGCTCTGATATTGGGTGGTTGAATAACATCAAAACTATATCACTATACTCATTTCTCACGGGTTAACAAAGGATGAAAACAACTGAATCTGTGTGTGTGTGTGTGTGTGTGTGTGTGTGTGTGTGTGTGTGTCGGGTAAAATCCAAGTCATACCTCCTCGCGGTGCCTGGGGGTAACAGTGTGTATACACTGGCGAACATGACTGGTTGACATGGTCTTGTTGTCGCTCAAGTATTCGTTCTGACTCCAAGTCAGTTGCTGAGTGAAAGATTGTGTGGAAGACACTGCAGTGGTTTTGCTGGCCCTCAGTGTCGTATCAAATTTAGCACTAGAAGTTGGATTATGACTTTTCTAGGAGGCGATGGTGGCTCTAGAAGAGCCCGAAGGCTTGTGTTGGAACATGCGGACTTTGGTGGAATCTAAAGGCAGCATAAGCTATTTCTAGGAATGCATGGCTTCAGGAGAAGGCAAGGGAGATTGAGATCGGGATGCTGTCGGGTGGTTCTAGGAGAAATGTGTGGAGTAGTTTGAGGGAGATTCAGCGATGTCGGGCAGGTTTGAGACCAGTGAAATCAAAAGTGATTAGGAAGTCAAATGGGGAGGTGTGTGTAGGCCCAGAGGAGTCTCTCAGTCGCTGGCAAGAGCATTTCAACACAGTGCTTAATGTTCATAGCTCCTTCACAGAGAGTGTGCTATACAGTGTCCGGCAGTGCCCGGTTAGAGATGAGTTGGATTTACCTCCATCTGAAGAGGAAGTGCTTGGTGCACTGGATGCAGTTAGAGGGAACAAGGCAGGTGGAAAGAACGGAATATTGCCAGAGTTGGTGAAGTGTTGTGGTGCAAACCTTTCGGAGTACTTCCTGGAGTTATTCCATCAAGTTTGGCGTGATGAGTGTGTACCCCAGGAGTGGAAGGATGCACTTATAGTCCCTATTCCAAAGAAAGGAGATTTATCTTGCTGTGATAACTGGAGGGGCATAAGATTGCTGGATGTGGGGAGGAAGCTTTTCACGAAAGTGCTCCAGAAAAGGCTCCAGAAGATGGCTGAGGAGGTTTTGCCAGACTCACAGTGTGTGTTCCCTGGCCTTTTCTACAAGTGGCCTCACACAGTACACCATATCAATACAGCCTCTGCCACTCCTGAAACCAAGGTATTTATGCTATTCATAGACCTTAGGAAGGCATATGATTCCATTCCTCGCCAAGCTCTTTGGCAAGTCCTTAGGAAGTATGGTGTCCCACCAACTGTGGTGAGTTTGCTTAGGTCCTTGCATCAGGGGATGAAAGCTGAAGTAACCATGGATGAACAGGTTGCTCCGGAGTTCGAGGTATGCAATGGCTTGAGGCAAGGGTGTGTTATCGCTCCTGCTTTGTTCAACCTCTATTTCAATCTTGTCATCAGCCAGTGGCGGGAGAAATGCAGAGATTTTGGTGTGGATATCCTGTACAAGTGTGGTGGGAAGTTGATTGGGGAAAGGACTAGAAGGCCTTGCTGCATCAAGGTGTCTGAGCTTCTCTTATGATGCAGCTGCAGTTGGTACCAGCTGCAGTTGGTACCAGCAGGAGGAGTATGGAGAGAGCAGCAAGTATTTTGAAGAGTGTTATCTCAGAAAGGGGTCTAGTCTTGAGCATTCCCAAAACAAAGTTGTTGGTTGCTGGTGCCCCCTGTGTGATGAGGAGGAAGAACTGAGGCCCTTGCATCTGGATGAATGTGTGATTGAGTGTGTCCCTGATTTCAAGTACCTGGGGTCAGTAGTGGATGGTAGGGGAGGCATTATGAAGGAGGTGAAGGAGAGAATAGCTAAGGCATCCCGAGCTTTTGGAGCGCTGAAGGAGCCAGTGTTCAGGGACAAGAATTTGTCCCTGGCCACAAAGAGGCTAGTGTACAAGGCTGTCGTCCTGGCAACTCTGCTGTGGGTCAGAAACATGGACTACCAAGCGTGATGCTGTTAGGAAGTTAGAAGTGTTCCACAACAGGTGCCTGAGGGGGATACTGGGGATTAGTGCTATGCAGCAGAGGATGGAGCATATTAGATACCATCAGGCCCTTGACATGTGATACTTATCAGAGGTCCTTTAGGAGGAGACAGGACATTGCACGTCATCGGTGTGTGACCACCCGCCCTCGGGGTCAAGTTTTGAGGCCACCAACATGACATGACGACAATCATAATCCAGTTCTGCCACTTTGTGGCAGAAAGGCATCACCCCAAGGGGTGGCCTTCTTTCAAGGTTCAAGGTGTGTGTGTGTGTGTGTGTGTGTGTGTGTGTGTGTGTGTGTGTGTGTGTGTGTGTGCGTGTGTGTGTGTGTGTGTGATAGAGACAGAGAGTTGGCAACACAACAGCTAGCACTGTTTGGTGTACATTACCCACATTGGAACTCTCGGATGGGAGACAGTGAAGTAAATGAACTCTATTCAGTAAACTTGAAATATAAAAATATAGACAGCAATAAAACCCAAGAATTAAAACCTAAAAAGCACAAACAATGCTCTGATATTTGGTGGTTGAATAACATCAAAAGTATATCACTATACTCATTTCTCACGGGTTAACAAAGGATGAAAACAAGTAAAGAAACAAAAGCAAAGTGCACATGAATCGATAGAGGTGTGAAATCCTTCAACCTTGGTTCTGTGAGAGGTTTCCCCTCTTATTCTTAAAAACAAACTAAGCAGTGGTATAATTAGCGAGCAAGCACAGAGAAGCAAGACACCCTCAGAGCGCACAAGTTCAAGCCAATAATCTGTATATACACGGTATATACACATATTTATATATGTGGATGTGTGTGTAATATTCTATTGTAGCACATGTGATAAAGTACTGAAATTGACTATCATTTTAGTAAAGATTTCAGGTAAGTATGTAGGTAGAGGTGTGGCTTATTAACCCTCAGCGCGCATTCATTCATTCATTCAGTTTGTCAACAGCGGATCTCGAAGATGGCGGACTTTAGAAGAGAGAAGAGGAACTCCAACTAGATGATGATTTTTAAGCCCTTTAATTTGCCACTTTTTAGAATTTCGGCTTAGCTTTTGAGAAAAGCTTCTTCCACCAACTGTAAGTATGCCTGCTCTCCAAAAAAAAATGTGCCCTAAGTGTTTGTGTAGCGTGCATGTCAGAAAGTACAAATGTTCTTGTGGCTAATTTTTTTTTCTACCAAGCCAAGAGAATGTCACGAAGTCCTCAGAAAGTTGCAAAAATCATATTGCTGAGTATCAAGCTGGTAAAACAGCTTCATAAATGAACAAAACTTTTACTGTTATAAGCTGAAAATTTAAGAACTTAGTTTTTCAACAATAGTGACTTGTTTTTGTTTTTGCAAATTAGTGCATTTTTAAAACTAACGCTGAGGGTTTGCACTCTTAGTGCCTCTAGTTTTAATAGTGTTTCCACCTCTGGGATTCTACGTGACTAAGTTATCGTTGAGTTGAGTACATTAAAGAGGGCGTGGGTCAGTGTAGGTTATACCACAACGTGGCAGTTGGTACAGTATTTACACAACCGAGGTGTGAAGGCCCGAGGAGAGTGTAAATCCTTTCCAATCATACGGAGTGGTGCAATGACTTGTACCATAGCTCTAGGCTATAGCAAATGCATAGAAACTCATTTTCAATTGGATGGTTCGCTTATTCATTCCCAGGAGGTGGGTGTGAAACATATTCACTGCGAATCGAGCTATCTGATTGGACGGTTTGAACGTACCATAATACTAGAGGAGGAACACTGAGTGTGATGCAATCCTGTGAGGAGAATTTCAGCTCAAACTGTCAAATTATAAGTTTAAAATAACTGTTAGTGAAATTTAAAAAAAGGAAATGCCATCCCATATCATGCGAGCCCTGAGTACGATATTACCATGGTAACAAACGAAGGGGAGTTGGCCAACCTGTAAAGAGCGAGGCTGCCAGTCTTTAACGAGGTGATAAGTAACTTCCTAGTGAAGTGCATCAACAGCAATTAGAGAAATTCGCATATTTCACATTTTGCTAGGATATAATTACATCATAATTAACAGGCCACGCACATATTTACTCAAGTGGGCGGTGTCTCTGACAGTTTCCATAGAATCAAGTGATCTATACAGGAAGACAGTTGAAGAGAAATGCTGTGTGGGAGGGGGTTTCTACTCCAGCAAAGCCTTGATACATTATCAACAGGTTTCTTTGCTAATTGTTATAACAACATCATCTAAATTGTTGCTTCCTATATGAACACGTATGCACACGTACAAACACGCACTACATCCAATAACCTCTCGTGGGAGATCACCACATCAAGAACTGCTGAGTCTTTGAACCGCACACGCACACACACACATGCACGCACAAACACACACACACATACGTTCGTACGCGTAAACAAGCCAAACGACAGTTGGTGATGAAATTTTGGGAACGATAAAACTATTTTTCAACTGGAAACAAAAAATATGTCAATGTATACTATGAATGTAGTCAGTTATAGCTTTGATATTTACACATTATAATAATTCACCCTCCCAGCTGAAGTCACTCAATCTTCACATGTTAACAAACAACCCAAGTCAGGGGCATCGGAACGGGTACGGCCACGCGGCCATGGCCGCACCAATATTTTAACAAAAATAGGGCGTGTTTATTAATTTACTACACTTTACCCGATCTCGAGGTTGTTGTCAAATTGAGTGGTTGAAATGACTTCTCCAGGGACTAAATAGCTATCCGGGGAAACTTCACCAGCCTGGTCCTGGTCCTACCTTGACTCTTCCCAAGCAATCTTTTAGAAAAACAAATGTAGTTCAGAGGTATTTCCAGCACTGTTGTAGTTCAGAGGTGTTTCCAGCACTGTTGTAGTTCAGAGGTGTTTCCAGCATTGTTGTAGTTCAGAGGTGTTTCCAGCATTGTTGTAGTTCAGAGGTGTTTCCAGCATTGTTGTAGTTCAGAGGTGTTTCCAGCATTGTTGTAGTTCAGAGGTGTTTCCAGCATTGTTGTAGTTCAGAGGTGTTTCTAGCATTGTTGGTTTGCAAAGTGGCCATTTTAGTACCACTAGGAGTCTGCCGATTTAATTATTTGCCACACATAATACTTGAAATGTTTGAAAATAAAGCTATTACTGAGGTAGGCATTTGTAAGTTCAAATGATGGTGGATTTTTTTCTTTTTGTCATTGTGTTGCTTGCTACATGTAGTAGCTTTATTAGCAATACAAATATCTTTGGTTCATTTGATAAAAAAAACTCCTATATTTATTTTCTATTAATCAAATTCATTAATTTAATGAACGAGTAAGTGTGACGAAGTGAATGTGGTTATAATGGCCGCACAAATTCGACTTGGGGCTTCCTATTCCTCTGTATGTACCACACCCACAATGACTCCTAAAACACCAGCTTACAAATTGCCTGGAAAAACGTTCTGGAATATTTTGTAGGCTGTGAAATATAGGCAGTCCTATCTCTCCATCTGGGGTGTAGAGTACTGTCGTAAGTTATAGGTGTACCTGAATTTTTTTTTAGGTGGGGCATCTTTCTTCATAGATTAGTGTACACTATCAAAGAGGAAATTATATGGTAAAGATCATCACTTTAATCCACTGGACATAATGAGTGAATCTAAAACAAAAATAGTATCACTAATGTATCGCTGATCAAAGTAGTAAAGAAAGACTAGTATAGGATTCATGAGGTGGAGGTAGGTATGGCATGACACAATAGTGCCAAAGCTCAAGGAAGTGTAAATCCCAGGATCAAACAAGAGTGGTGCAACAGACTTATACCATGGCTCTAGGCTACAGGAAACACATAAAAAAAATTTTTTTGGACAGTTCACTCATTCATCGCCAAGGAGGCGGGTATGAAATATATTTACTGCAAATTGAGAAATCTGATTGGACGGTTTGAACGAACCATGGTACAAATAAGGAAAGTTGTTTATCAAAACTAGCGCGGAATGAGTCACTTGAACCAAATGACATGAGCTTCCCAAAGCAATGAGTAGAGTTGACAATGAATGGTACACAGCACGTGCTTATTCAAGTACAAAATCCAATACTGGTATATACCAGTATCTACATTATTTCACTAAGCTGGACTCCAGCAAAAATGTCAAGTGAAGTTCAAGCCAGGGTCAATGGTATGGAGTAGAAGTATAATTGCACGAATGACCTTCTCAAGGTGCAGTGCATGGAGTTCAAGAGTTCTAACCTTGGAAGAATGGGCACTTGAAACTGGTTCATTCTTCACTGGGTATGAAAAACTAGCCAACACTACCCTATTCTTTCTCCCACAGATGAGAATTTAAATATTATATTATGGTACTCACTGCAACGAAGTTGGTGTGTTTGGCATCTCTGACAGTTACAATGGAGTGGACTTCTTCTATCAGCTTCTGTTTCTCGTCGTCTTCAAAGTGCATGTACCACTTGGCCAACCGAGTCTTGCCCGCACGATTCTGGATCAGTATGAACCGCAACTGCAAGAAAATGAAAATGTTGATATTGCATACGCAGCAAGTGAGCAGCTGACAATCACATCCATGCATGTTGCACGAGTACATGCACATGCAAGTGGTAACACATGTACATGTGGTGGTCAGTGCACATGTATATGGTAATACACATAGTATATGCCAGAGATAATGCAGACACATACATGCAGAGGTGGAAATAATCCATGTTCATGCATGTCTAAACGCTTGTCTAGGCATCGGCACTTCTAGATCCCAGTGGTACGGTATGCAATGTATAAAATAACCCTCAGCAATATCTATACAATAAACACTAGCAGTTGGTTCAATCCTTTATTCTACAGATCACTTAGTCTGGCATTGCCGACCCTTTTCCTTCCTTATATTGATGGCCAGGGAGGAAGGAAAGGGTCTGGTAGCTCTAGTATTAACGACATGTGCTGGCACCCAAATAGTGGCGCTCCAATCAGATTGCAGAATCGTGTAATTAAGCGCATTCCTCAACCACATATTCAATGTGCCCCAGTTTATTCCGCGTTGTTAGCTATCAATGGAAGATCTAGTGATGAAGAGTGTGTCTAGGGAGTTACAGTTTCCGTGCGTAAAGCCACAGCAGATGAAGGGGATTATAAAAAGAGATGTCTTTGTAGCCCTCCCGACGGAGCACGGAAAGAGTGCTTGTTTCCAGAGTTTGCCACTTGCAGATGGCCAACTCCTATCCAAGTGTAAATCAGCCATTTGTTCTGCATTATTGAAGGACCACAGTCACAACGAGACGTTCCAACAAAATGTTTATTTGCAACGAAATGTTTGACTCACGATTGATTTTAGCCTACGTGTTAACAATAACGTAATAAACCTATGATGTCATTTGCACAAGTCGTTGATACTAGGCTTACCAGACCCTTTCCTTCCACCAATATAGGGAAGGAAAAGGGTCGGCATGCCAGACTATAGATCACTATGATGGAGACGACACACCCACCATCCCACATAACACCACCCACACACACACAAATAAACAAGTAAAGTGCAGCCTCATTTTGAGCAGATAAAAGCACTTACAACCAGAGCCTAATCCTAGACATCTCCAGCTGATGTCAGCTACAGTAGCCTATGTCAATTAGTCATCAGTGCAGTGGATTCTAGCATGTCAAATCCAAGTGGAGTGAATGCGATTTTTAGCAGAAAATTTTCAAAAATGTTACTACATTATCCCAAATGACAGAATTCCTCATACTTAGTGCCTTGTATTTAATAACGGCTAGTCGGTACTTTTCTAGATTGTTGGGTAGCCACGCCCCTTTTACAACTGTCCTTTAACAATTGTCTTGCAGCAATAGCTCCAGAAGTAACTATCAGTAACCAGTGCCTCAATTTATGCCGTTGTGGTTCAACTAACGATTCCCTGGTAATTATCTCACTTGGACATGTCTGCATGCACACACTGAATGCCACGGATGCTGTCTGTCTGGTGGGTTGCCTGACAAGAACTAACTCCTGGCTCATTGCGTTTAGTTTGAAAACAACTTCAAATATGTACCCTTTAACGTGCATAAACAATAACCATTCATTGGGTCAGCCACTGCAGGATATGGTTGGAAGGTATTACTAAAATGTAGTCATGTGAAAAACTGAATATATGAGGGGCTATTGTAAGGCCTCGAAACAAGCCTGAAATTTTTAAACCTTACAGAATCTCAATCTAGGCGTGCCAATACTATTGTCATGACACTCGCTCTACCACTGAGAAAACTGTTCCTAAATTATACCACTAATTATTGCTAGAGTTTATGACGCTGTCCAATTACATCCACTTACCATCCCGTTTCTATCACCACCAACCAAGCAACTAAAGTAAGTAAATCAGCACAGCAACAACAGAAGCATAAATCACTTCAGCCTCTTCACAAAAACAAACTCAGACCGCGCCCATCGAGTAATTTCGGTTAATTGGAACCAAACAGGTAGTAATCGACAGTCATAAAATCACCGTAAACGGTGTAGTACGCGTAAAAGTTTAGAGGCAACACAGTCAAAGGTTAAGTATATTCATGAGATTTCAAGTTTTAGCTGTACACAATTATGTGGACTGGGGCTAATGCAAATAGTTGAAAAATCTGAAGTTTGAATTGGAGATGCCATAGTAGTTGCTACCTGAACTTCTAAAGTTTATGTTGTTGACGTAATAAGATGCCCCAGGAATTTCACTGCACACTAAGATAACACCGGGAGAATATAAAAGAGTATCGCAATTACAGCTTCCCTCCACTTCTACCTATCTATGTCAGGACTGGAGTTTGTATCCATAGCCGAGAGAATCCAGAGGAGCTGCGCAGTATACAAACCTCGGACTTAACCTGCGCAGTTGAAGGTAAGCGAAGGTGTTAGGGGCGTAGGCTGCGAATGGATTGCAAAAACTGTGGCCACCAGTCTTTGTAGTGGTCATGTTTGAAACAAGGTGATTAAAAACGGTTGTTTGTATGGATTCAGTGAGTCTTAGTTTGATGTTTTATGCTCTTTTTAAGCTTAGCTAAGATAGTTCCTTAGGATGTACACAGAAGGATGTACTTACAGGATACCCAATGGAGCATGAATCCTGCACATGTGGCCGCAAAGATTCCACTAATTAATATAATCAGCCACAAGCCAAGTAAAATGCAGAGTATATGTGCATCTGAATGCAATTGGTTCACTGACTTCTATAATGTTAATATATTTTCATGTGCATGTGAATAGTATTACGATGCAATCGTATAAATAAAATGAAGACATTGTTTCTATTTAGTTCTAAAGCAGTAGCAATGTTGCGTTTTAGGTATTACATTGACATTACTGGCAATGCGAACATGATGAAACTAAACTACTTGGTTTTCCACAACAAAGTTCAGTTGAAAATTAGGTTGGTAGAGAATATTCCACTCTGGGTGTGCTGAGATGATTGTAGTTGTGAACCCAGTTGAAGTAACAAAGATTAGTATTGTTGTTGTTGTTGTTGTTTTAGTTGTTGTTTTATTGCATATCATGACCCATGTGCTGATGTCTCGTGCATGCTGGCGTCATTATGATCAAAGTAGTCAGTAATTTCTGCAGCATGGAATTTATTTCAAACAAGGAGTAATAATTTATTAACAAGTCATTCAGAAATAGTTAGTTGAGAATTCACATCAGTGAATCTCGCTTATTGGTGAATGATTTCTAGCTGATTTTCTAATGAGGAACCCGTATAGTGAGCGGAGTGATAGATCTTCCCAATTACCTGTCGTCATGAAAGGCATCAGCTACTGCATCAAAGATGAATGCTTGTCTCTACAACTTTGCACTTGTATAGCATTTTTACTTTCCAACTTTTTTTTTTCTTTGGGTAGCATAAATTGAAATCTAATGAAAATTCTGAGCTAAGCCAGTGATAAAACTGACCAACTAACGCGTAGATTGTGTAACTTAACACCTTTGAAATAGACATATATTTCCAGGACAACAGCACATTCTGATGGTCTTCTAGAACATTAGCCAGTGCCTTGAGAAGTCTTTGGTATCGTTTATTCAGTAGCGGCCATTTTACAGAGGCCAGCCCGTAGGTATTTAGGACAAGAATAAATTTTGCGTCTTGTTGTTGAGGTTTACAATTTATTTGCGTATTGTCTGTTTAGATTTGGCAAGTTCATTATGGCTCAGATAGCCTGGCTCCTTCTCCTGTACGTCTTCGCTGGAGGTATCCTCCTACAACCAGGCGTGGCTATAGTACTCGGTCCTGTCGAACACCTCAGCCCGGAACACTGTGCTCCATCCAACTCGTTGTTTCATAAATACTGTAACTGCACCAGGGGGCGGGGCCTCAACTGTGGGGATTCTATTGAGGTGGAATTCACTTGCTGCGACTTGCTAGAATTCTTTGAAGAAGGATTTGTCAGTGCTGAAGTCCAATGTCTGTAAGTATATATGTTACAGACCAATTACAAACTTGGACTGTTTTAAAATGGTCTAGCCATTTTTTTAAATGGGCCAGACCGTTTTAAAATGGGCCAGACCATTTCCAAACCTCAAACTGTTTTAAAACCGGCCAGACCATTTTAAAAAAACAGACCAGATCACTGGCCAGACTATTTTAGAACAGGCTGGTCAAATTATTCAAACCATTTTGAAGGGTGTCAAACCCTTATTAAAAGAATCAGATCATTAAAACGAGGCAGATAGTAAACCTGGCAACAAAAACAAACTGCTAAATGTAAATAGGGCAGTTGCCAAAGCAGACCCGACACAGAACTCTTGTGTGTTCATAAATATTAGAAGTATTTTAAAAAACATTTGAAATAAAACAGATAGTCTTTTCAGTAGTATAGTCTTAGTGTTGGCTGTTAGCTCTCGCAACATTTCATACTGCTATACGATGCAGCAAGATGCAAGGACGCAAATGCATGTAAATTAAAGTTCCATGTACTTGCATTGTGCACTTATTTCAGTTCAAATTCTAGGAACAGTGACATTATTTCTCAAAGGTGACAAGGCAACACATTTGTCAAAGTGATTTAACGTCTGATCGCAATACTCTGGCTCTGGTGTGACGCTGCCTGACATGGCTACTACCATAGCTGTCTCCACGAATGTCACATCACTGTCAGCTTCGTCTGAATCTACATCATGTTATTGAACTTTGACACAAAGGGCTGCATCTGCTCTGGTAGGACTTTTCTCGATGCAGCATCATGTGGTGTTTATTGTGGCATGTTCGGCAGGTGTACTTGGAGGGACAGTGCATGTAGCCATGTCCTTCTCCTAGACAGTTAGTACACAATCGCTTCTCCCAAACAAACTTGTTTTTTTTGTATACGTCAGAGTGGGAGAAGGGTTGACACCGAACTAAGTTGTGCTTGTCTGCACACAGAGGGCACTTGATAACTGGCGGCGATTTATTTGGCTTGCTCTTGACTGAGCTGTTGGCTTCTGGTGCCATTTGTTTGACAAGGTTTCTGATGTATTCCTCAGCATCTTCTACTTCTTCAGGGGTCAACTGTGGTCAAACTTTCTGTGGTGATATACTAACACAATGTAAACAGCAATATTTCTGGAGGGTACGCTTACTGTCTACTATATTCGGCAAGAAGTCGAAACGTCGGGTTAAGTTTTAATTAACAATATTATTGGCTGTAAGAACGAGAAAATTTGCTATTATTATAATTATTTCAGCCGACAATGACTGAATCATTCGTAGTTCTTTACAAATCTCAGTCACTAGTAATTAATGAAACACTGCTATATGATGCAGCACGACGTAAAGGATGCAAATGCATGTAAGATGTGCTTAATTAGGCAGCATTTAGGCTCGACATGAACGTGTTTCCACACACGAATTTGACATTAGCTAAGCTTGCATCTGAAAGTTTGGAACCACTAAAACCATCTTATCTTTGAAATTTTTATTTACTGTTTTTTGAAGTTGTTTATACTTCTATGACGTTTTCTCCCAGAGATTTCCTAATTACCCCATATGTTCCCCTCTTACAATTTGTGGGGAACTGGATTCAACAAACAATAGACTAATAATTTGTGCTCTTGTGTGCTCTTTAATACCAGAGCAGACTTTGTAACTGGTTGCTAGTTAGGAGTCTGCCTGACTTTCAGGTGAGACTGCTCTTGGTTTTAATTGTACATCACCACTGTAAGACCTGCAACATTTGTGGCTAGTTTGGAGCCAGGCTGTTTTAAAATGGGCTGGCCTGTTTTAAAATGGTCCAGACCATTTTAAAATGGGCTTGTAGTTTGAAAATGGTCTGTAAGTATATACACTCATCTCTTCTGTTGTTGTTACAAAGTTTTTGAGTTTGTGGAGGGTTACGAAAAGGAGAAGGGTAGTGGTGAGGGGAGAAAGAGATGGTGGGAGTTGCCGTTTACTGTCTCTTGGTTGCAGCGATTTTTTCATTGTATTTTATTTTGTTTTGATTCTCTTTTTGAAGAAAAAAAACGACTTTGTTTTTTATTGACATTGTTTTAAGAACATCTAGTGGATTCCAAAATGGTGAATCAACTGATTCCTTTTGTGTCAGAGATGCCTGCCACTATAATAAATGTGGTTGCATTGCACACGTATAGCTAGCTATCTTGTTGGCTGGTGTGAATTCCCATAGGAGGAGGCAATACGCCAGTCACCCACGGGCAGCCTGGAGCAGATGCATTAACATAGTCTGTCTCTCTTTCTATTGTTTGTACAACCTTCTATAATTCGATAAAAATTTCAGTCCTCATAGATATGTACGTGTGTTGGTGTATGCATTGTGTGTGTGTGTGTGTGTGTGTTCCTTTAGTGATCAGTCGTTCTAAATTAATAATTAAATTTACGCTTTTGAAGTTATAATTCTGATATAGTGTGTACATTATACAAATGTGTTTTTATATATCTGAGTTGTTGCTATTAGCAACAGAGGAGGAGTTTCAGCTAGCTAAATATACATATACACACTTATATTATATTTTAAAAATTAGCTTATTGGCACAGCAGTTACCCGTAGTCCATTCTCACTAGGCTGGCTGGTTGCTGGATACTGGAATAGCTGAAGTGCTTCATTTTCTTAGAGGTTAGTGGCTACAGCACAATGGAACTACGGTGTTGTCTTGACAAAGAATGATTTGTTACAACTTGCAATTAAATAGACTGATGAAGTTTGTTTGTGACAGTTTCTAACATTTTGCAATTATCAAAGGAAAATTGGAGTGTTTTGAAATATTCATAAACCAGTGTTAGAGAAGTGGACTACAAATGACAGCAGCCACAGGCTCAGTTGCGATGTGAAATGAATGCATTATATATACACATACATTTCTGGTACATTATAATAATCACAATGCAGACTAACATGCACACACACTAACATACACATATATACAACACAGTTGCATGTATAGTACGAGGTCTCCTAAAATTAAGGAATAGTGATGATCAGTTGTTGTTGTTGCTGTTGTTGTTGTGTTTAACCCTAAGAGCATTGTTGGGCTCGTGTATCACAGGTCAGCTATCATTGAAGTAACTAAGTGATATGATGTCATGAATATAGTTGCCATAGTTACCAAGGATTAAACAGCCTGTGGGTATATACGTATAGTGGGGGCATGTGTACTGATTATTCATTTATTAATGTGTCTGTTCACATTGCCTTCAGTGAATCATGTCACCTCGGGTGAGCTCATCACTGCATTATGTACTTATATGTATTATTATATTATCACGGACATTTTGATGGAGCTGACACAAGTGAAGCAGCTAATTTGATTTCTCGTGCTAATGTAATTCAAGGCTAAATGAACTGGTGCGTGAGTGCTTTTAAGTAGCCCGATGATATGGTTTGTGCACACACATACATACGCATTCATGCATTCTCCAAACACAGTCACTTCAATAGATGCTTTGTGAAGCGTGTCTTCAAGACTGAAGTGAATGTTTCAATTCATTTCATCTACTCCCAGTGGAATTACTTCAGAAGGTGTGAATATTAGAAAGCATTCAATTAGACTGTTTTTCCAGTATCACTTTGCCACACGCACATTATAACCACCAGTAATACTTGGACCTTTAGCTATTCTATCACCCTACCCACCCAAACATCGTCTGGACACCAAAAGTTGCATGAGCTCCCTTCATTTCCACCCTCGATATGGACAAGCACTTGAGTACATACTTAATAGGTAGACACTTACATTCTCATTATTAGCTTGCACAACATTTGTTGTTAGTTGTTGTTTACTTGAGAGCAATCATGATATTTAATATCGAGTGATCACGTGACGATTGTGCGATCAGATAGACAGTTGGAAACATGGAACACAGCATTAATTGAGACTTCCGATAACGTAGCTGAGTTTGATTGGTTGTTTTAATTGTTTAACTCGTCTATTCAGTCATTGAACGGTAAAAATCCACATTAATATGAATAAGTGGGTTATGCTATACTTCAGTTACAATTTTTGAAAACTATGATATTGCCAATATTTGCTGTTCCCCTATATCATATCATATAACAAACCATTGTTTGTCTCAGTTGTTATTGTTTGCTTGTTTGTTATTAAAACTCACAACTCAGTCATCGAGTAATCAATACTATTTTGATAAGAGCCGAGTGTAGTCGTGTGGAGTTTGTTTGTGTGTGGTAATCTGGATCTTGTTACTCCAACTCATACTTCTGTGAAAACTTGTTTTGACAATGGCAGCGGGAAATTTACCAGAGGTCATGCAACGTATGGTGTGAAATGGTTGGGTCATGCGGTCGCCAGATACAGACATTCCTAGCCGAGAAGAAATCAGCCCGGGGACAGGAAGGTGCGACTTCCATTAGTAATATTATAAATTAGAGAAACCAAATCACTTTGGAACCCTGTCACTGCCTCATGAATATAATTATTGAAGGAGTGTTGGGTTGAGAGGATGAAATGTGAGCTATTCTTATTTGACCACAAGCAATGCTAATTGCCACTAGTCACTTCACACTTCATTAGAGGAGCATGCACACATTGTCACCGAGCAGCTGCTATATTTAGAAATAAAAATCCCCAATAATAGGATAATCATGAGAGAGTTAGGTCAGCAGGAAAGCTTCCTGGTGTGGCACATGATACTCATGTGACCTCAATTTTAAAATTGAGTTGAGTAATACCACAGATACGGCTTGGGAAAGAAATTCTAGTGTATATAACTATAATTGTCCATTGTAATTATAATTGTGGCAAACTCTGGAAATCCCGATATTGTAATTCCAGTGACACTGTCCATGATTTATCTGTTTTAAATTTTTTTTTTGAATTTTGAATTCTAAACAACTACAACAGGCATGACTTTAGCTTAAACACATTCAATGGTATGCATTCAGTCGATTTGTGATGCACCGTTAAGGGTGTCCTTTGGTAACATCATTGGAACCTTGAGTTGCTGAAACTCTGCCAATGAATGGACACCATTCGAACATGTAATTGTGAAGAGTCGTGTTTGTTGTGTCTAGCCAGTAAAGAAGAAGTGCCCTCTGCTCGCTCAAGTGATGCAAGTCTTTGCACTTTATTATAGAGCATGGTAAGATTAGAAGGTAGATATGTAATGGGAAGATGAGGAATGACATGGCTCATAACTGCCTGTACTTCACGCGCACTCACTCACTCACTCGCTGGCAATGAGATACACACAGCTATTAGAGCTAGGACAGAATAAACAGCTGTCATTGATATTCTATTAGTATCTCTATCTGTGATGTTGGTTTGAACTCGTTGAAGTTTTCCAATTCAGTCGTGCAAGAGAAGAGTATGAGAAGAACTACCACCTGAGGAGTTCAAAGCTTCTGCTTGAAGTAGTTGAAATATCATTATCTCTAATACTATTGTATTACGGAAGCATTAATACTAGAACTCCTTTAGCTTTGCCATGGAAGACTGCCTGCCTCAGGTTGTTCTGCTCAACAGACTTACTCTAAACAAAGTGTACTTTCCCATTCAGTCGAATGCTATCTATTTACCCAGGTGTGGAATAAAGTAACCAGTAAACTAGGCGTTGCTATGATACGCAACATGTGTTATGCCGATACGCACTGAGTTCCAAGTCCTTAGTTTTGACAGACATCACTACAGGTTGATCTACCTCTAGCTAGTGACATGAGACTCTAGTGCATCCACTGCTATAATAATAGTAGGCCTTGGAAGAACTCAAAACAAACCAACATTGTCTGACTTGGGGAATTCCCTTATTCTTATAAAACCATTTTTTATTATTATTAATAATAATATAAATTATTATTATTGTTATGATTATTATTACTATTATTATTACTAGCTAGTACCCGCCCACATGTTATCCCCTCTACCACTTGGTATACATCAGTTCATCTTTTCTTCTCACCACAGTAGTCGGAGTTACTGACGACACTTTATACCAACCCAGCTTATTGCATGCACCGTTGTCTCCACCAACTCAGCACAGTTTGATGAACACACACAACAATCATCGTCATTTTACTGACAACGATTTGACGACCCTTTACCACCTGACTCAGCTCAAGAAATTGTGAAGCAATATTATCATCATTATTATTTTTTTATTATTTGTTATTACTATTATTATTACTATTATTAATATTATTATTATTAAATTTGTTGTTGTTGTTTGTTGTTGTTAGGAGAATCATTGACTCACCTAACTTGGAGACCATTACCACATCCGGACTCGGCCAGTTTCCTAATTTAATAGGACTGTAAGTTAATGAAATTATAATTATTATACTACGAACAGGTTAATTAAATTTATAAAAATTCATTGATATTAACTAAGTTTAGGTAATTGCCCCAGGTCATTAAAATGAATTTTGTATCATAATTGTAATTGATTGGTTTTGACAGAAATAATTCAGGAATGGCAGCATGGAATATATCATCCTTGATGGGTGCAAAGTCCACACTGAATACAGATTTTAAACTGTACATGAACATATTTGATATCAGAATTAATCTAAGGAAACCATCAGTGTATAGAACTACATAATGTGGCTGTTTATAGTTTCTCTTTTCAATTAATGTATTGTTTCCAATTTATGCAATTTCGTATATTTGTTTTAAGGGTTGTTGACAGCTCGCGACTTGGCAACTTCTCTAATGGAGCCCTTGTACAACTCACTTCACTGAAGTACATGTAAGTCGTTACTAGATACTTACCAACAAGGAAGCTGTGAGCAATGGCCGGCCACTGAGATCAACGTGTCGTGGCTAATAACCTTTTATAATAATACATACACACACACATACTCACCCTGTCTTTCTCAGTCTTCTTTTATTTATTAGTTGTGTTCTCTCTCTTAGAGCTAGTGGTTGTCATGGGTGGAGCTAGAATCTGAAAAAGGGGGTTGTTTTTGTTGGTTGTTGTGACATTGATGAGAGTGCTCTTTAGCACGACATTGCTGGATCATTGATATTAGAAAACTCAGCCACAAAGCGCACAGACTTGACATCACATTTATTGTTGTGCTTATGGCACTAAACTATAGACTTAAAAATATAACCATAACTTGTTTGCCAGCTAACAACTCTCTGACTGAGCTGCTAGTGCCACTGTAATGGAAGATAGTCTAAGAGCCCTCTAAGACTATCCTCAAAGTCCAAACCGTCTTCTGCAACAAATCATTTGGAAAAACTAATTGTTATCTCCATAAGTCTGGCCTCTTCCAGGAGAAAAATGGGAGGTTCAATCGAAAATTGAACGAACCGTGCTTCATCCACCCCCTGGTCCTGGGTTCCATCCCTGGTGACAGTCAAACAATTTTTTTTTCTCGTAAAATGAAAGCTTGTGAAAGAGAGAGAATTCTAAATACAGAATTGTGTATATTGAATGGTATAGGTATTAATTAATTTGTTTGTTTGGTTGTTTGTTTGTTTGGAATAGAGAAGTGACTCGGAGTCGTCTGACTATTGTGCCGCACATCATGAACATGAACCTCCTGATTCAAATGTGAGCACCTCAGGGCATGTCTACCATAAACACACTCACACACACACACACACATACACACACACGTACATACACATAACCTCCTGATTCAAATGTTAGCACCTCAGGGCATGTCTACCATACACACACTCACACACACACACACACATACACACACACGTACATACACATAACCTCCTGATTCAAATGTTAGCACCTCAGGGCATGTCTACCATACACACACTCACACACACACACACACATGCCACATAGAGCTGTCAAATGTTTTGGCTCTGTAAAGCTCTATACTTTGTTATTGACATTTGCTTGTAGATATCTGTCTGATAACTTGATCTTCTCAGTGGACACAGATACATTCAAGGGTGTCTCTAGATTGACAGTGTTGTAAGTTACCATAGTGATGATGATGATGATTTCGATAGTAGATATTGGCTGGTGTAAATTTTTTATCTTAAAAAAAAAACAACGAATGAAAGGGTACAAACTTAAATTAATAATAAAAGATAACTGAATTTGTCGAAAATCAGCGCATGATGAATAAACAATTTCCATTTGTTATAAGAGTTGTGATACCAATCAGGCTATCCACCAATAAAGGTAGTTGTGATACCAATCAGGCTATCCACCAATAAAGGTAGTTGTGATACCAATCAGGCTATCCACCAATAAAGGTAGTTGTGATACCAATCAGGCTATCCAACAATAAAGGTAGTTGTGATACCAATCAGGCTATCCACCAATAAAGGTAGTTGTGATACCAATCAGGCTATCCACCAATAAAGGTAGTTGTGATACCAATCAGGCTATCCACCAATAAAGGTAGTTGTGATACCAATCAGGCTATCCACCAATAAAGGTAGTTGTGATACCAATCAGGCTATCCACCAATAAAGGTATCCATTGTCCAATGCTCTCTCGATCGTGTCCAGCCACACACATTATCGCAACTTCTCTTATTCCTTCCTTAGAGACCTCAGTCAAAATCGCTTGTCCACTCTCAAGGGCGAGATATTCAAGGATCAGTGCTTGCTGGATATTCTGAGGCTATCGGACAATCCTATTACTGAGATTGAAGATGATGTCTTCACAGATACGACAGTGGATAAATTGTAAGTTCTGAATAAGTCCTGTGATTCTTAATGGCACAAGTTGTCATACACAGATAAACTGCAGAAGAAACTGAAATCCAGCAACTGGTAGCTAACTAACTAACTAATAGCCCTCTGTGTGCACTCACACTCCTGAGGATTCTGTTTCTCACTTATCTTTCTGTCCATAGAAATTTTTGAAGACAGCTGTTATTGCAGCATTGAAATATCTTTAAATTGCCCAAATTTTTGTTTCGACTTCATAATACAGAAGATGCAAGTCCACTTCAATTCGTATTGTGTCAACATTGCAAAGCCTGTGATCAGACTGTGCAGTCTGATTAACTTCCTTTTGTTCACTGACCACCACAGTTAGCCATAGCTATTCACTGACCACCACAGTTAGCCATAGCTATTCACTGACCACCACAGTTAGCCATAGCTATTCACTGACCACCACAGTTAGCCATAGCTATTCACTGACCACCACAGTTAGCCATAGCTATTCACTGACCACCACAGTTAGCCATAGCTATTCACTGACCACCACAGTTAGCCATAGCTATTCACTGACCACCACAGTTAGCCATTGCTATTCACTGACCACCACAGTTAGCCATAGCTATTCACTGACCACCACAGTTAGCCATAGCTATTCACTGACCACCACAGTTAGCCATAGCTATTCACTGACCACCACAGTTAGCCATAGCTAGCCCTACATTATGTGGAATTGTAACTCATCCCATGGCCAGCTTGACATCAGTCCAATCATCCGTGTTGCAGTTGCATCACACGAGATACACTGGAGGTTCACAATAGTTGCTAGGCTTTCAATCATACATGTTAATGCACTACAAATACAAAATGTCTGACATTAGGACTGGTTGGGCAGGGATTTAAAAAATATATATATTTTTTTGTTATGATTTATCCCTCCAGGTACTTGGCCAATACTCGTATATCTCGTATGCCCAGCAACCCTCACTTGAATCAGGAAGTGACCGAACTAGACTTAAATGGTTGCACAAACCTCAAACAATTCAATTTTCAGGATTCAAATGGCAATAAACTTTACCCATACTTGAAGACAGTTTCATTTCCCTACCACGCGCATTGCTGTCAGCTTGAGAGACTGGCTGAGCAAGAGGTAGACCAAGAAGCTCGCCAAGTAAGAAGCGAGGAGACAAGGAGGAGGAGAAATGCAATTGCTAGTGAGACGATGCCCTTGCCGACTTCTGCAGACTCACAAGGCTCTGTGTCGAATCCTACATTGTCTTCAGTTCAAGATTCACAACCAGGCATTTCATACTCTACTTCCATTCCCAATCTACAGTCAATATTGAGTTCCATGTCAACTTCCATTCCGGATCCAAGTCCAATATCAAATCTGTATTCCACATCTAGTTCTATGACGCTTTCAACTTCCACTTTATCTACAGAAGGTCTCATTCCAGATCCAAGTCCAATACCGAATTTGCATTCCATATCTAGTTCTGTGACACTTTCAACTTCCACTTTATCTACAGCAGGTCTCATTCCGGATCCAAGTCCAATACCGAATCTGCATTCCACATCTAGTTCTGTGACACTTTCAACTTCCACTTTATCTACAGCAGGTCTGGATCCAAGTCGATCTATAGCTCCACTTACGACTTTTGGACTTGTGGAGGTCACACTCTGCCCCTTTGTAGCCCGTCCATCAACTTGTAATCCGCAGGCTACGCTTCCTCCAAGCTTGCCACACTGCAGGCGATTTAATACCACAGCAGAGTGTGTGCAGATGATTACAGGGGCAATGCCAATTCCCACTCCTACGTCCATAGCAACAGCTCCACTCAGTACCACACCCACAGTTCCACCTACTGCCACACCCATAACTCCACCTACTGCCACGCCCATAGCCTCAACGATTGCCATAACTACCACCCCATCTGGTACCACGCCTGCAGGTACCACTATGACTCCAACCCCCTCGGGTGAACCCCCAATTTTAATGTGTAATGAGTACTGTTTAACATTTTTGGCTACTATGAATTTTAATGCCTTTTCAGACTGCAGGGACTGCTCAATGCATTTGTGTGCAGGGGACTGTCCCTCAATGTTCCCACAGTACTGCAGCGATTGCTACAACATTCGCAATCGTCGGAGAAGAAAAAGACGTTCAATTAAGTCACCTCAGATATTGGGACATCAGGAGCAAGGAATAGTACGAGTCAAGAGACAATTGCAATTAGCAGATTACACCTCTCCATACATAGTAAACCTCCCAGGTTACCAAGATCTGTTTTGCTGCACTCCCATTCAATCCAACCAATCAGCTAGAACAGAACCAATCGATTATTGCCTAACCCTCGTGCGTAGAATAGACTATCCATACTTAAATCAGTCTAGGTATCGTGATATAATATGTACTCCTGCTGAAGACCCCTTCAACCCTTGTCTTGATCTTCTCGGCACTTCAGATGGCTTGCGAGCAGCTATTTGGATGGTCTGTCTCCTAGCTTTAGTGGGCAATATTCTTGTCTTTGTTGTTTTCATTGGGTACTCTGTAATCATACGCAGAGCACAGCAAGATTTGTTTGCAATTCATTTCATGTACTTCAACCTTGCACTAGCTGACTTTTTTATGGGCATGTACCTCTTTATCATAGCTGTTGTTGATGCAGACACGAAAGGAAGCTTTTATCTCAGGGACATAGCTTGGCGTACCGGACATGGGTGTGGCTTTGCCGGATTTTGTGCCATTTTGTCTACCGTAGTGTCTGTGTATGTCTTAGTTGTGATTACCTTGGAGAGGACTTACACCATCACCCAAGTGTTCAAGCGAAAGAAGTTGACTAGAATCAGAGTATGTATAATTATGGGAGTGGGTTGGCTAATAGGTGTATTCTATGCGATGCTCCCTCTAGTGGGTGTCAACGACTACAGCACAGTTGCCATCTGCTTGCCATTTAATGTGACAAAGAGTATAGGCCGTGCTTATGTGGTCCTCCTCCTGTTGGTCACAGGGATAGCCTTTATTGTGATAGCTGTCTGCTACGGCATGATTTTTCAGCAAGTCTTTTGCAAGTGTGGTAAAATTGGTCCAATTCAGGACAAGAAAAGACGAATTACAGACATGAAGATAGCCATTCGCATTTTCATCTTGATTTTCACAAACTTTGTGTGTTGGTTTCCGATAGCTTTAATGAGTTTGACTGCTGCTTTTAACAAGAGTCTTGTCAGCAACTTGGAGTTTGCTCGATGGGCTATTGTTTTTATCTTCCCCATTAATGCTTGCCTAAATCCATTCCTGTATTCCATTACTACTAGAGTCTTTCGAGATCAATTTATTTTGATTCTTAACAAGTGTGGTCTATTTAAAAAACGAGCACATAGAATTAAGAATGCCCAAGTTGGAATCACACCATCTTACACTAGCAAAACTAGTAACACCAGTGGAGGATTCGCCAATAACAAGTTTGTGAGCAGACTCAGGAGTTTCTCTCTCACCTCGCAGGGCAGCACTCTCAACCTTCTAGAAAGGATGAATAGAAGAGCATCAGCTACAGGCACGTTGAATGACTCTGGAGGACTTAACCATTTGAGGCTTTACAATTCCAACATCAGACGCACATCTAACGCCAGTAATACTTCAAGTGACGAGATGTCTAATTCTAGGAGAGGGAGTGCCTTTTCAGCTGGCTCTAATGATGTACTTCTAGGAACTATTTATACAAACAATGGCTTGCTATCCAGTGGATCGCTGGAAGCAGTTAAGGAAAATGGTGGAACAGCTGAAGTCCAAAATCGAGCCAGAGCAAAGATCAGTGCTAGCAGCTTGGGCGTTTTACCTGAGGAAGATGGTGAACTACCTGTGGAGGCTATCATAGATGAAGGAGTTGTCAAAATCAACCCAGCATACGAGGAAGATGATAACACAAAGGAAAGTGGTAGGGACTCTGGGATGGTAGAAGAGGCATCACAAGAAGAAGTGGAAGACGCTAACAACACAGAAGTTATTGGGAATCAAAATGCATGTATGGATGATGATGATAATTCTGATAGCAAGAATAATGAAGATTCTGAAAGTGGGAGTAGCAGCTCATGATATTCACCATTGAGTTGATTTTTCGCTGAGTTCACCTCTACGTCTCCGACTATAATGACTAACTCGTCACATCCTCATTTGCAACATTTTTTTAAAATCACATGACCCATTTTCCTTCTTTTTTAATAAATATTTTTCATATCAATTCAATTTGTGTTTTCCTATTTTTAGCTTTACAAAGTAATAACTGTGAAAATTAACGTACTGGGGTTAGCTAACAGTTGTGATGATAATGATAACAATGCATAGTATAATAATACAGTTGACTGACAGTCTACAGGAATTAATGAAAAATCATAAATAAAGTAAAACAAAAACTAAGACAGTACACAGCAAAGAATAGAAGGAGTTGTGTGTGTGTTTTTTTTCTAAACTTCATGTATGCATAATTATGAAGGATATCATTAGGGGGTTTTAGTTTTTATAACTAGCTACACAGTTGTAGTAACTATATATTATACTAACCCTCAATGCTAATCTTGTGCACTGCTAAGTGAACCAGATATTCTTCATTCATCAGTCATGAATGTTCCAGAATTATTAGTCACAATATGCCTAGTTGCAATAAAATGGGACCAAAATGTATACTTACAACAGAATTTAAAAATATTATAACAGGCATTATAAACAGCAAAATTATGGATATAGCTATATATAGCTACCTAGAAGAAAAAAAAAACATCCACAAGAATAATATGTATATAATGTTATGAGGTTTTATAAAATAACAGTTACTCATGAGATTTTCTAGCCAGCTGTAAGGATAGAGGTGATCAGCCCACTTGGTATTAGCTAAACTGATTGTATTCTGAATAAGTTGTTGAAATCTGGAGCACCCGCCATCATGTGCTCAAACTCGGTGAAGGTGATGTGGTTGCTATGGAGACAATCAGTCTCTTCCATGACATGATGGACTACATTAGATGCTTCATCCTCACTCAATTCTTCACCTGGAAGGAATTAATGTACTCTTATTGAATTTTGTGCATAAGAAAATCAAACAAACTATAATTACAGGTGTGAGGTTGATGGTATATTGTAGCTAATAGTACAGCGCGTAAATTGCCCATTAAAAATGAATGGGAAAAATCGCTGTTCAATTGAAATCGCACGGGGAAAGTGAAATAGCACGTAACTAATTGAAATACCTCAGTAACTAAGTGGTAACTAAGTGAAATAATACGGGTAAGTGCGCATGCGTGCAGTGTTAACCTTGGAAACGCACAGTTTGAGTAGTTTCTAGTTGGAGACAATGTCATTCTTTACCACAGAACCTCTACCCATATTAGACGGAATGTTTTACAATAGATTAGGAGGAGCCGTACGTTGAAAACAAAGTTCCAGCGGAAGCTAATCCTGAAATATGGAGATAGTGAGTGAACGATACAGTGTAGCTACAATTGCAACCTGTGCTATTAGGGATAAATAGCACTCGTAAAGCAATTGAAATAACACTCGGCTTCGCCTCGTGCTATTTCAATCACGTTACTCGTGCTATCAATCCTGAATAGCACGGTTACCCGTGTTATTACTCATACAAATCAAGTATTAAATAGCTACGTATAACATTAGCCCAAACATTCTATACTGTCTGCACAGCTTGAAAGAATAGCGAAAGTTAAGATCATAGCTAAGATAGCTAAGAATAATAATTTAGTTGAGAGCTTAAACTGTTCAATAGTAGTAGTTTGACAGTGCAGTGACAGCAATAATGTCATAATTCTTTGTCACAGGACAGCTAAATATAAATAATTGATGCCTAAAAAAGTAATCAATAATTGCTGATATGGACTTGACTGGAAATGTTTAGAAGGAACAGATCCATTGACACAGATCTTATATCATTCAGACTTCATACATTATGCAAGGTAGGTAGCAACACTTGTAGATACTTCTCTTTTCACTTTCCTAGTGGCACACACTGTAATAATCAAGCATACACTACTATTTGTTCTTCATTTTTTTCTATTTAAACTCGAAAGACAGCAGTCAACTATTACTACTACAATTACAACCTGGTTATTTATATTTCATTATTGTATTGCTTGTGATTCATGTTTTGCTACTAACAATTAATATCCTAATTCTCCAAGAATGCAACATTTATGTTTCACATTCTTTATTACATTGCTAGTATATACCCTGCTAGTGGCTTTTAATTTTCTCAAATACACAAATTTAGCTGATTATAATAGACAATTACAGTAGATAATGAATTAACTGTATTAAAACTACACAATTATCGTAATTTTACCTGTCAACATTGAAATAGTGTTTCTCAAATCAGCTTTGGAAATTTTGTTGTCATTGTCAAAATCAAATATTTTGAACGCATAAGTGACCTTGAGATTCCAAGGGGCCCTTTCACTGAAGACTGACATCATATCCAAAAAATCTTCAAAGTTAAGATCACCTTTGCTGGTGGGGTCTGAACAGAATACATCACATATCCGTCTTGAGAATGGACAGGCCACAAGCTGCTTCAGAGTGATTAGTTCTTCATAAGCCAGCCTCGTTTGAGCATCTCCCAAAAGTGGGTCGATTTTCTCAGGGTTTACATTCGAGAAGAGTTTGTACAAACTTCTTATTTCCCTAGGAGAAAAATAAGTGCATGTGCTGTACAATTCAAGTTGAGCTCTATCGAAATACGTCGGTAAACGTCCTGTTAGCTTGGACCAACAGCTAGTCCAGTTTCCCATGGCATTTCCCCATGTTAGCAACACGAGTAGCGCGCGCGACTGACTCAAATTCAAATTTGATTCCGCGCCTTGCCTGGAGGGTTCCGTGATATTAATGGAGGGAACTCCAGCTAAGGAAGACTGCGGAGGAAGCCGAGAAGTATGGGATTTCAACGCGCTTGAAGCCGTCCAGCAGGCGGTGGCCGAGCAGTTAAAAGAAGCTGGGATTGATATACCGCGGGGTTGTGAAGTAGAGCACGGAGTGACTGCTAGGGTGACGAGAAAGTCTACCAAGAGCTCAGTGTTCGGTAGTCCGCTCTCCAGTCTTCCTGCCGTACCTTACCAGTACGGGAAAAACACGTTTAGACTTCCCAAGTGAGTGTTACTTGAGCTTTCTTGACTAGTACTACAAATCTCACTTCACTTTTGGTAATGAATGTGAGTGTGTCTTTTTAGCTACCACTGTGTGGTGTGGAACAGGTGATAATACTTACAAGTAATTTCACAGTCAATTACTGCAGAAAGCAGACTGATTGTGATGTAAATAATTCTTGACACTATTGTTGTTTTAGTTTTATGGCAAGTGAGGATAGACATTCCCTCCTAATCGGTTTGAACTTTGTGGTATACATAAATCTGTGACTTTGTAAGAACAATTAGATTTTTATAGCCTTACCTATTTTGATGACCCTGTACCATATCTCTGTATGGATTCCATGTCAGTGGATTGAAAACAGGAGATTGAGTGTACATTTGCAATGTATTCAAAAGCATATATCCACCCTCTATATGACATTTCACTTACTATCTGGTAAAATTAATTGTCTCGCCACACTATGAAATACATAGGGGCTGCTTTTGTGAAGTAAATCATTACTCCAAACTTGTGTGGCTTTTTTTTTTTTAATTCCTCTACTTTTTGGTATATATATTGTACATATATATTTTAACCTTCATTTACATACTTGTATCTGGGATAATTGTGGGGTTAAAACAGTTTAGTAAACACAAGTTATTCAAAGTCTGTCGGTGGCTCTGATGGTAGAAGTCACAGAAAGAACCACAAGATTAAAAAGATTTAGACTATACATTTTAACCAGACATTAACCAGACATGGGGCAAAGTACGTACTTTGAACAGTATTTGGATATTTTATGGGTATGAGTACAAATACCTCAAGTTGGCGATGAGTACTTGAATAAGTATGAGTACATTGGTCTCGTACTTAAGTACCAACTGAAGTACATATATGATTAGTTTTGAGACTGGGTTGAACACAATTATGCATGTTGTTCAGTCATTCTCGGCTGAAATAAAAAAATAATAGCAACTTTTTCTCGTTCTAACAGCCAATATAGTTATTGGCCTTTGGAAGTGATGTGTGGGAACTATGCCTTCAGGAGTCAATGAATTGGTTCTGAGTTGTTTCCACCAGTCTCTGTCTCTGTCTTTCAGAATAAAAATGGAGGTCACCTGATATCTGGAGCTGGTAAGAAGTTGCCGACATATTAGCAGTTGTAGCAGCATGTGACTGCTTGCTGGATTAAGTAATTATGCTTTATGAGACTAGCTACAAATACTTCAATGGTACTTCAAAAGTACTTAGAAATATTTTTTTTAAAACAGGAAGTGTTTAATTACAGTACGATTATTTTTACTTGATTTACCAAAAGGATTTGAGTATTTCATGAGTACTTTGTGACCGGTACTTAAGTGTACTTAAGCACAAGTACCAAAGTACTTCATCCCATATCTGATTTTAACAGATACATACATCTTCCAAGAAGCTCTTGTCAAGGTTCCCTCCCTATGGAGGACGGACTTTGGTTAAGTGTGAATTTACTTAAATACTGCCATGCTGGGTTGATCCAAGAAATACTACCATGTGAAGACTTGCACATTCCTGCTGCAATTCAATTAGTATACTGAAGCCTTTGTTGGTTAGTGTCACAACTGTAACTAGACGCAAGTGATTTCTTGTATGACCTAGTTTGTGTGGCTGCTGGTGGTAGAATTAATGTAACTGGAGTACATAGAGGTCATTCAATGTGTTTAGAACATGTTCAGTCGTGTGCTGCAAGCATGACTTGTGTTCTCATAGGCAGAACCTTTTGACAGTGAGCTTCCAGTAGTTCGGGTGCTAGTTGGATGGCCATACTTACATAGTCATTCCAGTTTGATTCTAAACACACACACATGCACACACATGCAAAAATGCGCTACCGGTAAATATAGATCTCTTTGTTGACACTCAATTGTGATAGCTAAGGTGGCTGTCCTCACACTTGTATTTTCTGATGAGGCACTTTTAGTTCAAGTTATCCTGCTTGTCTCAAGAATCTGTTGCACAATCAGGTTCACTTTAATACTTTCGGTTTCATAACTCCTCTGAGCAAGGCGGAGTTATTCTCGCTGAATTAGGTACATGCCTTGACA
>WLWD01006074.1_pt1 | contig 85066 bp, 58 predicted proteins | sample 6712731 | NCBI WGS metagenome assembly WLWD01 (sample SAMN12718690, study PRJNA576275) | sponge metagenome | isolation source: marine sponge | host: Mycale hentscheli | place: New Zealand: South Island, Marlborough, Capsize Point | collected 2014-11-01
CTATTGTAATATGGCACTATTGTAATATGGCACTATTGTAATATGGCACTATTGTAATATGGCACTATTGTAATATGGCACTATTGTAATATGGCACTATTGTAATATGGCACTATTGTAATATGGCACTATTGTAATATGGCACTATTTGTTTCGCAATGTGTGGAGCATGTGATAAGCATGTGATAAGTATGATGGGATTACATGATAAAATGTTCATTTTTCTATTTATATCTTGTGTAAATAATATTATAGTTCAATACAAACATGTTTTGACCTTGGAATGTCTTCATCAGTTTTGACACAATGGTTCTATTATTATTGTTGTTAAGGACGTAGTAAATATATCTCTCTAATATAATGATGTTACATGTAAGATGGACATGTGACGATCATGTGACTATAATTACAGATATATGATGTTAAGAGAGAAGGTGGAGCTAGACTCGCTGCCTGGAATGGTGTTCTGTCCACGTTGCAAGCAGAGGACGGTATCAGATCCTGAGTCCCCAGTAGCAGTGTGTCAGAACCCAAGCTGTGGCTTCCCCTTCTGCAAGACCTGTCACCAGACTTGGCACGGGCCAGGCATGTGTCCCACTCTTGAAAAAGTGAGGAAATAATGATAGGTTTTTTTTTGTTTTTTTGTTTTTGTTTTTCCATCTATCTTTGCAAGGCGTTCTCTTTTCCTTTTCTATTCCGTATTCTGTTTGGAGTGTGTTAAGATGGCTGGCCCTCTATGGGTTGCTTGCTGATACTCTCACATCCTTTGTGACTATGCATGTTCAAATTTCTCAATTTCACATTCCTCCTCTATGCTACTTTCCCAGGTTTCTCAGATGGATGCAGCAGATGGTGATGATGAAGAGAGTGAGAAGCCAGCAGAGTCCGAGGAATCGAAGCAGAGAAGAATAGAAGAACTTAAGGTACTTATATTTAAATTCAAGGTATCTAAACTAGTTTCACATAGCCAGACCCTTTACCACCCTTTACCCACTACACGGGGGGAGGAAAGGGTCTGGAACACTGCCATTGACTCAGCGGTTCTAGTTCCACCCGAAAGTTGGTGGAGGTAATTACGCTTTAGCACTATGAATAACATTAAGTGACTGTGTGCGGTAAAGGAGAAACTTGCAAGCGAAAACTTATATTTCAGCAAAATGGATCAATACTGTCTTTGCAGCCTCAAAGTCTATTCATTCTTTCATTAGACACGAGTAACCCAGACGGCCAAAGATTTGTGCACAGCATCTAGAACGCAGTCTCGTCAGAGATACTCATCACTGTCCATGCGTGAAATTGCAGCTCGCAGAAAGAGAGTGGTAACAGTTGCTGCACTGCTAATGTTATTCATAGTGTTAAAGCCTAATTACCTCCACCAATTTCTGGGTGGAGCTAGAACCACTGAGTCAGTGGCAGTGTTCCAGACCCTTTCCTCCCCCCGCGTAGAAGGTAAAGGGTGTGACTACGTGAGACTAATTTAAACTGCGAGCATGGAGAAACATTGAAAGGTTTCTTATTTTGTTGTATAGCCATTCTAATCGTCTTTCAGTCCTCATACTCAGTGTTGTAATGCTCCACAGAATGTGTTCTGGTTGCTCTCCTCGGACAGTGTGCGTCCTTGTCCCTCATGCAAGACAACCATTCAGAAGAGTGGAGGCTGCAATAAGATGACGTGCAACAAGTGTGGTGCCATATTCTGTTGGCTGTGTGGCTGGATAATTTTAGGGTAAAGGGTCATCATTTCATGTCGTGTAATTATTTTCATCTAATTACAGATATGCACACTTTGATGATCCGAAATCAAGGTGTGCATTGTTTAGAGATCGGGATTACTTGCCGACAGAAGAGAAGGACTTACAGGGTTTTGATAACATGGATGATCTTAAGGGGACAATCAATGATTTGGAGCATGCTGTTGAGAACAACTGCCCAAGGTGTGGCAAGGTAAGGTGTATTATAGTGTATCCCTTGGGCGCATAGTGATTCGAATGAGTGGGTGTGGTTTGTCTTATTTCTGTTATCTCAGGTTGTAGTGAAGTCTTCTGATAGTAACCGGATACACTGTAGATGGTGCAGCTTCCAATATTGCCATCTGTGTGGAGAACCTTGTTTCGGAGACTATCATTTCAATGAAGAGTATGGCTGTAAGAGGAGAACTACACTTGAAGAAGATGCCAAGAGAAGGAAAGAACTCCGGGAAAATAAAGCATTATAGCTAATATTTTTTACTACATTTTTTTAATCATTGCTGGCAAACCTTTTCTACTTGTCCCTAATTTTGTGCCATCAAGCTTTAGTACGGATATCACCAATTTTGTACATGTCGTTGGCTTTAACGTCAATATAATTCAGAAGGTAAATGTCGGCTAATGAGTACGGAATCCGTTTGCATTTTTACTTAACTGATGTAGCACACAAATCTCTAAGTATAGTACGACCTTTACCCATCATGTTTTCTCAATAACAATGATGGTGTGCATGTCAGCAGTAGAAACTGAGACGGGCAAATTATTGACTTAAACTAGCAGTAGTCTTTCTGAACGATGTCTGGCGTAGAGAAATTCAAGGCCGAGTACGCGAAGTCGGGTCGCTCTGCCTGTAACAAGTGCAAGAAATTTGTAGAGAAAGGCCTACTAAGAATAGCCCACATGGTCCAGGTAGCTAGACGAAATTTAAATAATATTACCAAAAAATAGTTTAATTTCGCGAGTGGTGCAAGCGGAGGTGACTCACTTCTACCTAGACTTAGTACAAGAACATTGATCAAGTTTGTTGTTTAATTAGAAGCTGAACATCATTTTCATTGTTAACATTAATTTATTGGTCTCTGAATAGCAATATTGATTTTTTTTACTTGCTGCAGTCTCCCCGCTTCGATGGAAAACAGCCTAACTGGTACCATTTTGACTGTTTCTTCAAAAAGTGTGAAGTGAGAGAGAGCAGTGATGTGGAGGGGTTCACTAACCTGAGATGGGAGGACCAAGAGAAGATACGCAAGAGAATAGCCAAGGAAGGTGGAGCTGCTGGTGGTTTGGGAGGCAAGAGGAAAGGAGTGGGAAAGGAGAAGAAAAGAGAGGAAAAGAAAGAACCCAGAAGTGACCTGACTGTTGAATGTGCTAAGTCAGACAGAAGTTCATGCAGATTGTGTGGAGAAAATATTTCTTATGTGAGTGAAGAGAAATAAGGAAATTCATGCAAATATTATTTTTATGATGGTTAATTTAGCTGAAAGTTGGTACAAGTAGTTGTATCTTGGTAGCATCTACATTTGTAGTAATTAGGTTATATTGTGTGCTTTTCATTTCAGGGAGAGATTCGTATAGCTAAGGTACATGACACAGACTTGGATGACTACACTTTTTGTGGAAAGTATATTTTGTGGTACCACGTGGATTGCTTCCTCAAGAGCCTGACCATCCTGGAGGCAGAGGGTGTGGTTCCTGAGGACCTCACTGGTTTCAAGAAGCTCAGTTCAGTTAGAAAGAAAATATTGCAAGAAAAGTTTGCCGCCATTGATGTTGGGACAGAGAGGTGCGTGATGTATGATATCTTAGTGTCTGTCTAAGTTGTTTTTTCTGTGTAGCGTTGGTTGGGGAGAGATGTTTGTAATGTTCCTTATACTGTCTTGAATTACTATACATACAATAATGTACACACATTGTCATTGTTGTGTTTTTGTTGTTTTAATTATGACATGAACTTCCATATAGTATGTTTATCTTTACTTTATTGCCATATTTTTACTAGTAAGAAGAGAAAGAGGTCAGAAACTCCACCTCCTACTGTGAACAAAAGAAAGAAAAAGTCCAAGGAAGAGTTGGCAAGAGAGAAAGCTCTAAAAGTAAGAAATGTTTATCCAATGCTGTCCTCTCTGTGATTGAATTCTCATTTTGTATTCCCATAAAGTGTATTGGCCTATGTTGCTGTGTGTGTAGGAGCAGAGTGAGTTGATTTGGGAGTACAGAGATGAGCTGAAGAGTGGCTTGAGTAAGGCTGAGATGCAGAAATTCCTTGTAGCCAATTGTCAGTCGATGCCCAAAGGAGAAGATGCAGTAAGACTGAAATTATATTTATTACTTCAACCTTGTTTTTCTTTACAGCATAAGTTGGTAGAAATTTGATACAACTTTAGTTTTGATCTTTCTCCACCACCCACATTGTAAAATCTCCCTCCCTCCCCCCTCTAGGCTCACAACTACACCAGGGAGGAGGTAGCAACACAATTTCATTGAGAGATTTTCTATGAGCAATATATTATAAGGTTATGTAAAAAAAAAAAGAGTTGTATTCACACAAGACAAGGTAAGATGAATGTGCTACATCAAGACATGAGGCCAGTGAGTATTCTGTAGCTTCTCACTTCTATTACTACTGCAAGTTAAACAGGACATGGTTTGCTAGCCCATATGTGCAATTACAGCTCGTTAATTAAATAGCACATAGGCTATCTGCACATGGCTATATTTCCAATACTATACACAAAACTAATTTATTTTATTTAATTAGATACAAATTATTTATCTTCAGATATTAGATTTATTGGCTGATGGTATGGCATTTGGAGCGCTAAGCCCATGTCCTACATGTGATGGAGGTCAGCTGACTCTCTCTGGCCACTCCTACCAGTGTCATGGCAACATCTCGGAATGGTCTAAATGCTCATATTCCACAGATGACCCAGCTAGAAGCAAGTGGATAGTGCCTAAGGAACTGAAGAAGCATTCTTTCCTGTGAGTTCATCATCAAAGGATGTGATAAGACAAATAAAGTGTGAGTTGAGGCTCACTTGTTAGTGGTTGCATGGCAGGTTCTATTCCAGTCTGAAAAGAATATATGCAATGTCTTATCTTCCTTGGAATAAGCCATGATTGTACTATTACTCTGTAGTTCACCCAACAGTTCAGTTCTCCCTTCACTTTCACCTTCCACTGACATTTGTATCATCTAGTTAATTTATTTATTACATACTGAACTATCGAATAATGCTCTAACTCAATGGATTGGATTGTATCAAGCTGTATCGTCAGATATTTGCAGTGCAACTCAGCACACTTCTGATTGCTAACTGTTTAAACTTTTTATAAGTCTATTTAAAGTAGACAACAGTATTAGAAATTGGAATAAGAAATGTAAGATCCCAAGTCGGTTATAATGGACACAACCAAATGCATCAATGGTATTAACTCGAATTTGCATTCATGTAATTAATCAAGCGCATGCATAATTGGATGAAGAAAGATTTAGTGAATAGGGCACACAACAGCCCTGGTAATCCATCAGATTCAGTTTAACAATAAAGAGTTATTAAAATTCCAAGGAACATTATGCTGTTAACAATAACTATTGCAAACTTTTTTTCGAGCAATTGTAGAGTAATTCCTTATAGGAGGCCATGATTGATGCTAAGCTAACAAATCAATTAAACTTTCGATCAATAAAACAAAGGAACATAATTTAACTGGTCAGCCACTCCCTTATTCATTACTTTTGAGTGCAAAAGAATAAGATACATAGAAATGGAATATTAGGCATTAAATGAGTAATTATTGCTTGACTGGAGCTTGACCAGATCATTGTGGGCAATAGAGAAAGAGGAGAACTTTTGTATAGTTTTCTTTTATACGATGTGGATGTTTTTTTATTTATGTTGCACCTACAAGGCTAAATTGTAAATAAAGAGTACAGTTAGAGTTTTAACAGTTATGTATGAATTTAATTTAGCTACCGTGGTATTTTACTTAGTTTCCGTGTTATTTCACTTTCCCCATGCAATTTCAATTGAACAGCGATTTTTCTCATACATTTTTAATGGGCAATTTACGCGCCAGACTATAATTATTATGCATTATATATCGTATATATTACACACATTCTACGTGTTCCATAATATACCAGAAAGTATGATGCAAAGATCTGGTGGGTGACGGTATTTCCATCGAGATTTATATATATATATGTGATTTTTTTTTAATTTGTGATGTTGTACTTGGCCATGTTAGGAGCAACTTGATTGTTTAATTATAGTTAACTTATACTCATGTAACATTTTGAGTGGATGTTCTATAAATTAATTCTGAATTACTTAAATAAACCATTTAAAAAATAAAAGGAGAATTTCTTTTTGTCTCTATGTGCATAAACATGTCCACAATGTGCACACACACACGTTTATGAATACACATGCTATTGCTTCAGCAAATCCTACAAGTTCAAGCCTGGTAAACGTGTATTCCCTAAAGACATTATTATCTCTCAGCCAATGGACATCACTGATGGACCTGGGCCATCGCAGGTTGAGTCACAATCAGTGGGTGGAGCTTCACAGACTAGCACGGTGGATACTCCCTTGAAGGGCTTTACTGTATACATAATAGGCTGGCATTCCTATTACAAGGAGAACTTCGCTCAAACTGTAGAGTCACTTGGTGGTAAGGTAGTGACGGAAGTGACTACTGATACTACCATCTGCCTATGTAGTCAAGGTACGTAGGAATGGAATACAGATTTTGCAAGAAATGGTGGGTGAATAATTGATCCTTTGCCATATATTATGAATGTATTATTATCCATTAGATAGCTTTTCATAATTGTTGGGGTTCTTTATTGTGTTTGGTGTTGATTTAAGATACGTTGTAGTTGTAAGGAAGATTAAAAAAAAAAATTTTTTGTTTCGTTTTCTTTTTGGTGTTTCAGATTCTATGTATACTAATGACAAGAGATTGTGGCGCGTCCGGGATTGCGATGTGCCAGTGGTAGGGGAGGAGTTTCTGAAGGATGCAGCCTCGGGCGATGCACTCATCAAAATACCTAAGCATAAAATAAGTTCCTGGGGAGAAGTCAGGCACTCAGCCTGTCTGGATAGTGTGGGAGGAATGGAGGATGAGAGCAAGTATATAGCCACTGGTAATGCCAGATCTATCCTCTTACCTAGTCACTGTAGCTAAACTTAATCCTGTGTAAACCTCCAACTCCTCTCAACTCTAATATCCTCCCTCATACATCCAACTGTATTTCTTCCTCTAGTCTTTATTGAGTAAATTATTTTCCCACCTAATTTTAATGCAAATATTCTACCATTAACAAGTGTGTTGATGTATGTATTAATTTTTTTCAGGTCCAAGTAAAATTACATTGGAGCTGGATAAATCTGTGGCTGTAGAACCTGCATCTGACTTGAGCCACACCCACCACGTGCTTGTAGAAGGCACAACCTTGTGGAATGCTGTTCTTGGTCAGGTGGATGTTGTCAAGGGAACCAACTCTTACTATAAGTTGCAGCTGCTGGAGAAAGATGTGGGCAATGACTATTGTGTATTCAGGTCATGGGGGCGTGTTGGAACCAACATAGGCAGGGTCAAAACAGAGGTAATCATGACATGTAGGGGGGTCATGTTAACTAGCCACCAGTGCACGGTCAAAAAGGCACAAGATAGCTGATACTAGCAATAGCAAATAGTGTCAGCCTAGTTATAAATTCTAATACATATGTATATTGTTGTATGTTTTTGGAAGGCCTCTGCAAATACAGTTAAAAATGAAGAAAACTAGGTAATTATTTTGCAGTTAATTTTGATGAAGACCAATAAAATCTGAGAAATAGCAAACTGTCTCATGGTGAAACCTATTTGTAATTATAGTACAGTCATCATTGACATCAAGGAGCATTACAGTGTGAAGCACACAAAAAATTTAATATGATTTAACATTTGTGGATAAATTGATTTTTAAGGTGGTCATTATCTACTTCTAGAGTTAGGATTGCTCGTATAATTTTTTTTAAAATGTGAAGTTATTTGATGAGTCATTTTATGCTGGCCTTGTTTATTACTAATTTAATACATCTGCATTCTTGGAAGGAAATATTAGAATTGTATGACTATTATTAACTTAATTATTTCAGTCATTTGGCTCATCTCTGACGGATGCTAAGCAGTCCTTTGAGGGACTCTATAAAAATAAAAGTGGCAACAAGTGGGGGGTGAAGGCAAAGAAGGTCCCTGGAAAATTCTATCCCCTGGATATAGAGTATGGTCAAAGTGAAGGCACAGGAGATGAGCTGGGGTCGGGGTCTGGCTCTAAACTGCCAAAGGAGATACAGGAGTTAGTTCGAATGCTCTTTGATACAGAAAGAATGCAAAAGGCAATGTCTGAGTTTGAGGTATGTTGTCTGATTTCTTGTTGAAGGCAAGTTTATAATATACCATTAAGTTTCTCTAACTTGCGACCGGAGCAACCAAGTCACGATGTATCTTATTAGTGTGTACTAAACACTGCGTGCTTGTCTAAGAAAAGATTACAATGCAGTAGCTAAACCCATTTATTATACTTGTAAATTGTATTTGTTAATGTTAGCCTACTGAAACACATACGATTAAAAGTTGAGTAAGGTAAATATGGACACTCTGTTATAGGAAATTGTCCTACTCATCTTTCTCAAGAATCCTCGCTGTTGGTTGCTTTTGTAGTAGTTGTTGTTTTAAGGTATACCTTGTTGAAGCTTGATTCACATTAAATACATTGCTTTTGTTTTTGTTTTTCATCCAGGAATTGATGAATGTAACTTGGTTTATTTTACTAGTGTATTTTTAGTTAACTAAAACTAAAACCGAAACCCCTTAGTTTTGGGGTATTTTACTTTTGGTAAGAATAACTAAAACTAAGCTGTTATGAAAAAACTAAAGCTAATTATTTTAAAAGACAGTAAATTCGATAATAACTAAAACTACTAGTAGAGTGGATGACAAAAACTAAAACTAAGCAATTTTATTGTAAACAATTCACCTTGAATTATGTCATTATTAAATGAAAATATAAATTCCCATCAAGTAATTATTCTCTAAACTACATAACAAATACCATACTTTATTAATAATACCCAAGTTTTCCCAGAAATATGCCATTTTTGAAGTTCTTTGGGAAAACTACATGAACAACTTTCTTTAAGGAGTCTCATTATTGCAGAGTTTGAGAGGCAACATAACTAAAACTAAACAATTGATAGTATAACTAACTAAATCTTCTACATGGTATTGAAGAAAAACTAAAAACTAACTAAATCTTCAGGGAGAATTTGGGGAAAAAAAAACTAAAGCTAAGCATTCAAGATATATTTTTAGTATGAATAACTAAAACTAAGAAAGTCTGGAATCTCCAAACCAAAACAACACTGTATTTTACAATATTCTGTAGATAGACTTAAAAAAGATGCCACTTGGCAAATTAACTAAGCAACAGTTGCAAGATGCATACAAAGTTCTGAGTGAGCTTCTGAAGGAGATTCAGGGAGAGAAGAACCCAGCCAAGATCATGGATGGCTCTAACAGATTCTACACACTCATCCCTCATGACTTTGGCATGAAGAAACCGCCACCCTTGAACACTGAGGAGGTGATCAAACTGAAGACCATGGTGGTGGACAACTTGCTAGAGATAGAAGTAGCTTACTCACTGCTCAAAGAGAAAAGAGAGAAGTCTGAGTATAAAGATGCCATTGACATTCATTATCATAAACTCAAGACTAATTTAGAAGTGAGTGGACTTTAAACTGAGCAAGAAATATGGAGAGAGAGAGAGAGGGGGGAGTGTGCTGAGAGGAAGGATCTTTCAGCCTCACATATATATTCATTTTATAACCTAATTTGCCATTATTAGCATAGTAATTTCATTCAGCAACATTTAGACCTTAAATAGTCTACCTTAAATCGTCTTCAGGTTTAAAAAAAAATTGTATTTTTACAAATGAAGAAGTTATTGTACTAGTTATGTTTAGTGAAGCACATGAATGTCTATATTATTTCAGGTACTGCCTAAAGACAGTGATGAGTTCCAGCGTCTTGTGGAGTATGTTAAGAACACTCATGGAGAGACTCACAGTATATATGAGCTGGAGGTGATGGAAGTGTTCAAGGTTGACAGACATGGGGAGGGAGACAGGTTCAAGTCCTTCTCCTCCATGCACAACAGGCAACTACTCTGGCATGGGTCAAGGACCACCAACTTCTGTGGAATACTGTCTCAGGTGGGAGGGGCTTAGTTTAACTAGCTGTTAAAAACATACTAGTGGTGTGCTTGAGCACAAATGGCGAGCGTAACACTCAAGCTACTAAAATAAAGTCGAGTTTTTAAATTATGTATAAGGTAAAGGGAATTCAATGCCATAGTAACCGCTCCCCGCAACTGTTTGAATTGAAAAAGAAGCAATAAAATCAAGTCACGTTTGTGTAGTATTTGTAACGCACAATACTTTCACACAACTGAACATACCTACACAAGACTTACCTTCGTGGTTAGTCTAGTGGACAATGAATTTTAAGTAAACACTTGCGTTATAATTGTGACAAATAGCGTATTAACGTCGTACCACCGCCTCTAACTCAAATAGAAATGGAGCTCCCATAAGTTTTTGAGTTTTAACTGCACCCACAAAACAATTCAAAGCGGTAAACAATTCAATTTCTAAGGTGGGATAATGATCGCTAAACCGGGGGATTCTGTTTAGTGAAGTTTGGGACGGGGTCAAACACGGAGCGAACACAAAAATACACGAGGGTCAAAGTACAAAATGACATACGTACGTCCACACATATATATAAACAAACAAATATCCCCGATTTTCAATTGTGTTACCCCTGACAGTGTCTCGCTCGTTCCGCTCGCTCACCAATAATTGTAATAAACTTCTGCTCTTTCACTTGTAAATTTTAAATCATTTTCAAATCTCTACTCAAATTATTTCAACTAAGTTGTGCATTTTTTAATGACTCGGTCAGTCTCAGCCAAAATAATGATAATATTATTGCAGTTATACAGCCAATATATTTTCATTTAAAAGTTATCGTGACATTTTGAATTCTTGCTGAAGTATTTTTTCAGCTGTAACAGCATGTTTTCTCCATTCTTTGAACATTTTCACGGGGATGTTAAAGTTTTCACTGAAAGAATAGCTAGCAATAGCTATAGTGAATCATCTATTATTGAGTAAAATAGCTAATAACATATTTTTTTAATTAAAAAAAAGAATAATTCTAAAAATTTGGAGCATAATCCAGCAGGCCCTAGAAGTAACTCTGCATGTGCCACCAATTATATTGCTGCTCACATTTTTTTTTTCAAATATCACCCTGGAGTTAGTAACCCCTAAGGAGAACTTGGGCAAGAAGCTGAAAGACCACATTAAGCTTTAATAAATTATATATATATATATATATATATATTTATTCCACCCTAGATATCTTCACAATGATATTGTTAGGTACATGACCCATGAAATAACTGAGATATTTCATGCTGTTATCTGCCAAGCTCATTACCCCTACAGTTATAGCAACCTGCCAAACTTTCCAATTTTCTCTGGTTTTACAGCTACCTTCCTCTGGTGTACCCTGCTCTTTACCCTGCCCAACAGGTGTGGGTAGCCCCTACAACCAACTTTATGGCTGTGAGTTACCCTTCCTCTAGTACTAACTACAGTAGTGAAATATCTAGTGTGGAATAAACCACTTATTACTCTTGTCAGAGTGTTATGGCAAGATATTTCACTCTCAGGCTTTATTTTCACTCGCCTCTGGCTCATGAAAATAAAGTAGCCTGCTCATGAAATATTTCGCCATATCACACTCTGACTCATGTAATATATATATATATAACAGCTTTCAAATGTATGTAGTTATCTAGCTATAGTTTTTTTCAGTTTGTTTTGTCCAGCACTAATCAAATATAATATGTTTTTCTAGGGTCTTCGAATTGCCCCTCCTGAAGCACCAGTAACTGGCTACATGTTTGGTAAAGGGGTGTACTTTGCAGATATGGTGTCCAAGAGTGCCAACTACTGTAGGACATCTCGATCTGACAGTACAGGTCTCATGCTCCTCTGTGAGGTGGCTCTGGGAGATATGTAAGTTAAAACATGAAAGTTTTAAAATGTCTAAGGTGTCATGTTCGGTCAAAACTAGCTGATAAATGTCATCTTTACAATATATTTAATCCTTTGTATTTTTCTTCAGGTATGAACTGATGGATTCTGAGTACGTGGAGACACTACCTCCAGGCAAAAATAGCACCAAGGGCTTGGGACAATCATTTCCTGATCCAAATGGTAGCTATGCTACTGAGGAGGGTGTGGTTATCCCAATGGGGCATGCCACTTCCAGCCCTGCTTCTCACAGTTACCATTTGGATTACAACGAGTATCTTTTCTGACTGATTTAATATGTGTTTTATGTGTTTGTTTGTGTGTGTGTGTGTGATATGCAACTAGCTATAGATTTAATTTTCTTGCATTTAATTGTTGGCTTATTGATTCAAGCATCAACAATTTGTGCTATTTTCAAGTGATCATAACTATTCTTAACTAGGTTCTAGGCCTTACATGTATATTTTATGCTATGAAGTTGATTGTTGCCTTGAACTGATAAGCTACCATTCAAGCCTCATTGTCTGTTTAGTAATTGCAGTTTTTTCTCAGTTGGAACAGCCATAGAATTTAACCCGATGTTTTGACTTCTTGCTGAAGTCTCTGGCTATGCATACTAGCCGAAATCTTCATTATTCATTGATAAATAAAAATCATAGCTAGCTATTGTTTTAAAACATAGAAAAATGCTTTTTATCATTATTTCAGCCAAGAATGACTGAATCAGTTTGGTAAGTTACGGTAGGTTGCAGTTTTCTTTTTGTTTATTTGTATAAGAGGGTTAAGTTAATCCTCACCTAGAATCATGCTCTGTTTTCCTTAAATGTATATATGAATCAGATATATAGTGTATGATGTCAGGCAAATTCGTATGTGCTACCTTCTCAAAATGAACTTCAAGTTTAAATGGTAGAACTGTAAGCAATTGTTCTATATTTCAAAATTCACTTAATAAGAATCTATATATTGCAGCCATCATGGTCATTCACTTTTTAATTCAGAACTTAGCCGGACAGTAATTTATTTTTATTTTTATTGTTGATAGCTAGCTATTTGCTCTTTATTTTTTTTAATTTTTAATTTTATTTAAAAAAAATAATATTGTAGATATGAACTAGTATGTGTTGGCATTGTAGCCTGCACTGTTGAAGCTCAAGCTATTACTTGGTATTAAATTTTTGTTTTAGTCCTGAAAAGGAGACAAGTTTATCAGCAGTTGGTAAAGGGTTTCCTATAGCCTCCTTTCCCCTCTCTCTCTCTCTTGCTTGTTGCTGATACCTTCATAGGGCGGGGCGCAACCACTGTAGGCGTAGTATACCGGCGGCTCTGTCTAAAATGTCACACGAAGACAAGGAGTTCAGAGCTGAATATGCCAAATCTGGTCGCTCAGCCTGTAACCAATGCAAGGAACTTGTCGAGAAAGGAAGCCTGAGGATTGCCAAAATGGTCCAGGTAAACAAAAAGCCACAGACCACGCCCACAAGAGCAAATTATAGCGTATAACATCAGTTTATAATAATTGTATGTAGCCTATCAAGGGATGTAGCCTAATCTAAGTGTAGTTGGATCTCAGGAGTATCATATGATGAGTTCAATAAGTAGATAAAAAGTTTGTTTATTCACATACAAGTAATACAAGGCAAATATATTATAGCCATAAGCTCAGAATGAAGATTGAGAGGGGCTTTAAGGATTCAAAAGCTGCTGCTCATTAAAAAAATATCTAAACAATACTACATTATATCAAAAAATACATTCAATTCAAGAAAATTAAGTGCAGGCAAGTCATACAATTACAATTTAACATTACTACTGTATTTTATTATTATTATTATTGTTATTATTATAGTAAACAAAATTTTATTGTCAATATTTATGTTTCAACTTACTGTAGTCTCCCCACTTTGATGGCAAGCAGCCCAACTGGTACCACTTCCACTGTTTCTTCACGGAGTGGATAGTGAATGACTGCAATGATATGGCAGGGTTCCTTTATTTACGCTGGGAAGACCAGGAGAGGATACGAAAGAACATTTGGAGTGAGGAAGGAGCTAGCATTGTTAAGAAGAAAAAGAAGAAGAAAAAGAAAAAGAAGAAAAAGAAGGAAATAAGTGGAGATGAGGAGGAGGAGGAGGAGGAGAAGGAGGAGGAGGAGGAGGAGAAGAAGAGGGAGGAGGAGAAAGGGGCAAAGAAAGAGAAAAGAGGACAAAATGGGGATAAAGAGGATGGGGTGGAGAAAAAGAATGAGATAAGTGGAGATGACAAGAAAAAGAAGAAGAAAAAGAAGAAGGAGTGTAGAGAGGACTTAGTAGTGGAGTATGCAAGGTCTAATAGGAGCAAATGCAGAGAGTGTGGCAGCAAAATTGCTAGAGTAAGCATGTGATAGTTGAGTAAAGCAAAGTCAGTAAATCCTGCATATTTAATTTCAATTCAAATAGAGCTGACAAAGTATTGAACCACATAATAGTCTGTCAACATTCACATGCTACTCCATGTTTCTGCACCACAATGAATATGCACTAAGTACTAGCTATGTACTAGTAAAATATGAACACTACCTGGTCGAAAGAACACTTCTGGATTCTCCGAATAATTTGTGCTTCCCTTTCTCTATTCTTCTTTCTGTCTCCCCACTTTTCTATCTTCTCTGTCTCCGCCCCCTCCCTTTTTGAAGACCTGTGGCACGTTCAATGTAGCTACAATGTAGCTACACTTTGAACAAGATATTGTTCTGATCTATAAAAGTTCTCAGTTTGTTACTCTATCATTGTGGCAGATCTGCCTAAGCCAATTGTAATGAAACTGATAGAGGGTAAACATACAACAATTTCACAATCATTAGGTGAGATGGTACTACTTCAATGGTTTTAGAAGGGGAGGAGATTAGGAAGTATCGTTTGGAAAGGTGATTAAAAATAGTGAAATGATGGTGCATATGAGTTTAGCTTGATAGTTCATTTCTTGTTTTGTCAGTCTTCCTCTTGTGTTCAGGAACTTCATGTGGTCCCTGAATAATTGTATTAACTAGGGTGCTCAACATAACTGGTTGTTATGTGAAGTAGCCAATTAATGAGTTGTAGCTACATGGTTCAAGCAGAATTTATTTTATTGGAGTTAAAATTGAGCTACTTAACTAAGTTTATTAATAAAAATAAATAATAAATAAATAAATAAATAAATAAATTTATTTATTGTTGTGATTATTATTGTCGATGTTGGTGTTGTTCAGGGTACAATTCGAATGGCCAAGCTAATACAAATATTTGTTGGAGTGGATTGTGATATTGAATCTCACCTTGTGCATTGGCACCACATGGACTGCTTCCTGTCGTTCATGCATCATGAAGGCGTGGCTCCTGAGCAACTTAGAGGCTTTACAAGCCTTGGAGATGATGGAATGAGAGTATTGCAGGAGAAGTTTCGAGACTTTGTGGAGAGAATTAAGAGGTAAATAGAGTGCAAAATTGCACCTAGTCTAAAATCTTTATAGGCAATCATTCAGAAGTTAAATTATTTAGTAGTAACATGTATAGAGGTAAAAATTATAGATATTTTTAGATCTTCTTAATACATGCAACTAGTTTTATAATTCAATAAATGTTTAACTAATTCTCCCACTTTTTTTTCAGGAGGAAGAGAAAAAGATCTGAAATTCAACCTTCTGCTGAGAAGAAGATAAAAATGTCAACAGAAGAATTAATGGCACTTAAGGTATTCCTACCAATATCTAAAGGGGAAACTGACTTTTTTGTACTGATGAAAAGTTTGATATCTTACTTAACAATTTAACACTCACATTATAAAAAAATTAGCTATTAATTGAGTGAGAGGTGTGGCCCATTTATATTTATGTAGGCGCAGAGTGAGTTAATATGGAAGTACAGAGATGATCTTAAGAGGCGATTACGTATTACTGAACGACACAGACTACTCAAGGCCAACCATCAGTCTGTGCCCAAGGGAGAAGATGCTGTAAGAGAAATAGATAATTTTTAATGAATTTGACTCCTATCTTATTGAAACTACTCGCAGATAATCAAAATTAATCTTATTATGTGTTATGCTTTTGTTTGAAAGTTTGCTATAGTTATTTGGTGACATGCACCATAAAATAAGTTGCTCATGTGTACTAATTTTATTTAAACTTGGAAAGATTTTCTTTTCGTTTCTTTTTATGATCATAATATTCCAGTTTTTCATTTTCTTTATGTTCAGATGTTAGATTTATTGGCTGATGGTATGGCATTTGGTGCACTGAGCCCATGTCCTACATGTGGAGGTCAGCTGACTCTTTCTAGCCACTCCTACCAGTGTCATGGCAACATCTCAGAGTGGTCCAAGTGTACATTCTCTACAGATGACCCAGCTAGAAAGAAGTGGATAGTACCAGAGGAATTAAAATGGCACATTTTTCTGTGAGTTCGAATACATTACTGATTGAGAATTTAAGGTATAAATAAACCAAAGTTGACTTTAACTTATCTTCTACATTTTCTTCAGCAAACGCTACAAATACAAGCCCAGTAAGCGTTTGTTTCCTGAGGATAGTGGTCCCTCTTACTCTATGGACGTCACTGATGGACCTGGACCATCACAGACGGAGTCACAATCAATGGGCGGAGCTTCACTGATTATGTCACAATCACTGGATGCTTCACACGTCATGTCACAACCAGTGGGCAGAGTTTTACAGACTTCATCTGTGTCACAACCAGGCAGTGCTTTCATCAACTGTATCACAATCAGTGGGCGGAGCTTCACAGGTCATCACTGCATATGGTCCTTTGAGAGGCTTTACTGTTTACATTATTGGTCAGCCATTGGAAACTAGCAGTGGTGTAATTGAAAGTATAAAGTCACTCGGTGGGATGGTAGTGTCTGAAGTAACTACTGATACTACCATCTGCCTCAGCAATGAAGGTAAACATATGAACATAGCACTTAAGAACTGACCAATCAGCTTCTTATGTGTTCAAAGGCATGTTTAATGTGGCATTTGCACATGCATTTACTAAATATTATGACTCTTTCAGATTCTATGTCTGATAAGAGAATGCAGCATGTGAAGGATTGTGATGTGCCGGTGGTAAAGGAGGAATACCTGAAAGAGGCAGCCTTGGGAGCTGCATTACTCAAGATACCTAAATTCAAAATAAGTCCCTGGGGCACTGTCAGACACTCTGCCTGTCTAGACAGTGTGGGAGGCCTTGAGGATGAGAGCAGTTTCATATCCTCTGGTAAGTGGCATCATGTCCCTTTCCTACATTCTGATTCTGACTAACTTCAGGTCAATGTCATGATTAGCAAACACTCATTCTTTTTTTTTCTTTATTTCTTTTTGTTACCTATTTTGGTTAGTTTGATCTAGTTATAAGTTACTGAGCTTTGTGATCTATACTTGTTTATTTATTTACTTCCAAGGTCCCAGTGAGGTGACAGTGGAATGGGCTACAGCTGCTGTTGAGCCAGCATCCAATCTAGCTCACTCCCACCAAGTATTAAGAGAAGAAGATGGGACTATTTGGAACGCAGTCCTTGGTAAAGTGGACATTGCCCTTGGAACCAATTCTTACTACAAGTTACAGCTGCTAAAGAGTAACAAGTACCAGGATTACTATGTATTTAGGTCCTGGGGACGAGTCGGGACTACCACAGGAGGGACTAAAAATGAAGTAAGTCATTATTTCAACCAATATTTAATAGTGTTATAGCAATTATGATGTAAAATAGAGAGTATTCAAATGTGATTTATGCTTAAGGCAAATATTGGCCATAACAAATGCTAACTCTTGACAATAAGTTTTCACCGGACTGATCTATCGGCTTCAATGAGATGCTGATGGTTTATACTCCACCTTTTAAACACAAGTCGACCATTTAAGGGTACTGATTTGGGATTTTAATGGCACTAAGTTGATGGTGGTAATATTTAATGATTTATTTATTTGTTTGTTGCTATTAATGCTATATTTTTATTATTATATTTATATTATTATTATATTATTATTATTAGTAGTAGTAGTAGTTGTAGTAGTAGTATTAAACCACAGTAATGTTGCGTGACATATTTTATTTCTAGCCTTTTTCATCAAATCTGACACGTGCAAAACGAATCTTTAGGAGTTTGTACAGAGAAAAGACAGGCAATGAATGGGGGACAAAGGGGAGAAAGATAGCTGGGAAATTTTACCCCCTAGACATAGACTATGGCCATAGTAAGGACATTGAGGAGGAATTGGGCTCTGGATCTGACTCTAAACTACCTAAAAAAATACAGCAGCTTGTGCGAATGCTCTTTGATGTGAAAAGAATGAAGAAAGCAATGTCAGAGTTTGAGGTATGTGCAGGACTTGGAAATATTGTGTGGGTCATTTGAGTTTAAGTACAATACTGTTCTGTCCAGAAATTAATGGAATAAGAGGCCCTGAATTGTTAAATTCCTGACTAGCACATTATAAATAATTGATGAGGTGGTTTTATTAGAAGACTAAATCAGCCCCTTCCAATCATTTTAATAAATCAGTTTTATTCCCCTTATGATAGACTCACTTATAACTCTTTTCATTTATTCTGGACTGTGGAGTGATGGACTTTAATAATAACAATTCAACATCACTCCATAGCACCAAGTGCAATGGAACACATTAAACTTATCCATTCATGCAAACAGTAAACATTAAATTCATTGCATTCATGCATTCACAAAACACATTAGCTAAAGTCAAGAGTACTTAATTTATTAGCACTTCATTAGTGAGGTCATGAACTTGTAAAGTCATGCTTATTTGAATTTTTGTGAGCATGAGCAGACTAGTCACTATATAAAGACCAAGCTGCTCATGCCAAAGCACTCTGTATATGTCTACTAGTCCTTGTGTGTATGCTTCTACTGTATATGTTTATTCAACCTACCTCCTGACAATCTCAAGGGAAAGCTTGTGGGTAGCTACAGTAAGGAACATTACATCACTTGCTACAGAAGTCTGGTGGCAGCAGCTACTAACCAGCTGTGCCAGAAGTGTGGGGAGACTTGTACTGCCAACCCAGACAGTGGCAGACCCAGCCAAACCCCACATGGGCATTAATTAGCTTTAATTTTAAGTTGTAATAATTTTTTCCTCCGATTGTTGCAGTTCATTCATTTCAGTTCTGAACAGTCACATTATTGTATGAATGAATGAATTATAAATATAATCTAATTAAGGACAATTTCAAAGAAGTATTTCACCCCTTTTTAAAAGAGCCCCCTTCTCTCCCCTTATCAAACTTAAATCTGCCCCTGAGCTAGTATTAACAAGTTTCATTAGGGACAAAAAAAATGTATTATAACTCTTTTGTATCTGAAATGACTCCTTGTAGATAGACTTAAAAAAGATGCCTCTGGGCAAGTTGTCAAAGCGACAGTTGCGGGATGCATACAAGTGTTTGAGTGAACTTCTTATAGAGATTCAGGGAGAGAAGAACCCTACCAAGATCATGGATGCCTCCAACAGATTCTACACACTCATCCCTCATGACTTTGGCATGAAGAAACCACCACCTTTGAACACTGAGGAGGCCATCCAATTGAAGACCATGATGGTGGACAACTTGCTAGAGATAGAAGTAGCTTACTCACTGCTCAAGGAAAATAGGGAGAAATCAGAGAATGCCATCGATATTCATTACCAGAAACTCAAAACAAATTTAGAAGTAAGTAGCTGTATTTAGTGAAACTATGGATGTCTTTATATTAAGCCTTTGAATCACGAAGCCGAATTAAATGATTTGTCATTCTACCATCTGTCCAATTATCTATATTCCTCTCAAGTTTCTTTTATTTGTGAACCTGTCCATCTGTCTGTAAGTCTAATTGTCTGTTTGTGTGTATGACTATGCTCTCTTTCAGGTACTACCTAAAGACAGTGATGAGTTCCAGCATCTTGTGGAGTATGTTAAGAACACTCATGCAGAGACTCACAGTATGTATGAGCTGGAGGTTATGGAAGTATTCAAGGTTGACAGACATGGGGAGGGAGACAGGTTCAAGTCCTTCTCCTCCATGCACAACAGACAACTACTCTGGCATGGATCAAGGACCACCAACTTCTGTGGAATACTATCTCAGGTGGGAGGGGTCGCTAATCCTTAAATTGTAATTGGTGAGCGAGCAAAGCGAGTGAGACACTATCAGGGGTAACTCAATTGAAAATTGGGGATATTTGTTTATATATATGTTTGGATGTACGCAAGTCATTTTTGTACTTTGACCCTGGCATTTTTTTGTTAGTTCGTTGGTCGACCCGTTCCAAACTTCACTAAACAGAATCCTCAGGTTTATCGATCATTACCCAAATCACCCTAGAAATAGAATTGCTTATCTTTTTGAATTCTTTTGCGGGTTCAGTTAAAACTTGAAAACCTATCGGAGTTCAATTTCTATTAGTTAGTGGCAGTGGTAATTCAATGCGCTCTTTGTCATGGTTATAAGCAGTATGCAACAGTATTTACTTGAAAATTCATTGTTCACTAGACTAACCACGAAGGTAAGTTTTGCATAGGTATGTTCAGTTGTGTGAAAGTATTGTGCGTTACAACTACTACTTAGCTAAAGAATATCACAAAGAATACGTTTAACTTATTTGTGTTGCTTTTTTTTTTCAATTCAAACAGTTGCGGGGAGTTGTTACTATGGCATTGGATCCCCTTTACCGTATATACATAATTTAAAAACTTGTAGCTTGAGTTTAACAATAGTGTAGTTTTAAGCTCGCTCGCAATTTGTGCTCAAGCACATCACTAGTTAATATGTACGGTATGGTTCACCTTAGACTTCTCCAATATTTTGCTAGCCTACTTTAGGATCAAGATCATGCAACTATCTAGTTTTACATCCTACTCTTCCTGCTCATAATAAATGAGCATGATCATTTGCTTTAGTTTCCTCTTTAATAGAACGTATTCATACAAAATGGCTTTTAATAGCAGAAGAAAGAACCTGTTAGCTAAAGATATTTGGTTTATTTTCACCAGGGTCTTCGCATTGCTCCTTCGGAAGCACCAGTAACTGGCTACATGTTTGGTAAAGGGGTGTACTTTGCAGATATGGTGTCCAAGAGTGCGAACTACTGTAGGACATCTAGATCTGACAGTACAGGTCTCATGCTCCTCTGTGAGGTGGCTCTGGGAGACATGTGAGTTAATTCAACTTAAAACATGAACATTTCAAGATGTAACGTTCAATCAAAACTAGTATACATATTTATTTATTTATTTATTTATTTATTTATTTATTTATATATTTATTTATTTATTCATTTAAATTAATTAATTAATTTATTTATTTATTTGTAGTAAATTTAATTTGATGAGAACAATTATTTTATTTTAAGTACAATTCTATTGTACATACCTTCAGGTATGAACTGATGGATTCTGAGTACGTGGAGACACTACCTCCAGGCAAAAATAGCACTAAGGGCTTGGGACAATCATTTCCTGATCCAGATCATAACTATACTACCGAGGAAGGTGTGGTTATCCCAATGGGGTGTGCCACATCAATTACACTTCCTGTCCATCGGAGTCTTATTTATAATGAGTATCTTTTGCAGACAGTATAATTACTAACACATGCCACCCTCAGCAACTGAAGTGCGTAGACCTATAATAGAATAAGCAATATGACATCCTCTGAGGTAAATAATGAAAAGCAAAAAAGTAGGTAAATGCAGGAAAATTTTTAGTGAGAAGAGATAACTAATGCAGGGTGTTTAGCATGTCAAATTGGAAGAATTTAACCAAAAAAAAAAAATCGGAAATTCAAGTCATTAAAACGTCAATTTTGACTCTAGCTTGCTATTGTTTTTTTCTTATTTAAAAAAAATATAAATAGCTATAGCTATTCTTAGTTATTAGTTATAGTTTTTACTAAAATTATTTTGTCTATATCATAGCTATAGCTAGCTAAACTATTTTTTTATTATAAAATTGAAGACCATAGTAGCTAAATTCATTAAAAAAAATTTGAACCTCAGCTAGCTTCTTCTTGTTCCCCTTCCCCCCCCCCCCCCCCCCCCCCGCCCCCCCCCCCCCCCCCCCCCAACTATTTTAGCTAATACTACTTTGTTTTTTGTTTTTATAAGAAAATAACTTCACTCATAGTTAGCTAGCTAAATAAATGCACTAGCTATTTGATTTAGTTATAGTCAACAAACTAAAATGGCTGGATGTTTTGGTTACTAAAAATCATGCAGAGAGTCTGTCCAATTTTAGTTTTAAAAGTAAGTAACCACATACTAAATATATTTCAGTTACAGCTTGTGAGCTAAGCAACACTAGAAGCTGTATGCCATTATAGTCATTTTTAGGTTCATAAATAAAGTAAATATTCTTTTTCACTGTCCTGCACTCTATCTGTAAGCCATATTTGATGCAATTCCATCACAATTCTAATGTGATGTTTAGAAACTTGTGGCAAAGATTGTGATAGCATTGCAAGCTAGCTATCTCTGTACTGTTTCCTTAAGTCTATGATGAATCAGATATATAGTGTATGATGTCAGGCAAATTCGCATGCGCTACCTTCTCAAAATGAACTTCAAGTTCAAGTGAAACAGATTTCAAGCTGCTTCGACAAAACTAACCACACTTTAGTGGCCAGGAAGTTATTAATTAGAAATAGTCATCAAGTCACAACTCAACTCAGTTTATTTTATTCCAGTTAAAGCACCTACAGTTAGAGTTTCACTTCAACTATTTTTTATTTGTTGTATTTTATATACTAATTATGTTTATTTGTATATTTATTTTAATTTTTGTATCAGAAAAATTGAAAGAGGAAGCACCTATTGTCACTAAATAACCGTGATTAGCTACAGTATTTATTTGCTTGAATGATATTTGCCTTTAATATTATAAAAAAAAAAATTTCTACTTAAATTAAAATAGCTACTTAAATACGCCACATATTGAGAGTAAAGCTAGCTATATTACAGTTTTTGTTTCTTGTTGTTTTTTCTTGGGCGGAGGGGTGCATAAAGGAAGCCTGAGTAAATGCACATCTGCTGAATAATGCATTTACACTTTGAAAGTACAGTGTAATAGGAGTAATTATTCATGAAAATATTTTTAGACAGTCTTACTGACATTTACTTCAAATATGGAGTTCTTTAGCTAGCTACTCAATTAACACAGTGCTTTTTCCTAGCACAGGTGAAATAAATAGATAATAATTTAAACGATCAGCAATACGTCAGACTGGTGGCCAAAGCTTAGGGGGGCTAGAGTCCCCGACCTCCCCCGACCTTCCCCTCCCGCACCCACAGGCACAAGTAGTCTCTCCGAGTGAGATCCTCTACCTACCGTGAACCGGTACGTAAAGGCTAGGTTTACGCGTGGTAAAGGGTTTACGCGTGGTAAAGGGTCTAAGCAGTAAAAACAGTATCCTTGGGCGTTTTCAGTACACTTCAGGCGGAATACTTTACCCAAGGTGTTGTTGTGAGTTATTGACGCTCTAGTCTCCTCGTAAAAAAGTAACGAGACTGTAAGAGGGTCCTGACATGTCTGATGAAGGTGAGCAATTTCGTGGCTGGGTATACTAAACGCGACGTCTCATCCTGCTGCGCATGAAAGGAAAGCCACACCTATAGCTGGTTGTTTATTTACTTGGACCAAGACAAGAATAGGTTAGCTATCGACGCTTGTGTAGCTAAGCTCAAACCAATATAAAGTAGACATCACAAAGCAAAATGGTCAGGTAGCAGCAGTTACTGTACTTTGAGTAATGTGTCAGAATTAATCCAAAGCGATAATAGGTATTAGTAGCACCTACTATTTTGGTCAACTTGTCTAATTCACAAAATAGTCTCTGAAATAAGTTAAGTACCTATTGACCAGGCTGCCAAGTCACTTGATGTCTATTGACTAACGGGTCGTAAATCTATCACTAGCTCTTGGATTTATATGATTATATTTAGTTATTGTGGATTGAAATAGGACATGGAATAACATTAAAGTAACGGGGTTCGCCGAGAACGATATAAAATAGTGCCTGCGCGTAATGTTCGATGCTCAATGATTATCTGGCTCGTTGGCCTGAACACCTATGGCATCTGATCACACATCTGTCTGAACACCTTTCAAGTGTAATTTAGAACAACTTGAAAGTTGAGTTTATTTTATCTGTCAATTGTTGTATCTGCCCCATTTGATGGCAAATATCTTAATTGGTACCCACCACTTTGATTACAGAGTGTCATATTGGGGACGGCAGTGATGTGACTTATCTTAGAGGAGAGGACAAGGAGAAACTAAGCACGAAAGTAACCAAAGAAGAAAGGGAAAGTTCTGAGGAGAAAGAGGAGAAGAAGGCAGAAGAGGGAAAGTGTAGAGAGGACTTGGTGGTTGACAATGCCACGTCTAACAGGAGCACGTGCAGAAAGTGTAACACCAAGATTACTAGAGTAAGGGCTTAGTATTACCTGAAGTTAGTGTTCAGCTCTTATTTAAAAAGACATCTTTCAGTTTTTGGAAGAACAAGTATATAGCTAGATTGAAACTTTCTCACTTACAGGGATCTGGAGAAAAGCAAAGAAAAAATGTGAAAAATCTTAATTCATTTGCTTTTCCCTAGACCCCTGTAAGTGAGAAAGCTTCAATCTAGTTTAATAATAATAGTAGATCCTGCACTATCGAATGAAACAATTATTGATTCTAGCAAGTACCCCACCACACAGTGGTGCTTGATGTACTAACTTGGTGAATTAAGAATGCAGTATGGCATAAGGGAATTTTTATCCTCTTCTACCACTTAATTTAGTAACATAAGTTTCCCTCTCTCGCTCTCTCTTTTCCTGAGCCATTTCAGCTCTTCTTATCCTCCTTTCCTCTCTTCATCTCTTTCTAGTATCCCCATTTTAAATTTCATCTGTGAAAAAATTTAAAACAAGCTGATTTCAACTGATTTGTGTAGGTATGGATATCAAGATTTACCAAAAAAAAGCTAGGTGCGATAGGGGATGGGGAATATACCTTATAAGGTCATTAACCCTGGCCTATTGCATATAAAATTGTATCTCAGCAACGGAAGATGTCAGGGGGGTGATCCAGGCGTCAAAATGTACGGAATTACCCAAGGAGGAGCCAAAAAATAAAATTGGACATAAAAGACCAAACCTTGACTTCCAAATAAGGTCAAAGGTCAAAAGTATCATTGAAATGACGTCTTTATATCCCACAATGTCAAAGAATCTGATTATAACTTACTATGACTAAATACATGTAATGTCCATTTCCTCCTCATCACTGTCAACCTCCTCCACATCCACTCCATTGCTACAGTGTCCACAGCACACACCGCATGCAGACACACATGACATGCCAGCTCTCATGCAGCTGCATTTCATGCTTTGGCACTGCCTCTCCCCTTCCTTCCCGGCTAAAAAATCAAGATCCTATTTGTACTATAACAAGATCTTGCAAGAACTGATTAAGATCCTATAAGTTTTGTTAAGAAATAAATCATGTAATACCTTATAAATTCCTGCAAATTCTTACAAGAACCGATTAAGATTCTGAAAGTTTTGTTAAGAAATAAATCATGTAATATACCTTATAAATTCCTGCAAGTTCTTACAAGAACTGGTTGAGATTATATAAGTTTTGTTATGTGTAAAATCTTACAAATTCCTGTAAGACTAAAGAAAGACATAATACATATCCACTGGAGTCACCTAGAAAGTATACCGACTTATTAACAGTCCACACGACATGTTTGTAAGTTTAATTCTTTGCATTTATGACCTGTAGTGGTCTATTGTGTATACTTTTAGAATTCAATCATTTAGACCGTTCCTCTGCCTATTAATATTGTAATAGGTAAATTTTCAAGTACATAATTTTAGTTTGTGTGATTCAGATTCCTTCCCCCATTTACGAAAAAGCATCATGTATGAAGAACTGCTATAAATCATCATTGTTTGACTTAAACGATTATAGGAGTCAAGATGATTTCTATGTAAAAAAGAAAAAAAAATGTGAGGTTGAAAAAGTCTAAAATGTGGCAAAAATGGAGAGACAAAAGATACTGAATTAGTGGTGTTCAACTTTGTTTGGCAAAGTTACTATAATGTCATGAGGTGAATATTTAACTGGAATGTGGACACACTTCTCAACCAAGTCTGTTGGTGAAATTGTTATTAATTTATTAAATAAAGATGGCTTTTTCACCTTAAAGCCAAACAAATTGAACAATTTAGCTGCCTTGTAACCATCTTCACTTAGTGAATGTCGATGTTGTGACTGTGGCATTACCAGTACCTCTTCATCAGTATTGTCAAAAATAGACACAATGACAATTGGATTACCATTGACTAAGCAAAACTTCTGAATAGACCCAAACCATTCTTCTTTACCACATACTGGTCTATAAAATTTACGAATGGAGTTATTTCTAGAGTTGTGCTTGCTTGCTACTGAATAAGTTACACCATCTTGCCTGTACCTAGGGAAAACTGGAACTATGTGGTTTTCAATGGAAAACCCTGCTTCCTGCACAGCCTTTATTTCATCTACACAGAGATTTTTGTTTGTTACTTCCTCCAAAACATCAGATCTCCTATCTACCTTTCCAGTGACTCTGTTGAGAAAGTCCACTGTTTGAGAATTCTCGTTCTTGTCCAGTATATCCTTGAGAAGAGGCAGAGCTTGTCTCATTCTAACAGACTGAATGAGTTGAGGGAGGACATTCCTTGTTCCATGACAAAATCCGAACGTCAAATAGCACCACAAGGGTCCCCATCACGGACAAACTCACACATGTGTATCAAACTAGGAAAGTTCAATGAACACATGGTTTGAGGGTACAAAATTGGCATTAATTCATAAAATCTGGCAAGCATGCAATGAACTATTTGTAGGTGCTGTTGAGATATATTGCAGCCAAGTAAAATATGAATGGAACTAACTAGCAATGAGAAGTGATATAGGTAGTCTGCTGGAAAATCCACTTGCAATAGTACAGGAATAGAATAAATCAAAATCCAGGCCCGATATTCAGATGCTTTCCAATACTTTGAAGTATGTATAGACCTAGGAGTTCGCCGGAATTCATAAGAGGGTTTAATGCGCAACAAAGCTTTATCAATTTCTTTCATTTTCCTACCAAGGTAAAATCTGGACTGGTGATACTTTGTGTCAAACCAAGAATTAAAAAGAGATTTAGTAACTCCTTCCAAAACAGCATGCATGTAGTCTATAGGAACAGCATTGGTAAGGGAAATACTGGATATAATGATCCAATTTTTTTCTCTCCATAGTCATGGTACAAATCTGAGCAGTTTGATACCAAGATCAATAATGTGGGGTATTTAGTTGCTGAGATACTTCATTTTTAAGATTTTGGGCAAGGTCGATGACCTTTTGAACTCTAAAAAGTTTTCCCCGCCCCCTTTTTGACCTAGCTTTTTTTTGGTAAATCTGGACACCCAAACCTACCAAAATCAGTTGAAACCAGCTTGTTTTAAAAATTTTCACAGATTGGATCTCAAAATGCTTAATTTTGGGATACTATTCATAGATTCCCTTCTCTTCCTTGTCTATCTCTCCTGCCATTCAGTCTCCCCGTCCTTCTATCCATGATTGTGGGCTTAAGGCTTTGTGAAATTATTGTCTAATGTTTTGAAACTTTCATCTACTCCAATTTCACGTACTTTTCGCTGCAATGGTTGTCGTTTGACACTTCCTTAACCTCCTTCTATACTGAATGTGAAGATATTTTACCGTTCAGTTCATAGCGACATTTTGTCAACCCAGCTCAGCTAATGAATTATTTATGAATACACACTTATTTTCCTGACTCACAAGTGTATTATTATAATAAGTAGTGGGTCCTCCCACATTCGAACATGAACAGTGTGTATGTGTGTATCTTTGAACATTAGCAGTGTGTGTGTATGTGCAGTAACATTCTTATTTAAGTGAGTTCTGTGTCATGCAGCGTGGTATGGTAGATATGAACTGCTGATTAGCAGATTGTGTGTTTGTCCCCATGAGGGTTGTTTGTGGAATGCAGGAAAGTTGCATCATTTTTGTGTGAGAAATAGGTGGAGCATGGCTAACCATATTAGCCTTGCTTCACCTGATAGCAGTCAGTCAGCATCATATTGTAAGTCACTTCAGTGCTTCTTATAAAAATTAAACTTAGTTAACCTAAGTCATCCTTTGGGGAACGGTTTGCCGGATAGCTAAGTCTGCTGATTCTGGTGGCAGCGACTATCCTGCACCAGACAAAAGAAGTTAAGCACTGGAACTACAGGACGCACATAACATATCTGAATCGGACGCGGTAAATTTTGTATGCTCACATGAGTGTGCGTGATTCTAAATGGCAGCTAAAGGATTGAATGGGTGTGGCCATATAGCAGCACTCACTGTAGTCTGCCTTTCTCTTTTCTCAAAAACTATAAGCCAAAATTTAAAAAAGTAGCAAATTAACGGGGCTTATTCGTCATCTAGTCAGAGTTCCTCTTCTCTCAAGGCATAAGAGTCCACCATCTTTGAGATCCGTTATTGACAGAGTGACAGAATAAATAAATGAATGGCAAACAGACTACTATAATCCCCTCCGCATGCATGCTAGGTGTGGACTGCTGGGGGCAGAATCATAGTCTCTCCTCTCAGACAGCTCGCACTGGGCTCAGCCATACAGCTTTTACAACCTTCTTAAGTCTTCATGCATTCTCTGGCTTTAGTATTAGCCTTGGCTTGATAGGAAAATAATTGCCACAAGAACATTTAGAATTTCTGAAATGCATGCTACACAAACACTTAGGGCATACATTTTGGAGACCAGGCACACTTACAGTTAGAAGCAACCTCCAGCAGCAGAGACTTCCCAACGTATCAAGCTCATGAGACAGCTTTAGAAAGCATGGATCAGTCCCAGGTGTGTATAATGGCTGGTTCTAAATGTTCATGCCCATAAAAAAAAGCACTTGAGATGCCTGAAGAATCCCAGAGATGCAAGCAGTGCTCTAGCTAGACCAGTTAAAATTTTATTCCTAAATAGAACAAAATTATTACTGTTATAAGCCGAAAATTTAAGAACTTGGTTATTCAACAATGGTGACTTCTTTTGCAAATTATTGCATTTATTAACTAAAGAGGATTTGCACTCAGTGCTCTAGTTTTATAACATTTGTTCATCTGAAGCAAAATTATCTTATTTTACTATTCACAATTTTTCCAGTTACTTCTTCACATACAAAAAGACATGCCACCACCAGGGGGAGGGGGGGGGGGGGGGGGAGGATGTTTATTTTTTTTCCAAAGCATTCTGGCTTCCCCCTAACTTCTCAACTTCTCTCCCATGCAGTGTGCAGAATAATATTGAGGCTTTAAGTTCCCTAGTAGTTGTAGTAACCAGCCAAGCTCACAACTCTTCCAGGATTTACAGCTACTTTCCTCTGGTGTAACCTACCCAAATGGGTTAGAGCAGCTGTTAAATATCAGCTGGGGGTGTGGGGGAGCCCCTTACAGCAACTTTACCCCATGTGAGTTACAGGTCCTTGTATAAACTATAGTAGTGAAGATACCAGTAGAATAAACCACTGATTACACTCTGTCAGAGTGATATGACTAGATATTTGACTCTCAGGCTTTATTTTCACTCACTTCTGGCTCTATGAAAATGAATTAGCCTGCTCTCTGTGAAATATTTCGCCATTGTGGCGGGGTACTTGCTAATATATATTATTATCACCTTGTATGTGGTGTGGGAGAGCCACTATAGTACTTCAGCAAGAGGTCGAAACATTAGGTTGAGTTTTAAATAACAATTATTATTGGCTGTTAAATTGAGAAAATTTACTATTATTATAATTATTTCAGTCGAGAATGACTGAATCATTGAAAGTATACTGAATAGTGTTACTACCAACTGTACACCATGAGTTATACCAACTCCAGTCCAAGCTTCCACAGTGAAGATATCTATAGTATAGAATACACCTTTTATTACACTTGTCAGAGCTTGATATGGTGGCAAGATATTGTATTCTCAGGCTTTATTTTCAATCGCCTGCGGCTTGTGAAAATAATCAAATATCTCACCATATCATGCTCCACTCATGTAAATTATTGTACTGTCATTGATTACATTGTTATTCGCAACAGCTATTTTGATTGTGCTATGATGATTTTATGGATGCATGCATTTTACATTATATCTGGGTAATCTTGTTGTTGTAGGGGACCATCCGTATATCCAAGCATCTGGAGGTGCATGTAGGTACGGAGGAGGATATTGTGAGTCATATTCCTCATTGGCACCACGTGGACTGTGTCATGCCAGACCTGTATCATGGGGGTGTGGCTCCAGAGCAAATCACAAATTTCAGTAACCTTGGAATTGATGCAAAGAGAGTACTGCAAGAGAGTTTTCAGGCATTTGTTGAAAGATCTGAAAGGTATATATTTATTTTAAAAAAAAGAGGATTTATTCCACTTCAAGAGCTCAAAAAGCATTGAATTTTTTAGTTTCTCGTTGTTGTATTTTGTTCGATAAAATTTGCTAGTATAATGGAATAATGTTGTCAATTCAATTAATGCCACTCAAGTTCAGTTTAAGTCCGTAGCTAACATAACTTTCCATTTTAACCTAAAAAATACATTTACATTAGTTGTAGCCAGGCCAGTTTTGGGTCAACTTGATAATGATTAGTAGCAGAAATACCTTTCAAGTAAAATAAAAAATTGTCAAAAAATAGAATGTATATGAAACCTCAAATGGCTAGTACAACTCCTGTGTTTCATGAAGGGACAGGACTTCTTTTTTTGTCATTTTTAATAGCTAAATTATGAGTTGTTGTTAATGGTCGTATTTGCTTCAGATATTGTTTATAAGCATAGGCCGAATGTAAAGTGAAAGTCAAGAAACGTTATGTTTTGTCTGGTTTATTTCATATTGAATAGATCTCTCTTTACTTTAATTAGGAAAAAGCGGAAGAGTCCAGAAATTGAACCACCAGATAAGAAGAAGACAAAGATGTCAACAGAAGAATTGACAGCACTCACGGTACTTCAAATAGTCTCTTCATTTCTTTTTAAACCACTCATGGAGATTATTATTCAGTCATTCTTGGCTAAAATAATTATAGCAAAGATCAAGATAGCTCTACACATACAGATGACACCGGACAACAAGTTTAACAGAGACTTAGGTTTAGAGCTTCCTGGATGCTGGCTGTCTATGCCATGCATGTAAATCACCCTCCAGGATATAATGAACAATAAGCATACCTCCAGAAATCTTGCTGTTTGCATTGTGTTATTATATCACCATGAAGAGTTTGAACTCAGTTGGCCCCTGAAGAGGACTTTGGCAAGGAGTCGAAGCATCGGGTTAAATTTTAATGAATAATACTGGGTGTTAGAGTCTTTCAGCCAAGAATACCTGAATTATCATTGTGAAGTTAAAAGTGTTGTTCGTACATGTATGTGTGTGCATTACATTGTGTGTTTGTGTGTGTAGCTATGATTTGAGATATCTTTGTGTCCCATACTGACATAGGCACAGAGTGTGTTGTTATGGACATATCAACAGGATTTGAGGATAGGCTTGAAGCCAGATGAAGTGTACCAGCTCCTCGATGCCAACCATCAATCTATGCCAAGAGGTGACAATATAGTAAGTAGAGTGAAATGATTACTTTGATATTATTATTATTATTATTATAGTAGTAGTAGTAGTAGTAGTAGTAGTAGTAGTATCACATTATCACTATTACTACTACTACTATTATTTTTAATATTATTATTATAAGAGCAAGCGGAGTAAGCAAGATTGTGTTGTTCAGCGAAGGAAACGATGCTGACAATGGCTTTGTGAGGTTATATATACATATCTGCGTCTTCGATTCAATTTGCCACAGCATACGTGTACCCTTTTATACCAATGGGTGTATGTGAAGTTCCATGGCATGACTTCAATGGGATAGTTATTTCAATAAAACTAGTAAAGATAGTGAACACAATTAGTAAGGGATTTACACTGACACATTGCATCAGGCAGTCATATTCTATAAGAAATGTTAAATACATCATAATAGTCTTGAATTTGATTGTTACTCATGCTGTTTTTTTCCCCCTTACACACACACACACACACATAAATATATATATTATGTACTGAACTGTTGTTCCATAGTTTAAAGTAAACAGGAACTTGTGCTTAAGGCATAATTATTTTCCTATATCACTTGTGTTCTTGGTACACGGGCTATTCCATCTCCCAGTTATAGCATTGCTCATAGTGCTGTGTACACAATACATTTTTAATGTACTACTGTCATAGAAACTGTCATAATATTTTCTCTCGGTCTGATGTTTTGTTGTTATTGTTATTTTGTTTGTTTACTTAACTTTTTTGTAATCTGAAGTGTAAGTTGTGTCTCAATTTTCAGTGCAAATTTACTGTTTAAAAAAAAAAGTACTATGTAGATATCCTGGTTCTGGATGTAGTGGCAGATGGAATGGCATTTGGTGCCCTGAGCCCGTGCCCTACATGTGGAGGTCAGCTGACCATCTACAGCCACTCCTACAAGTGCAACGGTAACACCGCAGAGGGATCAAAGTGCACATACTCTACAAATGATCCAGCAAGAAGCAATTGGATAGTTCCTAAGGATTTGAAACGGCATCGGTTTCTGTACGTACTTAATCATAACAGTTGGACACTAAATGAGTGTGTAGTCTAGAGGCTAAGGATTGTGATCTATTCCAGATTATAGTGAGACAATAACTGAATGATCATTTTTGCTTGAATTACTTAATTGAAGAAATAGAATACTAAATCATGTAAAGATCACGTGAGATTGTAGAGATCACGTGAGATTGTAAAGATCTTACGAGACTGTAAAAATTCCAATAGCTACAAAGTCTATCATTTCCATTTCTGTTGTTGACCTCACCATCCTTCATGTCTTTTCATTGCCCTGTTGTTTCAGAAATAGAACACAATTAATTCCACACGATCAATGTTGGGTTATTCTGCACATTTTCAATATTAACATATTGTTTGATTTAATTTATTTGTTTTTGTCTTCAGGAAGTCGTTTAAGTTTAAACCTGGTAAACGTATTTTCCCTAAAGACGGTGGTCCCTCTACATCCATTTACCCAACCAGACCAAAGCCATCATATCCTGGTATACCTCCACTACCACTACTGGGAGAAGCTTCGTGTGTGCCTCTTCCAGTAACTGGAGCACCAAATCTTAGTCTACCAACCAGTGAAATTTCACTCAAACCACCATTGGATTGATAGAACTGGTCTGCAATAGGGACACTGATGAGCTCTGAGAGTTAGCTAGTTAGTTGTAATCATTGTAGTCATAATATAATGTGCAGTTTTCTAATGTTGTTTAGGTTCAACATTTTAGTTTTAGTTATAGTTTTTTTTTGACAAAAAATATTTCAAGATTAATTTTAGTTTTAGTTTTTCACTAGCAAAGACTTACAATTTTAGTTTTAGTTTTTCCAATGTACTAATTTCAATTTAGTTTCAAATTTACTAACTTCTATTTTAGTTTTAGGCTGTTTTGGTTTTTTAGAATTCAAAACATTTTTTTAATTCAAGTCATCAATTTTAGATAGTTTGCAGACTTCAATTATATTCCACCATTATTGTTAGCTGGTTTTTTTAGCTTTTTTCTTTCTTTTTTTCTAACAGGAGTACAATAATTTAGTATTTGAAATAATTATTATTACCCTGTGGCCAGTCTCTACTTGCTGAATGGACAGCAAATAGCTACAGCACGGAGACTGAATGATTTGACATGCGCATGCTAAGGGAGGGAGCTGGGCTGGATAGTCGAGCAACCGCTGACTGCTGTCCAACTGGGTAAAGGGTTGTGCTTTCTGAGACTACCACTGGTCATTCGTCTTTCAGAGATGTCACTACAAATAGTTAGCTAAAAAAAATAAATTGTAGTTTTAGTTTTTATTCAAGAGCTTATGACTTAGTTATTATCATCATATGTGAAGTTTCGTTCTGGTTAGTTTACTAATTTTTAGGTGTAACTAAAATTTTAGCTTTAGTTTTGTTAACCAAAACAACACTACACTTTTCTCTATTTTTGAAACTCTCCGCTCATCATTTGCTGATTCATCCTCATACTGTTTAAATAGTCCACGGTCATTCATAATGGTTATTTTATCACATATTGATACATAGCTATTGTTTGACAATCATTTTTAAAGAAAACCTACCACATTGTCGTTATGTTGCACTGTGCCAATGCTTTGATATAAGATAATATCTACTCTTGCTTATTCTAAAAAGTATGAGATAGATTATACTTGACTTGAATATAAGCTAGCTTATTCTATAATAGTTGTTATAAGCCATGAATATAATCTAACTTATACTGACAAGCTAAGTATAAAGCTGGAAATAAATGTATCTTAAACTTGATCTTGATATAAGATAACGGTACATACAATCTCTTATACTTAATGTGAGAGAACACATCAATGAGATATGAACAGGAAGGTGAAGATGATAATTACAACCACAAGCATGTAATCATGCAATTGCTACGTGGAGTTCTAAGGAACTGAGTGTTATTATACTATCCCTCATCTGTCATCACTGTAGTTTAACAACCACCAAATTTAAAAATATTTATAAAAAAAGTAAAAACTGGGAGCATGTTAAGTGTATATTTTAATCATGCTTGGGGGAAAATGAAATATTCTAAAATATTAGCTAGCGCAAACCAAGAAAACTAAAACGTTTAAAGGAATAATAATAAGAACTACAACAAATTATCTGAATTTTGCCAGAGGATTAATTAAAGTTCAAATAATAAACTTTAACTGCATCAAAATATTGGTAATTTTATATTCTGATGAATTAATTATTTTATTAATTTTTTATTTATTTATTTTAGTCTTTTATTTATTCATTCATTTATTTGCTCGTTTGTTTATTTACTGATTTATTTATTTGCCTGTTGATTTGCTTATTTGTTTATTTATTTATTCATTCATTTATTTATTTATTCTTTCATTCATTAATATATTCATTTATTTACCTATTCATTAGCTATTATGTATCTTCAAGTCACTTATTTTTATATATTATTGCTATTTTGTGCAAATATTTTGTATATTCTATTCTCTGTTTATATCCTGTTTAATTAATTACTACTATTTCCTCTGTCAGCTTTATCTGGACATATAATTTGTTCGGGCCTTAGCACCCAAGGACTAAACAGTAACATTATTTATCACGCATGTCATTTGCACACACAATCATTTATTTTCGTGAAGGCGCGTATCGTGCCTGCTAGGTTTTTATGTTTTTGCTTTTCCTTCCCAACCTTTATTATGAAAAAGTAAAGTAACAAATAATATTGTGAATTATGGTTATTGTTGAATTTCATCAGTAGCGAACCAGTGACAGTCTGTGCGTACCAACGAGCTAGACCACAGTCTATTCGACCTGTAGATTTTCCGAGTATTGTTTCCCTTCCGTGTTCTCCTTCATTGTGGTAACCAAGCCCCGTCCTAGTCAAGTTTTGGTCCTTCGAGCCGGATAAAGCCGAACTGACGGACTACTGGTGAAAGTTTGTTTCCACGGTTGTGCTACAGCACTCCGACGTATCGCTGCTGCCGAACGCTAAGGCTTTTCGACAGCCAGTTCCAGTAAGCAAACCTAGTCAAGTTAGAATCCTTGTTCCTGATTAAAGTATCCTAAGACTCTACAAATCCATTGACATTCGAGATGATCGACTCAGCCGCTAAGATAGAAATTTTCCGAGAAGAAATTTCCCATGTAGACGACGTTTCAGAGCTTAATCGAAAGCGTGGAACCAAGAAGACTATAATTACCAAGGCCCAACACTATTTAGAAAAACTTGATCCGAACCCAGAGTTTTGGAATTATGCAGACTTAGTGAAGAAGTTTGATGGCCCTAACATAGCTTGCAAACATTATTGGCGAGCGAGCGTAGCGAGCGAGACACTTACAGGGGTAACACAATCGAAAATCGGGGATGTTTATTTATTGGCGAGCGAGCGAAGCGAGCGAGACACTCTCAGGGGTAACACAATCGAGATTTCGCTATATTTATTTATTAGGTACTGAACAGAGCCTGATAACAGTTGCCACATAGAAAATGCATTAAAGTAAACAGGATGTGGCTTAGGGCAATATTTTTCCATATCACCTGTGTTCATAGTTATTACGTTGGGTTATTACGTCCCCCTAGGTAAATTTCTTGTTACCAAGGTATTCGCCCATGAGCAGTACCTAATAAATTTATTATCCATTGGATACCCGAGAATATCACTCGTCTGATTGGCGGTATTTACGCTCGTGCCTGCGGCACTCGCGTAAATACTAAGCCAACAGACTCGTGATATTCTCCTGTATCAAATGAATAATATATATTTATTTATCTGTTTATGGGGTACGTGAGACCTCTGTTTTCGCACGCGCTTCTAATTACGTAAGTTAGGTAAAGCGTTCACAGTTCCAGTATTTTTCAATTAACGAGCTCTGAGAATCCTTAGTGGCGGTGGTAAGTCAATGCTCTCTTTGTCATGGCTATAAGCCTTGCGCAACAGTATTTACTTGAAAATACATTGTCCACTAGACTACTGCGAAGGTAAGTCTGTGTAGGTGCATGTCCAGCTGTGTCAAAGCATTGTGTGTTACAACCACTACTTAGCTAAAGAATATCACAAAGAAAACTTTTAAATAACGTGTATTGTTTTGTTGTTGTTTTTTTTCCTTCAATCCAAGCAGTTGCAGAGTTGTCACTATGGCACTGAAATTCATTTACCAAGTATGCGAAATTTAAAAACTGGACCTTATTTTCAGTAGCTTCAGTGTTAGAAGTCAAAATCATTCATATAAAAACAGTATAGTCTTTAGGCTCGCTCGCCATTTGTGCTCAAGCACATCACTAGTTGGCGAGCGAGCGAAGCGAGCGAGCACTATCAGGGGTAACTCAATCGAGATTTCGCTATATTTATTTATTTATCTGTTTATGGGGTACGTGAGACCTCTGTTTTCGCCCGCGCTTCTAATTACGTAAGTTAGGTAAAGCGTTCACAGTTCCAGTATTTTTCAATTAACGAGCGCGGAGAATTCTGCTGCACTGCCTTACGCAACTCTGTTTCAACCAAAACGTTTATAGCTACTCTCTTCTTGAAACAATTGTGAAGTCTTTGTCAAACTGAGCTTCTTTGCCACTGCTTTCTAAGTTTATTCAGGTAATTCTGTTATTGTTAACTCAGTTAAGAGCTTGTTGTCAACAGTGACTGGTAAATTCAAATAGTCAGAGTGACTCAAATTTGGTACTAGGAAGTTACTACTGCTCAAGAAAATGAGGTAAGAAAGTAATTTTGTATTTGTGTGCTAAAATTGATTGTCTTTTGTTAATGTAGCTGAGAGCTTGTTGTCAAGAATTCGAGGTAAATTCAGATGGTCAAAGTAACTTCAATTTGATATTACAGAAGTTATCAATACTCAAGAATGAGGTAAGTAGTAATTCCATATTTGTTGGCTAAAAAATTACAAATAATAACACTGGTTTATTTTTTATCGTAGCTGAGAGCTTGTTCAAGAGTCACTGGTGATTGAGATTATCAGAATGGTTGATGTTTGATACTACAAAAGTTACCATTAATCAGGTAAGAGAGTGATTTTGTATTTGTTTGCTGAAATCTAATGTCATAACTGCTATTATAGTGTTTGCATGAAGTAAGCTAAAAATAGTAACATTTTATGTTACCTAACTATCAAGCTCGCTCGCCATTTGTGCTCAAGCACACCACTAGTTTATTTATTTATTTGTATATATGTTTGGACGTACGTATGTCATTTTGTACTTTGACCCTCGCGTTTTTGTGTTAGTTAGGTGGTCGACCCCGTCCCAAATTGCACTAAACAGAATCCTCTGGTTTATCGATCAGTACCCGTATCACCCTAGAAATTGATTTGTTTACCGTTTTGAATTCTTTTGCGGGTGCAGTTCAAACTTGACAACTTAAGGGACTTCCATTTCTATTCGAGTTAGTGGCGGTGGTAAGTCAATGCGCTCTTTGTCGTGGTTATAAGCCGTGCGCACAGTATTTACCTAAAAATACATTGTCCACTAGACTACTGCGAAGGTAAGTCTGTGTAGGTGCATGTCCAGCTGTGTCAAAGCAATGTGTGTTACAACCACTACTTAGCTAAAGAATATCACAAAGAAAACTTTTAAATAACCTGTATAGTTTTGTTATTGTTGTTTTTTCCTTCAATTCAAGCAGTTGCAGAGAGTTGTTATAATGGCACTGAAATCCCTTTACCCTGTATGCTAAATTTAAAAACTAGACCTTATTTTCAGTAGCTTCAGTGTTAGAAGTCAATAAAAATAGTATAGTCTTTAGGCTCGCTCGCCATTTGTGCTCAAGCACACCACTAGTACAATTATTGCTGAACGAATCGCAATTATCGATGAGTTGGACTTCGACGCTGATTATGACCCAGGTCGCCGAAAATACTGCCGTTCTAACAGCATTGAGAAGCAACAAACTGTTTACCAGGCTCATTTGAGTTATGTTAACCTCATGGAACGCCTAGAATCCATTTACTCACAACGAATCGTCACAGGCAACGCAACGATTACGTCCTTCGATAGTCTGTCTGACGACATAGAAAATTTCAAGAAGGAGACCGCTGGTTTTCGTACAATCAAGCTAATTCGAGATTGGAGATTTAAAATTGAAGAAATTGTTACAAGTATTCGATTGAGGATGGACGAAGCCCAGGAGAAGAGTCGACCTAGTTCTACAATAGCATCTCCTGCAACTTCTGAGGTGAAATATCATTCATCACTAAAAGTGGACCTTCCTAAATTTGATGGCAACCCTGTAAATTGGAAAAACTTTTGGGCTTTATTTGAGCCACGGATAGAAAGAGAGAAACATCTTGCTGACTCTGAAAAGATTAGTGCTCTTCAATCTGCAATGGTTACTGACAAGTCTAAACAAGAAGTGGCCAGAGCTGCTGTTGGTGGATGTTATGAAGATGTTGTACACGAGCTCAAATTAGTATATGACCGACCAAGACTTGCGTATGAGCATCACATCCAGCGATTTAATGAATTATCAGATATTCCAGATTCTTTTGAAGAATTGAAGCATTTTCGAGATGAATTTAGGACGAGTGTTCATGGATTGAAAGCCAATAGTGGTTGGTCTGCAGGTCAGCTAGCAACTGGCTTGAAAGTACGAGGTCTAAAGGGATTGACTAGGGAAAAATGGAACGACAAAATCTCAACCATGACCAAACCACCTACCGAAGATGATTTCATTGAGTTCCTTGAAGCTCGAATTGCTAGTAAAGAGAGCGAGTCACTAGCAAAGTACAACTCTGATTCCTCCTGTAAAGGATTTAATCACTCCAAGAAATCTAAGGACCAGCACATGCTACGTATAACACAATCCAACTCTGGCAATTCCAGTCTTTCATGTAATATATGTCATAGGCAACATTACACATACAAATGTCCTACTCTCTTATCCCAAACTGTGGAACAGAGAAGTGAAACTGTGAAGCAGAAACGATTGTGCTTTAATTGCTTGGGAACAGACCATACTGTATATACATGTCCTAGCAAAAAGAGTTGCCGTGAATGTAATCGTCGCCACAATTCATTACTACACAGACTTACTACTAGTCACATCACTGCTACAGCTCCCACTGCTGATACATCTAATTCTATTTTGAATTCGACTTCTGCATCCGGAAATGACGAACGAAGTACGAGAGTGATGCACAAAGAAAACAGGAACAATCGTCTAATGCACACTGCTTTGGCATCTATAGCCAGTGACAAAATGTCATACACTAGGAGAATTCTGATTGACAGTGGATCAGAAGCAACATTGATTAGCAAGAAATTTGCTAATACCCTCAAGACAAAGATGCACAAGCACCATACGAAGATTTCTGTGGGGGGAGAGTTCCCTCTTGAGTCTGATATGGTAGTTGACTTGACGTTGTCTTGTCCAAGACAATATTCAACCAGGGAAATTGCCATCCAAGCCTATGTTGTGGATAAAGTTTGTAAGGATATACAAGGACAGGACACAAGCCGAATTCGACAAATGGACTTTATCCAAGGGAAGCAGTTGGCTGATCCACTTATGGGTGAACCTGTACAGGTGGATCTCCTGCTGGATATTGCAGACAGTTATCGCTGCTACCTTACTAACATGGCCAGTTCAGCTAATGGTGAACTCAAAGCATTCGAGACCATCTTTGGTTGGATAGTTGGAGGTGGAACTCCTAGCTCTCTTCATGAGGAGGCAGTTTGCCGTCGAGTGGAAAAGCATGAAGACACTGCAGATGAAATCTGTGAACGTCTCTGGAAAATTGATCAAATTCCTGGAGAGGAAGAACAACTTTCCAGTGAGGATCAGAAAGCTTTGGATTATTTCAATACCACAACTACACGAGAAGAAGATGGTAGAGTGATGGTTAAGCTTCCTAGGAAATCTCCTGTTCCACAATTAGGAGAATCGCGGTCAATTGCTGAGCAAAGATTTCTGCAAAATGAGAGAAGTCTACGGCGAAAAGGAAAACTCGAAGAGTATGAGGCACAGGTTCAGGACTATGCCGAGAGGAATCATGCAGAGAAGGTCCCATTTGAAGACTTGGTTAAACCTAATTCTGAACAGTTCTATCTTCCAATGCATGGCGTAGAAAAAGCAACATCCACTACCACTAAATTAAGAGTTGTCAGTGATGCCTCAGCCAAGACCTCAACCGGTGTTTCACTTAACGACACACTTATCACAGGACCATCTCTTTATCCAGAACTTACAACAGTATTAAACAAATTTCGCCTCTGGAATATTGCCTATTCTGCAGACATCTCCAAAATGTTTCGAGAGATTCTTCTCCATCCTGATGAGAGAGATTTCCATAGATATCTTGTTCGAAACTCAGTTGGTGAAATAGAGGATTGGAGGATGAAGCGTCTAACATTTGGTGTGTCATCATCGCCATTTCTAGCTACTGCTTCACTTCGACGAATAGCCCAAGACCATGTCAAAGAAAATTTTACAGCCCCTCTTGTAGATGATTTCCTGCACGGTTCGAACTCTGTAGAAGATGCAATAGCAGTGCATTGAGATTTGACTGGTTTGCTAGCCAAGGGGAAAATGAGCCTACGAAAGTGGAGGACAAACAGCCAAGCTCTTAGAGATGCTATTCCAGTGGAATTACGTGAAAGTGACCCATTACAAGTCGGTGATAGCATTGATGGATGTCCAAAAGCACTTGGTATACATTGGCAAACTTCTAGTGATAAACTCCATCTCCACTCAAAACTGATCACCCCACTAAACGACAAGTTTCTTCACACCATTCAAAAGTTTGGGTTGGTTTTCTCCAATAAATGTTCAACCACGAAAAATCATGCAAGAACTTTGGAAGAGAAAAATTGGATGGGATGAAAAGATTCCAGATGACTTGCTCCAAGTTTGGGAGAAATGGAGTTCTGAGTTACCTTCTATCACAACTCACCCAATTGACAGGAACTTCGTGAAGACTCAAGCTACAGTCATTGAGATGCAATTACATGGCTTTAGTGATGCCAGCAAGCTTGCATATGGTGCAGTTGTTTATGGACGTTTCCGACATAAAGACACTACTATCACAACAGCATTAATATCTGCAAAAGTGAAGATTTCTCCGATTAAGGATTTGTCTATTCCAAGGTTGGAGCTAAATGGAGCAGAGTTGCTGTCAAGGCTCTTGAAAGCTGTAGCAAAGGACCTAGATATTCCTCTTCCTCAAATTTTTGCATGGTGTGATTCTACTGCAGTCCTGGGCTGGATCCATAAGCCTCCAGAAAAAGGATCTGTTTAGGTCAAAAACAGAGCTCTGAAAATTCAACAGAATATTCCAGCATTCCATTGGAGATATGTTTCGACTTCTACAAACCCAGCAGATATTGTCTCAAGAGGAGCACTTCCTCAGGAGTTGCTTCTGAATTCTCTGTGGTGGGAGGGTCCATCGTGGTTGAAATTTTCACCTACCGAATGGCCTATAAAACTTGATATTGGCGATCTTCCTATCAAAGAACAGCAGTCAGAGAACCAAATCCAAAGATCAGTCCAAGTTGTAAGGATTCAAAGTCATGAACCAGAAGAGCTGTACCATTTTAATTCCATGATGAAGATTGAAAGAGTCCTTGCCATTGGAAAAAATGGAAACAAAGTGCACAATCCAAGATTAAAACTTCTATCAGGCCAGATTGTCAAGACTTGAAGTCAGCAAGAATTCAGTTACTTCGCCTTGCTCAGGAATATCACTTTCAAGCAGAAAGAGAAGCTCTCAAGAGAAATAAACCGATTCTTGCAAACTCTAAAATCAGTCATTTGAACCCTTTTCTGGATGAAAATGGTTTAATTCGTCTTCAAGGTCGTCTCCACAATGCCAACATATCTACTAATGCCAAGCAACCTATCTTGCTTGCAAAGAAATCCAGAATTGCTCACCTTCTATTAATTGATTTACATCGAATCTACAAACATCCACCTGCAAGAACTATGATGGCAATTCTGTCCAATGAATACTTTATTTCAGGAGTACGATCATTAGCTAGAAAGATTTCAAGAGACTGTGTTCATTGCAGACAAGTGAATTCTATTCCTTGTACACAGAAACTCGGACAACTACCTTCTCAACGAGTAAATTTCAAATCAGCATTTCAAGAGGTTGGCGTGGATTATGCTGGTCCTATTCTGGTCAAGAGTGGCTCAAATAAACGGAAACCGACATTAGAGAAAGGTTATGTTGCTGTCTTTACTTGTATGGTCACAAGAGCAGTTCATTTGGAGCCCGTGACAAGTCTTCATGCGGACTCTTTCATAGCTGCATTGGAGCGCTTTGTTAACAGAAGAGGTTGTCCTTCCACTATCTATTCGGATAATGGCACAAATTTTGTGGCTGCTGAAAAAGAGATTCGGTTTGCCATCAATTCTATCACAAAACAAGATGTAGTACGAACATTTACTCGGACTAAAAATATCTCATGGAAGTTCTCTCCAGTACAATCTCCCCATCATGGAGGATTATGGGAAGCTGGTGTAAAACAGATGAAGCGAGCTCTTGCAAAGATTATTGGGAGTCAGAAACTTACATTCGAAGAATTGGCTACAGCACTAACACATGTTGAAGCTCTTTTAAATTGCCGACCTATTACTACACTTGATTCACTCCCAGATGATGGGATTCCTGTTTTGACTCCTGCTCATTTTCTCAACGGTCGTCCTCTCTTTGCATTACCGACAACTTTGCCAAATTCAGTCCTAACTCGATCTGTACTTAAACACTGGAATCATGTAAAGAGGTTACAAATAGAACTGCAGCAGCGTTGGTATCACGAGTATTTAAAGATACACCAACAGCAATCAAAGAAGTGGAAGAAAAGGTCTCCTAACTTACAAATTGGCGACATAGTGGGTGTTCGAAGTGTTCTCCTTGGAAATCAGAGACTTCCATATGCTGTGGTAACTAACACATTTCCAGGACCAGATGGATTAGTGCGTGTAGTAGAGCTTTATGATGGTCATCGCCATGTGAAGAGAGCAGTGCAGAGATTGGTATTACTTTTGCCAAAGAATGGAAGTCAAGACCAAGATGTGTCTTCCTATTCCCCGGAGGATGTTCGGGCCTTAGCACCCGAGGACTAAACAGTAACATTATTTATCACGCATGTCATTTGCACACACAATCATTTATTTTCGTGAAGGCGCGTATCGTGCCTGCTAGGCTTTTTATGTTTTTGCTTTTCCTTCCCAACCTTTATTATGAAAAAGTAAAGTAACAAATAATATTGTGAATTATGGTTATTGTTGAATTTCATCAGTAGCGAACCAGTGACAGTCTGTGCGTACCAACGAGCTAGACCACAGACTCTCCGTCTATTCGACCTGTAGATTTTCCGAGTATTGTTTCCCTTCCGTGTTCTCCTTCATTGTGGCAACCAAGCCCGTCCTAGTCATAATTAATATAGCTATACATAACTACAACTTCAGTTCGTAAAAGTATAAAAAAAAAGTACTAGAACAAATACCATTATATCAAAACACCATTTACAAGTTAGATGTGAAAGTGTTCTTAAGTAGAATAGCAGCTAGCTATTATGTGATCGGTACCATAGTCAAATGTAATAGTCTGTCTTGAAGAAATAGCACCGCGACTTTGAATTCTGCTGACTGGCATAAATATGGCACATGATTCATTGTTAAATATTGAAGAGCACAATATAATAGGCTGCGGATAATGATGGTGTTGGGGATGTTCTTCAAACCAATTTAGATGTGCAAAAAAAATGCATTTTATTGACTCATTGTCCACTAGTTTGTGTTACTTTAGCTTCATTTATAATGAAACATTTAATTTGGCCTATCCTAAGAGAAGCTCCACCAAATTTATCAACATCACCATTAAGCCTTGACCAATGTGCAGCTACAGCAGAAGAGCGATCAGAGCGAGCATATAATATGGATATGTATTCTTCATAGTTGATAGAACATTTGTAATATTCTAAATAAAACCTTGATGGTACTACATTGTTTTTGGGGTATTTGTAGACATCTTGAAAATATTGATAATGTAATTCATCATATCTTTTTTATAGGGTGGAAATAAAATATGATAATCTTTTTTCTCTGCATCAATCAGTGAAACGCTACAAAATACATTTTGCATCATTGATTTGGCAACATTAGTTCCCCACAGATTTTGACTAATTGAACTACTACCTGTAGATGAGGCAATATGATCTTTTACATACAAGAAAAAAATTAGTTTTGTTCAAAAAAGTATTACTTTGAGTTAAAATATGCTGCATTCCTATGAACTTTTTAAAAAGTTGCTTTTCTGGTTGCATCCACGATTTATTAAATGATTCTAACACACCATTATACCTCTCATAAGGATAACACCAGAATTCTTGAAGAGGTCCAACGTATAGAATACATTCTTGAAGATGGCATGCCATGTGCATGTTTGGTATGCAAGATTCAGTGCTATACAAACGTTCAAATAACTCACAGAATTCTATCATAACTGACTGGCCTAATTTTACATCATTCTTGCTGATTATAGGTTGGCAAATGAAGCAAGATTTAACAAAAACCATCCAGCAATTATAGTGTGCAATATCAATAGTATCACGAAGTGCATAAGCTGAATATATCATCATCCAGTTCTTCCATTCATCAACAGTGAGACTTGAAAATCCGCAATCTATATCTTTCTAGGAATTCGTCCAATATTAATAGGTGGAACAATGCAGTCAATTTTTTCTTGAATTAATTGAAATTGTCGTGGTTGCAAACACTAATTTTTCTTCCATACTTGTACTGTGTGTTTTGCTATGCCCAGAAAAACACAATGCATTGGGTCAATTATATGGCATCGAACAATGTCCAAAGAAGGTGCCTTTAACAGTACAGAATACTTGATACCAGAATGCAGTGCATTAAGTACGTTGGTATATTGGTGTGTGGTGTATTGAGTATGTTGGTATATTAGTGTATGATGTATTGAGTACGTTGGTATATTGGTGTGTGGTGAATTGAGTACGTTGGTATATTAGTGTGTGGTGTATTGAGTATGTTGGTATATTGCCGTGTGGTGTATTGAGTACGTTGGTATATTGTGTGTGGTGTATTGAGTACGTTGGTATATTGGCGTGTAGTGTATTGAGTGTGTTGGTAAACCAGTGTGTAGTGAGTACGTTGGTATATTGTGTGTGGTGTATTGAGTATGTTGGTAAACTAGTGTGTGGTGTAGTGAGTACGTTGGTATATTGGTGTGTAATGTATTGAGTATGTTGATAAACTAGTGTGTGGTGTAGTGAGTACGTTGGTACATGTATACATGTGTGTGGTGAATTGAGTACATTGGTATATAGGTGTGTGGTGTATTGAGTACGTTGGTATATAGGTGTGTGGTGTATTGAATACGTTGGTATATTGGTGCATGGTGTATTGAGTATGTTGGTATATTAGTGTGTGTGGCTTGTTCACCAATTATCAGCTAATTGTATTTAAAACTGGACAAAAATAATGGATAGAATATTTGCAGCATTCACATAGATTATGTTCCTATTGTGAGTTTTTAGCCAACATTGAGCTTTCTTTGCATATTGTACGCAAAAATATGTAATATTATACATTTAATACAGGAGATTATCACGAATTTGTTGGCATAGTATTTAAGCGAGTGTTGTAGGCACGAGCATAAATATGGCCAATCCACTAGTGATGATCTGTAGTATACAATGGATAAGTAATATTTTTTAGTTACAGCTCATGGGAATAACATAGCAATGAGTTTCTTGTGCAGTAGTACATAATAAAATTAATTATCTTAAGATTGTATAGCCCCAAATGGTCATTAATTGAAAAAAAAAAAAAAGAATTGGTAATTCAACATAAAAGTAGGTTGTATCATTTCTATTGTGACATTCACTAAGTATTTACTGCTCTGTGACTTGCTATGATAATTCCTGATCATTGGTTTAATTTATAATAATGTCCATTGATTAATACATAGGAATGGGTGATGTTAGGTTGATATGTTTATAGGGCGTATAGTAATCAAGTATTATATGCATACGTGTCGATTCTGTACTCTACATTATTTAACAATTGGCATGCACACACTCAATGGCCATTATGCATTTACCTATGACCTCTGCAGATTGAAAATGTATTATGTGAGTGTTTATTGTTAGCTATAATATACATTTTATATGTGCACTTCATATTGATTTATATTTCTACAGAGTTATGAGCGCCGGGGCAAGGTGGTGAAGGAAGGACGGGAGAGGGAGCTTTGGGCAGATGTGACACCTGACATGATGTCAGAAGAAGAGCAAAAAGAAGATGAAGAGACATTCATTTGCCATCCTCCTTCATATTAATCTAGGGCATTGAATAAGTTCATTGCCAAGTTAGACGGCCACTTGGACAGCCAGCCATCCAGTCACCTGCGAGGAACGAGGTGAAGGGGCTCACCAAGACCAAGACATGCTCCACGAGAGTGTAAGAACTGGACGATTAATGATGCTGTAGGAGAGGAAGATGGCCAAGAAATTGATGGACTAGAATGATTAACAATTTGAAAGACATTGTTTGACCATTATAACTTGATTTTTTTAAAAAAATGTGATTTTGGATTCATAATAATGCTCGCTGCATATATGTTGTAGGATAATATAAGCTGGGTGTAAGCTTGGTGTAGGATAATATAAGCTGCATGTAAGCTTGGTATAGGATAGTTATAAGCTGGGTATAAGCTTGGTATAGGATAGTTATAAGCTGGGTGTATCTTGGTATAGGATAGATATAAGCTGGTGTACGCTTGGTATATGCTATATTATTCCACACTTCATACCAAGCTTATAACAGTCAACTTATAACAAATCTATAAGCTACATAGCTATCAGCAACATCTATACTGAATATATGATGTCCTTATACTATGCTTATACCAAGTTCTAACCCTTCATACAAACTAGATAGAAACTTTCTCACCTAAAGGGGTCTGGAAAAAAGCAAAGGAAAAAAATGAAAAATCTTGGTTGTCGCCGGGAATTGAACCCAGGGCCACTGGCTTCAGCCACCAAGCCACCTTCAACTTGTCTTGACTGGAGCACTGTTGCCTTAGCAGAGAGATAGACTGGAACGTGAATCTCAGGGCATCTAGTTTCTTTGCCTGAGTGGACGTGAGGCTAGGCTTCCCAACAGCTTTAATTAAATGGGAGGCTCTTGTGTACAGTCTCTTCTGCTGGACCCAAAGCTTCGTCTGCAGTTGAGGAGAGAGGAATGGGAGAGACTCCATAGGGATGGATGACGTAGGACTGCTTCCAAGGCTAAAACATCAGGCAATGCCCTGTGTGCTCCTGTATTGTTGCCAAACATAGTAAAAAATAACAACTTATAGCAGTTAAAAAAATAAAATAAATAAAATAAATAAATAAAGGAACAAATAAGCTCAAGTCTTGCCTGAAATGTCTTTCCCAGTCAAATTTTTATGCAGTTTCCCCAGTCCTAGAGATGACCCTTGCAGAATATCTACCCCATCCTTTCTTCATCTATTAAAAAAAACACAAAAAACAACAAAAACAACAACAACACGTATGCAGGTATATATGTGTGTACATGTATGCATGTGGCTAATCGCACACACTATACAAATGTATGTAAACATGTTGGCCAGCCAGCCATATTTGCTTGGGTGAAATACCTTCTTCAACCAAGGCAGCGTATCAGTGAAGTGGATGTTATACGACACAAACTTGGCCATATACACGCCTTTCAACTTCCGCGAAAAGGATAGGATAGTCGAATGCAAATCCGTTGTGGGCAACCAAGACTAAAAATGAACAAATACATTGATTAGATCTACTTTTCGGTATTAAAATATATATTAGCTACCTGGATGGTAGGGAGCATGTGCTGCCTCAACTGCAGCAAGCTATGTTTATTGCCAGCCAATCACTATATACACTGTTTCATTTAACTTCTCATGTCTCAACATGTTGTTAATGATGCTTGTGACCTTTGAAACTAATAAAAAATACAATAATTTTCACTGATACATTACATGTGTAGCTATGCATATTTTTTATATATATTACCTGCAGAGGAAATGTTTTGTCCAGTTCTCACGAGGCTAGAAAATGTGAGATGGTCAACTGGGACTGGAGGATTGAGAACCTTGGCACGATGTCAGTGATGTGGTCAGCATAGATACTGAATCCAGTGGTTTCACAGTCGAACAGGACCAAGAGTGGGTGAGAATCACCAACTACAAAACTATCTGCTTCTTCTTTATGGTGGGCCGTTTGTTTCAAAATTAATTTCCGGAATTGGCGATAAATACGTAAAAAAATACCGACCGGATAAAAATATCGGTTAGGTTTCTGGAAGAATCGGCATGTTTTTAAAAAAATAATCGACGCGGTAAGGTTAGAGGGAGAAAAAATCAGCTCGGTTTGTGGAGACAAAATTTACGTAAAAATACGTAAAAAAATACCGACCCGATAAAAATATCGGTTAGGTTTCTGGAAGAATCGGCATGTTTTTTAAAAAATAATCGACGCGGTAAGGTTAGAGGGAGAAAAAATCAGCTCGGTTTGTGGAGACAAAATTTGCAGGGAAAAGCGATGAGATGTGAGAATAATATAATGGTTTGACAACTGATAGACTTGAAACCCTTTACCTGTTTGCACAATTGTACAGACATGTAGATTGTTTACTAACTGCAACCATACAGTTTGTCCAAAGCATTTTTAAAAAGGGCCTATACTAGTTGCATCGTTTCAACTACTGTATCGATGCCACCTAGTTTATATATACACTAATTAGTTATTTGTATAAATACTGGTGGTCAGTTTTTGTTATTTCATTATTTTGAATAAAAGTGTGCTATTATAGCTATAATTAACTATTGGCTATATATAGCTAATTGATCCCAGGTTATTACATAAACAACTACCTGTGCAAATATGGCAAGTATAATTGCAGTATTCACATTTTAAGTGTTTTACCAAGAGAGCTATTCTGTACAGTAGAAGCACCAGGGTTGATAATTTTTGTACACTTATTCTAAAACATTCCTATAGAATAGTTATACACTTAGCTAAATTATAGTTCCATAGCAGGGCCATAACAATATGGAATGAACCAAATCAAAGGTTCTGAATTGTTTGATATTATCATAATAAGCTAAGGGTGCATCTCTCCCCAAGGAGTTGTGCCTTTTCTTCAACCTCTCATTTGAATACAAAACAAAAACAAACAAACCAGGATGTGGTTTCGTTTCCTTCCCTTCTGCAGAGGTATGAATTCTTAGGAAAGCCAGAGAACTAGCTACTCCCTCCTCTGAAGAACAAGGAAGCCATGTCCTCTCCTATACACTCTTCTGAACCTGGTGGCTGTGCCCTATAGCTACTCTTGAGAACAAAGTAGATGCATCTTCTTCTTATGAGATAATGAGAGCACTTTTCTCTCCTGTGAGATAGATTAAAATGAGTAGCTACTGTTAGTAAAAGCTCAATCAGGTTTATTTTACATAAATCACATAGCTCAATTATGCATAACATTTAGTCAAAATTAATAAAAATAAAATTAACGAATAGCTGTAAATAAACATAAGAAATGCAGTTAGTGATTCACATTTTCATGTTGTATGGCACCTCCCCACAACGATGTGCGCATGACAAACAATTGCAAAGCAGAGCCGTCACGTAAAAGCATGATAAGTAGCGACTGCCTCCTTACGCGCCCATTTCTGAAAGGATTGATAAAGCTTGCTGCGTTGCCTTTCTAGTCCATGAGTAAGACATGTCTCTAGGAGAATCTAGTGGAAGTTATCATCTCAGTCATTGCAGCATTGCGTTATTTAGCAACTTAATTTTTCGTTAAATTAATTTAATTGGCCCTAGTCCTGGGCTAGAACAATTGTCTCAGAATCTAATAAACCAATTAGAAGCTATGCTGGTTATTTTAGAGGAAGGCATTCAACTATTATCTTCATTACTTATGGAACTGAATTTTCTAATCTTGAAGAAATGTGGAGAAACCTTGCGTCTTATGATCTATGGCTTTAATGACACAACAATTCCACCAGTTAATGTACTTCCTTATTCTTTACACCATTTTGGGAGCGTAGGCTGACCAACCATCATTCTAAAATTTGAAATGATCAAATTAATGAGAACATCGGGATATACTTGGACAGAGGTAGCAAATGCATTGGAAACAAGTCGAACAACTGTTTGGAGAAGACTGAGAGATGCCGGCTATCAAATACTCAAGTATACTGATATTTCAGATGAGCAATTAGACAATGTCTTGACAACCATACAAGAACAATATCCTAATTGTGGGCAGCAACTAATTAGTGGATTATTAAAAAGCCGTGGTATATACATTCCGAGATATAGGCTACGTGAAAGTATTTTGCGGGTTGACCCTTTGAGACGATTGATTAGGTGGCACCAGGTTATTACTTGCCGTACATACTCTGTGAAGCATAGTAATAGCTTGTGGCACATTGATGGCCATCATAGCCTTATTAGATGGCGGTTTGTAATACATGGGGGCATAGATGGTTATTCACGCATGATTACATATTTGTCATGTGCTGATAACAATTTTTCTTACACAGTATACAAACTTTTCTTATAAGGGGTTTGGAAAGAGGAAGCCACATAGCTGGTTCATCAGTTCATAATCAACGCATTGAGCGGCTGCGGCGTGATGTCTATAGATGTGTCTGCTCTACTTACCATGAACTATTTTATGCAATGGAAGCTACAGGAGTCCTTAATCCATGTGATGATTTTGATCTGTTTGTTTTACATTCCATCTTTTTACCACGCATTAAAAAAAGCCTGACTCAATTTGCAAGTGCATGGAATTTGCATCCTGTACGTACAGAAAAAAATGGTTGCCACAACAGATCATGATTAGCTAACTCACTTATAAAATATACAGATTTAGTTTTATCTAATGATAAGATTTCTGAGTATGGAATTGGTTACGATGGGCCAGTTGCAGAAGAAGAATTCGGCACAGTGAATGTTCCAGTCACTCTATGCCCACCATCTATAAGTCAAGATCATATTTATCAGTTCGTTGACACAGAGACACTATTTGAGGACTTTGGCTATCAACACTATGTAGATTGCAGGAAAGTGCTTCAAAGCATGGTTTCTATGCAGTCATAATTTCATATGTACTTTGCACTCCACTGAATGAGCCATTTTCATGTCATCAATTCCCACAATTTTGCCACAAAAATGTTATATGTTGAGGTTACTGCTGGAAAAGTCCAATAACCACAAAAGTTTGTTTGTTTGTTTTTAACGAGGTCGCGCATAAATGAATGGCATAGCGGTAGCACTTTTAGCGACAAGTGGAAAATAGAGGCTCGCAGTTTGTTTGTTTTACACATTACAGCAATTTACTTCAACAGCGTCATAAAACTAAGAAATAAGTCCACGAGCAACCGTCAGATATGCTAACAGAAACACGCACACACACACACAAAAATATTATAGCTAAACTGCTTTCTCTATCTCAATATAGCTAAATAAGACCTTACCACAACAGAAGCTTGCTAGTTTTCAAGAGAAAAACAAGAGAAAGACAAGCTTACCGGGGTTATCTTCTTGACTCCCATTTTCAGTATCAGAGTTGATGGGGTATGGTCCACCAACCCTGATACAGGGCATCCTATAGCCGTAGATGTCGTCTCCCTCCTCTCCGCTTGATCCTGAGTCGCTAGAGTCAGCATCAAGCAAGTCTAAAACTTGCACCGCATTGTAACTTGTATAGACGCCATCTTTCAAAAATGACTTTGAAAAAAATTCAAATTTTGCATAGTTACCTGGGTCACACGACACTCTCACTTTTTTCCTATGATGCTAAGACTGTACGTAATGGGGAGGCCCCCAGTTGAACTGGCGATTGGGAAGATAGTAAGTCAAACCGCAAAGTCTTGGTGGCAAAGAAGCAGTTGTTTCAATGTGTTATGGAAGGCTACTGGGCTCAAGCAATTTTTCGCTGCTTCTACAAAGCTCTGGAGATGACTGGATCCATAAATGAAGCTGCTGTGATGAAGGTAACTTTTTAAAAAATTTGACGGAGAACCGATGTTTTTTTTTTGCCGAGGAAGAAATAAACGCAACTGCTGTGAGGTAGTACTGTCGAAGCAGTCCTGGCTGAAAGCTATTTTAGATGCTTCTCCAATGCATTGGGCACCTGTGTATGCAATCTGAAGGTTCTAGCTATAAAATAACTATTTTAAAAAATTCGGAGAAGCCAACCGCTCTTCACCCTCTTTTAAGCGGGATCGGAACGAAAGGGTTAAGCTGTTATTAATTTGGCTTTGACAAGAATTTAATGTAACAAGACAATAGTAATAAGAATTCAGTCTGAACAAATTCCTACAGCCTTAAAAAGCTGTGCATAATATTTCCCCTACCACTGTTAACAGTAATACCACAGGCTCAAAACAGTTATAAAGCCCCCTCTTGTACATGCTGGTTGCTCAGTTAATGTTAATTATTCATGTGTGATTAAGTAATGCTTGTTGACTAAACCACACATTCCATTAAACTATTTCATTTCTGATATGCATGGCTGATAGAGCCTGTATTTTCTGCCAGTGATAAAAAATAAACACCATGCCATACTATTTGGCTCAGTATCTTATAAAGACTTAAATTTAAACATTAAAAGCTTTTCCTATATTTTAACTGGCAATCTAACCAACTTGAGCACAGTTAATTTGAGAAAACTGAAATTTTAAAACTTCTTATTTGGGGTTGCTGTGGAGTAACCAGACCCTTCCTAGCAGAGTGATTATAGGTAAGGGTCTGGCCTGGACTCCAACTTCAAGACCTCTTAAATAACCACACCAACTTTTATAGCTTGATTGTTATTTCTGATTCTACCAGCTACAATGCTATAACACAATTTATAAGAACTTGACCAAGATTTTCCGGTGTCCAGGTAATTTGTTGCTAGGCAACAAATTGAACCCCCCCTTAAAACCAGGTAATTTGTTGCTAGGCAACAAATTGAACTCCCAGGGTTTCAATTACTAGCAGGATAGATTCCATGCAGGGAGTGCTGAGGGAAGGTTAAAAAACAAACAAAACAAACAACAACAACAAAACCTTTCAGCTACTCTAATTTGGTGTCAGTGTAGCTAAAGGATAGGAGATACCAGTGGGCTAATAAAATCCACAAAATTTTTTTTTGTCTGTTGTTCAGACCTGCTGTACATTTTTGATTTTACACATTGGTCCCTTTTCCCAGGTACTGTCACATGTTAAAGTTGTCCACTACTTTGTGTCCATGTGCATAAAATACATGGGGAGTGCAGGATGCTGGTTCACTATTTACTTTGTTGAAACTTGTGTAAGGCTTTATAGCTATCTTGCCAAAGTTTCAGAAAATACTCAAATGTAATAATTTAGACATTTTTTTTAAAACATTTGATTACTTAAACCAGACATTAATCAATCTGAATCCAATTTAGATTTTGTGTGTCAAACAGATTTGAACTACACCAAATAAAGCAGAGGCTATAAGGTGAATTTACCTGATTAAATATTTATACATAACAACCAGGTTTCCCACAGTGGTAGATCATGGCTATCTGGGTTAGGTGCTGGCACCACCTATAAGCCACTGGTGGCCAACCATAGACTATCAATCTACAACTCTCACATCCTTCAGAAGGTTTATAAGGTCCACCCAGAACCTACCCACAATAAGGAATAGATCCAAGATCTATGTCATCAGACACCAGAAGACTCAAGTACAGAATTACAATTGACATGCTAACTAGTGGTGGGGATACCTGATTTATGTTTTCGATATCGATACCAAGTACTTTCGAACCTGGTATGGTGGTATCGATACCACGCATGCTCACTAATTAATTAAATTATTCTTTTGAATTTTGATGATTGTCAAAACAATGATTTGGAAGAGTATTACATGTAAAGCAAAGCAACTACTAGGGATGAAAAAGTTCGTTATTTTGATTTAGAAAGAGCATCATGTCAATGTTCTGTGGTGTGATACTGCTTCTTCGCTGCTCTGAAATGAGGGAGAAATCATTATTATCATTTATTTCTATTCAGCTCTGGAAGGAACAGCAAGAGATTAACCACATTAAATTAACCACATTAAAATAACCACCTTTACCAAGTGTTAATGTTGGCCACAATGAGATGTCTGGTAAAGGTCGATATTCTGTCTGGGCAGGGCTAATAGTAATATTTGGTATCGAAGTCTGTTCGATACCACTCTGGTATCGATACCGGACACTTTCCTCTGGAAGTATTGATACCAACTACTCGGTATCGCCCACCACTAATGCTAACTCCCATCAACTGCCCTATGTGCCTCAATGCTAACTGTATAGTAGTTGCAGATAAGTTGGAAGTCAGGTCAGCTCACTAACGGTTTCATTCTCCAACAAGAGTAATCTCTGCACTGCACACAACAGTCTCAGCCATATACTATGCCATATGCTACCAGTAGTTGAGGGGGAGACAGAGATAGTCTATGCAATAATCCAAGCCTTTCTTATAGATAGTGGTCCAGGGACAATTCCAGAGCACTAACAAACTAACAATGGGGAGGAGCCCAAGTATTTCTTAAAAGTTTATTAAAATATATAAATGATTTGGAAAAGAAAGGGCACAAATTGGCATGCACAAACAAAATTTCCTGTATTGTTATCTTGTGCAAATAATTTCCATAAACTTGGTTGAGGGGGGTAGGGAGTGACCCTTCTAGAATCCTTCCTCCCCTTTGTGTTGGCCTCAGCACACACACCTCATTAGATCAACTTCACAACCTACTCTGCAATTTCAGAATAGTTCCAGGATATAACCCTGAAAATATTATGGTTAAGTGGTAAAAACCACCAACAGTCTGTGCAGCAATCATTAGTGCCACTGACATTCTAATGCATTAATTGAGAGCTATTACATGTGAAAACAACATTTTCCCATTACCATTAATCAACCACAGCAGCTACAAAAAATTCTTTATACTATGGATTCTTACTGTGGATGGAATCTCGACATTGCTTTCGTAAGATAGCTCTATCACCAACTTTAGTCACTCCTAGAGCACTGAGATCTTGATCAGTCAAAAGCGAAACAGTCTATGTGAAAATCTACCACAAAACATAATTATAGAAAGCTAAAGTTGAGTACTTGTAACAAATATATTTACACCCATCTGGGATTTCTAAAAAAAGAAAAGAAAAAAAATTCAGTTGTAATTGCTTCACTGCAGTTTTATGCCACAAAAAACAACAACAACAACACCTATTTGTATGATAGTTATTTGATTTTTGTACATGCCTCAATACATTTACACCCTCAGTGGAGTGAACCCACTACACAATGCAGAGGTACAAGAGCCACATAATACCTAAGCATAGATACATAGATAAGAGCTTCCTGGCAGACCGTGGTAAGAAAAGTATAGTTAACTCGGCTTAAGGAGGGTGGGGCTAGAAGATTGCACAGTGGCAAAAAAGTGCAGACAATTGTAATCTATTTTGTACTCCAAGGACAGAAAGGCGGATGATTAGTGTTTCAATTTTGGTACAACGGCGTAACTTAACAAGGTAACAAAAGTAGTCGTTTTTGTTTTTCAATACAGTATACATTTGTGACGCAACAAGAAAAAATCACGTAAAAATATGAATAAATATAAAGCAAAATAGAATTGAACAAAACAAAAACGACAATATTGTAAACAATGAGCTGAAGAAGCGGTGGACAAAATTCTGGCTTCTGTGCATCCTCCACTATCTCCAATAAGTTCCGTTTATTTTGGGACTTTGAGGCTTCATAACTTTTTTGGTTCAGTGCGTGTGTCAGTTGGTAAGTCCACATTTTGCCAGCATGTCTCTCGCTAGATCTGCTTGGCAGCATGAACCTGATGCGAGGTATAGAATCAGAGCTATTTTCCCTAGCAACAGCCAATTAACCTTAATTGATTTGTGTGGGCGGAGCGCGTATCTGGTGTGCTAGCACCCTTAAAATTGTGAAAATGAGTTGTTTGGAATTAAATTTTTTGCTGCTAAGTTCAAACATCAACCATTCTGATAATCTCAATCACCAGTGACTCTTGAACAAGCTCTCAGCTACGATAAAAAATAAACCTGTGTTATTATTTGTAATTTTAGCCAACAAATATGGAATTACTACTTACCTCATTCTTGAGTATTGATAACTTCTGTAATATCAAATTGAAGTTACTTTGACCATCTGAATTACCTCGAATTCTTGACAAGCTCTCAGCTACATAAACAAAAGACAATCAATTTTAGCACACAAATACAAAATTACTTTCTTACCTCATTTTCTTGAGCAGTAGTAACTTCCTAGTACCAAATTTGAGTCATTCTGACTATTTGAATTTACCAGTCACTGTTGACAACAAGCTCTTAGCTGAGTTAACAATACCAGAATTACCTGAATCAAAACTTAGAAAGCAGTGGCAAAGAAGCGAGTTTTGACAAATACTCACATCTGTTTCAAGAAGAGAGTGCTATAAACGTTTTTGGTGCACAGGTTGCGTAAGGCAGTGCAGCAGATGCTCCGCGCTCGTTAATTGAAAAATTACTGGAACGGTGACGGCCTTTACCTACTTACGTATTAGAAGCGCGTCCGAACAGAGGTCTCACGTACCCCATAAACAGATAAATAAATAAATATAGCGAAATCCTCGTTGAGTTACCACCCCTGATAAGTTGTCTCGCTCGCTTCGCTCAATCTCCGCCAATAAATAAATAAAAAATCTAAGCGAAATCTCGATTGAGTACCCCTGATAGTGTCTCGCTCGCCAATTAATCATTATTATTAGTACATTATCATTAGGATTTAGAGCACATATCTTTCTTTGTATCCCATGGGCCAGAAGTTTGCTGGGGAAGTACCAATCTAGCTGTGTACACCATACCCACTCCAACACAGAGAGTGGCCTGTGCCCAGTCATTTAGTTTGTAGAAACCTAATTTTTATCACCTCTTTTATTATTTTTTACTGAGGTATTTTATATTTAAAGGGTTGCTGGTAAGCACCAACTACTCACACACACACCAAAAGAAAAACAAAAGAGAGAGAGATAGAGAGAGAGGGTGAAGGGAAAGAGTGGTTGTGGGAAGGTTACTTTACAAAGGCTTCTTGCTTAGGTATCTCCCAAGTACATGAACAGTTTATTCTATACATCACTATCAATTTATTGTGAATCCATCTCATTTATTTATTTTTGATTTATTTCTTTTATTAATTATTTATTAATGAAATAAATTCTGAGTTGTTCTCCTTGGCTGGTAGTGAACTATATTCATAGCTGGTATACCAGACCACACTAACCACTAGAGTAGTGGCAATTTTGCAAGTGTACTTTAAAACCCAAGTCTGAAGTCAAAGTTAGGTGGGATCTAATTAGGGATTCTAATCATATTCCTCAGCCAGGAGTGAAATTCCCCTCCCCCCCTAGAATCCTTATATTTTTATGCTAATAGTCTGAATTGGTGACCAAACGCTGACATTATTATTTATTTTCTTCTTTGTTTATTCGATTATTTTTCCTTTGTTTTCACTTTTTATATATATATATATATATTATTTCCTATCAGGCTCCCATGTTTTCATCCTAGAATTTTACCTTCTAATTTTTGTTTGTCTTGTGTTGAGACGGCTGGGAGTTTTCTTCTTGTTGTCCATGTGAAGAACCTCTACGCTGCAGCGTCGACTTTCAGAAGTCCCTGGTCGCCTCATGGCTCCTCCTGCTGCAGTTGAGTCATCAACATGCCCCCCTATTAGATTTTTTTAATGAATTGTAACATTGAATTACTTGGTTTGTTTTGTTGTACTGTTAAGGGTGCAGTCCACTTGAAACCGCAGCGCTAAAACCGCGATGGAGGAGTTATGCTATAATTTATTTCTCTTTGTCTGTTCAATGTACGCTTACTTTGTTGTTGCAGTTGAAACAGACACCAACAGACAGCTCTATAAACCAATTTCAAAAAAAAATACCGACCAGGAACTGAGAACAACGGTACAAAACTTAACAGGCTATTCAGGACATAAAGGGCGACTGTTGCAGTTACGAACGTCGATTTTTTTTTCAGCGTAGCCTAGGGGCTTCCCACAACATTAACAACGCCGTATTTTGATATTAGTATTTGTTTTCCATTTTAAATATTTTTATATTCCATTTTAAAAAATATGTTTTTTTTGTATCCTATTTAAAGAAGAAAAACTCTTGCAATGTTTTTTTTTAAATGTGGCTTGTACCCCGATACAAAATCTGATTCATTAATTCTGGCCATCCAGTACTTCTGAATATCGATTTTTAGTACGAAGCTAACTATTGTTTCGTATTCATTTGATTCTTCAACTCCGCCCCCCAACTGAGCGCGCAATTTTATTGTGGAAATTCCGGGTGGTGGCGGCTCTAATTAGAACTGTAAGTTAACACAAAGAAAGAAGAGTTACTGTGTGGTGAGGCCCGCGGTGAATGTACAAGAACTTCTAGAATGAAGAAGCTGAAGGGTAATTTAGACGAGAAGAACGTGGCGTCCTCGTTTTGTGGCGCCTGGAGTCCAATCGTTTAGAATAGATATATCACGTCTCACAGCTGCACTTGGAAGGAAGAATCTTCTTGGTGTCTTTTGGAGAGCTTGATAGAAGTTGGTGTAGCGGTTAGAAGTTCATTGTGTGTTAACTTCAACTTCTCGGGTTTTTGGTGCTATTTTTTTTTCTATCCCTGTTACTGTTTGCTGAGAATAATATATTATATTTGCACACCATTAAAAGAAAATGTGACATATTACTTTTTATTGACTAATTTTATTTTCTACAATAATATAAATTTAATCAATTAGGCTATTATTATCAATTATTATTTTATGGTTATTTAAAATAAGACCTGAATCAAATTAGATCATAGTACTTTGTCTAATCTACCTCAACAGGAGAGAAAGGTGCTGGCATGCTCTTTATAGAAATAATGAGCTCCCTATGTAAAGCACAACTCCCTTGGTTCTAGGGTACAACTGGCAGGTTCACAACAAAAGAGCAGAGCAGACATGAAGTTGTTTTCCAAGGATAAATAGTAGACCTTCGGCTCTCCTAAGAAGTCCATGCCTCCGAGGGAAGAATACTACATCCTGGTTTTTTAGAAGAAGGACATGGCACTCCAGTAGAGAGGTCAATGAGAAGGCCACAGCTCCCTTGGATCCCCTTGATAGTTAATACTTCAGAACCTTTGATTTTGTCATTTCATTATGATTATGGCCCTGCTACTATGGAGTTAATGATTTTCTATAATAGTTGTTTAGTATATATTTTTAGAAAATGAACAAATATTAATTATCTACATCTGGCTGCTTCTGCCCTACAGTGCTTGTAGTCCTTGAGGTGAAAGCTCTTTGTGGTAATTGTTTTGGTACAGTTAATTGGTACGTGTTCAAATTGTGCGCGAAGTCGCGTACAATAGTCATTTCGCGGAGAGTAAATTGGATCGAGTTACGAGGCTGGTTTTGTGGCAATTCTACTGAATCGTTAATTACGCAGGTTCCGGGTGGTTACTGCACCCTTATAAGTCATATTTCCTACCTCTACTGAGTTCTGTTATTCATACCTGTGCCATACAATGAAGTAAATTCCTCCTTTTTGGTCTGACAGTTGGCAATTGCCTCTTTGCAAACAATCTCTTGGGCATTATACGCCAATCTCAAGAGAACAGTTTAAACCACATGTGGGCTTATGGTGGTAAAACCACCCGAAACTAAACGTAGGTGGTCACGGAAGAGAGTGCAACACGTGGAGTATGTAGTGGCGTGGCGGCCAAAAGCTCGGTCTTTGCCTCGTGCTCAAGCTGCATTGTTAGTTGACCCGACCGCCCGCAATTTTGTGGGATTTACGGGGTATCGGTACCCCGCTCGTTGCTATTTCCCAGCACCCTTTAGGCTCCCGTGTAATCAAGCCATAAAATGGTTTCCCAGCTCTGGGTCATTTAATAAAATGGGGCTTAGCTCTGGCAGGCCTAAACTGAAGGGACGACTTCTTACAAATTACAAGATACAGTATATCTCCAAACAAACTATATGGGAATCAACGAGAGGCAGGCTGAGTAAAGAAGGCTGCAACTTGTGCTATATAATTCAATTGCGGTTTGTGTGACTATACCCACCAGTCGTAGTATTTAACCAAAAAGGATGTTGTAGCAATGAAAAACTAACATCAATGTTAGATCCTTGCCGTGGTATCCGCAGCTGTGCGCCATGCACATACGAGCCGGAAGAAGGCCTAAAGGCATGACGGGGTGGGAAAGTCTAGTATAAGCATGGCTGGCAATCACCGCAACCAGAGCTGATAGTGACTTACAAATGGTAAATAGATCATGTTAATTAGGTTTCTTGGCTTTTGAAAATATCACTTTTTTTTTTTGTGGGCAAATTTCAGAGATGTGAATTATATCTTTTGTGAGGCTGTGCATCCTAGTGGATAAACCCTTCGAGAATTTGACCCCTAAAGCGTGCAGGAGAAAAATAATCTGGTGTCTACTCTCTAGAACCTTAAAGAAAAATGACCTTCAACATGCTGGCTTATACGGCTCGCTCAGTATTATTTAAGTAAGAAAATCATTACCCAGATCTCATGCACAACCTTGGCAGTCGTTTTGACTCATAGCCACAATCCAGGACAAGGGTATTGTTAGTGCCACCGCTAGCATTTACCGCTCATTTCGACTGTTTGGCAATAAAGCTAGTCAAGTTGATCCAGTGTACTCGTCAAAGGACCTCAGTTCTCTCTTATTTCGAGAGGTTACGATTTAATCAGCACCACAGTCACTGGCATTAAGTCTACCCACCTTCAGGAATTCTTATTTCGCAAGTTAGAGTTTAAAAATGAGAAAAAGTTCAAGCGCACTTCGTCATGCAAGGGAGCTTTCCTTTACATCACACGCAAATGAGACTCGTTATATGCCGAGTTGCTGGGCCTGGAACATGGACTTGGTTCATTCAAGTTGATTACGATGAATCTCCCTGCCAGAATACAATTCCACCTGCCACGCTAAGGATAAATACACTCCATTCTCTGCAGGTCAAGTATTCAGAATGCAGAAGGAGAATTTCACCTCCAGCAGTCAACAATGATGGGTGGCAAGAAGTCTGATGAAGGCATATTGAATGTTTTTCAATTAAGACTAAAAATGGTAAACGTTCCTCTCACTGAATAGAATGCTACAAACATTGTGGGTATGTTAGTGGAAGCTATGGATCGAAATATAAATTAATCTCTTCATATAAAGAAGATAGGAACCAATGTGTTTCCATGATGAATATGAACCTCCACAACTCAGCACAATAAATTCGCAGGCTATCAATCACTCAGTTAAAAGACAAGAGAATGGTTGACCATTGTGTTTCAAAATTATGGATATGGCCTCCTCCATAACTCCCCGGCCACATCAAATTCAGCACGCTGTCATCAATCAGGAAGACAAAGAGTCATGGAGATGATAGAGTTGCTACTGTGACCTACATGTTCCTGGGTGTGGCACGTCACATTGATGACTTTCGAAGAAAAATCGTGAGAAAGTATCAACATAGCCCCAGCACGATGTATCCAAAAGCTGGAATCATTCAACTTGAGCTTCTCTCGTGAAAGTAGCCTAGGTCAACACCTGGTGAAATTGGCACCTAGTGGGCCAAACCAGATGGAACACTGCATGAATCAATGCAAAGCTGGCCATGAACGTACAAGGAGAATCAAAGTGAAAATCCACTGGCGACACCATCTATCGAATCAACAGAGTTACAGTTCGCTTATTCATTGTTTCCAAGAATTCTCTGCAGGAGCATTTTGGCCTGGATTGAAATGGACAAGTTCAGCTACACACTTAAAAAAGGTGAAGACACTATATTTCGAGATGAACTGCCTCTTCTGTTGCTGCCACAGTAGATGCAAAGCCTGGTCTAGGTGTAGCTGTGCTTGGCCACAGACTATGATGCTACCTCTAGGAAGACCTCGGGCATGGACTATGTGCTTTGCAATATTAACATATGACTACTAGACATGTTAGCAACTCAGAAGTTTATACTAGTCATTTATTATGTCTTGTCCTTTGTTCTTTTTTTGGGGGGGGGCAGGATCCTACATCATCTCTTTCTTGTGTTGTGATCCCAAGTGACGATATCCAGATTGCCAAAGGTATGGGGTATCCAATTTACCAATTGTGTCACTGAGCAGTGGCTTCTTCTAAATCAGTGAAGACATCATCGAGACATGCCACTGCCAGATGGGTTGGACTTCAAAATAATGCGGATAGGTCCTCCTTCTAAATCTCCACAGAAGGCGACTGTAAGCGCTTTGAGAAGCGGGATGAGTGCCTTAAAATTAGGAATTCCTGCCAGTACTGCAGAACTCCTAGAATCGGCTGCATGATAATGTCACCTTTCTGATTTACATTATGCAATACTCCAATCCTTACATTGGGTTACACTTTAAAGAGGAGAACTAGTGTATACAGATCATTTAACCACTAAACACATCTAGAACTTTGCTTTAATGGTCCAATCATTTTTTCCTCTATGTTAGCACATGATTAGTCTCGGTCCATTAGTGCTAGCTTAGGCTTCGTGGTGTTGCAGCTGATTGATGGTAGCTATAGATGATTTTAGAATGAATGGAGGACAAAGCTTTATAAATTTTGATCAATAGATTAAGGAACATCTGTTTATATAGATTTTCACAAATTAAGCTGCTCTGTAAACATTTCTAATATGTGATAAAAACTGATCTTTCTGATAGACATAATATTGAAATAACTGGCGATAACCAATCTATATTCGAAATGTCCTATAGCATTATAATAACCTTGTGAGTGCTCAAATGAATAGCTGTAACAAGTAAAATTTCGATATTTGAAATCATAGGTTCTTGGTACAGAATGTGTGAGGAAAGGAGGATATACTCATTAAATAAAAAGAGAAAAAATTCGAAATAATTGAAGATCCGTAAGAGTGTTGTGGGCCCGCGACAGGAAAGCCAACTCTGACGGCCTTATAGGTATTGGATGCCGCTGCCACCCGTACAACTTGAAATTGGGTGGGTTCGGCTTTGCTGGCACCTGAGAAAATATACGCTCATACATCAAAATTGGTAAGGCCACAGCAGGAAAATTTCCTGTTTCTCATCCACCGCCCTCATACAATTTCACCCCAACATCAACACAAAAACACAATACAAATTATATGGCATTTTTCGCATTGATTTGTTATTTTTTGACTTAGAAAAACACAAAACCTCACTAATATAGACAAGAAAAGTGTGAAAAATAATGTTCATGAAATGGTATTTGTAGCATTGGTTTAGACAATAGTTACAGGTTAAATGCTTCTGTAGCAGTTCGCTTCTTCCCACCAAAACGAGGGCCTCTGGTTCCTTCCTTCATAACATCCGAAATACTTCGTTAATCACCATATGAACCATAGTGATAGCAGCAAGGAGTATTCTTCAATCTAGGACCAGAGCGCTGAGTGTGAAGTCTATTACCGTGTGCAGTTCAGACTAAAGTTTATAGAGCTGCGTTTTGTAATTTTAGCGCCCGCCCGCATAAAAATTTTATTACTTCCTGGATGAGAAACAGGAAATTTCCCTGCTGTGGCCTAAAGTGGTAGTTACATAAATAAGAAAGTACAAGTGAAACATAAGGTGAAGTCATAAACAAAATTTCTACTGGAGGCAGATTGACCTTTTGACTTCCACAAGTTGTCTGGTCCCCTCTAGAGGCACTGTAATTTTCTGGTCAGAGCTAAACAAGTATAAGGGAAGGAAAAGGGAGAGAGGAAAAAAGCGGAACTTGACCATAGAAAATTGGTGTTGCAGCATCAGAAGTATGTTGGTTATCAAAACCTAATTGCCGACAGGGAAGAAGTAGTAAAACAGGTGTGCCAATAGTCAATTTGTGAGTGGTGTGTTTTGAAAGCACTCTTACAGTCTTTAACTGTTAACCCTTTCGTTCCCAATCCCGCTTAAAAGCGGGTGAAGACCGGTTGGCTTCTCCGAATTTTTAAAAATAGTTACTTTATAGCTAGAACCTTCAGATTGCATACACAGGTGCCCAATGCGTTGGAGAAGCATCTAAAATAGCTTTCAGCCAGGGCTACTTCGACAGTACCTCACAGCAGTTGCGTTTATTTCTTCCTCGGCAAAAAAAAAAAACATCGGTTCTCCGTCGAATTTTAAAAAAAGTTACCTTCTTCACAGCAGCTTCATTTATGGATCCAGTCATCTACAGAGCTTTGTAGAAGCAGCGAAAAATTGCTTGAGCCCAGTAGCCTTCCATAACACATTGAAACAACCGCTTCTTTGCCGACCAAGACTTTGCGGTTTGACTTACTGTCTTTTTTTTTTTTATAAAATCGCCAGTTCAACTGGGGGCCTCCCCATTACGTACAGTCTTAGGTAATGCTTATTACATCACAGGAAAAAAGTGAGCGTGTCGTGTGATCCAGGTAACTATGCAAAAAAAAAATTTTTTTCGAAGTCAATTTGGAAAGATGGCGTCTACCAGTTACAGTGCTGTGGAAGTTTTATACTTGCTTGATACTGACTCTAGCGACTCAGGATCAAGCGGAGAAGAGGGAGACGACATCTAGGGCTATAGGAGGCCCTGTATCAGGGTTGGGGACCAGACCCCGTCAACTCTGACACTGACAATGGAAGTCAAGAAGATGATCCAGTCAAACCGCACTAAAAAATTCGCGCCACTTTTTGTTTTCCAGTCACGGGAGCATTAAATAGAAAGTTTGTGAGTTGTACGGGAGAGAGAAAGAGAACCTTCTGTGCTAAGTTAGCGAGGTGTTGCTTTGATTTATAGCGTGGGTTAGTTCACAGAAATGTGTGCTTCAGAGTTCTTAAGAAAATATTAAATGAAGTCACCCCTTCGCTCCTGCAGAACTCTTTAAACCAATATGGTGGCCATCTAGTGGAACTGTTATTTTCCCTTTTCTCAGACGGTAAGTATTGGACACATTTATAAACTATTGTAAAATGTCATGGTTGAATTAAAGTTTGTTTGGTTATATATTTTAAAGCTGTAACTTCTTTGAAACGGGAATGTCCAAAAGAATTATGTAGTATCATTGAATAGTAATTTAAAAACAACACAATTAAAACATGCAATAAATCTTGAAACTGAATGAACATATGATGTGAGGATGTAGATACATGATATCTTATAGTAATAGATTGGTGATGATTATAAAGTCTTCAAAAATTGTTATTATCTCCATATCATTATCAGGTTCTGACTCGCTTGATTCACTCGAGTCTTGAGAAGCAGCTTCAAGTTCTTGGGCATTCATTACTGGTAAGTTGGTGCAGTTATGACATTGACAACCAGGTCCACAATTGTGGTTTTTCCTGCAGCCACATCTCTGGGACTGGCAACCTGTTTTACAAGAGCACCCCTTCATAAGGTAGTCAATTGTTTTCTTTATTCTCTGCTGGATCTGCGAACATTCCCACTCATATGTGTAGCTTCCATCATCTTGGTGCAGCCAACCACTGTGTTCAGGAGCTGACAGAGAAGTAAAGATGTCGGCATATAGCGAATTTTTCCACAGATGAGCAACCCAGCATGAGCGCAACCAGTGACGCCACATGGATGTATGGGACGGCATTCGCTGAGGTAATTCTGTCACTGACAATACCTCTAATGTCATCATACCAAATCAGGTGCTGTGTTTTGATGTCGTGGTTGGAGTGTGCATGAGCATTAACCCTTTGCGTACGATCGTCACGAATTCGTGACCGCCGTAACTTAACGCGCGCGTACGATGGTCACGAATCTGTGACACACCGGGTGCGTCAAGAGAATACGGCTGTCACGAATTCGTGACAAGCTCTTTCCCGCTCTGTTATTACAGTTACAGAGCGTGTAGCGTGCTAAAACTTTCAGTAGCTTACATAGTATACATTTTGCAATCTCTATTCTACAAAATAAGTCTTATAAAATAAGTATAACTTATATCAAGTGCACCAACTAAATAAAAAAAAAATTTTTCTACACTTTGTGTCTAGCTATTTTCAAATAGAACATCTACTAAGAAGTAAAGGCCTAAAGTAGCTAGAAATAAGCAAACTAAAACTAGAACTTACACTTGGGTGTGATTTCTCCTTCCATAAATATAAGCTAAAAAAATAGCTAACAAACTATGGCCTCCTTGATAATTCCAACTAAGTTTGTATTCAAAACAACACTATAAACTATAAACTAACGAATTACCATAGCTACAACGCTAGAGGCCGATTATTTGAGGCCTAACACAAAAGAAACACTCGCCCGTTTCTTTTTCCACGTGTCGAACTCCACCGGTAAAACGTCGTCGTCTCGGGCAACTAATTGGTTTTACGGCGTGCGCGTATTTAATTACATAATTGCTCGCCCGCGTTCGTCCGCAAAGGGTTAAACAACTGCACTGGGGTTTCAATGCCTCTCAGTGATACAATAGCAGCGTAATGTTTCTTGAAGTACAATGTACCTTGAAGTACAATGTACCAATAAGTCGCAAGAAAGATAAAAAACCCTTTTCTATCCTTCCTTGTGATATATCGGAAAGTAAACCGTCAATTTGACCTCCAGTTATGAATGTAGCATGTTGAAAAAAAAACGTTGAAGAAAGCAGCTTTTCCCAGTTTTGCAAAATATGAAATGTAGTCGCACCCAGAGCATATAAATAGAATTTGGAATATTTCAGGAAGTTTGTGCTGTGGTAGACTAGCAAGATCAGGATCTAGAGCCAATGCTGTTAGCATGTTGTTCAAGTCAATGTACAATGATGAGGCAGCTTGCGGCAGGTTTACTTGTACTATCACACGTTTGCTTTGGTTTTCTGCTACCAAAGGTAAACCAATGTTGTAGACATCTGTGTCTGGTGAATATACCAAAATACGATTCAGCTGTGTTTGAGTAACATGCTGCCAAATGCGCATGTCAGCGTCTACAGAGTTACTGGTGTAACGTGAATCTGGGCATGGCAGGGAGCTTGCAGATATGCAAAATATGGAATTATCATTAGTTCCTGAAAAACAGCCACATAAAAATAAGGATTGACCTGTTCGTAGTTTAAATCTAGCTGACTTTAAATAAGACAGTCCAACTGCTTCTATGATTGAACGCTTACATTCCCGGCAGTTTATAAATGTGTTCCATGCTATGGGAACAGTGCAAGAAGGAGTGAAGACCATGTGTTGGTGATCAGTGGCAAGTTTAATACCACTGGTCTGGTCTCGTCTCTTTTGCTCAAATAACTTTGGGTTAAAATGGTGCTGATTTGGTTTGTCAAATAATAAATGTACTTCACTTACTCCAGCTTTGAAATGTGGCAGCAAGAACCTGTCTAGCAAATACATGGCATAGTCACTTAATGTCTTGACAGTCCTGAGTGGTTTGCAATGAAGAAAAAACATTCCATCAATAACAGTCATCTCAGGTACCCATTCAGATGGAAGGTTGTCTAAAACTACGGGAGTAGTACAGCCTGAGTAACGCTGTTTCAGTTTCTCTTTCCAAATTGCTTTGGAACCTCTGTGGGGATTTCCATTCTGATCACAAATGGCATGGGGGTAAAAGTGAATATTGTTCCTGGTTAGGATCATATGACTGTTTAGTTCTGTTGCACCAGGCAAGTCTCTGACGAAGGCATTTTGTCACTTGCTTCATTTCTTTTTCTTTCTGATTCATTTGACGTTTGCCAGCCGTTTTTCGGGGTGCCATAGTTGTCAGTTTATTACTATGCATGGATGTCTTGGTGCTAGGATTTTTGAGCAGGTAATAATTAATATAGTTGGTTAATCCATCTTCACCAATCTGTCTAAATTTCAGTAGGTCATGTCTCTGTTCAGGTGTAGCCTTGATGGACGTAAACATATTTGATAAACCACGATTTTCTTGTACTGGGGTTATGAATAAATTTGTTTTATTTATTGTTTCTGTCATGGCAATGATGTTTTCTTCCTTTGCTTTTATTTCAGGCGTGCGATCAACTATACCAGCTCTGACAGGTTTGCTGTCATACTGAGGGAACAACTGAGCAAGAAGATTCTTATGTGCACTAATGCGATATCTGAGAAACAGGGATGTTTTTTGGAGGTAAGATTGAGTGGGTCGTACTATTGCCATTTTCATGTCTTTGTTGATGCACATTTCATGGGCCTCATCAAATGCTACTGCACGCCCTCTTTCCCCATTAATGGACACTGTAAAACCTTGTTTCAATTTATTCATTATACTAGGTGGGAATTTCTGTAGTTCAGCCAAACGATGTGGAATTAGTTTCTGATAAGTTGTTCTGTCGTATGCTAAAAAAGTTGGAGCCATTAACTTTAAAGCTGAGACACGCATTTCCCAGTTTTGGCACCTGATTGCAATGTACAGTTGAATGTATACTAAACCCTCCATAAATACAAAAGAGTACCAAAACTTCCACATGTCATCCAATTCTGCTTGCTTGTGTACATACTCAAGAAACTGGTGAAAGGTTTTTTTATCACTGATGATGGAATGTAATTGCTGAAATATGTCAGGGAAAGGTATTGTTTCGTCAATGGTGACTTCGGGTAGCCCTGTGTTTGCTTTAAAAAAGGAAGTAAGCATGCCCCTGTATAAGACTGCCATGCTTGTAGTAAAAAGCTGTGTGTTCGTTTGAAATTTGAACATCTCTCTAAGGAGGTCAAAGTTTCTCCTTTAAAACCAGGCTTTTGGGCTAGCTCTTTCAGACCTGCATGATAATATAATATTTTGATTAATACAGGCTGAAATTTTTTTAAAGTATGCCAATCTCCTGGAAAAATAAGGAGCTTGTCTAACGAATTGCCATCCAATCTCTTGATTTCCATGAGATGTTCATATGTTTTCCATCCCCAGTCAATACTACATAACCATCTTGGTGTTCTGAAGAAGCAGTACGTAGCAGCAGCTCTGACACAAATCTCATGGTCTCATTGGAGTCGGGGTGTTCATCAACCAACTCCATGTAGTGAATGTTGGATTGTTTAGCAGAACATTTCACCTGGTCACAAGCTGAGTGAATAGTTTTGAAGTCGCACAGTATTTGCTCAGATTTTGCATTTAAAAGGCAATGTTTTGTGAATAAAGTATGTGAACAATTTGGACTCAAAGCTTGTATGTCTTTCAGCTTTTTCACTAGACCCTTCCAGAAAACCCTGCATGGTCAGGTTTGGTGTGATAAATTCAGGTTTGTCAGGGATAGCTTCAGGTTTGGCAGTGATAGCTCTGGGTACACTTGCTAATTGCTCATTTAACTTTCTTGGTTGTAGTGTTCGAGGTCGTTTTGGACCAGTTTTCCCCCAGTTATGTGGAGAGCTTGATGGAGAGTATGTTGAATGTCTTTTGGTAGCAACTACTGGTGCAGTAATACTATCACTGCATGGATCTGTGGATATATTCTGGCCACTAGTTGCTGTGTTGATTGGAATATTTATTTGTGTTGCGCACACATCACTTTGGTTTGGTTGTACTAATTGTATGGTAGTACCGTGATAGCTTCTGTACTGATCACCACTGTATACAGCTGCATGACTTTGTAGGAGATCAAAGTTATCCACACTAGCTGTTGTAAATAGGTTGCTAGGCAGATTATCCCATACAGTTGAGTCTCGTTGTGCACTTGCAACCGCTGTGACAAATCTGTCATGTGTATCAGATGAGCAGGTGACCCCTAGGCGATTGAAAATCTTAACTAGCTTTCTAGAATCCCCACACATTTCAATAGTATTCTACTTCCTTGTGAACATTGAAATAGTTGGGTTGGAAATGCCAATTTTCACTATTGCTTTTACTAATTTCCCCATGAATAAGATCATTCACTATTTCCCCGGCTTCCCTGAGAACCTTTTGTTTACTGTAGTCTTTACCAGAATGATCAATGTGGAAATCACATGCAGATTCTGAAAAATTGCTAGCTCTGCCCAGTGTCCAAGACAAGCTTACTAGTAGATCTCCGCTTTTATTATATAGCATGGTTCCAAACTTTTTGTGTACACATTTATATTCCATGTGTAAGTGCAAGTGTGCCAACAACTTTTTTAAGAGCCACTTGGAGGTAAATTTGATAGTACATTCTGGTCCGTCTAGAATATAGTTAATATCGTTAGGAACTGATTCAAAATATGCTTTTTAAAAAAATTGAGAGGCATGGGACAACAGTAATGCCCGCTGATTTAAAAGCTCATTAGCAACATATAGTACAGTGTTAAGTACAGTTTTAGTTATCTTGTCTGTAGTTGCATTTGATAAAACACATTTCCATATTGTGATGCAACTTTCAAGTCCACTGTTTTCAGTTTCCAATTGTTTAATTATGGCTAAATGGTTTTTATAGCAACCAAAACATATTACGTCTTTATCAGATATGTCGGTGTTTAAGACGTCATTAACTAAGCTTGCATTTGGACTATGGCGTGAAAACCTGGTCCCAGTTTTAGGCTTGGCATCACAACAAGCTCACAATTGGGGAGCATTGAATTCTCTATATAGCTCAGTGTAATGCTTTGGGCATAGTAGTATTGGGGTAGATAATGATGTGTGCATTGCTATCTCCAGTTGCTCAGAACTGGCAAATGAAGGCACTATTAACTTGGAATCTTCAGTACAACCATCATAAGTGCAGTGGGGTTTGTCTAGTTGTTCTGGAGGTTGTATACACTTTTTCCACTTAGGTGAAAAACCTGGAGGATGAGGACGCTTGGCCTCCTTGTGGTGGGTAATGCAAATACAACTACTGGGACTTAGCTCACGTCCCAGGTGTTTCTTTAAATAATTTTTTCAGTCTCCTCCCATCCTCCATAATGGCTATAGTAGTGATTTTTTTTCCCCACATAGAATGCACTCACCACAAGGACGATCAGGGTGATATTTGGAATATTTAGCTTTCTCTGCCATTAATATCCTATAAATATTTAATTACATTTTACAATATATTATTGAAATTCGCTACGTAATGTGCCATCTCACCTTGTCTTTTTTATGCAGGAACTTGTCTGGCGATGTCGTTGTCTTCTGGAGTCTCAGTAACCTGGTGTTCAAGTCTTTGTTGTTATATATTGCATATAGAGTGACAACTGTTTTAATTAGACTTTATTTTGAATTGATATAATAAAAAAATTTCAAATAGGGGACAGTAAAAATAGAGTTTTGGTACAAACTATCTATCATTGTACTATTGATTGATCCTTATGTTTTATTCTAAATACCTTTGAAATGGCAATGTCCGAAGGTTTAAATGGCGTCCCACAAAACAACGTTGTCGTCATAACTCCAGTCTCAAAGCATGCCTGGCCACATGGCTTGGTATATTTGTGGTATTGGTCAGCAAGTGTGGTCACATGCATTTGGTGGGCTTAGTTCTAAACCTGTGGTGAGTTGTGAAATGATTGCGATGTATATAGTTAATTGTGCGGATAGCTCATGAATATATTAATGAGAAATTAAATCTCGACGTAGAAGCGTTCTCGCGCACGGGTGCGGTATGACTGGATCGATGTAAGCTTGTCTTTCTCTTGTCTTTCTCTTGAAAACTAGCAAGCTTCTGTTGTGGAAAGGACTTATTTATAGCTATATTGAGATGGAGAAAGCTGTTTAGCTATAATATATATATATTTCATTGAGTTTTGAGATTTGAAAGTGGGTTGTGGTTTGTTGAACAATTTCAAATTTTCAAAAAAATTTAATTTTTTTTACCAGAATGTACTACTAGGACCAGATGTGTATGCAGTCACCGACCCGATTGTGAAGAGGGATTGTGAAGAGGGATTGGGAGAGGACGCAGATAAGGCAACAGGAGCAGAGTCTTCCATTGACGAAGGAGAAGATGCTGGACCTGGCGAAGTACACTCGGAGCCCCACCCCCCCCCCCTCCCAAACAAAAATCCTGTATGAAACCGCATACAATACATCATAAAGTTGCAATTATATAGGATCATGAATAATTTGTTGTTTGTATTACAAATATCTTTGTTGTTGGTGTTTTTGTGTATATGAAATTGTTTTGTAGTGGAGCTCAACGTCCAATGGCGTATGTTCCTTGTGGACACTCATAGATGTCTCCTACATGATCACAATCAGCACCACACACAACAAACAACATATTTTATTGTTGAACTAATATAATATTGGTATAAAGTACATCAAACAATATTATTTCTATTTTTTTATTATTATTATTGATGGGAAAAGTGGAATTTTGTGGGGAAAAAATTTTTTTTTTTTTAAAGTAATAGTAGAGGGCCTAAATATTATTCAATTTTCTCAATCAAAAAATGAGGGGAATCCCAAACTCTTGGTCTATTTAGTGATATATGGTTGCTATGGGGTTTTCCCAGCCAGCATCGAGTTAAAAAAATAAAACGGTAATGCAATATTCCGCGGTAGAAGATTAGATTTTTCCGCGCGCGTCCAAACAATTTGGGAACGAGAGGGTTAAGCAAGTACTGTATCTTTCAAACAAGCAGCACTTGGCCGCAAATTCTATGGTTTAGGTTGAGTGCTAACCCAAGCTCTAGTTTTTACTTTGTAATTTCCTTTGAGATTTTGATGTGGAATTCAATATTATGCATTCAAGATCTTGAAGTGTTATTACTGAGGAAGACTTTAAGATTAAAAAAAATTATGTGGCAAATTTGGTGTGTTAATGAATTCAGTGTTCATAATAATCTAAAAGTGCTCATTAGGCAATTCAATACATCTCCATTTATGAATATAGTTTATGGAAAATATTAATCAAATAAAAATCTGGTTCAATATTTGAGATCATTAATTTTGAGTAGAACTGATTTTTTTATTAATTTGTGTCACTTGAGATAGAACTAAATATGTTACAATAGGTAAAGAAGCTACAAATAGTGAAATTAAGTCAATGTTTGGTGGAAAGTCTAGTAATAATTCCACTCCAACTGACAGTTTTGCATCTCCGAGTGGAACACGTTTGCAATCGTGTTCTTGCCTCAGTCAGTAGTGACACCTCAAGACGCTGGCGTACACGTGTTCCTTACAGTCGTGCTCGAGAATGGACAATTTTTTTTGTGTTAATTGACTATCAAGAGGACATTTGCGAGTCTGTACCACTATATGACTATCAGAAACTATTTTTATGGTTTAATTAAACTATCATCAAATATGTCAGAGTTAGATGTACGTAATGAAGTTGTACGCTTAATTAAATTAAAAGAAATTCCTGCCCACCTACTTCATAGGCCTCGCCTGATTCATTTCATTTTGTGAAGGTTTATAATTGCAAAGTCAAACCTATTGATGGAGACGTTCCATTGGATGCTAATTGGGCTTTTACACATTTATAAACATGGTAACATGTACATTCGTCTAAGTGATTCATCTCTTTGGTTGATTCAAAAGGTACTTTTTAATTATTTGGTGAGCAAACGAAACGCATGAGACATACCACATTGAAAATTGGGGATATTTGTTGTTGAGCGAGCGAGACAGTATTAGGGATGGATGATTGATAATTGGGTATGTTATATATACATATATTTTGTATGTATGCCCTTGAGACGCACATGCGGGCTCCTTTTTCTTCTAAAAATACAACTTTTAAGGTTAGCTCTCAGCTTCTTCTGGAGAAGGACCAAGCAAGTTGTAACTTTAACTTCAGACTTAAAACTAAGCTTATTCTTTAGAAATAATGCATTTTTTCCCCAAGTCACTGAGTCAAGTCCAATTTTTTTTTTTATTCTGTGCAATACTATTTGCTATTTCTTTTTTAACAGAGGAGGTGTTGTAATTCTTTTAACAAAATTGAAATTAAACCCATACAGGCAGATTACGTATTTTTAAATGAGATGTCGAATTTTTTGAGTGAAAATTTCTAGGGCGCCGAGCACCCAAGTTTTTTTTGTTGGCTACAAACTTCAAACACTCAGAATAGTAAGTATGAATCCTGTAAAGAGTCATGCAACATTTAGGAAGAATATGGACCAGGTTTTTCCTACCAGACGTCATGAACAATTGATTGGTCTTGTTCGCTGAGTCTCCTCAAAACCTGCTGTAAAATGGACTGGTTCCTGTTTTTTTTCCAGGCTTTTAGAAGGTTATTTTGCTTGTTGTAAGGCATAGCTACCTACTTTAAATGCCTGGCTGTGTTTACTTTTTTTAATTTAAAAATTAAATTTGAATTTTAAAAGAAGAAGAAGTGCAATGAAAATATTGTGGTTGTGTTATAAATTCTGATATTGTTAGCTTAATCTCTATACTTGAAACAATAGTTTTTTTCTTCGAGTTAATAATTTTGTAGATATTTTCAAGTTGATATTTTGGTAGTCATGTCTATATTCATCATGCCATCCAGTGTTTGCTGGAGTATTAAGGATTATGTCTATTTTTATTGCATAATGCTAAAAGACTTCATTTTCTTAGTCCATAAGTCACCTTAAAAAAGGAGTACAGCAGATCATTATTGCAACTGAATGCTTGGACTAAATGATGTAGCTAGTGCACAAATCCTCTGCTCCACAAGTATAATAGTAACTCATAACTGCAGTAGTATAGCTAAACCTTGAAGTTATTATTTGTACTCTATTTTGATATAGGTTCTAATTTTGGTGAGGAAGCTTCTTTGTCATTTTGGACTGGGTCTGATGTAATTCCTCCAGGGGGATTGAACAATTTGGAGGTGCAATACCTTGGTGAGAGTTGTCTTCTTCCCCAAGCCAACGCCTGCTTTGGTATTCTGAAAACAGCCCCTTCCTCCACGAATTCCCTATCCTCAAACACAAATGGCACCTCAGCTAACTGTAAAGTGACAGGGGCACCTGTAGCACCCTTCACCTTAACCCAGTCATCCAGCATCTGCTTCTCATATACTAGATGACCTGACACAACAGTCACTTCTGCACCCGTATTCGAAGCAATTATGCACTCCATTCCATTTACTTCCCCTTCCACCCAATTAGCATAGCCATCCAGTTGACTTTCTTGGGGGGCGGGTCACCCGGCTTGACACCTATTCTCCTAGCTGGCTCAGTAGTACCAGAATAAGATGGAGTGGTTATTCTGCTTTGCTTGGATGGACAGTCCCAGGACTTATGTCCAGATTGCTGACACACATAGCATGTTGGTACAAACTTCCTGTCACACTCAAAAGACTTGTGTCCAGTGCCCTGGCACTTGAAGCACTTGACGTCAGAAGCAACACTGTCACGCCTAACAACTTTGGATTGACCTTGTGACCTCGCCTGCCCGTCTTTTAAAGTGGCTGCAACATCTCCCAAATCATTAGCGGCTTCAATCTTTGCTGCATTCAACACACCTTGCTCTGCTAAAGTCAATGCCACACTAAACAAGCCTTTGGTCAAGAACAATCTCAGCTTCTCCTTTGAATCACACATCATTGCTGCCCTGTTAGTCAATTGATTTATGTGTCTGAACCTAGCCAAACGATCCATACCTCTTGTGTCCTCTCCAACTCGACTTCACAATCGTCCCAAGATCATCTGGACACTTTTTTGATGTTACAAAAACATACTTTTTAATGTGAGAGTAGGTCTACAAGAAACATCTACCCCTCAAGAGGAGAGAAAAAACAGCAGTATACAAAAAATTGGCTCCCATTGAAGTCAGCGAAGCAATGAAGGGGGCTGGGCTAAAAGAAACACTATAGCTATAGAATATTGTAAGTTAGCTAATGCAATATCTACTATATAACTTACCTGCTCTACAGTAGCAGATGTGTTAGCTGTTCCTCAAGCTCACCTTTTGGTCTCCACACAAGTCTTCTGCTATTTGGGTAGCTCAGTGTGTGCCAGTTTTCTGACATTTTTAAGCTTCCTAGCTATTATTTAGTTCATTCAACAATAGATACCATGCAATAAACGCTAAGGAAGTTCATAGCAGCATGCGCAAGTGCATCAGTAGAAAGGTACATGTATGCCTATGGAAACGGAATACCTATACATATTTACATATATATATATATATATATATCCCAACTCATGAGTATACAGCTTTACTTGGCTGAATTATATAAATATTACAACCAGAATGAAAATAGTAATATTAAAAGTCTTCATGTGGCCTGTGGTAAACTGTAAATTCTAGAGTGAAAAATGTTTTGTCTTGCCAAGTGTAGCTACATCAATTTGAAACGGAATCAAGCTAGAAAAAAAAAATTTTTTTGACCATGAAGCAGAAAGTAGCCATGCAACCCATTGACATTAATCACTAACGGGATACTCATTGTATAGAAGTGACGTGTAAGTGACCGAAGAGGGCTTGCCCTTCCCCATTGGGATGACCACACCCCCATCAGTAGTAAAAGTATCGGCAAGGTCTGGGGCCGTCCGACCTAAGCCCTTGGTGCTGTGTTTGCCTGAAGGTAGCTTCGTTATGTATTGAGAGACAGTCAGTTCATACGTAGCACAGAGAAAACAACAACACATGTACAACAATGATGTGTGTGTGTGTGTGTGTGTGTGTGTGTGTGTGTGTGTGTGTAAGGACAGAAGGGGAAGGCAGGGACAAGAGAAAGATTCTTTGGAATTAAACAGGATTTGAGGGTACTTTTTAATATTTTTTATACAACTCTCTTATAACAATTAATATGATTTAACACCAAGGTACATTTCTGGCCCTTAAGTGTATAACCAGGACTGTGCTTTAGCACAAATGGTGACGATCTACAAAGCCACAATTCTGAAATGAAGTTGTCTTTCTTAATTTCGCAGTTTCATTTACATTTTTGCTTTCAATTTCGACCAGTTAAGATATAAAGTTTCTCAACTCTCACAAGTGTAATCCTAAAGCACCCTGAAGTGAAGTCCATTTGCCTGAACATCACGCTAAAGTGAAGTACTGTCACTTTAGCAGCTCTCTCGGTTACTTAAGTATGTTGCTACAGATAGCATTTGAAGAAGTTAGCAAAAACTCAGCTCTACAGGCCTAATAACCTTTACCCTATGGTTGTCCCTTTACCCTATGGTTGTTTATGTCATTACTTCGTGTTGTGTACCACCTGGAAAGGGATAACTAACTCACACCACCTCACAGAGGAGCATGAGACCTGTACTGTCAGATCGAGATGTCCTACAGTAGTTGGCACTCTTGGACACCATGTCTGCAAAGTACAACCCTTTACCAAACATGTAGCCAGTTACTGGTGCTTCAGGAGGGGCAATGCGAAGACCCTGGTGAAAAAAGGATAGATACAATATATTATACACATGTATTTCATTTGATACAGGAGAATATCACAAGTCCGTTACGGTCAACGAAACAAGTGATACCCAGCCATATCCAATGAATAATAAAATTCATGTACTGCTCATGTGTGAATACCATACAGTAGTAATGAAGCACCAAAGGTGCGAACCCTCAGCGCTATTAAGCACTACCTAGCTATTACAATATAATCTCCATCCAAAAGAAAAAGCAATCTGTTAGCTATTTTAATGAGGCATCAAAATAGCTCGACCAATGAAAATGGTACATGGAAATGCTGTCTTCATAAGAGAAGAAGCTAAACTAGCCAGAAACACTCACCTGTACGCATTTTAAACGCGAAACTTCACTTTTTTTCAACTCCGTTAACTTCTCTGAGCATAAATCAAATTACATCGCTGGCTGCAAGAAATTATTTGCTCACGTGATTATAACTTGAAACTAGGGGGCGTTGCGCCATAAAATCTGGTACCTACCGCGGAGCTGAAAGCTTCTGGCTGCAAGAAATTATTTGCTCACGTGATTATGACTTGAAACTAGGGGGCGCTGCCCATAAAAGCTGGTACCTACCGCGGAGCTGAAAGCTTCTGGTTGCAAGAAATTATTTGCTCACGTGATTATGACTTGAAACTAGGGGGCGTTGCCCATAAAAGCTGGTACCTACCGCGGAGCTGAAAGCTTCGCATTTTCTCAACGATTAGCCCGAAATTAAAAAAAGTAGCACAATAAAAGGTCTTAAATCTTCGTCCTGAGTAAGTTCATACCTAAATCAACTGTTAATTGTTAGTATTCTCCAAAATCAGAGCATGACAGACAGACAAACAAACAAACAGACAGGATGACTACTATAACCCTCTCGCGCATGCGCGCTGAGGGTTAATGAGTTTCTTGTGCAATGAACACTTGTTGGGGGGACCATATTGCCTTAAGCCACATCCTGTTTACTTTACTGCATGTCTTATGCAGCAACAGGTACTTATTAGGCTCTGTTCAGTGTATAGTAAATATATATTATACACTTAATAGTAAGGCGGGTAAGTTGCCCATTCAAAAATGTATGGGAAAAATTGCTGTTCAATTAAAATCGCACGGGGAAAGTGAAATAGCGCGTAACTAATTGAACTACCTCGGTAACTAAGTGAAATAGTACAGGTAAGTGTGCATGCATGCAACGTTAACCTTGGAAATGTACAGTTCGAGTAGTTTCTAGTTGGAGACAATGTCATTCTTTACCGCAGAAGCTCTACCCGTATTAGACGGAATGTTTTGCAACAGATTAGGAGCCGTAGTTGAAAACGAAGTTCCAGTGGAAGCTAATCCTGAAATAAGGAGATAGTGAGTGAATGATACAGTGCAGCTACAATTGTAAATGACTTTTTAGAAGCTGGCCTACTATTAACAAGTGATAGCACGGGTAACCTGTGTTATTAGAGATCAATAGCACGGTACCGTGCTATTACTCATACCAATATTATAAAATATTGCGAGTTTGTCAGTGTGTACTGCCACTAGTTCAAGTGATCCGACAGACAAGTGGATAATATATTTATCATATGCACATGTGCAAGTATCGTTCATAGCAACTATTAACATGGCTGAAGCAGATTGGTGCTCCATTCATGACTTCTTCGGTGAAATTGTAAACGCCAAGTCAGACTATGTACCAGAAGCTATTGAACAACCAGAGATGTAGTCTTCTGGAGCTTTAAAACATAACACACTCTATTTGAATCTACCTCAAAAGTAGAATCAAGTCCTCTACCACATTCCTCTTCTTCTTCCGCTTTAGTGGGATTTGGCTCCCTTTCAATCATCTCCCATCCACAACAATGGCGCAGAATCTGCCAGTATCCACTCAGTATACTAGTAACTGTCCAAACGACACAGATTCACAGTTTGGTGAATTGTTGGAGGAAGCGTATCAATACCTGAGTAGTAGTGAAGACTGCGGATTTCATAATGACCCTTCATGTGGAACACACCAGCCCTCTCCACCTGGTGCTTCTTCAACACTAGTAGAAGCCTCTGTCGGTGATGTAGGTGTTTCACCTCAGCCTCGTTTCAAAACTAGTGCCAAATGCAGCCACTTGTAAAGTCTGTGTGCGAGTTTCCAAGCACGGACGAAGCCTCTTTAAAGCAAGCTGTTGTATTTCTGACAAAGTATTCTATCTTTGGATTATAAGAGATGTCTACTAAGAGTTCGAGTGGAAGACACAATACAAAACTGCTACAGTATAGTTAAAAAAAAAAAGGACTACATTAAATCCACTATTAAATCACGGGTACCTGAGAATTCAAATGTTGAATTTGAATATATATGGAATGAGTAGAGGACCTCTACACGTAAATCTTGCCAAACTTTACAAAGTAAGAATAAGAAACAATGTTATGCTCCACCATCGTTCACACATAATTATAGCATCACTAAATCAACCACAGTTCATTCCAAATCCCCTTGAATATGTAATCATTTGTACCTGATATAATATTCAATGCTTTTCTCTTTATAAACCCGGATAAGAACGTGAATAGAGTATATTCATGCAACAGGCATGTCAACCTGACCAGTTACTCGTCATTTACACAAAGAAATTTTTAACTTGCTTCAATAAAGCTGCAGACCGAAGTTTTGACAGGCACACAGCTATAGCAAAGTCCGCACTTCGTAGGTCTTCTGTTCTTCATGCTCTCCACATCAAAGAGCATTCGGACCAACTGCTGTACCTCCTGAGGCAGCTTGGAGGAGGAGCCTGCCCCAGAGCCCAACTGTCCGGCCACATCTTCATCCTGGCCATAGTCTATTTCCAGAGGATAGAATTTCCTTGAGATTTTCCTTCCTTTGTCCCCCCAGGCATTGCCAGTCTTGTCGAAGTAAAGGTCTTGAAAAGAACGCTTGGCCGCTGACAGGGATGCTTCAAATGACTAAAGTTGTATAATAATAATAATAATAATAATAATAATAATAATAATAATAATAATAATAATAATATTATAATAACACTGGTTTATTTTTTATCGTAGCTGAGAGCTTGTTCAAGAGTTACTGGTAATTGAGATTATCAGAACGGCAGATGTTTGATACTACAAAAGTTACCATTAATCAGGTAAGAGAGTGATTTTGTATTTGTTTGCTGAAATAAAAGGTCATAACTTCTATTATAGTGTTTGCATGAACTAAGCTAAAACATAGTAACAATACTTAGTTTTGTGTTACCTAACCATCAGGCTCGCTCGCCATTTGTGCTCAAGCACACCACTAGTTTATTTATATATATATGTGGGGATGTACATATGTCATTTGTACTTTGAGACCTTCACGTATTTTTGTGTTAGTTCGGTGGTCGATCCTGTCCCAAACTTCACTTAACAGAATCCTCTGGTTTATCGGTCAGTACCCGTATCACCCTAGAAATTGAATTGTTTACCGTTTTGAATTCTTTTGCGGGTGCAGTTAAAACGTGAACACTTACGGGACTTCTATTCAAGTTAGTGGCGGTGGTAAGTCAATGCGCTCTTTGTCATGGTTATAAGCCGTACAAAACAGTATTTACTTGAAAAGCATTGTCCACTAGACTAACTGCGAAGGCAAGTCTCGTGTAGGTGTATGTCCAGTGTGTCAAAGCATTGTGCTTTACAGCCACTACTTAGCTAAAGAATGTCACAAAGAAAACGTTTAAATAACATGTATTGTTTTGTTGTTGTTGTTTTTTCTTTGATTCAAACAGTTGCAGCGAGTTGTTACCATGGCACTGAAATCCCTTTACCGTGTATGCTGTAATTTTAAAACTCGACCTTATTTTCAGTAGCTTCAGTGTTAGAAGTCAAAACATCCATATAAAAATAGTATAGTCTTTAGGCTCCACATCACTAGTTATTATTATTATAGAGACTTCGGCAAGAAGTGAAAACGTTGGGTTAAGTTATAATTAACTATATTGGCTGTTAAACAGAAAAATTTGCTATTATTATAATTATTTCACCCGAGAATGACTGTATTATTATTATTATTATTTGTAATTTTAGCCAACAAATATGGAATTACTACTTACCTCATTCTTGAGTATTGATAACTTCTGTAGTATCAAATTAAAATTACTTTAACTATCTGAATTACCTCGAATTCTTGACAAGCTCTCAGCTACAAAAACAAAAGACAATCAATTTTAGCACACAAATACAAAATTACTTTTTTCTTGAGCAGTGGTAACTTTTGTAGTACCAAATTTGAGCCAATCTGACTATTTGAATTTACCAGTCACTGTTGACAAGTTCTTAGCCACAAAAAAGAAAGGCCAGAGTTAATTTTGCATATTTACGTTGCTAACAAATATGGAATTACGTACTTACCTCAGCTACCCTCGAGAAGTAGTAGCTTCCTTAGCATTAATACTACGGCATTCTGACTACCAATGGCTCTTGACAACCAACAATCGGCACTCCGTATCCCCCATAAAACGGTGAAGTGTTGAAATTAAGTCTGGAAAAGGGTCTTCAATGCCATAGTAACCGGTCGAATCAACTTTTTGTTTCTTGAAAAGGAAGCGTTTTCGCAGGAACTTTCTCACACTTCTAAGCAGTTCCCCGCGCGCGTGTTTAAGGGGCATACGTACCATCCCTACACACATATAACATATATCCGATTTTGCATTATCCACCCCTAATACTGTCTCGCTCGCTCCGCTCGCTCGCCAATAAACAAATATCCCCGATTTTCAATTGAGTTACCCCTGATAGTGTCTCGCTCGCTTCGCTCGCTCGCCTATAATAATAATAAGAAAAAATGGTGATTAGGTTTTTTCCCCTGACCAACCTCAGTTTTAACTCCTCCAATGGTGGTCGCAACACGCCCCCACGACCTGAAGATATAGTACTGCTTGCCGCCATCTTTCTCTAGAAGCTGCAATTTATAGTAGGAGTTGGTTCCCTTGACGATGTCCACCAGACCCAGGACTGCATTAAATATCATGCCGCCTTCCTCCAGCACATGATGAGAGTCTTCTAACTCAGACTCTGGATCCACAGCTGCTGCTCCCTTCACTGTCACTTTCATCTTACTGGGATCTGAAGGGGAAGGAGAATATGGTAGGTGGGGTGGGAGGTAAATAAACAAAACAGGAACAACAATAAAATTAAATTAAGATGGGATTACCATAATTTACTACTCTTCAATATAATTAATTAATTAATTAAGTAACTAATTAATTCATCGATTATTTAATAATAATATTGATGGCACCTATTGTCTATGTTATAACAATCTTAACCTGTTGGGAAAGTACCTCAGTGAAGTAAGCAACACTGCACACTGGTAGGGAAAGTACCTCAGTGAAGTAAACACTGCACACTGGTAGGGTAGGTGTAAGGTGTAAAAAGTTATTTATACATGACACTCTTGCCATGGAAAAAAAACCCTCAGGCAATTGGATAAAAGTATTTAGAAAATGGAACATCAGCTAAAAGTGTTATTATTAATGGATTCAAAATCATTTACAAAAGTTAATCTCTGCACACTCCTGTAATTAGATTAATTATTACTATAGAGGTGTCTCAAAGTTACTGTAATGAGGGGAACTTTCTGCCTTTACTTTTATTCCATGAAATTAGAGACATAATCTTTCACTGTAATTACGGTAATTCTTAACGTCTGTCTGCAGATTACTTGTTCCTGTGTCACTGATGCACTTCTTGTGCACAATTTCAGTATAACTGGGCATGTCACAAGCACTCAATACACATGTATACTTTTATTCAATAGTCTTCTCAATCGTGGGTGGTGAATGCACATAAACTGAACTACCCACGCTTTCATTTAGATCCAACTAAGCCTGGTGTGGAACTTAGCATATTAGTCTTACCCATGTGACTTACTCCGTCTAAGGGTCTAGCTACCTTGAGGGTGAGAGTGTGTAATACAGTGCAGGTAACTAAGGACCTTGGTGGCAGTATTACTACAACTCGTGTATATCCCAACTATTATAAATATTTTTGAGAAAAGTATGTCAAGTTTATTGTGAATGTGCCAGTCTTTGCGCTATGAAATACATACAGCCATTTTATTACCACAATTGATCATTTTTACAACACCATCTGCTAACAGAGACGTTGAGAAGATATTTAGCAGTGAGGTGTATAGGGCACTGGAAATGAGGTTCCCAAGTTGAAGAAGACGATTGGGTACTGCAGCTACTGGTGTTGCACAGACCACGTCTCGTCCTTGTGACAGTACTATTTGAGAAACCTCATGCTGTGTACTAGTAGCTTTTTATTACTAGTTTAAACCTACCAAGCCTCATGAAGTGACGGCTAGAATTGGTTAATATAAACAAATTTGTAATGATGACTACATTTATTCTTCAGCAACAAAACAACTATACCGTACCTTATGAATAAGACCACACCTTACCACATTTTCACCACAGTTTCACAGCCCAAGCAAAGTACTGTTTTCATCTTACCCACAGATTTGAATGTCTTCTCATCTCTAGCAGTCCCCACATTATCCAGAGAGACAGAGTGTCTAGGAGCTCCCCAGGAGCTGATGGTGGATCCAGGAATCTTGAGCAGAGCAGCTCCTGAAGCAGCTTTGTCTAGATAGTCCACATCCACCACTGGCACATCACACTCCTCCACCTCCTCCATCTTGACACTCATCTTGTCTAGCTCCTCTGAGAATATCAATGACAACAGACAATAAATACCATGGCAACTGTCAGGAAATGTACACCTATTAAACCAGTGTATTTACTGCCACACATTACATAACAATAGATTTAAAAATACAACAACAACAACAAAAGCAGTACTGATGTCAACGATAGATAGCAATGACTGGCGATAGTACATTCCTCTCCATTAGTTTATAAACTTGAGAATAAAAATTCAATATTGACACTAGCAAATAAGATGTAATCTTAAGTCCTCAATACCATTTCTTCTTATATTAATAATGTTAATTGTCTTTGGCAAAATGAAACTTTTAACAAAATTATCCCTTACCCTGTGACGTCCATAGACTGAGTGGGAGCACTGTCCTTAGGGAACACTCGTTTACCAGACCAGAACTTGTAGGACTTGCTGCACACACACATACAATAGATGCCTGAGTACTAAGCAGGCTCCTGGAGCTAGGCTAGGAACTCGTAGGAGAACAGGACTTTCCTCACAGCAAGTGGTGTGGGCACCCAAAATCCCACTGGATCATTGCTGTTGCATGAGAAAAGGCCTTGAATCACTCCAGAAAATGCCAGGTACCCAATCACAGCTGG